>OBIY01000845.1_pt1 | contig 10542 bp, 11 predicted proteins | sample 1519841 | NCBI WGS metagenome assembly OBIY01 (sample SAMN03019774, study PRJEB22545) | beach sand metagenome | biome: beach; feature: sea beach; material: beach sand | place: USA: Municipal Pensacola Beach, FL | collected 2010-07-30 | depth 30-40 cm m
TAACCTTGCCTTTCAAATCCCGCGTGTTACGAAGAACATCCGGTACTCAATCAGCTGGCCGAGATGAGCCAAACACCCATTTACGGCTTGAATTACAAAGACGCGCGTGAAGCCGGTATTGCCTGGCTCGATAAGCTCGGTAACCCTTATCACGACACGATATTTGATGTGGATGGGAAAATTGGCATTGACTACGGGGTTTATGGCGTGCCAGAAACTTTCGTGATAGACAGGGCTGGTATCATCCGTTACAAGCATATTGGTCCGATAACCCAGTTGGACCTGGAAAGTAAGATTTTGCCATTGATTAAACAGCTGGAAAATGAACAGCCCGGCTGAACATACACGGAATTTACGCTTGGGATATTCTTGATGAAAGTTCCGCTGACGTCGTCTATTGCTGGCTTGAATGAATCGGCTACCTTGGCGATTAACATCCGAGCCAGAGAAATCCGTGCACAAGGCGGCTCAGTTTGCCACTTTGGCTTTGGCCAGTCGCCGTTTCCTGTACCGCTATCTATTCAAAATGCGTTGCGCGATCACGCAGCAGTTAAAGACTATTTACCCACGCTGGGATTGCCGGAGCTGCGTGAAGCTGTCGCTCGGTTTTACCAGCAGGAAATGAACAGCCCTTTTTCTGCCGAGCACGTTTGTATTGGCCCCGGCAGTAAAGAATTGATATTTCAAGCCCTGTTTCTTCTGGAGGCTGCTGTTTTAATTCCGGCCCCCAGCTGGGTCAGCTATGGTCCCCAGGCGCAACTCTTAGGTAAACCGGTTTACACATTGCCAACCCGGCGTGAACATCACTACCGGTTGCAGGCAGATGTGCTGGAGCAAATCTGCCAACAGCTAGACGACACACCCAAACTACTGATTATAAATAGTCCTAACAATCCAACTGGGGCCGTTTATGGGGAGGACGATTTGTCTGCCCTGGCCGAAGTTTGCCGGAAGTTTGGAATCATTGTTTTATCGGATGAAATTTACGCCATGATTGATTTTACGGGACAGTCGCATCAGAGCATGGCGCATGCGTATCCCGAAGGTACAATCGTGACGGGAGGGCTGTCGAAGTCTTTTGCAGCCGGTGGATATCGTCTGGGCGTTATGTTGATTCCGGACCCTTTGCGCGCGTTGACAAAGGCGCTACAGACTGTGGCGAGCGAAACCTTCAGTACGGTTTCTGCACCAGTTCAGTATGCCGCATTGGAGGCCTATGGTCATTTTGATACGGTTCGTTCCTTTATCAATCAAACTGTTGAAATACATCGCAGCGTCGCTGAGTATGTTCATACTCGCTTTATAGGCATGGGGTTGAACTGCCCGGAACCTCAAGGGGCTTTTTATATGATGCCTGATTTTCAAAACTACCGGGCATCACTGGCTAAAAAAGGTATTACGTCAGACGAAGCACTTTGCCATGCTTTACTGGGAGAGGCACACATTGCATTGCTGCCCGGGTCATCCTTTTATCTGGGGCCGGAAGCACTCAGTGCGCGCGTGGCTTTTGTGGATTATGACGGGAGTGATGTGCTGGCGCGCTGGCCAGGCAAAGACGCCTTAACGGCTGAAAACATGGCTGATTTGTTTCCGCACATCACAACGGGTTGTGACCGGTTGGAACAGTATTTTTCGCTTCTTTGAGTGTGGCTCGCTGAGTTACAGAACTTTTAAGCGCGTACAACATGGTACAAAGTCGAAAGGTGAGTGGCGTGCTGGAGTCTATTGTATTTCTTCGAGCCGGTTTGCCAGAGAGTAAAGTGAGGGTGTCTGCTTATCCTGGTCGCTTTTCAGCCGCGAGCGGCTGGCATGCATTTTAAGGACAAGCTCTGCTTCGGCCTCGGTCATTTTGCAGTTTTGCATCAGCCCCTCAACCCCGGCACCATTTTCGGCGAGGCGGATGGCGCTGTCATAGGATACCTGCGCTTCCCTGCTCATGGAGAGTTGTTGTACCTGTTCTTGTAACCAGCTGAGATCACGGCCTAGTTTGTCAAGGCGTTTTCCCATGCCGACTGATCCGGAGCCGATGACTTCTATTTGAGAGCGCAGGCCCTCAATCTCTTCCCGCTGTTGTCTGGCCTGTAAGGCCATTGTTTGAGATTGGCGCCGCATGATAATCAGGCAACCTCCCCATAAACCGGCAAACAGGATAGCCACCGCGATAGCAGCAATTTCTGTGACTGTGATAATCATTGTTACCTCAGTCGCTGTACCATGATCGACAGATCATTTTTTTATTGTGATGCATTTTTCAACGTCCCTGTTGGAAATAGTAACGCTTAGAAAACAACGTTATCCCACTCATCGCCGTTCAGTAGCCGGTTCAAGTCCACCAGGATCAATAAGTGTTCATCCCGGCTGACAACGCCATGAATATAACGGGCGCTTTCTTCGTTACCGATGCTGGGTGCGGTATCGATTTCGTTCGGGTTAACGTCTACTACTTCGGCAACCGCATCAACCATGATGCCAATTGTGTGCTCACTGGATTCGATGATGATAATCCGTGTGCTGTCTGTGAGGTCGGCTGGTACCAGTCCGAAACGTTGGCGGGTGTCCACAACACTGACAACATTACCACGCAGGTTGATGATGCCAATCACATAGCTCGGCGCGCCGGGTACCGGGGCAATGTCACTTACCCTCAACACTTCCTGAACTCCCATAACGTCAATGCCATAGGTTTCCTGGTCTAAAACAAAAGTTACCCACTGGCTGACTTCATGGCTCGAGGTTTCGTCGGGATGCAATACTTCAGCGATATCCGTCATTTATTTAGGCTCCAAAAATTCGTTCAACGTTTAGCCGGGAGTGCAAAAGAGACAGCACTTTTTAGGCCAACCCTACGCTTTTGTCGGCAAAAGAATGTGGTTCTGTACCCCTACGAGTCATTTTGTGCATACCCTGGTGGCTCGGTTTTCCCATACCTCGCGTGTATTCCTTCGGTATTGAGCACGAAATGTAAGGAATCTTGTGTTAATCCAAGGCTCCAGGGTCTGGCGGAGGGTCTTTGCTTGTGCCACCGGATCTGATCGTGTTCCAGCTTGACCACATTACTGATCGCATGGCTGCTTAAACCCAGGCGGGATTTGGCCAAGACCAGGACATACTTCGGTGTCATTTCGTCATTTTTTTGTCGTTGATCAATGACAACATCTGTATTTATGACTTTAATAAGGCGCTTGTGATGCTGCAAAACACCGAATGACCAGTCTGGCTGATGGGGCAATCGGGTAATCTTGTTAGCCGATGAGAGGACTGTTTCCAATGCCAGCAGTGGGATGGCAAGACGAGAATGCTTTGTTGAAAACAGAAGATAATCCGTTGGCGGGTATTGTGACACTAACGCGTCTTTTTGGACTGCTAACCTAGCGCTTGACGCCACTGTTTGGTTAGTGGGAGTCTCCTCCTGCACGTTACTGCTAGGAGGGTGAAGAGGGAGAGAGGGCGCTTCAGGAGGTGCAGCGACGCTTTCCAGCAAGAGGTTGTTGAAGTATTGGTTGAGTAATGCCGCTGTTTTGGTTTTGAGTGCCTGCTTGGATGAGGTGGGTATGCTCATGGGTTCATAGCGAGATAGCTCAGGCGTTTGCCAGGTCTTGAAGCAGCTGCTCATATGCGAGCACGCCCCGAGCACTTGGGTGTAAGTATGACAGCGGTTTACCCAGCTTGCTGGCATCGCGAAACTTTGTGTCTACAGGGATTTTCTCACGCCACACTTCATCTCCGTAACGCGTCCTTAGGGTACTTAAACTCTCCACAGAGGCGCGCGTCCGTTGGTCATACATCGTGGGTACGATGCATTTCGACGGGAGCGACTTTTGTGAGTGCTGAATCATATCTAATGTGTGATACATGCGCTCCAGGCCTTTGAGCGCGAGAAACTCTGTTTGGACAGGGATTAACAGTTTTTGGCAGGCGGCAAGCGCGTTGATCATTAAAATACCCAGTACTGGGGTACAGTCAAGCAGGATGAAGTCAAACCGATTTTCCAGCCGCGCCAGGGCTTTTTTTAACACCAGCCCCATGCCGGCGTGTGTGCCTAGTTCCTTGTCTAAGGTGGCCAGCACGACCGAGGCGGGTAATAACCACAGGTTATCGCAAAGGGTAGGATGAAGTGCGGAAATCACATTCGAAGTACTTGGGCCCGATGTGAATAGATTATAAACACTGTCCTCAATATCGTCGGGGTTGTAGGAGAAGTAACTGGTGAGTGAACCTTGTGGATCTAGGTCAACAAGCAGTGTTCGCTCGCCCTGCTGCGCCAGCATTCCCGCGAGTGTTACTGCGGTGGTTGTTTTTCCAACCCCGCCTTTTTGATTGGCAACAGTCCAGATATGCATCATACGTGGATTAGGGTTTTGGTACTTCTAAGGGGAGTTCAGCCAGATTGGCGTCAATGATAATCAGAACCCGGCGGTTTCTATGCCGGCCTTCGGGTGTGGCATTGTCATCCACGGGTCGGAATTCGCCATAGCCGACGGCAGCCATGCGTTCAGGGGCAATGCCGTTGCGCGCGAAAAACCGGACCACACTGGCCGCGCGGGCAGAGGATAACTCCCAGTTACTAGGAAACTTGCTGGTTAAAATCGGGGTATTATCGGTAAACCCTTCAACATGGATACGATTGTTAAGCGTGGACAATACGGTTGCCACTCGGGTGAGCAGTGTTCTGGACCGTTCTGATAAATCAGCCTGCCCCACCTGGAATAACACCTGGCTTTCAATTTCGATTTCGACCCGGTTGGGTTGTCGGCGCAGGCGAACGGACTTTCTTTCATCGAGTTGGCTCAATGTGTTTTGCAGGTTCCTTGTGAGCTGGTTAAGAACAGCCAGTTCTTCTTGCGTATGCGTCTCAGGATTCTGTTTTGCCGGCTCTGTTAATAACACACTTTCCTGAAGGCTCCGGTGCGATGCCTGGGCTTTTGTGGTTGGCTTGAAGGCTTGGCTCAAGGCTTCAGAAATGACTTGGTATTTCTCTCCGTCGAGTGAGGAAACGGAATACATGACAATAAAAAACCCCAGCAAAAGCGTAATAAAATCGGCGTAAGAAACCATCCAGCGGTCGCTATTGTCCTCCTGGTGGTGGAGGTAACGTGTCAGCAAGTTATCCGGCTTCATTGAAAAAACTCCGTAGCTTATTTTCCAGGACACGAATATTCGCGCCTTCGGCGATACCGACAATGCCTTCAAGGACCATGGCTTGCTCAAGCACTCTGCTTTCAATGGTGCCTTTCAGTTTATTCGCAACCGGCAGAAAGACCAGGTTGGCAAAGGCCACGCCGTAAACGGTGGCGACAAAAGCGGTTGCAATACCATCGCCCAATTTAGCGGGCTCGGTCAGGTTATTCATGACGTGGATTAAGCCCATCACCGCGCCGATGATGCCAATCGTGGGGCTATACCCTCCCATGCCTTCGAAGACCTTGGCCGCCTGCATTTCCTTGTACTCTTTGGCACTGATTTCAACTTCCAGGATTTGTCGTATTTCGAGGGCCTTGTGGCCGTCTGCCAGTAGCATCATGCCTTTACGAGTGAAGAGGTCGCCCTCGCGGCTGGCAAGTCTTTCCAGCGCGAGTGGGCCATCTTTGCGGGCAATTTCCGCCCATTCCAATACTTTATCGATGTGTTCGTCGTGGTCAAAGCGGGGGGAACGCACGACCCACGTCAACATTTCCATCGCGCGCTTAAAAATGCTGGGTGGTGTTTGCAGCATCACGGCGCCCACCGTGCCTCCTACGACCACAAGAAATGCTGTACCTTGGATTAAAGCACCTAACTGGCCGCCTTCCAGCATGTTTCCGCCGGCAAGTGCGGCAAAAGCGATGAGAAAACCGGTAACACTGAGCGCATCAAAACGACCCGATTTCATGCGTTTAAACTTCCCTAAAATGTGATTGACGTGATCCTGACGGGCTGCGGCCCTTGCAGAAGTGGTAAACAAGAAGCAGGCCAACTTTTATCAGTCGCCCCAATTGGGAAGGTGTACAGGGGAATTTATGGTGAAAGAAAAATTAATTTAATCAGTGTGTTAATTTAGTTTCTCTATCTGTTCACTTAAGTCGAGCCAGTCATTTTCAGCTTGTTCATAGGTTTTTTTCAGGTCAGCTTGTTCCGTCAATGCCGCCTTGAGGCGGTCTTTATTTTCCGCTTGGTAGATAGCCTCATCCAGCAGGGTTTGCTCAATGCGCTTGAGGTGGGACTCTATCTCGGCCATTGTTTTTTCAACCGATTGCAATTGCTTTTTAAACGGTTGAAGCGCTTGGCGGCGTTCTGCTTCTGCCCGTTTTTTTTGCTTCCGAGCGGCACTGCTCTGGTCGGATGGAGGAGGCTGATCATCCGCCGCAGGTATTTGTGTTAACTGCTGAGAAAGGTATTTGGCGTAATCATCCAAGTCTCCGTCAAAGCTCGTTGCCTGACTTGAATTGACCAGCAGAAACGTATCGCAAACTGAGCGTAACATGTGCCGATCATGCGACACGATAACCATTGCGCCGTCAAAACTTTGCAGGGCAACGGCCAGCGCATGCCGCATGTCCAAATCCAAATGGTTGGTGGGTTCGTCCAGCAATAACAGGTTTGGTTTTTGATAAACCAGCATCGCCAGCACCAGCCGGGCTTTTTCGCCACCTGAAAAAACCGCTGTTTTGGTTAAGGCCATATCGCCGGAAAAGCCAAAGTGCCCTAGGTACTGGCGCAAGTCACCCTCGCGCGCGGTTGGATCCAGTGACTGGATGTGGGCTAGGGGCGTTTGGTCTGGCTTTAACGTTTCGAGCGTGTGTTGTGCAAAGTAACCACATGAAAGCTCCTTAGCGCGATGGATGTGGCCCGATAGAGCCGGGAGTTCGCCCGCCAGGAGCTTGATCAATGTCGATTTTCCTGCCCCGTTGGGCCCCAGTAAACCGATGCGATCGCCTGGCGAGAACGTTAAATTCAGTGCTTTGAGCAGTGGCGTGTGCTGGTAACCGGTGCTGACTTCATCAAGTTGTAGCAAGGTATGTGGCTGTTTGGTGGGTGAAAAAAACTGAAAGCTAAAAGGTGAGTCACTATGAGCGGCTGCGATCCGTTCCATTTTTTCCAGTGTTTTCAAACGGCTCTGAGCCTGTCTGGCTTTGGTGGCTTTTGCGCGGAACCGGTCAATATAGTGTTGCAGGTGTTTAATGTCGCGTTGCTGCTTTTCGTGAGCCGCTTGTTGGGCCGCCAGTTGTTCAGATCGCTGGTGCTCAAATGCCGTGTAATTGCCGGTATAGAGTTTCAGGCTTTGTTGCTCGATGTGGCCAATATGAGTGGTCACACTGTCCAGGAAATCGCGGTCGTGTGAGATAAGCAGTAATGTGCCCGGATACTGCTTGAGCCAGCTTTCCAGCCAAATCACCGCATCCAGGTCCAGGTGATTAGTCGGCTCGTCTAAAAGTAACAGGTCAGACCGACACATTAAGGCTTGAGCCAGATTGAGGCGCATTTGCCAGCCGCCGGAAAAAGTGTTGACCGGTTTGATTTGCGCTGCCGGGTTAAAACCCAGCCCAGCTAAAAGTTTGGCCGCTCTTGCAGGCGCAGAATACCCGTCAATAGCCTCTAGCTCGCTATGCAAGCGGCCTATTTGCGTGCCATCCTCGGCTTGCTCTGCTTTGGCCAAGGCCTGCTGAAGCTGTCGAAGGGCTTTGTCACCATCCATCACATACTCAATCGCCGGTGTCTCGGTGGCCGGTGTGTCCTGCCCAACGTGGGCTGTGACAAGGTGCGCTGGCAGCTGGACATCACCCGTGTCCGGTTGTAAATCGCCGAGTAGTAGTGCAAACAGGCTTGATTTGCCGGTGCCATTTGCACCGGTAATACCCACCCGTTGGCCCGCGTGGATGGTGAATGTTGCATTATCAAAGAGTGTGCGCACTCCGCGGCGTAGCGTTAATGCGTTAAAGGTCAGCATTCGTACGGTCTCACAAGTGGGACTTGGTTTTTTGTGCGGCAATCAAGGCGCAAGCCAAACCAATTAATGCCGGAATAAGCAACACTCCAAAGCTGTCAGCGTAGTTGCCATATCCCTGATAGATTGCGATAAAAAGTGGGGAACCCATTAAAATACCGGTGTATGTGATGCTGAGCGAAGCCCCGGTTGCAGCACTGACCTGTCCCTCCGGACTGTATTTGGCGACTTCTGATAAATAGATGCCATTCCAACCAATGGCGGTCATGCCAAACAAAATAAAAGCCAGGTATAAGGCTGGTACTGACCATTGAGGTGAGACGGATGAGACCACAACGGCCATGACGGAAATAATAACGCCAAGAAAAACCAGCATCCACAAACCCCGGTTAATCCAGTCAGCTATGGCGCCCCAGAGAATCCGCCCGCTTACGCCAGCGACTTGAACAGCAGCGAGAATGGCGCCGGCCGTGAGTAAATCGATATGGATGTCTTCTACCAGCATGGCGACTAGATAGGTGGATAAATTGATCTGCAAAATGCCGTAACAAAATGCGACCAGCGAGACAAACCGGAGCACAGGCACGTGCCAGATAATGGTTAAACCATAAAAAGGGTTGCGTGGCAGGGGAGCGTTGGGAATACGATCATCATCCCAGCGTGCTTGGTAGTACTGCATTGCCGCAATTAATACGATTGCCGCTAACCCGACGAGCCCCAAGGCCGGTTGCCAGCCCAAATAGATCGCTGCAGGGGGAAGAATAAAGCCTGCCATAACCCCACCGAGTGGTACTCCAGTTTGTTTAAGTGAAAAGATTAGACTCCGCCGTTTGATCGGTACCAGCCGCATCAGTAAGTGCGAAGCGGATGGGTTGGTCAGGCCATAACCTATGCCGATAAATAAGGATCCGAGTGCAATACCGGCAACATGCGGCACCATCAACAGTATTGAGCCCAGCAGTGTTAAGAGCATGCTCCATTGACTGATACGGCAAGCGCCGTAGCGCACAACAAAGGCACCTGCGAGCATGGCGCTCATCATGGCAAAACCATAAATCAAGCTGGCTTGATAGCCCACAAGTACGGTTGGGACACCCAGCGCACTGGCAACTTCAGGGGCAATTGACGCAACTGAAAGCGTCGCCATCGCCGCAACCGCCTGAACCAGTGTAGTTAAAAACACGGCTGGCATCGCGCTTCGCAGAGACAGTTCATCGGTGGCGGTTGATGGCACGCAGAATAACCTGAAAAGTGTAAAACAGCACAGTCTGTTCACTCACCTGCTGGCTGTCAACTGTAAAGCCTTCATCAATCTGCCGGTTACAGTACTTTCTTTTTCCTTCTGGGGGCCTTTAGAATAATCGTCATGGACAATGCACCAATCCGACTGCTCATCATCGAAGACAACGTCGATATTGCGACACTCATCGGCGACTACTTCGAGCCCCGCGGCTATACATTGGACTTTGCCCACGATGGGGTCACTGGGTTGCATCTGGCGGTAACCCAACCCTATGACGTGGTTGTGCTGGATCTGGCCCTGCCGGGCATGGATGGTCTGGCGCTTTGCGACAAGCTCCGCCGCGACGCCAGGTCTAGCGTCCCGGTACTGATGTTAACCGCACGGGATACACTGGAGGATAAACTCAGTGGCTTCGCTTCCGGGGCGGATGACTATCTGGTAAAACCCTTCGATCTGCCGGAACTGGAGGTGCGCATTCAAGCGCTGTGGCGGCGCACCGGTGGCCACACAGATACACTGCTAAACGTCTACGACCTGAGCCTGGATACCGGCACCCTGGTGATCCGGCGCGCGGGGCAGTCCATCCCTCTCAACCCCGTACGTCTGCGCATTCTCGAGCTATTGATGTCACGAAGCCCGGAAGTGGTCACCCGCCGCGATATCGAGCGCCATATCTGGGGCGAGGAACAAGAGGACAGCGACACCCTGCGCACCCATATGTCGGCCATTCGCCGGGCGGTGGACAAACCCTTTGCCGAATCATTGATCCGCACGGTGCATGGTATCGGTTACCGAATCTGTGAACCGGATGAAGCTTAATACCGGCATTAAAACTCGCATCGCGCTGGTCTTTCTGTTCCAGGGCGTGCTGATCAGCCTCGCCGCGGTGGGGAGTCTGGTCGCCGCCAGCTACGTAATCGAGAAGGTGCTGGTGGAAGAGGCATTGGCGCTCGAAGCCGAGTATTTTATCGACAACATTCAACACGACCCGCAGTATCCCTTACCGCTGACCAAAAACCTGACCGGTTACCGCGCCTCTGCTGGCAACGTGCCACCGGAGCTGACCGGCCTTGAGCCGGGATTTTATCGCAGTATCGAAATCCATTCGATCAACTCAAACCGCCCGGTCTATGTATCCCGGTTCGACGACGATACGCTCTACCTGCTCTACGGCGAACAGAGCATCGACGCACTGGTGTATTACTTCGGGCTGTTGCCGCTGGCATCGGTGCTGGTGGTGCTGTATCTGATGGCGGGGCTTGGCTACATTTTTGCCCGCCGCGCCGTGTCACCGGTTGTTGCCCTGGCCCGCCAGGTGAAATCGCTTACGCCGGGGGAAGCCCGCCCACTCAAGCTGCCACCTGCACGGCACCGTTGA
>OBIY01000848.1_pt1 | contig 10522 bp, 12 predicted proteins | sample 1519841 | NCBI WGS metagenome assembly OBIY01 (sample SAMN03019774, study PRJEB22545) | beach sand metagenome | biome: beach; feature: sea beach; material: beach sand | place: USA: Municipal Pensacola Beach, FL | collected 2010-07-30 | depth 30-40 cm m
GAATGAACAGCAAGGTAAGCGGTATCGGTGTTATTGGACCAGGTGTAGGTATCGGTCTTATTGGTAAAGGTGCAATGGAAGCAATTGGGCGAAACCCTGAGGCATCCGGAAAGGTTGTCGCAAACATGATTGTGGCTATCGCCTTTGCTGAAGCACTCGGTATTCTCGCACTCGTAGTCGCATTCATCATTAAGTTCGTATAGGTCCGTATGGGAGAGTTATTCAGTACATTCGGAATAAACGTCTCATTGCTTATTGCTCAAATTATTAACTTTGGGGTGTTATTGCTTGCACTTTGGTACTTTCTGTATCGACCGGTTCTCTCAATGATTGATGCGCGTCAGCGAAAGATTGAAGAGGGTGTACAAAATGCTGAAGCGGCAACTACACGTTTGAAGGAAATCGAAGGAGAACGCGATGCAGTACTCAAACAAGCATCGCTGTCTGCTGAGGAAATTCTTGCAACATCAAAGTCGCGTGCGCAAGAGAAAGCTACGCAGACGCTTGCCGACGCATCAAACCGTGCCGAGTCAATCGTGAGCAACGCACAAAAGCAAGCGGAAGAAGCAAAAACACAGGCACTTCGAGAAAGTCAGGCTGAGATTAGTAAGGCGGCAATTCTGGCAGCTGAAAAAATATTACGAGAAAAACAATCATAGTATGCCGGCTGAGTACGCACATGCACTGTATCAATCGCTAACGGGCATAACCGATGAATCGGTTATTTCAGCGCGTGTTGCATCACTCGTACAGGTGCTCAAAAAGGCAGGTAAACTGAAAGCACTTCCGGCGATTATGCGCGAATTTATGCGTATACACGCACGCACGACGGCAGTACAACCGGTACTTATGGTTGCCCGTGCAGCTGATGTACCCGGTGCACAGCGTGCGCTTGCTGCACGCGTACCGGAGGCGGCAGCTACCACCATCGAAACGGTGATTGACGACACACTTATCGGCGGGGGGGGCTATGTATATCGAGATAATCTTATCGACACAAGCTATAAAGCAGCACTTCTTGCACTGTATCACCGCATTACCAAGTAACTACATCACCAAAGAAAATACATATGGATACGTTAATTATTGAAAAAATAAGAAAAGAAATCGAAAACTTTGAACACACCGGCGACGTTGAGAAAGTGGGTCGCGTGGTTCGTGTCGGGGACGGAGTCGCTGAAATCGAAGGTCTGGAACAAGCAATCATGAGCGAGATGGTGCTCTTTGATGACGCAACCAGCTCACGACTTGAGGACGCAATGGAGAAAAGCGACGCATTGTACGGACTCGTCTTGAACCTCGAAGAAGATTCAGTGAAGGTAGCTGTGCTTGGTGATGTAGCACAGGTGCACGAAGGCATGTTGGTAAAGAGTACCGGTCGTGTCCTTTCGATTCCTGTTGGTGATGAACTCCTTGGACGTGTAGTAAACACCCTTGCCGAACCACTTGATGGGAAAGGTGCGATAACAACGAAGCAATATGCACCAATTGAGCGGGAGGCGTACGGCGTGCTTGATCGAAAATCAGTTGGCACACCACTACACACGGGTATTAAGGCAATCGACTCAATGGTGCCGATTGGACGTGGCCAACGTGAGCTCATCATTGGTGACCGCTCTACCGGAAAAACAACGATCGCCATCGATACCATCCTTAACCAAAAGAATGAGCCGAATGAGACACGCCCAATTTGTATCTACGTTGCAGTCGGACAGAAGGAATCAAAGACGGCACGTATTGTGGCGCAGCTCGAGGAAGCAGGTGCTATGGAGTACACCATCGTGGTGTCAGCTCCAGCATCAGCTCCGGCCGCATTGCAGTTTCTTGCGCCGTTTGCGGGTGCTGCCATCGGTGAGTACTTCATGGACAGTGGACGTGATGCACTCGTTATCTACGATGACCTTTCAAAGCAGGCGGTTGCATACCGACAACTCTCGCTCTTGCTCCGACGACCACCTGGACGCGAAGCGTATCCGGGAGATATTTTCTACTTGCACTCACGACTTCTTGAGCGTGCTGCAAAGCTTAACGACGAAAAGGGAGGCGGTTCTCTCACTGCGCTCCCGGTAATTGAAACACAGGAAGGTGACGTTTCGTCGTACATCCCAACAAACGTGATTTCGATTACTGATGGACAGATATTCCTTGATGCAAACCTCTTTAACAAGGGAACACGTCCGGCAATTGACGTAGGAAACTCAGTATCACGTGTCGGTTCAAGTGCGCAGACAAAGGCAATGAAGGCGGTTGGTGGTTCAATTCGTATCGAACTTGCGCAGTTCCGAGAGCTTGAAGCATTCATGCAGTTTGCACAAGACTTAGACGAAGCAACCAAGAAACGTATCGACTCAGGACGTCGCATGACCGAGCTGCTCAAGCAGCGTAATGGAGAGCCACTCGCATTCCAAAATCAGGTAGTCTCTATCTACGCAGGTATCAATGGGTTGTTTGCTGATGTTGCGGTTGAGAACGTGACTCGCGCGGAACGTGCATGGCTGGAATATGTTGATGGGCAGCACAATGCACTATTGCAAGCGATTGCTGAAACCGGAAAACTTGAAGACAGCACAACTGAGGGACTCGATGCTGCAATGGAGAGCTTTAAAGCAGCTCATGCAGAATTGTTCACCACGAGTGAATAACCACTAACGTATGGCAGGACTTAAACAGCTAAAACTTAAGCGACAATCCGTGATGAAGACACGCCAAGTAACGCGTGCCATGGAAGCTGTATCTGCCGTAAAAATGCGTAAAGCGCAGGAGCGTGCACTTGGCGGTCGTTCGTACGCAGAGGGTGCGGTGCGCATTTTAAATCATTTAACCAGTTCGGTTGAACTGATGAATCATGCACTGTTTGCCAGTCGAGACACCGGGGCGCTGGGTATTGTGGTAGTTACGAGTGACAAAGGACTTGCGGGCGCATTGAACAGCGCACTGCTAAAGCGACTTGATACAATTTTGAAAGACCCGGCATACAAGAATGTTGAAAAGGTCTTCGTGTGTATTGGTCGCCGCGGGCATGAATTCGTACAAAACCGTGGATACGCCGTTTTACATTACGAAGAAAACAAGAGTGATACGTTTACCGAAACTGATATGCAGCGTATTACGGAAGTGCTGCTTCGTGAGCACAATGAACAGCGAACGCGTGCCTGGATGATTGCGTACACGAACTTTAGATCAACCTTCGAACAAGAGGCAGTCGCTCGACAAGTACTGCCGCTTAATGCAGCGGCACTCACCGAGGTGGTTGCAGGCATTACGCCGGAGGTTGGAAAGTTTGCTGATGCACACACCACCGAAGCCGCTGTTGCATACACAGTAGAGCCAAGTGCTGAGGACGTACTTGATGTCGTTATTCCAAACCTGGTAAACGTCTTTGTATATCACGCCTTACTTGAGACGAAAGCATCTGAACACTCAGCACGAATGGTGGCAATGAAGAATGCGACGGACAAGGCGACTGAACTGAGTCACAGCTTGATGCTTGAATTTAACAAAGCGCGCCAAGCAGTGATTACGAGCGAAGTGAGCGAGATTACCAGTGGTATTGAAGCGATGAAGTAATCTGTGCATATGATTGAAAAATTTTTACATCTTGTAAAAACAAAATTAGACGCAACTACGCAACGAGAAATTCAGGAAGTCTCTAAATTGTTTGAAGATCGAATACGCGAACAAGGACAGATTTGTCAGATAGATATGAAGACGCAAGAGACTCTTTACTCCCAGTTGATCGACCATCTAACGAAGACTGCGTTAACGCACAAAGAAGAAGGTGGTAGTAAAACGTATCCTTTCACTCTTTACGCTATCGGTAGTGAATTTATTCGTACGTATCCGACTGAGCACATACAAGAGTTTACGGAAGCAAAAAAGCGTTCTCCCAATGCAGACTTTGATGCATTTATCATCGCATTGGCTCCAGAACATAAGCCGTCATTTAAATAATGTCTTGAGAGCCTACTGTGTTTTTATTAACAATAATAAGTGATATATGATTGAGAATCCTAAAAGCGAAACTAAAGAACTCAAATCTCTTGGTATGTGCGACGAAATATTTTTAACCAAGTGTATGCAGATACGCGAACTGGGGGCAGAGCACCACATCAAGGAAGAGACTCTCGATACGGTTATCAAGGATATAAACGCTGCTCTCCATGCATACGTGATTTCCGAAGGAGATACTGTGAATAATGAGGAGTTTGAGAACGCATACACGCAGGCTGTTACCGAATCTGTAATTAACAACTTTGGTTTGCTTACAAAAAGTTCGAGTGAGATTCCTTCAGAAATTAATCCTGAGGGAAGGGCGTTTATCCAAAAGCTAACCGGTCTAAATCCAGACTTTGGCAATTCAGACAACTCACTGTGATTGAAAAAACGCCACATTCTCAAGAGCAAGTACGAAACTTGAACGTGTCGGGCTTTTTGGCTGAAGAATGGACTGATGCGTTCACACAGATTGAGTCAACTATTCGCGAGACGGCAGAGAAGTATCGCATCAGTAGCCGCTCAGTAGGCAAACTTCTTGATCATATTGAAGGTCATCTTATTGACGCACTGAACATACATACGGAATTGGCAATACGCAAACAGAATGCGGAAGCACTCACTATAGAAAACTTCCTGGAAGAAGCGATTGCTGAGCTTGATGGTTATGCAGAAGAGTTTTCGGGAGACATTCTTCAAGAGAATAATGGGGGAGACGAAGATATTAAAAGTTTCTTCGAGAGCATCCGCCAAACGTTGGTGCAGCAACAAGCATTAGTACGTACCGAATCTCAATCGCACCCCATGGCAACTATTGAAGATATATATCCCATTGAGCGACGTACAGCCTTGGTGCGAAACACTACCTTGAAGGTCACCCTTAATGCTAAAGAGTACGATATCGCCACAACAACACGAGATGCTATTACTGACCATCTTAAAATGCGACTCATAGATAACGCGGGTACGGCAGATATCTCGATTGGCAACAGTACTGAACAAGCACAAACTCCTCCATTAGCAGCCGTTGCAAATAGCATCTTAAAAGAGTATATACTCAGCAATTACGATGCTATTGCACAAGAAAACAAGGGGAATCTTGATTTGCACGCCTTTATAAGCTCAATAGTATCAGGCTTGGAGGAAGGTTGGTGGAAAAACATTAGTAACAAAACATAACGTAATTAATATGAACACAGGAACCATTAAAGAAATTATCGGACCAATCGTTGACGTGCACTTCCCGGAGTCGGTGCCCGCAATTCAGAACGCGCTTGAAGTGAAGCGTGACAACGGTCGTGTTGTGCTCGAAGTTGCACAGCACCTTGGGCTTGACCGCGTGCGCTGTATCGCTATGTCTGACACGGCAGAACTCGCACGAGGTATGGAAGTGACGGATACGGGTGCAGCTATTTCGGTTCCTGTCGGTGAAGCAAGTTTGGGACGTATGTTTTCGGTACTTGGCGACCCGATTGATGGAAAGGGCGAAGCAAAGGGAACTCGACGAAGTATACACCAAGCGCCACCATCATTTGCAGAACAGCAAACAAAGGCTGAAGTGTTTGAAACCGGTATTAAGGCAATCGACCTGATGACGCCGTTCATCAAGGGAGGAAAAGTTGGACTCTTCGGTGGTGCCGGAGTGGGAAAGACAGTGCTCATCCAGGAGCTCATTCGCAACGTTGCAGCAGAGCACGGTGGACACTCGGTGTTTGCAGGAGTAGGAGAGCGTGTACGTGAAGGAAATGACCTCTACTACGAAATGAAGGAGTCGGGCGTGCTCGACAAGACAGCACTCGTGTTCGGGCAAATGAACGAAGTGCCGGGTGCACGTGCACGTGTCGCACTCAGTGCGCTTACCATGGCGGAAGCATTCCGTGATGAAGGCGGTAAAGATGTATTGTTCTTCATGGACAATGTGTTCCGCTTTGTGCAGGCTGGTTCTGAAGTGTCTTCACTTCTTGGACGTGTCTCATCTGCCGTTGGATATCAACCAACACTTGCTGAGGAAATGGGGCTCTTGCAGGAGCGTATTACATCCACAAAAAAAGGTTCCATTACGTCAGTGCAGGCGGTGTATGTGCCGGCTGACGACCTTACTGATCCGGCGCCGGCAACAACCTTTGCGCACCTCGACTCAACCGTGGTGTTGAGTCGTGCACTTGCACAGTTGGCTATTTACCCGGCTATTGACCCGCTTGAGTCAGGCTCAACCGCGTTAACGCCAGACATCGTTGGCGAAGAACATTATCGTGTTGCCAACGAGACAAAACGAGTACTACAACGCTACAAAGACTTGCAAGACATCATCGCCATCCTTGGTATTGAAGAACTCTCTGATGAAGACAAAACTCTGGTGTACCGTGCGCGAAAGATTCAGCGATTCCTCTCACAGCCATTTTTCGTGGGAGAAGTGTTTACCGGCAAGCCGGGAGCATACGTTACACTTGAAGAAACCGTGCGTGGATTTGGAGAAATTCTCGATGGTCTACACGATGACCGAAATGAGCAAGACTTCTACATGAAGGGTGGTATCGACGAAGTGATTGCTGCAGGCAATAAAGAATAGTGTATGGCGGCTACCTCTTTTACACTTCGTATTGTAACGGTTGCGCAAGAACTCTTTAGCGGAGAAGCGACTGAACTGCACGCAAAAGGAACGACGGGGCAACTTACCGTGCTCGCACACCACGAGCCACTTATGACGCGTATTGAACGGTGCGCACTTAAAGTAGTAACTCCCGACGGAACAACTAAAGAGTTTCCAATCATTAGCGGCGTTCTTGAGGTTGCTGACAATGCGGCGGTACTCTTGTGCTCACAAGATGAGAGCGCAACGTAACAGAACCAGCTATACTTAGGAGGCAGCTACTTCTGCAGAGCATATGAGTAATGCCTTCCAACGAACGATCGAAGACTTTACGTGTGAACACTGTGGAGCAGCGGTTTCAGGGAATGGATACACCAACCACTGTCCGGAATGTCTATGGAGCAAACATGTCGATGTGTATCCAGGAGACCGTGCAGCACGATGCCAGGGACTCATGGAGCCGATAGAGATTGTTTCGCAGGGGAGCAGTAACTACATCGTACTACACCGCTGTGTTACCTGTTCTTATATTAAGAAAAATAAACTCTCACGTGCTGATAATATGGAAGTGGCAATTGCGATTGTGCGTGCGAACAACAATTAACTCGTGTGGCTGACAGTATTTATACACTACATAAGCATATTGGTGAGACACCATTGCAGGCACTCGAGCGTTCACGAGATGAACGTGGGATTCCTGCCGGCACGCCCATGGCATATGCAGGACGACTCGATCCAATGGCAGAAGGAAAGTTACTGGTGCTCACCGGAGAGAAGTGCAAAGAAATTAAAAAATATTGGAATCTAGATAAAGAGTATCGCGTGTCTATTGCACTAGGCATTGCGAGTGACTCGCATGATGTACTTGGCAAACTTTCCTATCCTGACACATCTCAAGAGCGCGCTTTTACACCGGAGCAACTCCATGCACAATTAACACAACTTGTTGGCGCCTACCATTGGCCGTATCCGGTACTGTCATCTAAACCGGTAAACGGCAAGCCATTGTTTCAGTGGTTTCTTGAGGACAGGCTTGATGAAATAGAAGTGCCGTATTCCGATGGTACGATTTACCACATTAGATTTGAAGGGGTGCGCACCCTGACTCCAGAAGAGCTCAAGACACGGACCTTGGAAAAAATTCACGCACTCGCAATTGTCACCGACGAATCAAAGCGTCTCGGTCGCGACTTTCGACGACACGAAGTGATTGACTCATGGAATACGTGGTACAAAGCGCATGCGCAGCCACTGCAAGTACTCGACATTATCTGCACGGCGAGCGCAGGAACGTACATGCGCACATTGGCAGATGAATTTGGAAAGCGTATGGGCACGGGTGCACTCGCACTTGAAATCAATCGCACAAAAATAGGGAAGTACGTACACCTCGGACGCTTTGGCTTTTGGTTGAAGCAATACTAACGAGGTGATGGTGAATAGGTTATAGGGGGGTGGGGGTAAGTTAGTAGAAGACAGGGTTAGCTGAAAAATCACCAAAATGGGCCCATTTTGGTGATTTTTTTTGTTTTTGCATTGCAATTCTGTTTTGGTTGTGGATAAATGGTAACAGACAACACAGGGAGGTAGTGTGATGTCTACTCATTCATATCTAGGTATGGAGGGGGCAACAATTGTACTGCTTGAAAACGTGCAGGTAGAAGAGATCACCAAAGCCGGAGATATTGTTTTGCGAATAACAAGCGAACAACAGGCTGAGCTCTTGGCGATTCTTAAACAAAGACAATCAAGAAACGTTCCCGGCGCGTATCCCTATTGTTCTTTCCGAAGCAAAAATCGGCTACTCGTTCCGAACAAGAAGCATCCACGTGATGCACTCATCCTCGGAAAGATGCGTGAAGTTCGCTTTGGAATCGCCCTCCAACCCAACCGGAAAATCTACGAGGACTACATCATCAGCAAGTGGTAGCACATTTGCATGCCCCCGCAATCTTAACTGGTTGCGGGGGCTTCTCTTTCTCTTACTCTTGCTCGAATTTACCCGGCCAGCGTGTGTAAATAGATGGAACCAGAAGCAACGTGATGATGGTCGCAAACGCTAATCCAAACATAAGTGCGTAGGCGAGTGGTGTCCAAATAGCTGCCGCGAAGAGTAGTGGTATGACACCGATAACGGTGGTGAGTGCAGTGAGCAATACCGGGCGCAATCGTGACGCGCTTGCGTCTGCAACAATCTCGGCAAGTGGTTTGGCAGCACCAACGCGCCGACGTTCACTGTTGATGGTGTCAACGAGAATAATCGAGTTGTTTACCACAATACCTGAGAGCGCAATGAATCCCATGATTGACGGGAAGGAGAGCGGGCTTCCGGTAATCATAAGACCTCCAAATACACCAATGAGTGAGAGCGGTACAATGGCAAGCACGTAGACTGCATATCGGAATGAGTTGAACTGCAACACAAGAATCGCAAACATGCTTACCAATCCGATAATCAAGGCAACGAACATATCCTTAAATGACTGGTCGACATCTTCGCTTTCGCCACCGTATGAGATGGAAACGGTGTCAGGAAGCTCCGCCGAAGCGAGCCGTTCCTCTAACTGACTTGAAACAATGAGTGCGTTGCCGCCTTGAGCGACGTTACTTGAAACCGTAGCAATACGCTCACCGTCTTTGTGGTTAATAGATGCACGACTTGGCTTAATCTCTGAGGTAATGAATGAGGCAAGCGGGGCAGTACCATTTTGCGTTGCCACTTCAATTTGTGAGAGCGTATCGATGGTTGTTTCGTTGGTTGTGTAGATGTTGCTGCCATCTTGCGTATCCAATGCAAGCCGCGCCACTACATTAATATCGTCACCAAGTTGCTGAATTTCTGTTACATCCTCTCCATATAGTGCTGCACGAAGTGTGGTGGCAATTGTTGAAATGCTTACTCCCTGTGCGATTGCTTCAGCACGATTCACACTGAGCACAAATTCATTGGTGTTGTTTTTTGTACTCGAAGTAATGTCAGTGGTGCCGGGAATCGCATCAAGTGTGTGCTCGACGATACGAGCTGCTTCTTCCAAATCAGCGAGGCTTTCTCCTGAAAGTGTTACTGTTATCGGCGCAGCAGACGGTGGACCGTCACTGAGCTGATCAGTACGGATGATTGAAGTATGTATCGTGCTAAGTTTTTCACGAATTTCGTCGACGACCTCGCCAGTGGTGCGTTCACGTTCCGGGTCAAGCGTAATGAAGATGTTAGCTAGTCGCGTGTTACCTGAAGTGCCACCCAGAGGGTTACTGTAGGCGCTTGAGCGTCCAACGGTCGTTACAAACGATGACGCTTCCGGTACGGTGTAGAGGATTTCTTCCACCTTGCGCACCTCTAAATCGGTACGTTCAAGCACAGTACCTGTTGGGAGCTCCACTTCTACATATGCGTAATCCGAGTTACCGTCTTCAAAGAAAACTACTTTGACTGCACCTATTATCGGTAGTGCGAGCGACAGTACAAATAATGCAATAAGAGTAACCAGTAGCGTATTTTGCGCTTCACGACTCGATAAGAACTGTGTGAGGTAGTCATGATATCGTGTTTCAAAACGGGCAATGATTTCATCGCGTTTTTGAGAAAACTGATTTTGTGCGGTCGTTCCACGCTTAAGTAACTTTGTTGCGAACATTGGTACAAATCCAAGTGCAACAAGCAGAGACGCAAGCAATACGAAGATGATGGTAAATGGAATACTTTTGATGAATTCTCCGGTAATTCCCGAAACCATGAGTAACGGTGCAAATACCGCAACCGTCGTCATAGTGCCGGCGGTAAGTGGGACATGGAATTCTTTGACCACGTCTAATGCGGCGCTTGCTTTTGCACGTTGCCGGTCAAGATTTGATTCGTCATCACGACGTGCACTGAGCGTACGAAGGCGACGGTTAATACCTTCGACAATCACAATTGTAGAGTAGATCGGAAGAGCGTCG
>OBIY01000850.1_pt1 | contig 10501 bp, 7 predicted proteins | sample 1519841 | NCBI WGS metagenome assembly OBIY01 (sample SAMN03019774, study PRJEB22545) | beach sand metagenome | biome: beach; feature: sea beach; material: beach sand | place: USA: Municipal Pensacola Beach, FL | collected 2010-07-30 | depth 30-40 cm m
TTGACGAAATGCTCCAGGTAGGCCGGTTCGCCAGCAGGCTGGCTCCCACATAACCCCCTCCACTATCAATCCACTGTAGGAGCTATGCTTGCAGCGATAACGAGCCTCAGCGAGGCAGGCAATCAGACCGGGTGGCTTGCTTGCTGTGGGAGCGATCGAGCGACCGCGAGGGCCTTGCCCGGCTTTTTACACGCGGTGGAACCACCGCTCCCACATTGAAGGGTTGCAGTTGTTGAGGTGCAGAGTTACAGCTCTGCCAGGCCGGCTATATAGTCCTCAAAGACAAGATCCAGCCCTGCTTCAAGGCCCATGCGGGTGGCTTCGTTGAACTGTCTGGCAGACGGCGTGGACAGAAAATCCAGATAGCTTTCCAGCTTTTCCGGCGGCAGCTCACGGTAAGTATGGGCGAAGGATAGCATCACCATGTTGCGGGTCTGCTCGGTAAACATCGCACGCCGCGGCTCAAAAAGCGCCGCCAGCTCACGGCTGTCCGCAGGCTGATCGGGATTGTGCAATGTACGCACATGCAATTGAGCGGCAATAAACATGCGTTTTTGCAACGCCATGTTGTAATCCGTCAGGTGGAGCAAGGCATCAAACTGCGCCGCTTTTTCCATCATCGGCTGATTCGACAACAAGGCAGTGGCATTTTGCATCATGGCCTGACCCGATGCTGGGGAGGCCGCCTCGACTTCCATCTCCGTAATACGCTTACCCAATGGAGACTGGTACCACAGCAGCAAGGTCTCCAGCTGGTCGTCTTGCAACGCCACCGAGACTGCCTCGAACACCTGCTGGTAAATCACTTCAGGCAGAAATGATTCCTTCGCCACGTGAAGCATCACCTCACCGCGCTCGGCATCCTCACCCTGGGCCGATTGCTGCGCCTGCTCCAGACCGGCTATCACCGAGTCGGCAAGACCACTAATCTGCTCCTCAGCCCCCGCCAGATTCAACAGCCTCGCGATCTTGTCATCGCGCTCATCTGCCAGCGCATGGCCAGCCAGCAGTGCCAGCATCAGCCCCCATACCCAAAACCACGGTTGTTTCATTCGCTTCCTTTTCGTGTTTGCAGGCCGCAGATCATGCCGGTCACACGGCAACTTATTCGCTATCCGGTTTGTCTGCAGGGTGCAGCAAATCATCATGCTCGGCCATCTCCCAGGGCAACTTGCCAGGGGTACTATCCAGGAAGTGCAGGTAGTTACCAAACTGATCCAGCACATCCTGAATGATGTCGTTGCCATCATAGCCATACACATCATAGGAACGACCACCCCGGCGCAGGAACACCTCGGCCCGACAGTATTCCTTTTCCGATTCCGGTCCGGCCTTGCCGGCATAGGCAAACTCGGGAATCGGGCTGGTAATCAGGCGAATGTCATAAATAAAACCCACATGACCATCGCGATTGACGACCAGCTCGGCACGCACCAGCGATTCATCAAACTCAACGCCAGCATCCCAACCCGCCTTGCGCAATTCATCAACTACCTCTTTCAGGCTTTCCATGGCGGTGACGCGAATAAAGGTTTCGACTTCGTCACGAGTCGGGTAGCGAATCATGGCGGACAAACGATGACGCCACTGAGAGCCCGTCATATTCCGCATGGTGGCCATATGAGCCTGCAAGCTGACTTCCCGATGCTTCTCGATCACCAGCGCACGCCACATCCCCACCGCGGCCAGAATAATCACCAACGCAAACGGCAGCGCACTGACAATGGTCATGGTCTGCAGCGCACTCAACCCGCCCGCCAGCAACAACACCGACGCAATCACCCCTTCCAGGGACGCCCAGAAAATCCGCTGCCAGGCAGGGGTTTGCAGCACACCACCCGACGCCAGTGAATCCACCACCAGCGAGCCGGAATCCGACGACGTGACAAAGAAGGTGATGATCACCAACACCGCCAGGAACGAAATAAACGTGGACCAGGGAAGCAGATCAAACATCTGGAACAGGGCCACCGCCTTGTCTGCCTGCACCTCTTCCACCAGAACCGTCACACCCTGGTTCATGATCATGCTGAGGGCGGTATCGCCAAAGACCGAGAACCACAAGAACGTGAAAATAGTCGGGACCAGCATGACCCCCACCACAAACTGGCGAATGGTGCGACCACGGCTGATCTTGGCAATAAACAGGCCGACAAAAGGCGCCCAGGCGATGGTCCAGCTGAAAATAAACAGGGTCCAGTTACCAATCCAGTCGCTGTGGGTATAGGCCTGCAGATTGAATGTCCGCTCGACAATATTGCTCAGATAACTGCCGGTGTTCTGTACAAAACTTTCCAGGATATGAATCGTCGGCCCCACCACGAACACAAACGACATCAGGGCAATCGCCAGCACCATGTTCAGAATCGACAGGCGCTTCACGCCCTTGTCCATGCCCGCTACAACGGATGCGGTGGCAGCCAGGGTAACCAGGGCGATCGCGGTAATTTGCACCCAGGTGGCCACCGGCACATCCCACAAGTAATTGAGCCCGGCATTGATCTGCGCAGCCGAGAGCCCGAGGGTGGTGGCAATCCCGAACATGGTGCCAAGAATGGCGAACACATCGATGGCATGGCCAATGGGGCCATGAATCTTGTCTCCGATCAGCGGATAAAAGGCCGAGCGCATGGACAGCGGCAAACCATGGCGGAAGGCAAAATAGGCCATCACCAGCCCAACCAGACCGTAGATTGCCCAGATATGAAACCCCCAGTGAAAGAAGGCGATTTGCATGGCCTGCTTGGCGGCATCTACCGTTTCCGGCGCACCCACAGGCGGTTCGGCGTAATGCAGCACCGGCTCGGCAACGCCAAAGAACAACAATGCAATGCCGTAACCGGCAGAAAACAGCATGGCGAACCATTCAGGGAAAGAGTACTCGGGCTCACAATGATCCGGCCCCAGCTTGATGTTGCCCCAGGAGGTCAGCGCGATGCCGACAATAAAGAGGAAGAACAACGCCACCACCAGCATGTAGAACCAGCCAAACGTTTCTGTGATCCAGCTTTGTGCTCGCTGGAACAACTGGCCAGCCATGTCCGGATCGCTGATGGTACCGATGATCAACAGTAGCGCCACGATCACCGCCGGGAGGAATACCGGTACCAGAATCGTGGAATTTCGCATCATTCCTTTGTCAGCCATCTCGCTTTCCTGTGTTGTTCATGAATGAAAGACCATGGGCATTTCTACCCTATAGAGTTTTTTTCGCGGCTACTACCGGTCGGCGGCAGGCTTAACAGGATTTCATGCTTCCCGGGTTTATGATTGAATCTTGCTCTGGGGAAAAAGGAGAATGGCTGTTACTACGTCAGCAAAACACACAGACTGGCCTGGCATTGTCTTCAGCGAGCAGACACAGGGCCGGATACGCTCACTGTGCGAGCGACGCTTTGGGCAGACCGCCGATGCGGAAATCGCCAGTGACTATGTGCTTGAGCATTTGTGTGAAAGTGACTGGAAGCTATGCCGTAAATTCACCGGAAAATCTCGCCCGGAAACCTACCTTTACACCCTTTGCAGCAATCTGGTGGAAGAATACGCCCGCAAACGCTTTGGCCGTATCCGCCCGCCCGCCTGGCTCCAACAGCTGGGAGATGCCTGGCTGACATTGTGGAAGTTTATCTGCCTGGAACGTCAGCCGGTCCCGGTGGCTATCGAACGTCTGGCTGGTCACGACGAAACATTACGCGACCCTGACACCCTTGAGCAGATGGTTCGCACCATCAAGGGGAAACTGCCCTGGTGTGGACAACAAACCGGCGAGGTCTCTCTGGAAGAGCACTATCAGGAACCGGACAGCAATGACACCGCATCCGCTGACACACTCGAACCCTTGTTGCTATTGCTGCATCAACTGATTCTCGATGAAGACCCTCCCCGGCCGGCCAGCCAATGGCAAAGCTCAGAGACGCTGGACACAGTACGTGCGGCGCTGCGCCTTACCGATGAACAACGCCTGATACTGCGTATGGCCCATGTGGATGGCATCAAGTTCAGCGCGATCGCCCGCACGCTTAACCTGCCAGCTCATCAACCTGCGCGACTGGCGCAACGGGCAGTGGCCCATATACGGGAAGTGCTCCAGGCGCACCACTTGCTGCCGGAGGACTGGCAATGATGTCCGGTTTCAGCGTTCATCCCGGGCAACTGTCCATCTCAGTAGTCAGGGGTAAGCGACTATGACAGAAAACCTATCCAGCAAACGGCAGGAGGAGTATCTGAGCCGTATTGCTCTGGCGTTATCAAAGCGCCCCGCTCTTCAGGGCTCGACACCGGATGATGAGGACCTGGCGGCCTTACTGGACAATTTTCTGGACCCGCAGCGCCGTGCCGAGGTCATCAGTCACCTTGCCCACGACCCGGCGCTATACCAGCGCTGGCAGCGTTTACTGAACGATCAGGACCTGTGGGTCGAGCACAATAATGTGCTCAACCTGTCGAGTGCCGCACGCAAACCCCGGCGCTGGTGGCAACCGGCCGGCGGCCTCACTGCGGCGGCAGCCGCGCTCTTTGCCGGCTGGCTGGCACTGAAACCCGGTATGGATCCGCTGACACTGGATCGGGCCTATCAGCAATTTTCTCCCGAGCTGAGCAGGTATCTGGATGAACAACCCAACATGCGCGACCTGCCCGTTGCACAAGACGATGACATCAACGAGATCCTCGCCGGCATACACCAAGGCCAACAGTCTCAGGGGCTGCTGAGCAGCTTTGCTGGCATCGGCAAGGCTCAACTTGCGCAGGCCAGCGAACGCTACCGCCAACAGTTTGGCGAACAGCTCACCGCCCGTCATGAGTGGGGCCGTTGGCTACTGCTCAGTGATGCCCTCTGCCACACCACGCCCGAAAAACTGGAACGGCTCACCCGTCCCGCGGACATTGACGGCTTCACGCCTCTGCCAGAAACGATCCGTTGCGATGACGTCAGCGCCAAACGCAATGAGCTTCAACAACGTCTGATACGCTAGCATCGCCGTTGTTGCCCAAGCACACGACAACACCAGAGGGAGTGATCGTTAGAGCGTAATTTGCGGTCAAGCCACCACTCCCTCTGCGCACCCATTACCCTCTCAGGAAAGAAGGTTCTCACGCCGTGTTCTTTGTGATGAAAACCGCGTTGCTTATGCGTGCCAAACGTTCCCTCTCTGATGCCTTCCCCATCACCTTGCCCGAATCAAACAAAAAAGGCCGCTATCGATAGCGGCCTTTTCGTGAGGGTATCAGGCTGGCTGACACCCGTATCCTGTGTGGAACTTAATAAGCGCCACAGGCTCTGCGGCAGGAATACAGGCTGCCATGCGGGATGCAATCCATCACGCACTGGTGTGCCCCATAGCCACGCAGCTTGACTTCATTGCCACGGCTTTTCACTTCACTGGCTTGCTCTGCCTCCAATTTCAAGGCTTTCTCCGTCAGCTCATCGGCCTGGGTATACAGTTTGGCAGCCTCTGCACGCAGAGAAGAGGGGGTTTCTTCCTCTGCATGGGCAACTGACATCGCAGAAAACGCAATCACCAAAGCCAGCATGATGTTTGAGAAAATTTTCATGGTCGTTCCTTCCTTTCAAGTTAAAAATCGTTCTTCGCCGGGAGTGGCACTCAGCCTAGTGGCTGACCTGCCAGGTAAAAAGATTCAATCCTGATGACTGCGGCGGCTTGCTGCTACCGAGCCCACGGGTAGAGACATTCAGCGGTGCCTGTTGCAGATATCCCAGATTACTATTCACTCCATCACCAGGCTGACTGCTTACCAACAGGTGCTCCATACCCACGGTTTCCACATTCACATCCCACTCAAAGTTCAGCGACTCACCGCCGTCCAAACGGTTAGGCTGACCACTTTCCGGGTACAGCTGGGTGATACCGTACTGACTGTCCACGAACAGGATGCTCACATCCTGGGGCTGACGCCCTTGTTCGTGACACTGAATAAAATGCGGTCACCCTCGGTCAGCACCGGCTGGCCATTCACCGGAAACTCGCTCTGCTCACCGTCATGTTCAATGCGGAAACTCACCTTGAGCTGCTGCTGGGCACCGGGCAGGTGCTGCACGCTGGACATCAAGCGGGTGACGTTCGCGATCTTGCTCAGGCCGCCTTGCAGGACCGCCAGCTGGCGATCCTTGCTGTCCGGCAATGCCAGGTTGAGCAGGCGTTGCGGCAGACGGGTTTCGGCACAAACCTTGCGCGCCGCTTCTGCCAGCCGCTGCTCTTCGCAGGGCAGGCTCTGATCTGCCTGCAGGAACCACAGCTGCTCATCAAACTCGCTGACCAGAATGTCGGCGGCATCCAGTGCCGACACCTTGATCCCGATGCCAGACTTCTCGATTTCTGCCAACGCCTTCTGCAGGCGCTTCTCGTCCTTGTTGCTCATGGAGGCGGATGGCAACAGGGCCACGTTGACCTCGGTCGTCAGCACCGGCTTGTCCAGTCGTACGTACAACGTTGCCGGCCAGTCCTTGCTTTGTTCTTCCTCCGGCATGGCCCAGCTACGCACCGGGGTAGCACCATCCAGCCTCACTGTGCCGAGCGCGTTCTTTGCCTTGCCTACCGGCGAATCGTAGATCGTCACCGTGGCCCCCGTGCCCAGCAGCGACAGGGAGCCCGCCTGAATATCCAGCTTGCCGTTCTTGAAAGTCGCAAAGTAGGACGGCTCTGCCGGGACATCGTCATTGAATACCGGACGGCTCATGTCGCTGGCACTGAATAACGGCTGGGTCGCCTGCCACGGCAAGCTCTGGTAGCGGGACAGTACCTGCTGGGCCAGCTGCTGATAGCTCAGCTGCGGGTTGGCCCCAAGCACTTCCATCAAGGTGTAGGTGAAAAGGCCATGAAAACGGCGGTCCGGCGCCCCGCGAGGCAGTTTCATTTCCGGTGTGGTCTCTGCACTCTGCGCCGCAGAGAAGGCAATCAGCTCACCCCGCTTGCGCGGCGGTTCATCTTCCGGCGTACCGCTGAACACCTCTCCCAGGAAACCCCGCGCCCGGGTCTCGGACACCATGGGGGAGGGACGGTGAATTAATGGTGCGTCGGGAATCCCCAGGACCGCACTGTCCACACGGCGGTACTTTACCTCCGGCATGGCCGTTGCCCCCCGGGTCATGGTGCCGGAATGACAACTGTCAAACACCAGCCACACATCGGCCCCGCGATCACGAATACGGTCGACATAGTGGGCGATTTCATCATCCAGAATCGCGTTCTTTACCGAACCGATATAGCTGTCCCATTCCGCAGCATCGGTGGGCAAAAAGATTTCATCCAGCCCGTCGGGCTCGGTATTGTCCGTGGCCTTCGCCGGCTGGCGGCTACCATGACCGGCGAAATGCAGGTAATAGAAATCATCTTCGCTGGCAGATGCCGCCAACCGCTCCAGCGCCGCCAGAATATTTTCCCGGGTAGGCAGGGTCTTGCCTTCTGCAGTAATCAGCTGCTCGATATTGTCCTGCTTGAATCCGCGCTGGCGCAGCATGGCTTGCACGATTTCAGCATCATGGGCAGGGCCATCCAACTGCAGCGAGGCCGGCAGATTTGGGTAATCCGCCACCCCTACCAGCAAGGCATGCCTGGCAGCCTGTACCGGTGACACCAGCATGCCACCCGCCAACATCGCGCCGCACAGCCACTTCCCGGTTCCCGATAGCGTCATTGTTCCTGCACCCATACTGTCCATTGCTGTTGAATTGGGATGGCCAGCGAGCCGCTTTTCGACAGCAATGAAGATTGTTTTTTTACGGTTTCCCGAACAACGTAAACGCAGCCCACGCTGCCGGCTCGGAATACCGTCCCCCTTCCTCAATCAGGGCCCGTTGAGCCTGGGCCATGGCAACCAGATACCCTTCCCCGGGATATTCCCTCAGGTTGCCATAAAATTGCTCCATCAACCGGGCCGTCGCCCCGTCATCCACTTTCCAGTAGGACGCAATCACGGTAGGCACACTGGCCAGCGCAAACGCCCGCGCCAACGTCGCATACTCCAGACCCGGTTTGCCGATACCGGTTTCACAGGCCGACAACACGACCAGATCGGTCTGATCCAGGGTCAGACCGGCGATATCAATCACGTTGAGGCGGTAGTTATTGGCCAATAACAGGTAGCTGTCTGCCGGCACCGCCGGATCAAGATTACCATGGGTCGCCAGATGCACCACCCGGGCATCCTGCACCGCACCCGCCAGATTCGCATAGGTGGCAGAAGCGCCCTCAAGCACGGTGGGAGCCACCAGTGCTCCCCGGGCAATCCGGCTCACTTCCTGCCGGGCCCCAGGCAAGCTGCCATCCGGATCGGCCACCATGGTCAAACCGTCACTGAAGGATTCGTTCTGCTGCAGCACCAGGCTGAGGTGATACATGGACGGAATGACACCGATGTTAAAACGCTCGGCGGCATACTCGCGCACATCGCCCTCTTTCTTGCGTAACAGCGCCGGGAACGGCAAATACGTCAATGCCCCTACCGGTGTGACCAGTACCTGCTGTTTGCCTTCCAGCTCACGCTCCACCGGCCGCAGTAACTTGTCATACAACCAGGCCAGACTGGCATCCTGCGCATCGTCATCAGGCCCTGCCGCACGCTCCCCGGAAGCCGACAACCCGCGGTCATTGCCCGTCAGATGGGCTGCCCGGTACCGCATGCCTTTTACCACCAGCGCACTGGCGGCCTCCAGATCCGCACGGCTGACCTGCACTTCACGAATTTGCGCGCCCTCACGGGTTACCAGCTGGATCAGTAACTTTTCCGGCGTCGGCAGATACTGCACCAGCGCCTGATCCTCACTCAAACGCTGGTGCAAGGCGGCCACTTCACGGGGGTCCAGCTTGAGCATCTGGTACAACCCCGCATGCTCTGCTTCCATGCGTGCCAGCAACGTTTCCCGCAACCGGTTCTTGCTCTTCAGTTGCTGCCGCAGACGCTCAGCACGGGGCGAATCCGACACGCCCTTTACTGCACTGCCGGACGCCGCCGCCCCACTCAAGGTTGCAGCATCCGCCTCGGGCACCGGCTGCGCCACCCGGGTTTCCAGCTCGCGTATCTGCGCTTCCATCTGCCGGTAGCGAGCCAGCATTTTCCCGGCGTCACTGTCACCCGATATGGCAGGCAGGAAAATATCACTGAGCGCCTGTTGCTGTTGGGTGTCCTCTTCACGGAAAGCAAGCTGACCGAAATGGTTGTCATTGAGTAACGACGCCACCCCTTGAGAGTCATACAGCAACAGCCCCAGGTCGGTGCCCACATAAACCCGACCATTGCCGGCCACCGCTACCGCATGCACAGTGCGCCCACCGTATTGGCCCAGTGCGGCGTCCTCCGGCAATAACTGATTCAGACGATCCGGGTACAGCCAGGTGCCGCCGTGATACAACAGCACCCCGCCCGCCGACGGGAACAACCAGCTATTGCTCCCCTGGAAACGCGCCCCCTCGCCCCCCAGCCACAGCAGTGGGGTCTTGTCCGCCAGTGCCTGGTAACTGGGATCGTTGAGCTCGGCAAACGACTGCCGTGCGCCCCCCGTCAGTTCACGGGCGAAGGTAGTGTTGGTGCCAATCACCGCCGTTCTGTCATCCACCGGTGTGTAGCCTGTGACAAACCAGTGTGGCGGCTTGCCCACATGCTCGAAACCGCTGCCAGTCCAGCGCAGCAACCCGCCAGACAACGACACCCCCTGATGGGTCAGATGCCCCTCATCGGATGCCACCACTTCGATCTCGCCCGCCAGGGTTTCATGCACCCCCGCCAGCATCGGGCTACGTGACGGGAAACGTTCGCTGTCGAGCAGATAGTTGAACTCGGTGAGAGTCTCTTGGCGGTAACGGAACAGGGACGAACCGGACACCACCCACAAGGTGCCTTCGCGGTCCACCAGCATGTCGACCACGCCACCTTGCCAGCCCTTTTCTTCGACCGCAGGCCGCGCGGAGAACAACTCCTGGGGCTGATCGCTGCCGGCAGGAAAACGCAGAACCGTGTAGCCGTCATGGGTGAGGAGATTGCCGTGTTGATCCTCTGCCAGCACACGGGCATTGGCCGAAGAAAAATACTGGGCTGACTCCAGTGGCTGATCATTGCCCAGCAACAAAATGTGGTCCCCCATGGCCACATAAAGACTGTTAAGCGTCTGACTCACCAACAGGTCGTACACCGGCGCTTGCTGCAGCTGCTGCGCGCCCTCGCCAAGCCGGGTGTACACACCCTCGTCGCTCAGCACCACCACGCCACGCGAATCACTGAAAGAGTGCCGCGGCCCGACAGCCATGCCCCCGCGTTGCTCGGCAAACGGCAGCGCCAGCGCCTCAAAATAGTGGCCCTGCAAGACATTCATGGCCCGGTCGGTACTCACCACCAACGCTTCCTCGCCACTACCCAGGTCCCACATCGACAGCCCATAAACCTGTTTTGACAGCAGCAAGTCACTGTCCGTGGCGACCAGCTCAGCATCCTGCTGCAGCCACTCCCAGCGCCCGTTTTCATCCGTCACGGGGTTGTTGTCTGGTGACGC
>OBIY01000851.1_pt1 | contig 10485 bp, 7 predicted proteins | sample 1519841 | NCBI WGS metagenome assembly OBIY01 (sample SAMN03019774, study PRJEB22545) | beach sand metagenome | biome: beach; feature: sea beach; material: beach sand | place: USA: Municipal Pensacola Beach, FL | collected 2010-07-30 | depth 30-40 cm m
ATCGCCAAAATATCGCCTGCTTTCAGATTCGCGAGCTGACGAACCGTCATTTCCAATTCCGCCAGTTTGCAGTCCATTTCAATCTCGACCTGCATCAACTCCTGGCGTAACGCTTCATTCCAACGATCATCTGTGTCGGCCCGATCACTTTGTATGCCGGCATCCAGCTTGTCCCGAATGGGCTCAATCAATGAAAATGGCAAGGTGATCTGCAGTGGCCCGCCCCCCCCATCAAGCTCCACACTGAAGGAGCTGACCACAACAATTTCATTGGCGTTGACAATTGTCGCCATGTTGGGATTGACCTCATGAGAGAGGTACTCAAAATTGAGAGGGTGTACCGACTCCCAGGACCGCTGCATGTCGCCAAAGATACAATCCACAACCAGGCGGATGACTCGGTGTTCAGTGGGCGTGAAATCGCGTCCTTCGATTTTGTTGTAGTAGCGCCCACTGCCACCAAAGAAGTTGTCCACAATCGAAAACACCAGCTTAGGATCAATCATAATTAAGCCGGTACCACGCAATGGGTGTGCCTTGATGAGACTCAGGCTGGTGGGGACAAAAAGCCCCTGGTTGTACTCGCCATATTTGACCATCGATACCCCTTCGGGGTTAATTTCGATGGGTTTACGGATCATGTTATAAATACTTGTCCTGAAATAACGAACAAACCGCTCGTTAATCATTTCCAGCGTTGGCAGGCGTCCACGAACAATCCGATCCTGATTGGCAAAATCATAAACCTTGATCTCGGACGTATCGATATCGACCGGCGCATCGGTTTCGGACTCGACATCACCGCTATCCACGCCATGGAGCAGCGCATCAATTTCGTCTTGACTGAGAATATCCTTCACAGATCCACCACAAACTTACTGCATTACGAACTTGGTGAAAAAGACGTTATCGATATCAACCTTGACGCCATTTTCTTCAAACACGGCGCGGATCTCTTCGAGCACTTTTTGTCTGAACGCCACGCGGCCCTCTTCTGAGCGGACTTCATGATAATTTTGGCTGCCGATCAGCAAAATCATGCGGCTGCGCAATTGCGGCATATAGTTAAAAAATGCTTTTTCCGTTTCGGGGTAATAGGTCAAAACAGAGAGACCGACCTGAATAAACCGACGGTGATCGTGATCAAGGTTGACCGTAAAATCCTCAAACTCGATATACACCGCATCACTCTTTGCCGGCTCAGGCGGCCCGCTTTCGGTAGTCTGTGGCGTACTAGCACCCGACGAAGACAGGAAGAACCAGGCTCCTGCTCCCCCCATCGCCAGCAGCAGCACCACCAAAATAATGATAATAATTAGCAGTTTCTTTGAACCGCCGGACTTCGGCTCATCACCCTCAGCCGCGCCTTTCCCTTTTTGAGCCTTTTTATCTTTTTTGCCTTTTGCCATGGCCTGCATTCCTTGCTGTTACTGTTAACATCACGTCTCACTCTCAATTTAGCAATACGTGTGCCACCCCGTGAAAAATTGTTTATTGAACAAAATCAGATGGTTAAAAAGCAGGCGTTACAAAAGAGCACTCCGATTTGTCAAAAACTTGACTGCCTGACCAGTCACATAGCCCTGGCGACGAAGAAACATCATCCATTGGTATCTGGCGCTCTTGGATCGACGGATTTCGGGGAAAACACATCACATTTTGGATCGCCTGCCGTCAAAAACAAGGCAAGGGCTGATGCGAACTCAAGTACGGCAATGCGTAAGGCCGACTCTCACTTCAGCCGGCTTGGAATAAAAGGTGCGCTGTTTTATCAGGCGTAGATATCAACCCCGTCCTGAATCGTACCAGGGGTTACGGAAGCCGGCTCGGCAGCAAGCTGCTCCTCGACACCCCCGTCTTGTGTACTGGGGGCCGTGCCTGGCGACCGATTGCTATCGCGCCCGGCCAGTTCGGATTGTGCCTGGCCCTTGCCTTGCCCAACACCGACATCCAGCTGTTGAAAGCCGGATTCACTCATCATATCCCTAAGACGGGGCAAAGCGTTGTCCAGCGCTTCTTTGGCCTGCGCATGCTCCACATTAAAGATAACCCGCGTCTCTGGCCCAGAGATATCAATTTGTACATCTATTTTGCCAAGTTGGGGTGGATCCAACCGGATTTCAGCCTGATTCACACTATTGCTCGCCAACCATTGCACACGCTGGGAGAAAGCATCTGACCAGGCTTTATGATTCACGGAAACCGGCAGGTTAAAATGAGGGACCCGCTGTGTGTCGCTCCGAGTGCTGCCGATTTCCCCCAGGCTATCGTTCACCTTGCCCGCCCCAAGGCTGCTCAGACTCTCCAAGACAGTCGATTGCGAGACAGGTCGGGCCGGCTCATGGGCCGTTGTGCGCAGATCATTATTGGCTTTGGCGGCATCGAAGACGGGTTGATTGGCATCGTCAGCCGTCAACCCAGGAGCGGAATGACCCGGCGGATTATGATCAAGCCCTGTCGGCACCGATTGAGAACTATTTTGGTTGATATACGCTTGGGCCTGTGGCGATTCTGGTATCCGAGCCGCATTTTGTGTAGCAGCGACTGGCTCCGTGGCATCATTCACAGGATTCCCTACGGGGATGATCTGACGAAAGCCCGGTTCCCATCCCGCTGAAGTTTGGCTGCCTCCGGAAAGGTGCATGGTATTCGCCGTATACTCGGGCTGCCCTGCTTTCATCATGCTGGCAGGCAACGGCACGCTGACTCCAGCCGTCCCGGCGGCATTGGCCGGCCCCGGTTCACCCGGTTGCCTTGATCTGACAATCGATTCGGCGGAATGCTGACGGGCTGCCTCCGCCCGGACTGTCTCAACCGGCATACCAGACGGGATAGCCTCTGCGGGGGCTGGTATAACAACTGGTACAGTACTCTGACGATGAGCGACAGAGGCCCCGCTCATTGCCGCAGTACTGTGGGCCTGATTATTACCTTGAAGAGGTGTTTCTATTCGGGTACCCGCCTCCGGTAGACTGGAAGCCACAGCCCCTTGAACCGCTGCTTGCGGCCCCAGAAACCGCTCCTTGTTCCCAGTCTGACGATTCAGCTCACGGTTCAATGACCCTGCATCCACCGTCTCGCTGCTGTCTGTCGGGTTGGATAAACTCATCTGCGGCATGCGCATACCGTCGCCAGGCGTGGTCATTTGAGCTGCCACACGTTGCTCTGTCACTGAAAGTGGACCGGCTGACAAGCCCTGTTGCCCAGGACTTTGTGGCTGTTTCAAAGTGAAGCCTGCCTCCCTCAACCGATTGGGCTCTGACAATGCTAAAGGCACATTTGTCTGCAAGCTTTGTTGTGCGGGTGGCAAGGTATTTCCGCCCGCGCTTAAGGCCACTTCCACTACTGGGAACGTGCTCTCAGCGGCGTCAGTCAAACGGCCCTGTTCATCAACCATGGTAAGTCTGTTAAGGTGTGTACTTGAGGATTGTTGCGTGGTGTACGCATTCCAATCAAACCCCGGATCAACCTTATCAAGCTGTTGATTATATTTAACTTCCAGCCCGTCTTGTGAATGTCCTTGGTAAGAAATCGTCTGATTGATCAAATGGCTGAAAAAGGCGCTACCTTTCGAGTCCGGAAAGGATTCCTGTGCCAACGGTGGCATCAAGAAACCCGGTAAGGCATGACTTGTTATTGTTGACGCACCTTCTTGCATGGTACAACTCCCTGTATCCATTATTTTTCTTAAGCGGGTAAACAGCAATTATTGAGCCAGCTTGAAAAAAACCGAGACTGAGGTACCCGAAAGCCTGTTCAACTGGCATGATAGAAAAATAAAAAAAATAACGTTAGAACCTTTGCTTTGGCCACCACAACGGGACCGCTGTCTAACCCAAGGTTTAAAAACCGTTTAATCGTTACGCACCGCACGTTCGTTTCCTAAAGCACAGGGGCTCACATCACCCGCTGCACACGCGGGTCCACGGGAGGATATGTGTCATTACTTAGCTTGGCTCAACGCCGTCTCAGTATTGTGATGATTCTGATTGCAGGCGGTATTCTTGCCCAGGTGCTCAGGACGTCCACTGCCGCCATCGCGCCGGATTTAATGCGCGATATTGGCTTCTCCCCGGATGCGCTCGGGGTTTTAACGGGTGTTTTTTTCCTCGCTCAGGCTTTAATGCAAATCCCGGTCGGCATTCTCATCGACCGCTTTGGTGGGCGTCTGACGATCAGTGGGCTTTACACCATTGCCGTTGTCGGAGCACTGATTTTTGCTGTCGCAGAAACGTTTAGCGGGTTAACGCTGGCCCGTGTGTTAATGGCCATTGGTATTTCCGGGGCAATCATTGGCGCCTTTGTGGTTCTGGAGAGCTGGTTTTCCAGCGAGAAGCTTCCGCAAATGGCCGCCCTGCAGATTTCTGCTGGGCAAATCGGTGTGCTGTTGGCAACCGCGCCATTGGCCTTTGCTTCTGAGCTCTTTGGCTGGCGCAATGTATTTTTTGGCTTATCCATTATCACGGCGGTTATGGTGCTGTCGATTTTTTCCACCCTCCGAGATGCGCCTCCTGGCCAACCTGCCAGCACATCCAAACATGAGTCCCTCAAAGAAAACCTGAATGGTGTGCTGGCGGTTTTTCGCAACCGTTATGCTCCATTTTTCTTTGTGATGGTGTTTGTCGCCAATCCACTTGTGGTCTGTGTCTTGACGTTACTGGGAGGCCCCTTTTTGTTTGATACCTATCAGCTCGGTGCAGTTGAGCGTGGCCATGTACTCTTTGGTATGGGAGTAACCGCAATGCTTTCGCCTTTGTTGTTTGGCCAGCTGCAACGGTGGTTCAGCATTCGGCAATTAGTGCGAGGGGGAGCCGTTTATGCGGCAGCCATCTGCCTGGGATTGGCGCTCATGCCTTCCGCCCCTTTGTGGCTGACAAGCCTGCTGATGATTATGCTCGGGTTTTCAGGTGGCTACGCGGTCCTGATTTTTACCGATGGCCGCCGCTACTTTCCCGCTCATTTGGCCGGGCGTTCAATGACGGCATTGAATATGGCCCAGATGTCAGGCATGGCGGCCATCCAGTTTGTGGCCGGTTTTTTTCTCAGTTTTTTTCCGGTGACGACGAGTGGCCATCCCTCACCGCTGGCATACCGGGCAACGTTTGTACTCCTGGCCATGATTGTTTTATCCGCTTACCTGGTCTACCGCCGTATTCCACCCCTGACAACCCGCCCAGGCTAAGTCCGTGTGATTTGCTGCAAAGCCTGAATCATCTGTTGTTTGGTTTCACCTTCGGCAAAATTAAAATCTCCCGATGTTCGGTCAATCATATCCCCATAGCGTTTTTTAATGCCCGCCACGACCTCACCAGGCTCCGCAACGATAGCAATCTTGTTCAGCAACGCCTCCTCAATCTGTTCGCCCATTTCATCCCATAATCCTTTTTTGGACATGGCATTCAGTTCACCTTGCAGACCGGGGTAACCTTCGATTTCCAGCACACCTTTATAGGCGGGAGTGGAAGCATAAAACGCAATGCGCTTGCAGGCAGCAATCCGGTTTTGTTGAAACTCACCCTCATTGCGGCCGGAGATAACAAAAGGGTTAAACGCAATTTCAAACTGCGCTCGCGTGCGGCCACTGGCAGCCAGCCCTTTTTCCAGGTTTGGGAGGGTCACTTCACGCATGTACTTTTCGGTGGTAAATGAGTGAGCGATCACCCCATCGGCCACTTCGCCGGCAGTTTGGCACATCAGCGGGCCCACCGCCGCAATGACGATACGGGGTTTCCCGTAGGGAGAAGGTGGCGCAGAGAACATGGGTGTCATTAACGTATGGGTATAAAATTCGCCTTGGAAGTCCAATGGCTTGCCATCGTACCAGCTATCCCAAATGGCATGAATGGCTTGGAGCAGTTCTTTCATTTTCCGGGCCGGTGCACCCCAAGGCATGCTGAAACGTTTGGTGATATGCGCTTTGATTTGTGACCCCAAGCCCAGCGTAAAACGCCCTTGGGAAAAGACGTTCAAGTCATGCGCAACACTGGCCAACGTCAGTGGGCTACGGCCGAACCCAACAGCAATGCCAGTGCGCAATTCCAGTTTTTTACTGTGTTCTGCGACCAGTGTTAAAGGTAAAAAAGGATCGTTGTAAAGCTCCGTACTGCGGATACCATCAAACCCCATATTTTCGTAATAAGTTGCACCTTCCAATGCCGTGGATAATTCATTACTCAAGTCACCATCAACCTTCATCTCCGCCCCCTTAATGTTTATCCGTCGTAATAATTTTTTTAAAAGACTAACGCAAAACAGACCGGCTTGGAAACAACTGACTCAACCCACAATGCTGTGTATTTGAGATAAAATTCAATCACTGATTACACCGGAAAGTCCGGACCGAACACGCCCCAAACCATGGTAAAACGAAAAATTATTCATATTGATATGGATGCCTTTTTTGCTTCGGTTGAGCAACGCGATCATCCACAGTACCAGGGCAAGCCGCTGATTGTCGGTGGGCGTCCCGACAGTCGGGGCGTGGTGGCGGCTTGCAGTTACGAGGCCAGAACATTCGGGATTCACTCGGCCATGCCTTCCTCTCAGGCTTACCGTCTCTGCCGACATGCTATTTTTGTCAAACCTCGTTTTGATGCGTACGTCGAAGCGTCTAATCTTATCCGTGAAGTGTTTCTAAGCTATACCCCATATGTAGAACCGCTCTCGCTGGATGAAGCTTATCTGGATGTTTCCACCTGCACACAATGCCAAGGATCAGCCACACTGATCGCCCAGGAAATTAAGCAGACGATTTTTGAAACAACCCGGCTGACGGCCTCTGCGGGCGTTTCCTACAACAAGTTTTTAGCAAAGATTGCCTCGGATATGGATAAACCAAACGGACTTTTTGTCATCAAGCCACACGAAGGGCCTGAGTTTGTCTTAAAGCTCCCTATCCGCAAGTTTCATGGCATTGGCTCTGCAACAGAAAAGAAAATGAACGCACTGGGCATTTATACCGGCCAGGATTTGCGCAAATGGCCCTTGGATGATCTACAAAAACACTTTGGGAAATCCGCGCATTACTTTTTCCAGATTGCACAGGGGATTGATGATCGAGCAGTGATCAATCACCGTGAGCGGAAATCCATTGGTGCCGAAACCACCTTTTCCCACGACATTGATAACCTCGACGAACTCGTCCAACAATTACAACGGCTGGGCAAAGAAGTTGCCCAAACATTACAAAAGCGCTTTCTGACAGCGCAAACGATGACGGTTAAAGTCAAATATGCCAATTTTGAGCAAATTACCCGCAGTTACAGCCCTGGCAGCCTGATTGAAAACAACCGTGATTTACAAAAGTGGCTGCCGCACCTGCTTCAAAAAACAGAAGCGGGCACACGGCCTGTTCGCCTGCTGGGGGTGAGCATTTCCGGGCTGGAAAGCGCCCGTGAAACCCGGCGCCCTCAGCAATTAAATCTTTTCTAAAAAGAAGCCTGCTAAGACTAGAACCTGAAGACCGGGAACCGGGTTTCCTCCGCCGGACAACGACCGGCAATATCCAGGTGTAATGCCAGAACTTCACGCGTTTCAACAGGGTCAAGAATGTCATCCGACCACAAGTGCGCAGCAAAATTGTAGGCGTTGGCAAAAGCATCAAAATCGTCACGTACCATTTGTTTGTATTTTTCTTTTTCATCTTCAGGCCAGGTGTTGCCTTCACGATCGTAAATGCCTTGGCGCACGCCAGCAAGCACCATGGCGGCCTGATCTGGCCCCATCAATGCCGTACGCGCATTGGGCCAGTTAAAGAGCGCATCTGGTTTAAATGCTCGCCCACACATCGCCAGGTAGCCCGCACCGTAGTCACCACCAATCACGACTGTATATTTAGGCACTTTGGCTGCGGCCATGGCGGAGATCAGTTTAGCGCCGTGCTTGGCAATGCCGGTTTGCTCCGCCTCCCGGCCAACCATGAAGCCTGAAACATCGGCCATGAATAAGAGCGGGATGTCCCGTTGGCAACACAGGCTGATGAAATGCGCGCCTTTAAGCGCCGATTCGCCAAACAACACGCCTTTATTAGCCAGAATACCGATTTCGAAGCCCATAATGCGGGCAAAACCACAAATCAGAGTATCCCCGTAATGAGGCTTAAATTCCTGCAGGTTACTGTCGTCAATCAATCGACAAAGAATTTCATGCGTATCGTTTGGGATTCGGTGATCATGGTTGATAAGGCCATAAATTTCTGCAGGGTCATGTCTCGGTGGCATCGCTTCTGCCACTTGCCAGCGCATTTCTGGCTTGTTGCCCAGACGCTCGACAATATCCCGGGTAATCGCGATAGCATGAGAGTCGTTTTCAGCCAAGTGATCCGTCACACCACTGACCTTGCAGTGCATTTCCCCTCCGCCGAGCGACTCGGCATCAACAATCTCTCCAGTGGCGGCTTCCACCAGAGTGGGACTCCCCAGATACATATAGCCTTGCTCTCTTACGATCACCGCCTCATCACACAAGGCGGGCATGTAAGCCCCACCAGCGGTGGACGGCCCATGAACGATGGCAATTTGGGGAATACCCTCCGCCGACATCATGATCTGGTTATAAAAGATGGAGCCCATCTGCCCGTCATCCGGGAAGATGCCCGGCTGCTCAGGCAAGTTAGCCCCCCCACTTTGAACCAAGGTGATGCACGGCAGGCGGTGCTTCCAGGCATACATTTGCGCACGCACGTGTTTTTTTGCCGTGAGCGCATAGTAAGAGCCTCCCTTAACCGTGGCGTCATGCGCCAGGATCATGCACCGTCGGCCATGGATCAGTCCTACACCCGTAATAAACCCGCCACTGGGAAGTTCATTATTATGCAGATCTAACCCAACCAGCATCCCTAACTCCAAAAACGGTGAGCCGGGGTCACACAGTGCTTTGATGCGGTCACGCACCATCATTTGATTGCGCTTTTTATGCAGTTCTCTCGCTTTCTCGGGACCACCCAATTTGACTTCACCTCGACGGCGGTGAAGCTCCTCGACGCGTTTTTGGAACGCTTCTTTGTTGGCTAAAAACTCTTTTGAAGTTATTGATATTTGAGACTGAATAATCGGCATAATGACTTCACTTTCGTTGTTATATTTAAAAATAGGACTCATTATTGGCGCAATAAACTTGCGCTATATGGCCTCACTTATTTACGGCTCTCTTGATTCAAATGATAACGCGCGCGGCTATCTACGATACGCTTGCAAAATAGTATCAAGAGCCCTTAAATTGACATCCAAAATTCTAATCCCTGTTAGAGAAATATTCTAATACTTGTTAGAATTGGGGGGACGTGGAACGCACTTCCCTCTAAACATCATCTCGATTTTATTAATTTAACTACACAACAGGAGGATCTCTTATGGATCTCGAACTCGCAGGAAAATCCGTGGTCGTCACAGGCGGCGGTTCAAACATTGGCCGGGCCATTGTGCTTCAGTTTGCCGAAGAAGGCGCTAACATCACCATTGGTGATATCGACACAGCATCCGCAGAAAAAGTCGCCAAGCTGGCAATCGAAAGAGGTGCAGCAGATGCTCAGGTGGTTAAAACAGATGTCACTAACATTGATGATGTCAACGCACTGTTTAATGCAGCCACCAGTAAATACGGTTCGTTAGATGCGCTGGTCAACAATGTCGGTTGGGACAACCTGATGCTGTTTACGGAAACAACGCCCGAATTCTGGAACAAAGTCATCAACATCAACTACGTGGGCGTACTGAACTGCTGTAAAGCTGCGCTTGACATCATGATTCCTCAAGGCACAGGCGGTTCAATCGTATCAATCAGCTCCGACGCCAGCCGTCAAGGTGAGCCACGTGAAGCCGTTTACGGTGGCGTTAAGGCAGCCATTAACAGTCTGATGAAAACACTTGCCAAAGAAAATGGTCGTTTCCAAATTCGCTGCAATGCAGTCTGCCCAGGGGTCACTATTCCCGCAGACGATGAAGTCGGCAACGAAAGTATGTGGACAAACAAAGACGCTATGTTTAATGATGAGCAACTGGCGAGGGTTGCCAAGGCGCTGCCACTGAAAAAGGTTGGACGCCCTCAGGACGTTGCCAACCCTGTGGTATTCCTCTCGTCGGCCAAACGTGCCGGCCACATCACAGGCCAAGTCCTCAGCGCCAGTGGCGGTTACAGCATGATTGGTTAGGTATGACTTACGACTGATCAATCAGGCCCGGTGAACCTCAAGGTCACCGGGCTTTTTATTGCCTCAATACAGCATAAAATCAACACCATGAGGCCGTCCCGCATTCATTTAAAACGTGGACAGTCCGCCATTAATACTCAGGGTTTGGCCTGTCACAGCATCACCACCAGGACCCGCAAAAAAGGCGACCGCTTTAGCAATATCATCACAATGCACATCAAACATCATACGTTTACGCAGATGATCGATCATGCCTTTGTGTTTTTCACTGGGCTCCATGCTCTCAGAAACACTCATGCCCCAGCGTGGCACCGCATCTGGGTGAGTCACTGATTGGG
>OBIY01000854.1_pt1 | contig 10433 bp, 6 predicted proteins | sample 1519841 | NCBI WGS metagenome assembly OBIY01 (sample SAMN03019774, study PRJEB22545) | beach sand metagenome | biome: beach; feature: sea beach; material: beach sand | place: USA: Municipal Pensacola Beach, FL | collected 2010-07-30 | depth 30-40 cm m
TCGGTACCGAAATATTTCACCGTCTCGTAGTTGAGCAGGCTGTCAATCGCGTGGGTATTGGCCTGCGAGTCTGAATCATTCATGCGTCGCCGGTGCCCGGTTCGCCACTCCGTGACCACCAGCGTGAAACTGATATAGGCAACCACGGTAACCAGAGTTACCAACGCATAGCGGTAATCAAACAGGGTATGCAGAATGGCTGCGACCAGAACCACTTCGATAATGATTGGACCAATCGAAAAAAGCGTGTAGCGCAACAGGAAGTCGATGCCCTTGGTGCCGCGTTCGATCACCCGTGACAGCCCCCCGGTATGGCGCTCAAGGTGAAACTGCAGGGAGAGTTCGTGAATGTGGCGGAAGGTTTTCAGGGCCAGCGAACGCAGCGCGTGCTGACCGACTTTGGCGAATAATCCGTCGCGCAGCTGCCCCAGCCCCTGCATCATCACTCGCGATAACCCGTAAGCCACAACCACCAGCACGGGAACCACCACTAATATCTCCACCCCTGCCGATGCGCCATCGGGCGGCGCCAGCCGGTTCACCGCCTCACGGTAAAAGAACGGTACAGACACACTCGCCAGCTTCGCCGCCAGCAGGCAGACCATTGACACCACCACCCGCCGCTTCAGGTCGGGCCTGTCTGCCGGCCATAGATAGGCCGGCAAGGTTGCCAGGATTGACCGTTCCTGGCCGGTGCCGGACGACTCCGCGCCAGCTGCTGTTGGCTTACGTTTGTTTTCCGCGGGATTATCGTCTTGTTTCTGGGTTGAATCGGGCTCAGCTGTAGTGGATTGGGTCATTGAAGTGGCTTAATGTATTAAAAATCGTTAGTGTGGGTGGGTGCTGGAAGTTCAGAACTGTCCCAATTCAAAGGTAGATGAAGACCATGATGCCATCTTCGTGCAACTACTTAGCCGTCGAAAGACCCAACGAGGGGAAGCGACGGTTAACGGTCTGGCTGCTACTGGTCCTGTGCGGTGCGGTATCCATCAGCTCTGTTGCCGGCCCCACAGCGGGTGAACAGATTCGCTATCGCGGGCTATTTGCCGGCAAGGCCAAGCTGACTATTAACGGCGACTCCCGCCGCGCTGAAGTTGGTGAAACCCTGCTGCCGGGTGTCACGCTGCTCTCTGCAGACGACGATTCAGCGATTATCGACCATCGCGGCGATCAGTACCGATACCCGCGCTCATCCACAGTCCCTGTTGCCCTCAACCCAAAAGTAACCATTCAGCGAAATCGCAGCGGTATGTTCGCTACCGAAGGAATCATCAACGGCAGGACCGTACCACTACTGGTGGACACGGGTGCTACCACGGTAGTAATCAACGGTGCGCTGGCGCGAAAACTAAAACTGCGGCCCAACTACTCGCGGCCAGTCCGGGTACAGACCGCCTCGGGTGTGGAGCGGGCCTATCCGCTCGAACTCGATTCTGTGCAGGTCGGCAACATCACTGTTAATGAAGTATCCGCGCTGGTGTTAAGGGGTAACTATCCAGCGATTCCGTTGCTTGGCAACAGTTTCCTGAGCCAGGTGCAAATGCGCCAGGCTGACGGCCAGTTAACCCTCTCTCGCTGATGCTCAGATTGCTTTCCTTTCGGTCAGTTCACCTGCGCCTGCCGGGCGGTTATTCCAACTCTTCATTGGCAGCCTGCGAGCCATTCGTTTCCTCACTGTCCTCTAAATGGGCGAGCGGATCGGCTGCTTCAACCAGCTCCCGCGGCAGCTCTTTTTTTACCCTGACCCCCAACTCGCGAAACCGCTCCGCCTGGGAAACCAGATTACCGCGACCTTCCTTGAGGCTGTTCCACGCATCGCCATAGCTTTTCTGCGCACTCTCCAGCTGACGCCCGAGCTTTTCCATCTTCTCAACCACACCACGCAGCTTGTCGTATACCCTGCCGGCCTGGCCGGCGATCTGCTGCGCGCTCTGGTTACGCCGCTCGATCGACCAGAGATTGGCCACCGTTCGTAGCGTTGCCAGCAGCGTTGTTGGCGTAGTGACCACAATGTTCTGCTCAAAAGCACGGTTAAAGAGCTGTTGATCGGCCAGAAACGCCAGGTTAAAGGCCGGCTCAATGGGCATGAACATGATCACAAAATCGGGAGAGTCGACCCCCTTCAAATGGGCATAGTCTTTCGAACTGAGGGTCTGAATATGATTCCGAACCGCACTCAGGTGGGCGTTCAGCGACTGCTGCTGTTGCGGCTCATCATCCGCCGCCACATAGTCCGAATAAGCGACCAGCGAGACTTTCGAATCGATGATCAGGTGTTTGTTGTCGGGCAGGTAGACGATGAAATCGACCCGTTTGTTCTCGTTCCCTTCGTCCTTGAAATTCTCCTCGCGTTTATATTCGATATCCCGGCGCAGGCCGGACTGTTCAAGGATCATCTCGACCTGAATTTCACCCCAGTTACCCTGTAGTTTCTTATCACCCTTGAGGGCACGGGTGAGGTTGGCCGCCTCCTCGGTGATCTGCTGGTTGAGGGTATGCAGTGATTTGATCTCTGCCTTCAGGGTGGCCCGCTCCTTGCCTTCTTCAACGTAGACCTGTTCCACCTTGTCGCGGAACGATTTGATCTGCTCACTGAAAGGTTTGAGCAGACTCTCCAGCCCCTGCTGGTTGCGGCTGGTGAACTGCTGCTGTTTCTCCTCAAAAATTTTGTGCGCAAGCTGTTCAAACTCCTGTTTGAGCTGCTGTCGGTTCTGTTCAAGCAGTTTTAACTGCTCTCCAGCGTGGCGACTCTCCTGCTGTCGCGCCTCCTCACTTTTTGCCAGCTCCGCTCCGATCCGCTCCAGCTGCGCGCGCAGCTGACTGTTTTCCTGCTGGAGCTGTTGAAACTGTCGGTTAGTCTGCTGTGCAGCGCCGAGCTGCTCACGCAGTTCTGCAATGGCTTCATCCCGCTCTCTGAGTCGCTCCTCTGTTGCGGCGAGCAGGCCTGTATTTTTCTCCTGTTGCTGTTGCACAAACTCGAGCTGGTCCTGAAGCCTGATGCGCTGTGAATCAGCCTGCTCGAGCCCCTGCATACGGACGCTCTGATCGCTCAGCTGCTGCTGCAACTGTTCACAGTTGGCCCGCTCCAACTGCATCCGGCTGCGCCCCCACAACCAGACCACCAGCGTACCGAGCAGGCAGCCGAGGCCCCCAACCAGAACCAGCACCATTAAACTTTCATTCATTCAACCAACCAGGCTAACCAGAGGGAGTAGAGATTAAGTAACCAACCCGGGCAGAACCGGGTTAGCCATACATTATGCACCGGAGCATCTATGTGCCGTTTAAAACCAGCTCGCCACCGGACTGGAAAGCTGGCGTACAGGCTCGATGTATGACTTGCAGCAATCACGACGGCAACAACAGCTATTTAGTTATCGGCATAGGCCGCTATCTGACTAAAATCGCTACTGTAACGTCCTCAATATACCGGCAGGCATCGATAGAGGATGGCAGAGTATTTTAATCTGGCAGGCTGACAGTAACCTGCCACACGCAACGAACGGGTAGGTCTGCTAATGGAAAACGTCCATCTTGGTATTGCTGCGCTCACCGCGATCATTCTGTTTGTCTTCGGGCTCGATAATTTCTCCCGCGAGGTGGAAAAAATTGCCGGCGAGAATTTCCGCAGGTCACTCGGTTCACTGACCCGAATCCCGCTGGTCGGGGTGGTAATCGGTGCGCTGATCACCGCGGTGATTCAATCCAGTTCGGCAACCTCGGTGATCACCATCAGCCTGGTCAATGCCGGCGTGATCTCCTTCAAGAACAGCGTCGGTATTATTTTCGGTGCCAATGTCGGCACCACCATCACTGCACAGCTGGTTGCCTTCAAGCTCACCGCCTTCGCACCGGTTTTCATTATTCTCGGATTCGTGATCTCGCTGCTGCGTTCCAGGATTTCGATTTTCGGTAAGGCAGTGTTCTATTTCGGTTTCGTGTTTTTCAGCCTCAACCTGATCTCCGCTTCGCTGCAACCGCTGCAACAGAATGAAGCACTGGTCAGCCTGCTCAGCGCTCCGCAAAACCCCCTCTACGCAATTCTGCTGGGTGGCCTGTTTACCGCTCTGGTGCAATCCAGTTCGGTGACGACCGGGCTGGCGATCATCTTCACCCAACAGGGCATTCTCGGTCTGGAGAATGCCGTGCCATTGATCCTCGGTGCCAATATCGGCACCACCGCGACCGGGCTGATCGCGGTCTTCGGCATGGATACCGCTGCAAAAAAAGCAGCTTTTGCCCATTTTCTGTTTAATGTTGGCGGCGTCGTACTGGTCCTGCCAATACTGTTTTACAGCGGCGATCTATTGACCAACCTGACCACCGACCCGGCGATTGCACTGGCGAACATTCATATGGCCTTCAATATCGCCAGCTGCGGGATCTTTCTGCTACTGATCAACCCGTTCTGTCGACTTATCGACCGCGTTCTCGGCGAAGGCAAAATGGACTACGAGCGGCTGCCGTTACCACAATTTGACGCCGATGCCGGATTTGATCAGGTCAGACATACCCTGGACCAGCAATCGCCCCAGCTACTGGCTTTTCTGATGGAAAATTACCAAATGGTGACGCTAAGCCTGGAAACCAACTACAAGACGATTTATGAAGCGGCGGTTAAGCGCATCGAGTACTTCGAATTCCTCAAACAGGAGTATCTGGGCTATTTTTCCAAGGCGGTTTCACAGGTTACCGATGAGGTGCAATCGCGCGAGCTCATTGCCCTTATCAACCGTTTTGATTATCTGTTTCAGATCCACGATTCGATTGTCGACCTGTTCGAAACCAAACGTATCATCAACACCCAGTACCTGGAGTTGAAGAGCGATATTCTGATGCTGATTCGCGATATCTCCACCGATACGCTGTCGCTGTTCAACACCATCCTGGGCCACCACGAGCATCCCGATAATCTGCAGGTAACCCGGGCGATTAAGGAATTGCAGACCCAGATCGACATTGCCAACCGACGGTTGCTTTCGTTACTCGCCGACCCCACGCGTCGGGATGCCGGTGCGCTGACCAACTACATCACCTACTCACAGCGCCTGAAGGACAAGTTGCTCAACTTCTCAACGCGGAGCCACACCAGCGGCGATCTGCATGAAGGTTATGGCGGCGAAAATCATGCAGAAGTAAACGACCACACTGACGACTCATCGCCCCCTGTGCCGGAAAGACCGCTCTAGACCCTCTGGTCTGGTAAATCGGCACCTGTCCAGAGATTTCACACCGCTGCTAGAATCGTCGCCTGGCAAATGGGACTAACCACATCTAGCCAGGTCGGGGAGAACAGTCATGCAACAGAACCGGGAAGTGATTACCGGTGCCCACTGGGGGGTGTTTCACGCTCAGACGGCGGGACAGCGGGTAGTCGGCGCTCGACCGTTTGATCTTGATCCGCAACCGTCAGCGATGCTTGCAGCGACCGCCGACCTGGCCCATTCGCCATTGCGGATCAAAAAACCGGCGGTTCGAAAAAGCTATCTGCAACACGGCCCCGGTAGCGCGACCGACAGGCGCGGCAAGGACCCCTTTATCGAGGTCAGCTGGGATCAGGCTCTGGACCTTATTCATCGCCATCTCAGCGAACAATTTGCTGAGCATGGCAATGAATCCCTGTTTGCCGGTTCCTACGGCTGGGCAAGTGCCGGTAAATTCCACAGCGCACCGAAACAGCTGCACCGGTTTTTGAATCAGGTCGGTGGTTTCACCTTCCACAAGGGCAATTACAGCGCTGGCGCGATCACCTTTCTTGCACCCCACATCATCGGCGATCCGTGGTTTCTGTTCGCACCCAGCTCTTACGCCAGCATGGTCGGTAAGACCGAACTGATGGTGACCTTTGGCGGTTTACCAACCAAAAACATGCAGGCCGATCAGGGTGGGGTCGGTGTGCATGATGCGCTCTCGTGGCTTGACCGGCTAAAAGCAGGTGGCACTCGGTTTATCAATATCGGTCCACTGGCGAGCGACCTGGATCGCGCTTATCAGGACCGGTGGCTGGCCTGCAGACCCAACAGCGATACGGCGTTGATGCTCGCACTCTGCCACACCCTGTATACCGAAAAGCTGTGTGATCACGAATTTCTCCACCGCTATACCACCGGTTTTGAAAAAGTCGTCCCTTATCTCACTGGCGAGCAGGATGGATTAGCAAAAAATGCCGAGTGGGCAGCACAACTGACTGAGGTACCGGCAGCACAGATACGTCAGCTGGCCCGGGAGATGGCCGCTTCGCGAACCATGATCAATCTCGCCCTGTCGCTGCAGCGCGCCGACCACGGGGAGCAACCTTACTGGGCCGCCCTGTTACTGGCGGCAATGGTTGGCGATATCGGTCTTGCAGGCGGTGGCATCGGCTTTGGCTACGGTACTGGCGCCGGAGTTGGGGTGCCAAGACAACCGATTCCGGCCGCCGGTTTGCCAATTGGCAACAACCCGGTGGAACGATTTATTCCGGTTGCCCGCATCAGTGACATGCTGCTGGAGCCGGGCAAACCTTTCTCCTTCAATGGTGGTGACTACCAATACCCGGATATCGAGGCGATCTGGTGGGCTGGCGGCAATCCGTTCCACCATCACCAGGACCTCAATCGATTGCTGCAGGCCTGGCGCAAACCAAAAACAATCATCGTCAACGATCCCTGGTGGACATCGACGGCCCGGCATGCAGACATCGTGCTGCCGGCCACCACCACACTGGAACGCAACGACATCGGCGGTTCCAATTTCCTCACTGATCGGTTTCTGTTTGCGATGCAACAGGCGATTCCACCACAGCACCAGGCCCGCAATGAGTACGACATCTACCACGATCTGGCCTGTCGGTTTGGCGTTGAAACAGAGTTCACCGAAGGTCGTGACGAGATGGGGTGGTTAAACCATCTCTACAACCAGACCAGGGACACAGCCCAGGAAAGAGGCATGGAACTGCCTGAATTCGAACAGTTCTGGCAGCAGGGTTATTACGAAGCGCCACCACCTCCGGAACCCTACACCGCTTTCGCCGAGTTCCGCCGGGACCCGACTGGCGCACCATTAAAGACACCAAGTGGCTGTTTTGAGCTCTACTCAGAGACGATTGCCAAATTTGGTTACGACGACTGCCCCGGCCATCCGGTTTGGCTCGAACCGGCAGAATGGCTCGGGTCCCAACAGGCCGACCATTTTCCGCTGCATTTGGTCTCTAACCAACCCCAGGGCCGTTTGCATAGCCAGTTCGACCCCGGCAGGGTCAGCCAGCAAAGCAAAATTTCTGGCCTTGAGCCAATCACCATAAACCCGGCTGATGCAGCAAACCGAGCACTGCAGCCCGGTGATGCGGTAGAGGTTTTCAACAACCGGGGGCGACTACTGGCGGGAGTCGTCATTAGCGAGGCGCTTCGCCCCGGCGTGGTACAGATGTCGACCGGGGCCTGGTTTCTACCGCAGAAACCCGGTGAGATTGGCGCACTCGACCCCGGCGGTAACGTCAACATGGTGACCCTGGATAAGGGCACTTCACCGCTTAGTCAGGCACCGATTGCACAGTCCGCGCTGGTCGAGGTTAAAAAAGCCAGGGAACCGGTTTGCCGGCCTGACTATAGCCCGCCGGAGATTTTCCCAACACTGTAGACAGGAGTGCCGGTAGAGGCCAAGTGGGCGATGGCAGAGACGGCACCCACGCGATGGGTTGGAGTATTTGCAGTGTAATCTGCGCGACTGTCAGGAATCCGTTAACCTTCTCGATCCGTTTTGTAATAATCAGCCTATAAGCTTTTCTATGCTGTCGAGGTGCACCACTCCCGGGTGCTAACCATCGGCTACTGAATTCACCGACGTCCCTCAGTCGGGGATTACACTTTAAAATCTGGAGATCTTCTTGGCTGCACGCAACGCTTTCTATGCCCAATCGGGTGGTGTCACTTCGGTAATCAACGCTTCTGCCTGCGCGGTGATCGAAACCGCGCGCCAGCACCAGGACCAAATTGGCCGCGTCTATGCTGGCGCTAACGGAATCATCGGCGCTCTCACCGAGGATATGTTCGATACCAGCCTTGAAAGCGAACAGACCATTGCCATGCTTCGCCACACTCCCGGCGGCGCTTTCGGCAGCTGCCGGTTCAAATTGAAATCGCCGGAAGAGAACCTGCGCGAGTATGAGCGGTTGATTGAGGTGTTCCGTGCTCACGATATCGGCTATTTTTTCTATAACGGTGGTGGCGATTCGCAGGACACCGCCAACAAGGTAGCCAGCTTCAGCGCGGAGCGTGGCCATGATCTGATCTGTGTGGGGATACCCAAAACCGTCGACAACGATCTACCGATCACCGACTGCTGCCCAGGCTTTGGTTCGGTAGCCAAATACGTGGCGGTCTCAACCCGTGAGATTGGTCTGGATCTGCAGGCGATGTACGCCACCTCAACCAAGGTCTTTGTGTTTGAGGTAATGGGTCGTCATGCCGGCTGGATCGCCGCTGCGGCCGGCGTCGCCAAACAGAATCCGGAAGACCCCCCGCACCTGATCCTCTACCCGGAAATTCCATTCGACGAAGCCGATTTCCTAAAGCAGGTACAGAGCTGTGTCGACCGAATTGGCTACTGCATGGTGGTCGCCTCCGAAGGCACCCGCGATGCCGACGGAAAATTCCTCGCAGACGCCGGCACCAAAGACGCCTTCGGCCATGTACAGCTCGGCGGCGTGGCCCCAACACTGGTGAATAAAATCACCAGTCAGCTCGGTCACAAGTGCCATTGGGCAGTTGCCGACTATCTGCAACGTGCAGCCCGCCATATCGCTTCAGCAACCGACGTCGAACAGGCCTATGCGGTGGGTAAAGCCGCTGTGGAATTTGCGCTGGCCGGCAAAAATGGCGTGTTACCGGTGATCGTCCGCGAATCAACCAACCCCTACCGCTGGAGTGTCGGCGAAGCCAATCTGAGTGATGTGGCCAATGTCGAGAAGATGATGCCCCGTGACTACATCAGCGAGGATGGCTATGGCCTGACCGAAGCTGGAGTGGAGTATCTGCAACCGCTGATTCAGGGCGAGGATTACCCCCCCTATGAGAATGGCCTGCCGGTCTACGCGCGTTTAAAAGGTGAAAAGGTCAAACCATTAACCGGCACCCAGTTCGAGCTCTGATAGCAACCAAACTGGCTCTAATCAGTACCCGGGCAGGTTACAGTTGCCGGGGCCAGGCTGTGCAAAGGTAGCCTGAGAGCCTGGGCTGTTTTAGATGGCGAATCGGGGATTCGCTGACCTCGTCGGATCAGCCTGTGATTTTGGTGCCAATCATCATGAACAGGGTGTATTGCCGTGCCTGGGACGCCTCACCCCGTTGAATCCTGTGGGCGGTGGTGCACTGCGTGGTTTCAATCCCGGCCCGCTGCGCCATCCTCGACAGCTGCCAACGATCAAAGCCGAAATGGGCAATTCCCGGCACATCCCCATGAAACGAACCATCTTCACGATCGAGGTCAACGATCACCAACCGTCCACCGGATCTCAGTAAACCTGCAAAGGTGTTGAGAATCTCTTCCGTATCAACAACGTGATGCAGAATCATGCTGGTAATGATTAGATCAAACAGACCTCCCTGGTAAGCGTCCTCGGCGAGGTCCAGTTGCAGCGGTTTAACATTGGTGGTTTCGGTCTCTTCGCACTTGCCCGTGACTACCTTGACCATCTCTGCTGAGCTATCTGCTGCGATCACCGTTTTGACTCGGTCAGCGATGGAAAAGGCAACCAGCCCCGAACCGCAACCATAATCAAGTACCTCCATGGAGCTATCAAGCTCTATCGATTCGGTCAGTTCAGTGACCACTGCTGCTGCGATGCCCAGCCTGACTGGACTGTCATCCCAGCTCGCCGCCAGTTGATCAAACCGCTGCTGGTTGAGGCTCGAGCTTTCCTTTAAGCCACCATTCTGGTTGGAAACCATTTATTTTCCTGCCTTGATTAAAAAATTCGGACTCCTATCACCATAGCCCAATCCAGCCTGCACAAACGATATCGTAGCTTGAACTCAACAGGTCCAGACAAGTCGAAACCTTTTGACTAGGGTAGACTTTGTCTCGAATAACTTCAGAAACCACTGGAAGATGATAGATCATGAAAAAGCGTTTGACTTACCTGTTAGTTGGCTCGCTGGTAGCGCTTCCAGCGCTGGCTGACAAACCGGAATGGGCAGGAACCGGAAAGCCGCCGACCGCCGAGCAGCTTGAAGAACACCGCGATGCGATGCGCAACAAAAATGCTGACAGCAAGGGCAAGAAAGAAGTCAAACAACACGACAAAGCCTGGAAGCAGCAAAAAGAGCGTGATCGGGATAACGATGATCGCGACGACGACCGGGATGACGACGACAGGCCAACTCAAACAGAGATAGAAAAAGATATTGAGGAAACCAGCGAGGCAGTGGAACAGATTAACAAGGCCACCCACAGTT
>OBIY01000855.1_pt1 | contig 10386 bp, 7 predicted proteins | sample 1519841 | NCBI WGS metagenome assembly OBIY01 (sample SAMN03019774, study PRJEB22545) | beach sand metagenome | biome: beach; feature: sea beach; material: beach sand | place: USA: Municipal Pensacola Beach, FL | collected 2010-07-30 | depth 30-40 cm m
TGGATCTGGACTTGCTCATAGTCCAGATCCACTTCATCGAAAACGTCCACCCGTGTGACATCGTCTTCCGCAACGCTGGTATCCGCTAACGTAACCGCGCTGATGCCGGCGAAAATATCGTTGCTGTCGACGAGTTTGGTCGCCGCACTTAACTCAGCCGGAACCTTGCTGAGGTCAATGGTGAAGATGCGGTTTTGTTGGTAAAAGCTGTCTTCCACAGCGTAAACGATATCCGCGTCGTTCGGATCCGCTGCCAATCCCGACAGCGCGCTCCATGCGATGGGCGTGCCGTCGGGATTATTCGCCGAAGCGAGGGTCGGGTACTGTGGGTTGCTGACGCTATAGCGATAAATATTCAGTGCCGAACGCAATTTATCTCCGCGGTCATCCTTTTCGCTCGCCGCAATCAACAGATTGCGGGACGGAATCGCCAACACCCCTTCCGGCCCAACCCCGGCCGGTAACGTTTGTTTGTACACCGGGTTTGCGGGGTCGTTGACATTGTAAACAAACACCAGATTGGCCCGCTCAGACGCCACAAACAGATAGTGATCATTGCCGTACACACCGAACTCGGCATTTTCCGGCTCGTTACCTTTGTTGCCTGAACGGCCGTCCGGGTAGTGACCAAAGCGCACGGCCATGTGGTCCAGCATACTGGCGGATTTGAAAACCACACTGCCGGAGGTGTTAAACACAGTGAAGCCACGGCTGCCGCCGTCGAGATCACCTTCATCCGCTGTGGCGAATAGCTGGCTGTTGAGCCAGGTTACGCCATCCGGTTCGCGGGGAACCGCTGTCAGCGTTTCGGAAAGGCTGATCAGTGCCGGGTCTTCTTCGGTGGCATCCACCTGAGTCAAGTCCACGGTCCCTGCGCTGAAGTGATTGACGATGCTGCCGTCGCTGAGATCAACCAGCACGATGTGATTATTCTCTTGCAACGTGACGACTGCGATATTGTCATTATTGATGTCAACGTACTCGGGCTCCGTGTCGGAGGGGAATAACGTCGCCAGGCCGGTGAGCGCCACCGTTCGCGTCGTCCATGCGGCGGGTGCACCCACCATATCAACGATCACCAGATTGCCGGCCGGGAGCTGTGGCGGCGCGCCATCACCCAGATCTTCGTCGCGTTCGTTCTCAATCACAACGGCGGCGTAGTGCCCATCTTTGCTCACCGCAACCGAATCGGGCTGCCCTCCCAGTACAATGGTTGCGACGCTGGATTTGGACGCGATATCGATGACGTTTAACTCACCCGACGTGGTGACAAAATCTGTCGAGGTGTTCACGCCCACCAGTGCGTAAGACCCGCTCACGGCCACGGATGTGGGTTCACCTGCCAGCGCCAGCGTACCCATTTCAACCGGATTGGCCGGGTCCGTGATGTCGACAAAGCCGACTTGTTCCATCGGGCTGTCGGAGTAAATCAGCGTCAAACCGTCTTCACTGGCCGCCACGATTTCAGCAGCGGTTTCATCATCGGTATTGCATGTGGGGTCGATTTGTTGACAGACAGGGAATGTGGCGATGCGGTTAAAGGATTTGCTGGCCACCGGTGTGCAAACATACGACGTTTTTGTCATTTCGCTGTCTGCGAGCACGCCGTTACTGTCGGCATCCAGCCCGCTATCAATCCGAACGCCCCCATTCGGGCAACTGGCGCTGCCAGCTGCAAGTGGAGTTTGAATAATCAGGCTGTTGAGCCCGTTGGTGCCGTCCTTGCCATCGTCTCCATCACAGGCAGTCACCCCAAGGGATACCGCGACTAATAGTGATATAGTTTTCAGTGTAAAACGCATTGCCATCTCCAGTTGTTTCTTTAGTTGCTTGCTCAAAGTGGTTGAGCTGACGAAGCAGTGTATGAAGTCGAGATGACAAAAAGATGACGTTTAGGAGAAGGGGCTTAAGTGTGCGACTGCACCCAGCGAATAATATCCACGGTACCCATCACACCAGCATGCCGTGCGATTTCATAACCGCCTCCGAAGAGAATAAGTGTAGGAATGCTGCGGATATGGTGCTTTGCTCCCAGCTGTTGTTCATCCTCGGTATTGACTTTTGCCAGACGGATATGTGGTTCCAGTTGCTTGGCAGCTTCTGCAAAGTAGGGCGCCATCATTTTGCAGGGGCTGCACCAAGGCGCCCAAAAGTCAACGAGAATGGGAAGATCGTTGTTAGCCATATAGTTTTGAAAATTGGCTGAGGTTAATTCGACGGGTTGAGCTGTGAACAAGGAGGCGTGACATTTTCCACATTTCGGTGCATCGTTCAGTCGTTCAGTGGGAATACGGTTCGTCGCCTGGCAATGTGTGCAAACAAGGTGGGTGGTGTTTTGCATATTTCCCTCCAAAAATGGATCGAGCCGGTTAATGCCACAATCCGGAAATCCGCCAGCGTGGCCGGTAAGCTGAGGCTTTTTGACTGAAAGGGTGGATGTCCTCGCTTACCCAATGCATTTGTTTTCTACTATGGTGGAAGTCTCCACTTCCCTTTAGTTTTATTAAACGCTGAACACGCTCTTCTGTGGATGGGTGGGTGCGCAACAGCGAGGGTTCTGGTATGCGGCGTCCTGGCAGGAATATGCGTTCCATCCAAGATGCCCCCGCACGCTCAATTTTAACCAATGCAATAGCAAGGCCTTCGGGGTCGCCTGTCAGGCGCGAGGCATTCAGGTCGGCGTCGTACTCCCGGACACGGGATAGCCCGAGCTGCGCCAGTGAGATCAGGCTTGGTGAAAAAATCAAAACTAAAATGGCAAACCAGTTGATGCTCACAGCAGAAACCAGTACTAAAGGCAGGTTCACAAGCAGGAGTAGCAAGCCTGTCAAAGACAAAAAAGTACTTAAACGGCTGAATAGGTCTGCCAGGCCCATCACCCAAATATCATTATGCTGGATGTGACTGATTTCGTGGGCCATAACACCGATAAATTCACGGGTATTCAGGGTGTTCAATAAGCCCTCGGTGACGGCAATGGCGGATTGGTTTTTACGCCCAACGGCAAAGGCATTGACGATATGAGTTGGGAGGTAGTAGAGCGTTGGTACTTTGGAGAGCTTAGCTCGCTGGGCTAATGCCTGGAGGATAGCATAATGTGTTGGCGCCTGTTGATAGGTCAGTGCTTTGGCGCGGTATAGGCGCATGACCAGTGCGGGCGAAGCTGTAGGGCTGATTAAGATAAAAAGGCCGCCACTGATCAACAAGATGATGAGTCCGTAAATGCCCCAGAGCAGCCAGCCTAACAAGGCAAGAAAAGCACCCATTAGGCTGATGAGTAGCAGTGACTGAAAGCGGTTCTGCCACGTGTGTTTTTTCCATACCGAGGGATCAATGCTGGTTTGGTTCACGGGCTGAACTTAGCTCTCGTATCGTTTTAGACGGTTTCGTAACCGGTGCAGCTCTTCAATCAGTTCCAGCGCCAGCGCCGCGCCGGCACGATTGACCCCCAGGTCTCGTTGGAGCTTGACGGCGCATTTCACCTTGCGAACACAGGTACTTTCAAATCGCCACCCCTCCGACGGCGTGGACAGGGGTTCGATAACGCCGATATCGATAAATTGCTGAACTTCCTCAGCGGACAGTTGACAGAGCTGACAGAGCTCGGCCAGTGTGAGTCCGATATGTTCATCCATTAATTCACCCGAAATAATCCGTGTCTCCTTGTTGGTCATAGGCTACACCCCCGCTGATTTTCGTGGATTAAATGCAAACTTTTCAGCCATTTCCTTATAAGCTTTTTTTGCAGACTCACTGTTTGCTGGCGGCAAGACAACATTCAGTACAACGTATAAGTCCCCGGGCGGTTTGCCGGGAATACCCCGGCCTTTAAGCCTTAGCTTCCGGCCTGAGGCCGATTCGGCCGGTACTTTGATATCAAATTTACCAATCGGTGTTGTCGCGGTAATGACAGCGCCTAAGGCAGCCTCCCAAGGGGTTACAGGCACTGTGACAAAAACATCATGGCCTTCAACGTGGTAGTCCGCATGGGGATTAAATGCGATCTCCAAGTACAGATCCCCAGGCTTGCCCTGCCCAAACCCTGGGTCACCCTGCCCTGTAAGCCGGATGTGTTGACCTGGTCGTACACCTTTGGGGATATGGACATTAAGTTTTCGATCCTTGAGTTCAGGGTGCCCGTGGGCGTCTAAATAGGTTCTTTTGATTGTGATGGTCCGGTTGGCCCCTTCGTAAGCGTCTTTAAGGTCAATCAAAATTTTTGCGAACGCATCATCGCCGCTTGCATGAAAATGTGCACCCCGCTGCTGTGTTCCTGCGTAGTGCCGTCCAAAAAGGGATTCAAAAAAGTCACTGAATTGTGAAGCATCGGCACCGGTAAAGCCGCCACCATGGAATTCAAATCCCTGATCCCATTCTGGCGGCGGCCGAAAGTCCTGCCCTGTTTGCCAGTTGGAACCCAGTTGATCGTAAGCGGCTCGTTTTTCCGGGTCTTTCAGAACCTCATAGGCTTCGCCCAATTCTTTGAAGCGCTCTTCAGCATCAGCCTCTTGACTGACATCGGGGTGATATTGCCGTGCCAGTTTTCGGTAAGCACGTTTAATATCCTCTTGTGTCGCATCACGGGAGAGCCCCATTACTTTGTAATAGTCTTTAAACTGCACGCCGTTAACTCCACTTCGTACTGAATTAACTTAACTTTGCTTAAGATTACGCTTAGTTTTTATGTTGATTCTTGTGCGAGATCAAGAGTAAGTTCTAAAAAGTTTCTTGCCATTTATTCATTTTGAATTCTGTAGAGTTGCTCCTCTTTATTGACTCGATTATCCTTGCAATCCGTTGATTTTGTCCTTATTTCTGCGGACAGGTTACATTCTTCATGCGGGCCACCGGGCCGAAATGCCTGCTGGTAAGCAAGTGCTCATGTACTGACCTTTCAGGTGAGATGACTGGCCTGCACGCAGGTTGGACAGGGTGCCCATAACATCCAAATTTAAACAAGAACAGGAGGATGGCATGCTGGAAGTCGACCAGCTAACGCGCAACTACGGATCATTCGTTGCCGTTGATCACGTCAGTTTTACGATTCAAAAAGGTGAGATTGTCGGTTTACTTGGACATAATGGTGCCGGCAAAACTACGATCATGAAGATGCTCAGTGGCTTTCTTGAGCCGGATCAGGGCTCAGTGACGATCGATGGTGCAGATTTACAAGACAAGACCAAACAACTGCAACAACGTCTTGGCTATTTGCCGGAAAATCTCCCTCTTTATCCTGAAATGACAGTTGTTGACTACCTGGATTATGCGGCGGACTTAAAGGGTCTTTCCCCTGAGGTTAAAGCGGTTGAGATCAGACGTGCCGTTCAGGCAACTGAAATCGCTTCCAAGGCGATGGCGCCCATCGGTACTTTGTCACGCGGTTTCAAACAGCGTGTCGGTGTTGCCCAAGCCATTCTGGGGAAGCCGAAGCTGCTGATTTTGGATGAACCAACGAACGGGTTGGACCCCACACAGACAGAGCACATGCGTCAATTGATTCGCGAAGTTGCTCAAGAGGCGACAGTCATTTTATCCACCCACATCATGCAGGAAGTCAACGCGATATGTAACCGCGTGTTAATCCTTAATAACGGGCAACTGGCGATCGATGCCAAGCTAAGCGAGCTCAAGCCTAGCAATCAATTGTTGATTAAAACCGATTTATCCGCCGATCGATTGCAACAGTGCTGTACGGATATTCAAAGCGTTCAGCCAGTCCAAACAACGCATGCTCCAGCTCATGGTTATTGTTACCGCGTTGAGTTAAGCCGTGCAGAAATTATTGATACCAGTTGCGCCACTATTGCAGAAGGGATTGTGGCTGCGGGGGGCGCTTTGTATCAGCTGACACCTGAGCATCGGGATCTGGAAACCTTATTCAGAGAAGTCACTCAAGGCAAAGTGGAGGTGGAAGATGCCGCGTAATGCTAAAGCCTTGTCCTCAATTTTTCGGGTGGCAACTAAAGAAATCACACTTTTTTTTGCGTCGCCGGTGGCATACCTGTTTCTTGCCACGTTTGCTGCAGTGACGCTTTTTGTTTTCTTCTGGGGTGAAGCGTTCTTTTCCCGCAATATTGTTGATGTGCGCCCACTTTTTGAGTGGATGCCGGTGCTGCTGATTTTTCTTGCCAGCACTTTGACCATGCGGCTGTGGAGTGAAGAGCGCCGAACCGGAACTTTGGAACATGTGCTGACACAGCCCACACCCCTGTGGCACTTTGTGGTAGGAAAGTTTCTTGGTTGCTTAATGCTATTGCTGGTCGCGTTATTGATGACCTTGCCGTTACCGGTAACGGTAGCCGTCCTGGGTGACTTGGACTGGGGGCCTGTTTGGGCCGGGTACTTAGCAACTTTCTTCCTTGGTGCGGCCTACTTGAGTATCGGCCTGTTTGTTTCGGCGCGCAGCGATAACCAGATTGTCAGTTTAATCAGCGCGACTGTTCTGTGCAGTCTTTTTTATCTGCTGGGCACACCGACCATCACGGACTTTTTCGGTACGCAGGTGGGCGAATGGCTGCGTTTACTGAGCACCGGCTCGCGTTTTGATGCCATTACCCGGGGCGTGATTGACCTTCGTGACTTGTATTATTACGTGACCATTGTCGTCGTTTTTCTCATTCTTAACGCATTCGTGCTGGAAAAAGAACGCTGGGCGAAACATGCCCCAACGAAACGGCATCGCACCTGGCGAGTGGTGACGCTGTTGCTCCTGGCGAATGTTGTTGCCGCAAATATCTGGCTAGGTCAGTTACATACGTTACGGATTGATACCACCGCAGGGAATCAATATTCCATTTCTGAGGCAACACGAGGATACCTGACGCAATTGCGGGAGCCGTTGTTAATTCGCGGTTACTTCTCCCAAAAAACACACCCGCTGCTCGCGCCATTGGCGCCGCAGCTCAGAGACCTGATTCGTGAATACGAAATCGCTGGGCAGGGCCGTGTGCGTGCCGAATTTATCGATCCTTTGACCTCACCGGAGTTGGAGGAAGAAGCGAATCAGAAATACGGCATCTCACCGGTTCCGTTTCAGGTGGCGGATCGTTATCAAGCCTCTATTGTCAGTTCTTACTTTAACGTGCTGGTCCAATACGGAGATGAGCACCAGGTACTGGGCTTTCAGGATCTGATTGAAGTGCAAGCGCGAAGTGAATCAGACCTGGATGTGCAATTGCGCAACCCGGAGCATGATTTGACTCGTGCGATTAAGAAAGTGCTTAACAGCTATCAGGCTGGTGGCAATTTATTCCACACTGTGAAAGCTCCCCTGGCATTCCATGCCTACATATCCAGTGATAAGCGTTTGCCGCCCCAGCTGCTGGAGTTCAAGAAAACAGTGACCGATGTGATTGAAGCGACACAAACATCGGCGGATGGAAAGCTGGCGATCAACATTGTTGACCCTGAAGCAAATGGGGGTGATGTTGCCCAACAAATTGCTGAGGAGTATGGCTTTCGGCCGATGGCAACCAGCCTTCTCAGTCAAGAACGCTTCTATTTCTACATGTTGCTGGCTGGCGAAGGGCAGACGGTTCAAATTCCGCTGGATGACCTAACCAAAGCCAGTTTCGAGCGTAATCTGAAAGCAGGGATTAAGCGGTTTGCCAGTGGGTTTACGAAAACCGTTGCGCTGGTGGTCCCTGAAAGCCCACCGGCCTTTTCTCAGTTTGCACCACGCGGACCTCAGTTTAATCACCTTGAGGCCTTTCTTGGCGCTGAGCTCAACGTGCAACGCGAAGATTTGAGCGATGGGAAAGTCTCTGGTGATGCGGATATCCTGTTACTCGTTGCACCCAAATCTTTGGATGAGAAAGCCGTCTTCGCCGTCGATCAATTTTTGATGCAGGGTGGTACCGTGATCGCCGCGACATCACCTTTCAGTGCAAGCTTCAGTAATCAAGGTTTGGCGCTGGAAGCGTATGACAGCGGGCTGAGCGACTGGCTGGCCCACCATGGTTTGATCGTTGATGACGCATTGGTCCTTGACCCGCAAAATGCAGCATTCCCTGTGCCGGTGACACGCCAGGTAGGTGGATTTCAATTACAAGAAATACGCATGCTGGATTATCCCTACTTTATTGACATCCGGAACGACGGGCTTGCGCAGGATCACCCGGTTTCCGCTGACTTGCCACAATTGACGATGACATGGGCCTCTCCCATTCAAGTGGACGAAACCGGAAAGGGGCAACGTCAGGTAACTCCGTTACTGCACAGCTCTGCGGCGGCGTGGCTATCAACGTCGTTGGACGTTATGCCCCGGTTTAAGGGTGATAACACGGCCTCTTTTACACCTGAGGGTGAGCAGGATCGTCGCCTGTTGGGTGTTATAAGCAGCGGGCGTTTTGATTCGTTTTTTGCAGGGAAGGGGTCGCCTTTATTGACCGAGTCTTCAGAAAACGATCAGGGCGATCGCCGAGCAGAGGGCTCTGAAACATCGGGTGAAGCAACACCGCCGACGGCTACTATCAGCAGTGTGATTGAACGTTCGCCCGAATCCGCCAGGCTGATTTTATTGAGTTCAAATGACTTTTTGCGCGACCAAATCATACGCATGGCAGGCAGTGCAACGGGGACGGAATATACGAATACGGTGCAGTTAGTCGCCAATGCGGTGGACTGGTCGCTGGAAGATGCGGGTCTTCTCAGTATCCGATCACGTAGTCACTACAATCGTACCTTGCCGCCGATGGAGCATGAGGCCCAGTTGTTTTGGGAGTATCTGAACTATGCTCTCGCCGCGATTGCGCTTGTATTGATTGCACTGATCCAGCGTCATCGCAAGAAAGCCCGTGCTAAAAAGTACGCACAATTATTGTCCGGTGAGGAGGTTTGAGATGGCACGATTTAAACTTACCTTAATAGGCTTGTTGGTTTTTCAGCTGGTGATCGGGGCCGGTTTGTTTTGGAATCAGCAGGCGGGTCAGCACACAGTGCCTCAAGGCTCCCTATTATCGATGAGCGCAGCACGCGTTGATCGCTTGGTGGTGAAGGATAATGAGGGGCGTGAAGTAACCTTGCGCAAGTCAGATGCGGCATGGCAGCTGGAGAACCTCTTTGCCTTGCCTGCTGATCTCAATAAGGTTGACCCCTTGCTGAGCAAGCTGGAGAACTTGAAACAGGATTGGCCGGTGACGACTACAGAAGAAAGCCATGACCGTTTTGAAGTCAGCGATGAGGTATTCCAACGGCATCTTCGTGCCTTTGAGGGTGATCAGGCTGTCGCGGATATATATCTTGGCACGTCGCCCGGTTTCCGCAGTGTTCACGTGCGACGTTCTGGAGACGACGCTGTTTATGCGGTCTCATTAAATACATTTGATTTGCCTGTCGAACCCTCTGACTGGCTTGATCAGTCGTTGTTATCGATGAAAGACATTTCCTGGATAGAGGGGCCTGATTATAGACTCCAAAAGGAGGATGAGAGCTGGCAGCTGAGTGCGAAGGATGTAAGCCATGCGGATAACCGCGCGGCTAATCCTGATGCCGCTGATCAGCTTTCTAAGGCCTTGCGTAATTTACGGGTGACGGCTGTTCATGAGCACTTGCCTGATGCGAAGGAAGTGGCAAAGATACCACTGACCGTTGGGTCTGGAGAGACGCTCTGGCAGTATGAGTTTATACAGTCGGGTGACCAGTTTTTTGTTCGCAGGAATGATCTGGCGCAGCTCTTTGCAATGAGCCCGGCCACCTATGAAAAGATTTCCAAAGCGAACTTGGATGCCTTATCCGCCGCCGAAGAACGTGCGGCGGATTAATTGATCAAACTGTTGCCTTGTGACAGCAACCTGTAGTATTTAACCAATAAAAGCGACTGCCGGTTGCGGTGCCTGTTCATTGATACAGATGACTTGGGCGGGTCGAAGCCGGTTAAAGTGGGTAGACGTTGCGTGAGTATAAGCGCCCATTTCACTGCCAATAACAATATCGCCAATCGCCAGCTCTGGCAGCATGATGTTTTCTGCAACAATATCAATGCTATCGCAGGTAGGGCCGGCCAGTATGGAAGGCTGTTTTGCTCCTTGTTTGAAGACATGTATGGGGTAGCGGGCGCTGTCAAAGATTTGGCCGCTATAGTTTCCATAGACACCGTCGTCCAAATAGTACCAGGGAACCGCTCCCCGTGTGGCTTTACCAATCACACGACTGATTGCATAAGCCGTGGGTGCAACAAGGTAGCGCCCAGGCTCGGCAATGATTCGCACTTCGTCCGGGACCTGCTTTAATGCTTGGCGAATTGGCTGGCAGAAGTCCTCAATAGCCATACTTGGATTTTGGTATGAGACTGGGAAGCCTCCGCCGATATCCAGTACGCTGAGCTGAGGTTGCCAGGTTTGCCACTCACGTAACCGTTGTGCGCATGTAGTGGCAGAAGCCTCCCGC
>OBIY01000857.1_pt1 | contig 10367 bp, 10 predicted proteins | sample 1519841 | NCBI WGS metagenome assembly OBIY01 (sample SAMN03019774, study PRJEB22545) | beach sand metagenome | biome: beach; feature: sea beach; material: beach sand | place: USA: Municipal Pensacola Beach, FL | collected 2010-07-30 | depth 30-40 cm m
TGGCCACCGTGGCCTTCGGCATGGGTATCGACAAGCCGGACGTGCGCTTCGTGGCTCACCTCGATCTGCCGGCGACCCTGGAGGCGTACTATCAGGAAACCGGCCGCGCCGGACGCGACGGCGAGCCCGCCGAGGCCTGGATGCTCTATGGCCTGAACGACGTGGTGCAGCGCCGGCGCATGATTGAAGAATCCACCGCGCCCGAGGAACGCAAGCGCGTCGAGCGCCACAAGCTCGACGCCATGCTCGCCTACTGCGAGCTCACCAGCTGCCGGCGCGTGCACCTGCTGAACTACTTCGGCGAGCCACGCACCGAGCCCTGCGGCAATTGCGATGTGTGCCTGCATCCGCCGGAAACCTGGGACGCCACCGAGCCGGCCCGCAAGGCGCTCTCGGCCGTGTATCGGACCGGCCAGCGCTTCGGCGCCCAGTACCTCATCGACCACCTGCGCGGCCGCGCCGATGAGCGCGCCCGCCAGTTCGGGCACGACCGGCTCTCCACCTTCGGGCTGGGGGCGGACATGAGCGAAAAGCAATGGCGCACACTGCTGCGCCAGCTCATCGCCCACGGCCATCTGGCGGTGGATCTGGAAGGTTACGGCGGCCTGCGCCTGGGCGAGGGCTGCCGCCCCCTGCTCCGAGGCGAGGAGCCGCTGTTCCTGCGGCGCATGCGAAGCGGGCCCGACAAAGCGGCTCGGCAGCGCAGCAGCCGCGTAGCCGAAACGCTCTCCGGCGACGACCAGGCGCTGTGGGACAACCTGCGGGCCCTGCGCACTCGCCTGGCCGAAAGCCAGGGCGTGCCGCCCTACGTCATTTTCCACGACCGCGCCCTGCTCGCCATGGCCGAGCACAAGCCCGAGGATGAGGACACCCTGCTCACCATCGACGGCGTCGGCGCCAAGAAGCTCGCCGCCTACGGCGAAGCCTTCCTCGCCGTCATCGCTGGCATGGCGCCGGAGGATGCGGCCGCTCTTGCCGCTCCCTAGCGCAGCGAGGCACCTCACATCAAGGCGCGCCGGCGCGATACGGATCAGCCCTCGAAATCCGCTGGGCTAATTACTGGCGGCAAGCCCGGCCGGTTGAGCACATGGGTATACACCATGGTGGTGGACACATCCGCATGGCCGAGCAGTTCCTGCACGGTGCGAATGTCGTACCCGGCCTCCAACAGATGGGTGGCAAAGGAATGGCGCAGTGCGTGGCTGTTCACCTGTTTGGGAATCCGGGCTTCAGTCGCCGCCTTTTTGATGGCGCGCTGCAGGGCGTTCTCGTGCAGGTGGTGGCGCCGGGTGACACCACTGCGCGGGTCGGTGGACAGCCGCGACGAAGGGAACACGTATTGCCACGGCCATTCCGCCGCCGCATTGGGGTATTTCCCGTCCAGCGCGTGCGGCAAATACACTCGGCCGAACCCGGCTTTCAGGTCGTCCGCGTGGGTGGCCTGCACCCGCCCCAGATGGCTTTGGAGCGAACCGGCATAGCGGCGCGGCAACGGAACCACACGATCTTTATTGCCTTTGCCATCGCGCACGGTGATCGTGCCGTAGGCGAAGTCCACATCCTTCACCCGCAGGCGCACACATTCCATCAGGCGCATGCCGGTGCCGTACATCAGCCCCGCCATCAAGGCATACACCCCGTCCATTGCGCCCAATAATGCCTTCACCTCCGTCCGGCTCAACACCACCGGCAAACGACGCGCCCGCTTTGCCCGCGCGAAGTCCATGTCCGGCAGCGGCCGTTCCAACACCTCCCGAAAGAAAAACACCAGCGAGGTCAGTGCCAGGTTCTGCGTACTGGGGCTGACATTGCGCCGCACAGCCAAATCGGAAAGGAACGCCTCCACTTCGGGCTTGCCGAGGGCCGCCGGGGTCCCATCCGGAAACCGGCGAAGAAAGCGCTCCACCCAATGACGATACGTCTGCTCGGTGCGGATGGAATACTGCCGCACGCGGATTTCCTCTGCCAAACGATTCAACAGCGGTGTGAATACTTCAGCCGGCTTAGTGGCCCCTTCTGGCTCCCCCGCTGTCGGCCAGCTCCCCCGCCGTGCAACGGTGGGGTGATCGCTTGGCAACGCTTTGGCCGCATCACGCCAATACCCCCAATCAAAGGCCGAAGCCCAAGGCAAGCCGCCCACGTCCACCAGCAATATCTCCAGCGCTTGCACGCACTGGCGAAACTGCCAGTCCCGAAGCAACGCGGCTCGCCCCGCATCTTCCAGGAACCTTGTCACGTCATCCGGCTCGGCCGCCTTCAGCCCCCGGCCATCCGCCTGCAGAACATCGATGAACGCCTGAGCATGCCGCACCAGCCATGGGCGGGCAGCCTCCGGTACGTTTCGGTCTAGCAATGCGTTGAAGTCGCGCTGCCACCCGGTCGGTAAGCTGGTACGGCTGCCATCTATTTGCTTTATTGAGGTTTTCACGGCTTTTATGGTCGGGCCATATTAAGCGGCTAGATTGACTCTATACTAGTCCTATATGATCTTCTTCAATCTAGTTAACTGTTAGAACTAGCCCTCAACTTAGAGAGGTCTGATAGTGTCCAGTGAGAAAAAATGGGAAAGCTACGAGGAAGTTGCTACCCACTTACTTAATCAGTACGCCGACCATTTTGGGGTTGGCTATTTTGAGGGAAAACAGGTTGTGCCTGGGAAAAGTGGCACATCATGGGAAATAGATGCCAAAGGGTGCTCTCAGAATGGCAAAAGCATCATCGTTGTCGAATGCAAGCGACATACAAAGCAAGGAATTAATCAAGCCATCGCTGGAGCCTTAGCCTTTAGCATCCAAGATGTCGGTGCGGAAGGCGGCATTTTAGTGTCACCGATAGGGCTGCAAAAGGGCGCAAAAATGGTTGCTTCAGCAAGCAACGTTATAGAAGTGAAGCTAGATGAAAACTCCACCACTCAAGATTATGTTCTCAGCTTTTTGAATCAAGTATGCGTGGGCACGTCAGCATCACTGCGCGTTACCGATAGCTATAATATTACCGTAAAAGATGAGCATGGAAATATCATCGATACTCGGGAAGGCTAGTTCTAACCAAGGGCTGCAGCGGACCGTTTTTCCGGCGCGCTGCGCCTCCAAATCGGCCGCTGAGACCAGGCGTTAGGCGAACAAAAATTAGCAGGTATATAAACAATGAAAACTCAATATTACACTGCCACAAGTCTTGATGGATTTCTCGCGACTGAGGATGATTCTCTTGATTGGCTTTTCCCTCTTGGGGAGCTTAACAATTCTAGTTATCCAGAATTCATATCTGAAGTAGGCGCGTTAGCTATGGGGTCAGCAACCTATGAATGGATGGTGCGCCATGCTGAGCAGGTAGCTAAAGAGACCGGCTCACCGTGGCCTTACAGCCAACCAGCATGGATATTTTCAAGTCGTAAACTGCCTATGATTGATGGAGCAGATATCCATTTTGCAAATGGAGATGTACATCAAATTCATAGAGAAATGAGGGGTGCGGCCAAAGACAAAAATATTTGGGTTGTGGGTGGTGGCGATCTGGCTGGTCAGTTCTATGATGCAGGGTTACTGGATGAAATTATTGTTCAAATTGGCTCTGCCACCCTTGGTAAAGGCAAACCCCTTTTTCCGCGCTGTGTTTTAAGCCCAACACTCCAGCTCATTTCCGTTCGCCAGTTGGGCGTAGGTATGGCTGAGCTACGTTATGAAGTGCATAAAAGTGTTTAGAGTATATGCGCCTAACAAGTCAATCAACTTCGCGCCTACGGCGCCGGACGCAGCAAAGCTGCGCCGGTTATTGAAGCGTTAGGTTTCAGGTGCCAGCATGACGCACACCTATTTCTCTCAACGCACGGGGAAGAACCCAAACCTTTCCGGGTTGCCCCTTTCTGACGTCATTGATTTGTTCAAGCGGGTTTACGATCAATTGGCGAATGACGGCTACTTCGATGAAGCCTTCGGGTTCTATTGCGTCGATGCAGGTTGGATTCCTGGCAAGGTGCGTGATGTGGAGCTCGAGATGCTTCTGACTATCCGAAAGAAGCACTTGTGGCCCATTGCGAACTACGCGGACAGCTACTCCGAAGACGACCTTTTTGATGTGGTTGAGTTCCTATACCAGCACGTTTCAAAACCCGTCGACGGCACAATGCATAGCTATAACGAGTGCGGGATGCATTGGGAAACCTTCAACCGGAAGGAAGGGCAGGCAACCTTTGCCGAGAAGGCTAATAGCATCCTTGGCCATTACTGCGAGCCGTTCGAGTTTTCTGATCGCGGAGAGGTCCTACACAAGCCAGAGGCAGGGTTCGAGAAGATCTTCGATGCGGATGTGCCGACTGACGATGAAAATATTCAGAAGCGCATTGATTCCGCGGTCCTGCGATACCGCCGGCACGGCTCAACGCTGGATGATCGGAGGCAGGCCGTTCGTGACCTGGCCGATGTTTTTGAGTACTTACGGCCTAAGGTCAAGAAGCTGCTAACCAAATCAGACGAAAACGACCTTTTCAATCTAGCGAACAACTTCGGCATTCGGCACCACAATGAGCAGCAGAAGACCGGCTACGATGCTGCGCTCTGGCTCAGCTGGATGTTCTACTTCTATTTGGCTACTTTGCATGTCGTGCTGCGGAAGATTGGTAGTGAACGGAAGGCTGAAACCTAACAAATCGCTGCAGATGACGTTTGACCCGCCACCCACTTTTGCTGCCGCAAAAGCGAGCGTCGCCTCAAACGCACCTGAGCTCAGGCGTTATGCCTAAAGGAGCAGGTATATGTATATAGTTGGCGACACGGTATCGAAAAGAAAGAAATGCTTAGCATCGCTAGTTGAAAAGCATCTTATTAGCTTGGGCCATGAAGCGCAGCTGATCGAAAACCACACAAATTCGGCCGACCACACCGATCAAGTTGTCGTCAAGATCAGCATCGGCCTTATCCATATAACCGCATCAAGTGATACCGACCCAAATGCCAGTATTCGTGCGTCAGATTATCAAGACGGGAAACAAGACTTTCTAGTTGACAAGAGCCATGTGGCATTTGGTTGGAATACCAAAGACAGAAGAACCATAATCTTATTTGTCCCGGCGATATACGTTGAAGGGAAAACCTCACTCACAAAAAGCGAAATAAACCAACTGAGCGATCAAGGCCTAAACAAGGTTATGGTTAAGGAATAATCTTTAACACCATATGAACCAAAAATCTATCGCGAACACTCTTCACGTATTTGCACAGGTCCCGCAACCAAATCAAATGACCGGTTGTTACGGCACACATCTTAAGCTGGCACAGTAATAGGCAGAGCTGTAATTGATATTAGCCTGCTAAGAATGTTAATCAATTGCTTCGGAGCCATGTTGAGCTATGGATTACTTGGCCATAAATGGCATAACAAGCGGGTCTAATCGCTCCCGTTGGTCGCTGGGACGCTCCGCTTCGCTGCGCGCCCCTAACTCTTATCGTTAACCACAAATTCAGGATCCACGGATGGCGATCACTATTCACCTTGCTGCAGCACTCTGGGCTTTACTGACCGGGAGTAGTCAGTTGCTTACCCAGAAAGGGACGAAGCTACATAAGGTAGTCGGTTGGTCCTGGATGGCAGCCATGGTGGTTGTGGCCATCTCGTCCTTTTGGCTCACAGGATTCATGAATCTTTTCTGGGGGTACAGTCCTATCCACCTGCTCTCTATCTGGATATTGGTCTGTGTTGGCGTCTCCCTTTATTCCGTCCGAACTGGCAATATCAAACGGCACCGGGCATTCGCGGTGGGAGCTTTTTATGGGGTTGTTGGCGCGGGCCTGGGTACGCTGGCGCCCGGTAGGCTAATCCACCAGTGGATTTTTGGTTAACAAGTCAATCAAGTTCGTTCCGGGCCTTTGGCCCTGCACCGGACAGCCTTGTCGCCGCTTCGCTCTGCCAAGGCTGCCGCTTATTTTCCGCGTTAGGCGTAGAAATGGCTGACCCATATTCCTATCGAAATGCGCGTAGCGATGAACGAGCGCAAATATTTCAGCTCTACCGCACAGTGATGAGAAGTTACATCGAGCAAATCTGGGGTTGGGATGAGCAGTGGCAAGAAAGTGATTTTATGGAGCACTTCGAGCCAGATCAGATCACGGTGGCGTTGGTTGGCGAAAAACTCGTAGGCTATGTTCAGGTAGAGCCTCAAAGCGAAGCGCTGTACATTCGAATGTTGTTACTGGCCGCGGAGTATCGAAGGCAGGGTATCGGGGCGCTTATCTTGGGGCTGGTTCTCTCGGCGGCATCAGAACAGCACCTTGGGGTGAAGTTGCAGGTTTTCAAAATTAACGAATCGGCAAAACGATTCTATGAGCGTCACGGGTTTCGGGTGGTTGGCGAAACCTCAACCAGTTTAGAGATGAAGTTTGATCCCTAGCAAGTCACTCATGCCGTTCGTCGCGGTGCTTTTTACTCGGATGTCCAGCTGCGCGGGACGCCGCATAACGGGGCGTTATTATGAATCAGGCGAAGCGAAATTTATGAGAGTTGAACCAGTGGCCGGGTTATTAAAGTGTTCTATCGCTATTTTTCTTTGCTTTTTGGCATCAATTGCATCGGCTGACGGCCATAATGCTCTGATTGAAACGGTGAGGAGAATCGCTGGAGAGCTCGACGCTCACGTGGGCTTCGCTGCTTATGATTTGGAGTCCGAGCAGAGATGGGGGTATCAGGCCGACCAACGATTTGCAATGTCCAGCACGTTTAAAACGCTTGCCTGTGCTGCCCTGCTTCATTGAGTCGATGCCGGACAGGAGCGTCTCGAAAGAGCGGTGAGTTTTTCGGAGTCAGACCTCGTGACCTACTCTCCCGTCACGGAGAAATACGCTGGCCGTCAAGCCATGACTCTTGCGGATCTTTGTGAGGCTGCTCTGACGATGAGCGACAACACGGCCGCAAACTTGGTTTTGCAAGCTCTGGGTGGACCGGAAAAAGTAACATCGTTCGTACGGGGTTTGGGTGACGATGTAACGCGTCTTGATCGCTGGGAGACGGAGCTTAATGAGGCGGTACCGGGCGACAACAGGGACACGACAACGCCGAATGCGATGGTGAAAAATCTTCGGCGTTTGCTTTTGGGTGATGCGTTGTCCGAAAAGTCTAGAAATCAACTCTATGACTGGCTTAAGAGAAACCAAGTCGCCGATGGGCTTTTTCGGGCTGCTGTTCCGGAAGGCTGGATGGTTGCGGATCGAACCGGGGCTGGGGGTTTCGGATCGCGATCGATAACCGCCATCATTTGGCCACCGGAACGCCAGCCCATCGTGGTAGCCCTGTATCTTACGCAAACGGAAGCTTCCTTCTCAGAGAGGAATGAGGCGATTGGCGAGATTGGTGAAGCAATCGTTTTGACGGTGGATTCAGGCCGGTAAAGCATAACCAGTGGCGGTTGGCGGACGCACCTTCGCGGCGCTCCGGTGCGCCGCGAAGCCAGAATGTTCTATGGCGAGCCCGACTCAGCCTGCTTCAAGGGCGGCAGAATCGGGCGCTCAGCGAAGCGCGACTTAGGCCTGTCCTGGGTTCTCCGGCAGGGTTTAGTCTGGCAGAAATCTCGACTTACCCGCGTCCAGGAAATGAGGACGCTTACAATTCGACGAACCCCACAGTGTTCCGGTGACCTGGATCGAACTGCCATGGAAGTGATCGTCAGACAAGCCGAACCTGGAGACGAAGCCGCCATTGCACGAGTGCAAGTCGCCGCTTGGCAGGCGGCGTACGCGCCGTTCTTCGGCGATGAGTTTCTCAGGTCGCTTTCCATCGAACATAAACAAGAAACATGGCGGGACGCGCTGACCCATCCGGGGCGCGGGCGGTATCGGGTTGCCGAGGCAGACCATAGGGTCCAGGGCTTCGCGGTGTTCGGGCCGGCTCGTGACGATGATCTCGACGAGACGGCAAGTGAACTGGTCGCGCTCAACGTCCACCCGGACTGCTGGCGCCTGAAGCTGGGGACTGCGCTGTTGGATGCAGTGCTGCAGCGCGTCGCCGCAGAGCGCTACAAGACCCTGCACCTATGGGTGATCGAAGGCAATGCACCGGCCATCAAGCTGTATGAGAAGTCTGGCTTCACGTACTCGGGTATGAGCAAGGCGCAGCGCAAGCATTCAGGTCGTCCGGTCATCGAGCTGCGTTACGCGAAGGCGTTGGGGTGATGCCGCGCTTGAGCGGCGCATGATGCCCGTCCGGGCTTCGACACATCGACGCGTTCCCGCGGTTGGATTGATGGGTACAAGCTTTCGCCGCGTGCCGACGACGCGCTACGGAAATCTTGGCGTGTCCTGCTCAGCCATCGCCCCTCACGAACGCCAGGACGCCGAGGTTCAGGCCATCCTTTGGATCGGTGACGTTCTCTTGCACGATATCGGCCCGTATCAGCGTTATCGCGAAGCCGCTGCCCATACTCGTGTGCGAAGCGCATCCGGAAAAGTCCAAACCGGAGACGGTTACCCGAGATAGACGTGGGATTCCGGATAGCGGACGCGGGCGGGCGCCGCGGTCGCAAGAAAGAATCCGAGGGTCAGCGGCCCGACGCGGCCGAGAAACATCAGCCCCATGATCACCCCGCGCCCGAATGCGTCCAGTTCGCCGGTGGCGCCGCGGGACAACCCCACCGTCCCCAGTGCCGAGACGACCTCGAACAGCAGATCCAGAAACTCGCCGTCGTGGCGCAGAGTGATGAGAAAGCTGCTGAGCAGGATGGTCATGGTCGAAATCGTCACCAGCGCCATGACTTTGAGCGCGTCGGCGAAACCGATGCTGCGGCCAAAGGCGGTCATCGCGCTGCGGCGACGGAAGAAGGCATAGGTGGCCAGCAACAACACGATGAAGGTGGTGACCTTGATGCCCCCGGCGGTGGACGTGCTGCCGCCGCCGATGGCCATCAACGCCATGGTCAGCAGGGTCGTCGAGTCATGCAGGGCGGCATAATCGACCGTGTTGAATCCCGCCGTTCGCGGCGTGGCCGCTTGGAACCAGGCGACCCACAGGCGATCCCCCGCCGCGGAATACTGACCGAGGGTTGCCGGGTTGTTCCACTCGATCAGTGCGACCAGCACGAAGGAAACCGCCAGCAGGCCGGCGGTGCCGACCAGCATTAGCTTCGAGTGCAGCGTCAGGCGCGTCCAGCCCCGATGCACGGCCAGATCGCGCAGCACGCCAAAGCCCAGCCCGCCGACGATGAACAAGGCCGGTACGACGAGGTTGATCATCGGATCGGTGGCCCAGCGGGTCAGGCTGTCCGAATAGAGCGCAAACCCGGCGTTGTTGAACGCCGAGATGGTGTGGAACACCGCGTTCCAAAGGCCGGCCGACCATCCCAGCGCCGGCACGAAGGTGTACGCCAGCAGGCCCACGCCGATCAACTCACAGAGGATCACCACGCGGCCGATGACGATGGCCAGTGAAAGGACTTCGGCCACGGACGTCTGCCCCAGATCCTCGCGCAGATAGTCCCGGTGCCCGATGCCGATCGGCAGGCCGAGCGATGAAAACACCAGCGTGGCGAACGTCATCAGACCCAAGCCGCCCAGCTGGATCAGTACGGCCACCACCACCTGCCCGAACAGTGTGAGCCCGCTGCCGGTATCGACCACGGCCAGGCCGGTGACGGTCACCGCCGAGGTGGCGGTAAACCACGCATCGGACCACGAGATCGGCGCGGTCGTCGCACCGGGCAGCTTGAGCAGCGCCCCGCCGACCAGCACCAGTCCGGCGTAGATCAGCAGCAAGAACAGGGGTGGCGCGATGCCGAGCTTGCGTCCTGCCAGCGTCCCGAGCAGGTGGTTGTGCCCGCCGTTTCCGTTTCCGTTCGCGGACTCAGAGCGTCTGGGCAAAGGCGCGCACCTCGTCGTGGGGCCCTTCCAGAAGCAGCTTGTCGCTTTCTCGCAGCGCCTGGGCGGCTTCGGAGGATGCCGGTTCGAAGTGGTCGTCGCGGACTACGCCGATCCCGTTCAGGCGATGACGCTCTGCCAGTTTCAGCGCAGCGAGCGCGGCGCCGTCGACGCGAGCGGTGCACTGCACCAGGGCCACCACCTGATCGCCGCCCAGGCTCATGTACTCGAGCACCAGCGGGTTATGCAGGCGCTGGGCGATGTGATCGCCCGCCTGCTGTTCGGGCAGGACGATGTGCGGCGCGCCGAGTGTTTCCAGAATGCGGGCATGACGATCGTCGAAGGCTTTCACGACGATGTGCTCCAGCCCGATGGCCAGCAGGTTCATGTAGCACAGCAAGCTGGCCTCCAGATCGGAGCCGATGGCGATGACCGCCGAATCGTAGCTGCCGACACCCGCTTCCCGCAGTGCGACCTCGTCCCGGGCATCAGCGATGGCCACCTCGGCCAGCGTCGAACGTTTGTGGTCAT
>OBIY01000858.1_pt1 | contig 10365 bp, 5 predicted proteins | sample 1519841 | NCBI WGS metagenome assembly OBIY01 (sample SAMN03019774, study PRJEB22545) | beach sand metagenome | biome: beach; feature: sea beach; material: beach sand | place: USA: Municipal Pensacola Beach, FL | collected 2010-07-30 | depth 30-40 cm m
CACTTCGATCACATCACCCACCTTTTGCTGGTTACAACCGGGTCATGCTGTCGCCCCTGTTGGGTGGTGGGACTGACGAAGTCACGATCACCACCCACCCGCACCAGTGGTACCGGGACCGGGGAATTCGACTCATAACCGGTTCACCGGTGGTGGCTATCCGCCGCCACCGTCGTCAGGTGGTCACTGCCGCCGGCCACAAGCTGGACTACGACCGCCTGGTGCTGGCTACCGGGGCTGCACCCCGCCAGCTTCCCGTTGAGGGAGTGAATCTAGACGGCGTCATGAGCTTTCGCGATCTCTATGACGTGCGCAAGTTGTTGTCGCTCTCGGCCGCCCGTGTGGTGGTCGTGGGCGGCGGCTTTTTAGGGCTTGAGGCCGCCGATGCACTGGTGAAGCAGGGGCATGATGTCACCCTGGTTCACAGTCGCGGCCACTTGCTCAATCAGCAACTCGATGAGGCAGCCGGTCATCGCCTGCAACACGACCTGGAAAAACGGGGCGTGAAATTTGTCATGCAGGCCCGCACGGCTGCCATCGAGAGCGCTGATACGGAAACGCAAGGGCAGGGCCGCGTGGCGGCTGTCAGGCTGGCCGATGGTCAGCGTCTGCCCGCAGATTATGTGGTTCAGGCCGTGGGCATTGTTCCGCGGACGGAACTGGCCGATTACGCAGGCTTAAGCGTTAACCAAGGTGTTCGTGTCGATGACACCTTGCAAACGTTTGACCCTGCTATTTATGCCATTGGCGAATGCGTGGAGCACCGTAACCGGACCTTCGGTCTGGTCGCACCGCTGTATGAACAGGCAGCGGTGTGTGCCAGCCATCTGGCGGAACTGGGTCACCGGCGATATCTCTATGCCGATAGTGCTACCCGCCTGAAAATTTCCGGTATTGATCTGGTCTCGTTTGGCGATTTTGAAGGCGCAGGCACAGGCGGTGAAGGGGAAACCCTGCAGCTGTCTCTGCCGGGTGGTTACCGTCGTCTTCAGGTTCGTGATAACCGGATCATTGGCATGGTGCTGTATGGCGATGTGTCTGACGCTGCCTTTTACGAAACCTTGTGGCGCGAGCATGCTGATATCGGCGCCCGTCGCCAGGTGTTGCTGCTGGGCGAAGCGTTCTGCAAGGCAGCGGACAGGGGCGGCGACGGCGAGGAGGAAATTGCCGCATGAGTAGTATCTGTACCACTTGCCCGTATTGTGGCGTAGGTTGCGGAATTCGCACCGATGGCAAGGAGCTGCAAGGCGATTCGGCTCACCCGGCCAACGCGGGCCGACTGTGTGTGAAGGGCTCGTCTGTACTGGAAACCCTGGGCGACCAGGACCGCTTGCTGTATCCCGATATCGATGGGGAAAGGGTGAGCTGGGACCGGGCACTGGACGAAGTGGCCGAGCGTTTTCGCCGTATCGTGGATGAACATGGCCCCGATGCCGTGGCCTTTTATGTCTCCGGCCAGCTGCTCACCGAAGATTACTATGTGGCCAACAAATTGATGAAGGGCTACATCGGCAGTGCCAACATTGATACCAATTCTCGCCTGTGCATGAGCAGTGCGGTGGTCGCCCACAAGCGTGCCTTTGGTGAAGATGTTGTGCCGGGCTGTTATGAAGATCTGGAAATCGCAGATCTGGTGATTCTTACTGGCTCCAACACCGCCTGGGCACATCCGATCGTGTACCAGCGCATTGCTGCGGCAAAGCAGGCACGGCCGGAAATGAAAGTGGTGGTGATTGATCCTCGCCGTACCGCCACCTGCGATCTTGCCGACCTGCATATACCGGTGCGTCCCGGTCAGGATGTGCCGTTGTTCAACGGTCTGCTGACCTGGCTGGATGATCACAACGCGCTGGACCAGGATTACATCGCCCATCATACCAACGGCTTTGATCAGGCACTGGCCACAGCCCGCGCCCAGGGTAACGACTGGGACGCACTATCCCGACAGCTGGGTGTGTCGAAAGTCGATCTGACCACCTTTTATCACTGGTTTGCGGCCTGCGAACGCACTGTAACAGTGTTTTCACAGGGGGTGAATCAGGCCCGAAACGGCTCAGACCAGGGTAACGCGATTATCAATGCCCACCTGGCTACCGGCCGCGTCGGCAAACCGGGCGCCAGCCCGTTTTCTATTACCGGGCAGCCTAATGCCATGGGCGGGCGCGAAGTGGGCGGTCTGGCCAACCAGCTGGCCGTGCACCTGGATATCGATAACCCCGAACATCACGCCGCGGTGGCGGATTTCTGGCAGACCGAACAGTTGGCAAAACACAACGGTCTCACCGCGGTGGACCTGTTCAATGCGGTGGAAAGTGGCGAGGTAAAAGCGGTCTGGATCATGGCCACTAACCCGGTGGATTCCCTGCCAGAGGCCGACCGGGTTCGTCACGCCTTGATGGGATGCGACACGGTGGTGGTCTCCGACTGTGTGGCCAGCGGCGATACCCTCGCGTGTGCGGACATCCGTCTGCCCGCGTTGGGCTGGAGTGAGAAGTCCGGCATGGTCACCAACTCCGAGCGCTGTATTTCCCGTCAGCGGCCGTTTCAGCCCGCCCCGGGAGAAGCCCGGGCGGATTGGTGGATTATCACCGAAGTGGCGCGCCGTATGGGGTACACCCAGGGATTCGGTTATCAGCACGAACACGAAATTTTTGCCGAGTACTCGGCGCTCACCGCCTTGGCAGGCCGGTTTGGCAAGCGGCTTGACCTGACTGCTGCGGCGGAACTGAGTGCCGACCAATACGAGCAGTGGCAGCCCCAGCAATGGCCACTGCAGGGCGGTGACCGTTGCTTTGCGGACGGCACGTTCTCCACCCCGGATGGTCGTGCCCGTTTTGTGGCCTGCGAGAATCCGGTGGTGCGCGAGATTGGGGACAGCTTCCCGATCATTCTCAACAGTGGCCGTATTCGCGACCAGTGGCACACCATGACGCGCACCGGGCGCGCAGGTCGCTTGTTTGCCCACCTCAGCGAGCCGTTTGCGGCTTTGCATCCCAAAGACATCGAGCGTTACCGACTTGCAGATGGCGGTTTTGTCCGCCTGACCAGCCGGGTGGGTGATGCGTTGGTGCGGGTTAAAAGCGATGGCGGGCAGCGACCCGGTACCGCGTTTATGCCCATGCACTGGACTGATCAGTTTTCTCGTCGGGCCCGGGTTGATGCCCTGGTACCGGCACGTCTGGATCCGCATTCCGGCCAGCCAGCGTTCAAACATACGCCGGTTAATGTCAGCGACTGGCAACCCCGCTGGCATGGCTGGTTGTTCACGGCGGCAACCCCGCCCGCCGTGGAGTACTGGGCCCGAGTTCCCGTCGATGCATTTTTGCAGGCGGGCCAGGTACAACGCTATCGGCTGGCCGGCGATGCGGACCTAACCGAACAACAACTTCACGAATGGATGCCAGAGGCCGCCCAGTGGCTGGCGCTGAATGATCCCTCTACCGGGCATTTCCGCCGTGCGGCTCTGGACAGCGATGGCAAGCTGATTGCCTGGCTGGCCATTGGCGAAACCCTGCCGCTGTGTGACGTGGAGTGGCTGGCGACGTGCTTCACTGAAGGCAGTGAAGTGCAGGCGCTATCGATTCTGGCCGGGCAACCCGCAGATGCCGGTCCCGATCTGGGGCCGGTCATTTGCAGCTGTCATCAGGTTCGACAGAAGACCATCGAGGCAGCTGTGGAAGAGGGCGCAGATTCCGTGGAAGCCATTGGCAAGTGCTGCAAGGCCGGCACCAACTGTGGGTCGTGTATTCCGGAGCTGCGCGGTCTTCTGGAAACCTGCAGCGCCTGATTTCTTTTGTAACGCCTGTCCCCATTGTGCATCCAATGGCGAATGCACAATGGGGTTGTCCATGAAAAGTCTCAAATCCTTGTTTATTTCCGGTCTGATTTCCCTCGCGGTAGCCACGGTCGTTTTCGCTCTGTGGTTGCTGGTGTCGTCCGGGAATCTGGCGTCGTTGGCGCTGCTGCTTGCCGCTGTTCCCATGCTGGCGTTTCTGGGGTGGCTGTTTCTCGGGAAACCGGCACGAACCAGTGCCTCATTGCCCTGGGTCTTCTGGCCCTCAATGCTGGGCACCCTTGCCGTGATCAGTCTGTTTCTGGCCGGGCATGCCTGTTGGTTGATGACCACGCTTGCGGTGCTGAATCTGGCCGGGGTGCATCTTTATATTCGTTGGTACAGCCGTTATCAACAGCGCCCGGTGGTGGCGAAAGTCGGTGAAATGCTGCCGGCAGTACAGTTTACCAATCTTGAGAATCGCCCGGTGACGGTGGCGGACTTTGCGGGCAGCCCGGTGGTGATGTTGTTCTTTCGGGGTAACTGGTGTCCGTTGTGTCTTGCCCAGATACGCGAAGTGGCAGCGGCCTACCAGTCCCTGCAAGACAAGGGGGTACGTGTGGCGCTGATCAGTCCGCAATCCCATGCCCAGTCGGCGGAACTGGCAAAACAGTTTTCAGTGAATTTTGACTATCTGCGAGATGATGACAATGCTGCCGCCCGTGCGCTGGGGATTCTTGACGCGGGGGGCACGCCGGCGGGACTCGAAGTGCTGGGTTATGACAGTGATACGGTTATGCCCACGGTGTTGATCCTGGACGCTCAAGGGCGATTGGTGTTCCAGCATCTGACCGACAACTACCGGATTCGCCCGGAGCCTTCCCTGTTTATTGAAGTGTTGGAGCGCGAGGGCCTTATTTAAGGTGTATCAGGGACTAGCGGAAGAGCGAGACAGACCAGACGTTCACAGTCCCGGACGTCTGGCCTTGAAGGCAGACCGCAAACCCTGCTTCACCGTTGCGTCAAGCCGCGCAAGCATAGCGTAGCAGACTTAGCCATCCGGCCCTTTCAGTGACAACTTTGGCAGCTCATTGCCACACTGCTTGCAGAACCGGGCATCCGGGTCGTGCGCGTGGCGGTGGCAGTGGGTGCACTCGCGCTCGTACTGCATGCTGGTGCGAGCGGCAGAGATTTCGGCTGTGACGATGCCAGTAGGCACCGCAATGATGGCGTAGCCGGTGATCATGGCCAGTGATGCAATCAGTTGCCCCAGTGGCGTCTGCGGAGAAATATCGCCGTAACCGACCGTGGTGATCGTGACGATGGCCCAGTAGATACTGCGCGGGATGCTGGTGAAGCCGTTCCTGGGGCCTTCGACGACATACATCAGGCTGCCGAAAATGATGATCACCACAAAAACCGAAAACATGAACACGGCAATCTTGCGCCGGGTTCGTACCAGTGCCAGCCCCAGTTGATTGGCTTCGCCCATGAATTTGGCCAGCTTCATCACCCGAAATACCCGCAGGACACGCAGGGCACGGATGGTCAGCAGATAGTTGGAGCCGGGTACAAACAGGCTCAAATACGTCGGAATAATCGAAAGCAGATCCACGATGCCAAAAAAGCTTCGTGCATAGCGCAATGGGCGGTCACTGACCCAGAGCCGTACTCCGTATTCAAAGGTGAAGAGTATGGTAAAAAACCACTCGGCGGCGTACAGCCAGGTGCCGTAATTCTCATGGAGTCCGGAAACGCTATCCAGCATTACTGCGACCACACTGCCCAGAATCGCCACAATCAGGAGCACATCAAACAGCTGCCCGGCCGGTGTATCGGTACCAAAAATGATATGCCGCCAGCGTTGGCGCAGTGATTCCATACCGGGTCTCGTCTTCCTGTGGTCATTGAGCAACAAAGCTGAGGCTATTGTGGCTTGTTCCCCAAAGAATGACCACTTACTCTGGTTTTGGGCCAGTGGAATAACGATGCAATGAACGACAATAACAACCAGTATTTTCGTGCCGTCAGCTGGCAGGGCAAAGCCATTGGTGCCGCTCTGCGAGGAGTGGTGAAACCGGTGGTGAATCGGGTGAGATTTACCCCCCGCTTCATGAAGTTTTCCCAGCTTGGCTTTGATGCCGTTACACTGGCTTTGCCGGTGCCTTCTGATGTGCACATAGCGCGCGCCCATGTAGGAGGCGTGCCCGGTGAATGGTTGATCACCGGGCGACAGGTGCGTGCCAGTCGGGTGGTGATGTATTTTCACGGTGGCGCCTATTTTTTTGGTTCGCCGCGCTCACACCGTGCGGTGACCTGGCGAATGAGTCACTATTGCCGGGCAAAGGTGCTGGCAGTGGATTACCGGCAACCCCCCGATTGGTCCTATCCAGCGCCCCTTGAGGATGCTGTGAGCGCCTATCGTGCCTTGCTAACTCAGGGCTATGATCCGCAGCAGATTGTCTTTGCTGGCGACTCTGCCGGCGGCAATTTGTCATTGGTCACGATGATACGACTGCGTGAGATGGGATTGCCGCTGCCTTCCTGCGCGGTTTTGATTAGTCCGTGGGGGGATTTGACCTGTTCCGGCGATTCTATCCGGGACAATGAGGATAAGGACCCGCTGATCCCTCTGCAGGCTCTGCGGTTCGTGTCTGGCTCGTACAGTCGGGGCGAGGATCCGGCAGCTCCGACCCTCTCGCCGGTGTTCGCCGATTTTACTGGGTTGCCCCCCCTGATTATTCAGGTTGGCAGCACGGAAGTGTTGCTCAGTGATGCCCAGCGGATTGCGGAACGTGCCCGGGCCGCGGGGGTAACTTGTCTGCTACAGGTATGGGAAAAGATGCCTCATGTGTTTCAGGCGTTGTCTGGTTGGTTACCGGAAGCAGGGCAGGCGTTTCGGGAAATTGGTGCTTTTGTTCATCCTCATCTGAGCAAGACGGATAACCATCATCATGTGCGAGCTCATGCGTCCCTGGTAATGGGGTCATCCAGCCCATGAGTGTAATCTGTTATCAATAAGTTGCACTGACCCGACTTCAGACACCATTGGGTAACGCTGGCTACGCTAGCTTACATTCTGTCAACGGCGTTGCTCTACAGCAGATTGCACATCCCTTCCATAGTCGCTAATGCAATCTCCCCGAGGGGGGGCAATAACGACAAAGCACGATGGAGGGGTTCATCTTGGCCAATCAACTCAAACTTCTGGTAGGCAGCAGCGCTCTGGCAGCCATGCTGGCAGCCTGTGGCGGTGGAGGGGGTAGTTCATCGCCTTCCTCCGACGCAGCGGATGCGGTAGCTCGCACTCTGCCACCAGAAATCGCATCAATCATCGATCAGCAGAATGAACTGACGAATGTTCTCTGTCCGGAAGCATCCGGAGAGGTTGCCGAGGGCGGGTCTCTGGATCCTCTTCAGTGTTTCCAGGAAGGGGAAGAGGACTCAGAACTTTCGCAGGATATGATCGTCCAGCAATTTTGTCCGGAGGCGGTCACTGCATTCGACCCTGAGGGCCTGTTTGACCCGTCACTGTTGCAGGAAGACCCTCAGGCGGCCTTGACCGGCTTCGTTGAGCAGTCTGGTACTTTTGCTGCAGCCTGTCTGCAGGAAGCCGCAGGCAGCCTGCAGAATGCTGGTGATCTTCTTGGCGCAAGCAACCCGATCACTGAGGCTATCTGTCCGGTGGAGTCTGCCAATGGTGAGGTCGATCCTGCGAATTGTTTCGCTGAGGCGGTCGCGGGCGGTAGTTTACCGGGTGGCGGCGACGGCGGTGATGCAGAGGCAGATCCGATTGCCGGCCAGCTATGTCCGGAAACCGGCAGCGTTGCGCCGTCTCCTGAAGCGCCAACAGCTTGTCTGGATGAAGCCAGCCGCGTCTACATTACCATCATTGACATGATCACTGCGCCTAACCCGCTGACAGAGCAAATCTGTCCCATGGACGCGGCCGATGGGCGAGTCAATCCCCCGGATTGTTTTGCCGAAGCGACCATGGGTGCCGGTGGTTTCCCCGGTGATGGGGGCGGCGACAGCAATCCGTTCAAACCTCTGCTGGAACAGTTCTGCCCGGAAGCGGCGCTGGCGCCTGTTGGCCCAACCACCCCGGTAGACTGCCTGGCCGAAGCTGGCGGTAACTTTGAGGACGTGCAGGATCTGCTGCTTGGGCCCAACCCGCTGACCGAAAACCTGTGTCCTGAAGCTGCACAGACTACCCCCATTGATCCGGCAGCCTGTTTCATGGAAGTGGCCGGCGGTGGTCTGCCCGGTGGCGGTGGTGGAGACAATCCGCTGGCCCCGGTGCTGGAACAATTCTGTCCGGAAACGGCAGCGGGTGAGGTCGGCCCGACCACCCCAGTGGACTGTCTGACGGAAGCCGGTTCCGCCTTTGGCGACGTGCAGGACCTGATTTCTGGTTCTAACCCGCTTACCGACCAGTTCTGCCCGGAAGAGTCCGCTGATGGTCAGGTCGATCCGGCCGCCTGTTTCCAGGAAGCCGCTGGTGGTGGTTTGCCTGGTGGTGGTGACAATCCGTTGGCCCCGGTGCTGGAACAATTCTGTCCGGAAACGGCAGCCGGTGATGTAAGCCCAACCACGCCAGTCGACTGCCTCGCGGAAGCGGGTAGTAACTTCCAGGATGTACAAGACTTGCTACTGGGCCCGAACCCACTGACCGAAAATCTGTGCCCGGAAGCGGCCCAGACAACCCCCATTGATCCAGCCGCATGCTTCGAGGAAGCCGCAGGTGGCGGAGATGGTGGTGACGGTGGCGATGGCGGGAATGGTGGCAGCGATAACCCACTGGCACCGGTACTGGAGCAATTCTGCCCTGAGACTGCCGCGGGTGACGTCGGCCCCACCACGCCGATTGATTGCCTAACCGAAGCGGGTGCTGCGTTTGGTGATGTCCAGGACCTGATTTCAGGCTCCAATCCCCTGACCGAACAGCTGTGTCCGGAAGAATCGGCTGATGGCATGGTAGACCCTGCGGCTTGCTTCCAGGAGGCCTTGGCTATGGGGGGCGAGCTGCCAGGTGGTGGCGGAGATAACCCTCTCGCGCCAGTGCTGGAGCAGTTCTGCCCGGAAACGGCCGAAGGAGATTTGGGGCCGACTACGCCGATTGACTGTCTGACGGAAGCCGGCGGTAACTTCCAGGATGTTCAGGATCTGCTGTTAGGGCCTAATCCCCTGACCGAGAACCTGTGCCCGCAAGCGGCAGCGTCAACACCGATTGACCCTGCGGCCTGTTTTGAAGAAGCCGCAGCGGGAGGCCTCCCCGGTGGTGGCGGGGGCAATCCGTTGGCCCCTGTGCTTGAGCAGTTCTGCCCTGAAACGGCAGACGCCGATGTCGGCCCGACCACTCCCATCGATTGTTTGACTGAAGCCGGTGCTGCGTTTGGTGATGTCCAGGATCTGATTTCAGGCTCCAATCCCCTGACCGAACAGCTGTGTCCTGAAGAATCCGCCGATGGCACGGTAGATCCGGCGGCCTGTTTCCAGGAAGCCCTGGCAATGGGCGGGGAACTGCCGGGTGGTGGTGAGAATCCGTTTGGCCCTGTTCTGGAACAGTTCTGTCCGGAAACCGCCACCGGTGAAGTCGGTCCGACGACGCCGATCGACTGCCTGACTGAAGCCGGTTCCGCTTTTGGCGATGTGCAGGACCTGATCTCTGGGTCCAATCCGCTCACCGAGCAGTTCTGCCCGGCAGAGTCCGCTGATGGGCAGGTAGATCCGGCAGCCTGCTTTGAGGAGGCCTTGTCTGGAGGTACTCCGGGTGGTGGTGAAAATCCATTGGCACCGGTGCTGGAGCAGTTCTGCCCCAATACCGCTGAAGCCGAGGTTGGTCCAACCACACCGGTGGACTGTCTGACCGAAGCGGGGAGCAGCTTTGGCAACATTGAGGACATCATCGGTGGCGCCAACCCACTTACCGAAGCCCTGTGCCCCATGGAATCTGCAGACGGTTCCGTGGATCCGGCAGCCTGTTTCGAAGAAGCGGTGACTGGTGGTATGCCGGGCGGTGGTGACAACCCGCTGGCCCCTGCGCTGGAGCAATTCTGCCCGGAAACGGCAGCGGGTGATTTGGGACCGACCACCCCGGCGGATTGTCTGGCAGAAGCGGGAGCAGGTCTTGCCGCTCTGGAAGAACTGCTGGGCCCGTTGAGTGAGCCGAATCCGCTGACCGAACAGGTATGCCCGCAGACGTCTGCTACTGGCAGTGTCGATCCGCGTGCCTGCTTTGTGGAGTCACTGGACAACGTTGAACTGCTCAATACGGAAAGCATTGGCCTGCTGCCAGGCTGTCCGTTGCTGAGCGCCTTCAACGAAGAAGGTAATCTGTCCCTGACACTGGGTCTGGGTTGTCTGATCAATCAGGAAGCGCCGGAACAACCGTCTCTTGATACCGGTGCCCTGACTGAGCTGTTTGATACCTTGTTTGGCGGTTTCATGTAAATCTGCCTGTCAGGAAACAGCCTGAAAAAGCCCGGCGTTTAGCGCCGGGTTTTTTTTGGTTTATCGCGGGTAGCGGGAAAGGCCCGGTTTAATCCCCTTACTTGCTAGGAGCGTCGGTTATGTCTTCCTGCGCGAACCGT
>OBIY01000860.1_pt1 | contig 10343 bp, 8 predicted proteins | sample 1519841 | NCBI WGS metagenome assembly OBIY01 (sample SAMN03019774, study PRJEB22545) | beach sand metagenome | biome: beach; feature: sea beach; material: beach sand | place: USA: Municipal Pensacola Beach, FL | collected 2010-07-30 | depth 30-40 cm m
TCGGCCAGATCACCACAACTCACCAACTGATCACCCACCGCCAGACCCAAATTTTCCATTTGTCACTTTTTTGTTTAGCATTGCCGTTATGCAAACAAACCGCTGCAAACGTCTGCTGACCTGGCTGCTCTCCAGCCTGCTGGTGACCCAACTGATGGGATTCGCCGATCCGGGCTGTGTCGGCACGGCCGACACCACGCAGCAGAATCAGCATTCCGCGACCGATACCCAGCTGGCAGTGGCTGATATGGCTGGCAGCGACCACGCTCACCATCAGCTGGGACATGGCGATCACGGCGATCACACGGCCAGCCTGAACCCCGCGCCGTCGGACTCCACTGCGGACTACTCTCGTCATCATGGTGGCGACAGCGAACAGAACTGCTGTGAGGGCACCTCGGCGCACTTCTGCGCCATGGCATTCTGCGTTGTCGCCCTGCCCGCCCCACAACTGTTTGCAGACTCCCATCCTGGTTCGGTTGCGGTGGCTTCAGGGGTGTCACGTTTTTCCAGTGTTCAACCCCCCGCACTGCAACGCCCACCCATCTCTCTCGCCTGACTGATTATTCGTTTTCGGAGCGCCGCCACCGTTTCGCGGCGCCCCACAGGCCGGGCTGAAAACAGCCCCGCCTGAGTTCGATCATCTCAGGAGAGCACCATGGCTCTATTACCAGGCGTACGGTTGGCCACCCGGTCACCGCTTGCAGTTGGTCTGATTTCGATAATGCTGCTGACCAGCTTAGCTCCGGCCCTTGCGCAGCCTGATCCAGCACCCGGCGCCGCTGCACCCATAACCGGCGCCACTGTACCCACGAAAGGACTGGCGCTAGATAGAGCCCTGCAGCTGGCCTACCAGAACGACCCCTGGCTAATACGTAGCGAGTTTGCCGAACGGGCGCTGCAGGAAGAGGCGGTTGCCGTCGCGCAACTGCCCGACCCCCGGATCACGCTGACCGGCGCCAACCTGCCGGTGAACACGTTCGATTCCAACCAGGAAGCGATGACCCAGTTCGCCATCGGCTTCTCACAACAGTTTCCGCGGGGCGACAGCCGGACGTTGCTGGCCGAACAAAAATCGCTACTCGGCGAGCAACAGCCCCACCTGCGTAGCGACCGCAAGCTCAGGGTGATGGTTACCGTTGCTGAGCAGTGGCTGGATGGCTGGCAGGCTCAGCAGACCATTGACCTGATCGAGCGGGACTACCACCTGTTCGAACAACTGGTTGATGTGGTTGAAGCGGGTTACGGTTCGGCGAGCGGCAGATCAGGCCAGCAGGACCTGATCCGCGCACAACTGGAACTGACCCGGCTTGACGACCGCCTCGCGGCCCTGCGCATCAGCTACCACCGTAATCTGCAACGACTTGCCGAATGGACTGGTCAGCCCGCACTCAATGCTGGACTCGCAGCCGAGCTACCAGAACAGTTTGCGGCAACGCCGCCGATCAAACTCGATACCCTGACGCGCGAGCAGATTGCCCAGCGACTACAGCGCCACCCGGCAATTCAGGCTTTCGACCGGCAGATCGAGGCGAGCGAAACCGGTGTGCAGCTGGAGCAACAGAAATACCGGCCGGAATGGGGCATCAACGCGCAATACGGTTACCGGGAAGATCAGCCCGGCGGTGCCAAACGCTCTGACCTGCTGACGGTCGGCATCAGCTTTGACCTGCCGCTGTTTACCGCCAAACGTCAGGACCGCCGGGTTAACGCTGCCCACGCCAATACCCAGGCGCTGAAAGCCGACCGGTCGCTGCTGTTACGGCAGATGATTGCCCAGGTTGAAAGTGCCCGGGCGGAGCAACACCATCTGCGCGACCGGATAGCAATTTACCGTCAGCAGTTGCTGCCCCGCATGGCGGACCACGCCGAATCGGCACTCTCCGCCTATACCCATGATGTGGGCGACTTTGCGGAGACGGTACGGTCACGCATCGCCGAACTTAACGCCCGCATTGAGCAACTCAACCTTTCCGCAGAGGCGCTAAAGCTGCAGGCGCGACTGGCCTACCTGCTGCTGGAACAGCCGCCGGCAGATACGCTGGCCATGACCGCCGGAGTTGATCATGAATAAATCTCTGACCGCCGGCCTGCTGGTGCTGATCGGCCTCCTCGCCGGACTCTTCGTCGGCAATCGCTGGTATCACGAACCCACCAGCGCCGATCAAAGGACAGCAGGCTCTGAACCGCTCTACTGGGTGGCACCGATGGACCCCAACTACCGCCGCGACCAGCCGGGCAAATCGCCGATGGGGATGGACCTGATTCCGGTCTATGCAGACGCGGACACCCGCGCCGCCGGCACTGTGCGTATCTCCGCCGATGTGGTCAACAACCTCGGAGTGCGCACCGAGCTGGCCCGGCCTGGTACCCTGCAAACCCGCCTGACCACTGTCGGGTTTGTCACTTTTAACGAAGACCGGCTGCTGCATATTCACCCGCGGGTTTCCGGCTGGATTGAGAAGCAATACGTTCGCGCCGCCGGCGACCCGGTACAACAGGGCGCACCACTCTACGACCTCTACTCGCCGCAGCTGGTCAACGCCCAGGAAGAACTACTGCTGGCCCTCAATCGGGACGACCGCCGGCTCATCAGCGCCGCTCGCGAACGACTCACCTCACTGCAGGTGGCGGACACTGTCATCGACCAGCTCAGCCAGAAGCGCCAGGTCAGCCAGACCGTCACCTTCGTCAGCCCGCAAAGCGGCGTGGTCGACAATCTCAATATTCGCGATGGTTTTTATGTGCAGCCTGGCAATACGTTGATGTCGATCGGCAACCTCGACAATGTCTGGGTCGAAGGGGAGATTTTTGCGCGCCAGGCGGCACTGGTCAGTGTTGGCGACCCGGTCACCATGACCCTCGACTACCTTCCGGGCAGGCAGTGGCACGGCGCAGTGGAATATATCTACCCGACCCTCAGCAGCGAAACCCGCACCGTGACCATCCGCGTCAGCGTCGACAATCCGGATCACCAGCTCAAACCGGGCATGTTTGCGCAGCTGCAGGTGCACCACCAGAGCGATACCGCCAGACTGCTGATTGCTGACGAAGCGGTGATTCGCACCGGCACCCAGAACCGGGTGGTGCTGGCGCTGGGCGAGGGGCGGTTTAAATCAGTGGCGGTTAAAACTGGCCGCTGGTCGGACCAGCAGGTGGAGATTCTCGACGGCCTGGTTGCAGGCGACCGGGTGGTCACCTCCGCCCAGTTTCTGCTCGACTCGGAATCGAGCCGCGACTCTGACTTTACCCGCCTGCACCACAGTGAAAGTGCCGAACAGCTGGCCTCAGGGGCGCAATCCACCACCGAGACTGCAACGGTGAACGGCGTGATCAACCGCGTCGACAGGGAAACCAGGCGACTGAATATTTCCCGCGATGGCATAGAAAAATGGCACCGCGGACCAGCGACCATGGATTTTGTCGCCGCCGACCAGCTGCCGATTCAGACCCTGCAACCGGGAACGCCGATTCGGTTCACCTTTGAAATTGTTGACGGCGAGTTCCGCATTACCCGGCTGAATCGTCTGCAGGAGGGGCACCGCCATGATTGAGGCCCTCATCCGCTGGTCGATCAACAACCGCGCAGCGGTGCTACTGGCCGCGCTGATACTTACCGGAGCGGGAATTTTTGCGGTCTCGAGAACGCCGGTCGATGCGATTCCCGATCTCTCCGACGTGCAGGTGATCATCAAAACCAGTTTCCCCGGTCAGGCCCCGCAGGTGGTTGAGGATCAGATCACCTACCCGCTGACCCGCGCCATGCTGTCGGTGCCCGGCGCAGTCACCGTGCGCGGTTATTCGTTTTTTGGCGACTCCTACGTCTATGTGATTTTCGATGACAACACCGACCTCTACTGGGCTCGCTCTCGGGTACTGGAATACTTGAGCCAGGCCGCCCCCACCCTGCCGGCCAGCGCCAAACCGCAACTGGGGCCGGATGCCACCGGTGTTGGTTGGGTCTATCTCTACGCGCTGGTGGATCGCAGCGGTCAGCACGACATCAGCCAGCTGCGCTCGCTGCAGGACTGGTTTCTGAAATATGAGCTGCAGTCAGTTCCCGGCGTGGCGGAAGTGGCCACCATCGGCGGCATGGTGCGCCAGTACCAGGTGACCGTGAACCCGGAGAAGCTGCGCGCTTTCGGTATTCCCCTGGCGCATATCCATACCGCCATCAGCGAGGCAAATCAGGAGGTCGGCGCTTCAGTCATAGAGCTGGCTGAAGCCGAATATATGGTGCGCGCCTCCGGTTACATTCAGAGCGAGGCGGACCTCGCCACCGTGCCGCTTGGCGTTAACCGCGCCGGTACCCCGCTGCGATTGAAAGATGTTGCCGATATTCACCTTGGCCCGCAGATGCGCCGTGGCGTTGCCGAACTCAACGGCGAAGGCGAAACCGTCGGCGCGGTGATCGTCATGCGCTCTGGCGAAAACGCCCAGCAGACCATTCACGGGGTTAAGGAACGGCTCGATAGCCTGCGCCAGAGCCTGCCGCCCGGAGTCGAGATTGTGACCGTTTATGACCGCTCCGGGCTGATTGACCGCGCGGTGGATAACCTCACCAGCAAGCTGGCGCAGGAGCTGGCGATTGTCGGCGTCGTCTGCCTGCTGTTTCTGTTTCATCTGCGCTCGTCGCTGGTGGCAATCATGACGCTGCCCATTGGCATTCTCTGCGCCTTTATCGTCATGCATTGGCAGGGGATCAACGCCAACATCATGTCGCTGGGGGGCATTGCCATCGCCATCGGCACCATGATCGACGGCGCGATCGTGATGATCGAAAACCTGCACAAAAAAATGGAACAGACGCCGCTGACCGACAGCAACCGATGGCAGCTGGTCACCGAAGCGGCCACCGAAGTGGGACCCGCGCTGTTTTTCTCGCTGCTGGTGATCACCGTCAGTTTTCTGCCGGTATTCACGCTGGAGGCACAGGAAGGCCGCATGTTTCTGCCACTGGCCTTTACCAAAACCTATGCCATGGCTGCCGCGGCGATACTCGCCATTACCCTGATCCCGGTACTGATGGGCTATTTCGTGCGCGGCGGCATTCGGCCCGAGCAGGCGATTCCAGTCAACCGGCTGCTGGTGCGCGGCTATCGGCCGCTGCTGCGCGTTGTGCTTGCCTACCCGAAAACCGTGCTGCTGGTGGCGCTGCTCATGCTTGCCACCACCCTTTGGCCACTCAGTCGCATCGGCAGTGAGTTTATGCCGCCGCTGGACGAGGGCGATTTGATGTACATGCCCACCACCCACCCCGGCATCTCCATCGGCAAGGCGCGGCAACTGCTGCAGCAGACCGACAAACTGATCCGCACCGTGCCGGAGGTGGAGAATGTGTTCGGCAAGGTGGGTCGCGCAGAATCGGCCACCGATCCGGCGCCGCTGACGATGATCGAAACCTTTATTCAGCTCAAAGAGCGCAGCCAGTGGCGGCCGGGCATGACCACCGACAAACTCAAACAGGAGCTGGATACCCTGGTGAACCTACCGGGGCTCACCAACGCCTGGGTGATGCCGATCAAAACCCGTATCGACATGCTCGCCACCGGCATCAAAACCCCCGTGGGGATCAAGGTAGCCGGCAGCGATCTAAAGCAGATTCAGCAGATCGGCGAGCAGCTGGAGACCATTCTGGCCGAGTTGCCGGGTACGGTTTCGGTCTATTCAGAGCGGGTGGCAGGTGGCCGATACCTGAAAATCGACATCGACCGCGCCAGGGCGGCGCGCTTCAACCTCAACATCACCGATATTCAGCAGGTGATCGCCTCTGCCATTGGCGGTATTAACGTTACCACCACCGTTGAGGGGCTGGAGCGTTACCCGGTCAACATTCGCTATCCGCAGGCCTACCGCGACTCGCCAGAACAGCTCAGGCTGCTGCCCATTGTCACCCCGGCTGGCCAGCGCATTGCCCTGGGTGACGTGGCAGAGATTGCTGTTGAAGATGGCCCGCCTGGAATTAAAAGCGAAAACTCGCGTATCAACGGCTGGACCTTCGTCGATATTGAGGGGGTAGATCTTGGCAGTTATGTCAACGAGGCAAAGCAGAAGGTGGCAGAACAGCTCGACCTGCCGCCAGGCTATTCACTCGGCTGGTCCGGCCAGTACGAATATATGCTGCGCGCCAGGCAGCGCCTCACTTACCTGTTGCCGCTGACCCTGGGCATCATCACCCTGCTGCTGTATATCAACTTTCGCAGCGTGTCCGATCTGGCGATTGTGATGGGTTCATTGCCCTTTGCGCTGGTCGGCAGTGTCTGGCTGATGTACCTGCAGGGGTTTAATTTCTCCATTGCCGCCGGCATCGGTTTTATCGCCCTTGCCGGTGTAGCGGTGGAGACCAGTGTGATTATGCTGGTCTACCTGAACAAGTCAGCCGACCAGCAAAGCGGTAACACCCCTGCCGACGCGCAGCTAACCACAACCATCATCAACGCCGCCGAGCGGCGCGTGCGCCCGGTGATGATGACCTCCGCCACCGTCATCCTCGGCCTGTTGCCCATCATGTTTGGCTCCGGCACCGGCACCGAAGTGATGAGCCGCATCGCCGCGCCAATGGTTGGCGGCATGGTCTCAGCAATTCTGTTGACCCTGTTCATCATTCCGGCGCTCTATCGCCTGCGACAGCAACATCGGCGGCCGGGATAGTGCCCGTCTCGATGAATCAACCGCCCGGTCACCCGGCGGTCATCACACCAACAGTCCAGGATTAACCAGCAGCGTGATTGCCAACGCGCTGATCAGCAGCCCGCTGACCAGCTTTAACCAGCGGCCCTGTTGCGCCTGCAGCTTGTGGCGACTCATGGTTACCACCACCAGTGCCACCATCAGGCTGTCATCAAAGATATAGGCGAGGTTATACAACGCCAGATAGCCAAAATAGCTGCCAGTGTTTAACTGGTGCTGGGCCAGCACATGGGCATAGAGCGCCGGCAACCCGGCGGTACAGAGCAGCTCGAGCAGATTAACCAACACCGCCACCAGGGTGACCCCAACCAGTGCGCCGATGAGATTCTCGGCCTGAATGACAGCGCGTACTCTACTGTAGAGGGTTGGCCGGGCGCCTTCGGGAATCGCCAGGTGAACACCCCGCCCCGGCGCAAAGAAATCTTTGATATGAATACCGCCAATAATGATGCCCAGACCACCCAACACCACCTGCAGGGGGCGGCCATATTCCAGCACCAGAAACAGGTTGAGCCAGGCCGCCATAAAAGCGAAATAGACCAGGCCACTGACCAGCACAAACACCCCGGCAACCAGTAACACCCGGCCACGGTTTTTAATGTTGACCAGCAGGGAGAGCAGAAACAGCAGCACCCACATGGCGCAGGGGTTAAAACCATCAACCAGCCCGAGGACCACCGTCAGCACCGGTAACTTCATGGTGGATAGATCAAGCTGCCCAAACGGCAAGGTGATCATCTGCGGGATTGCACCGGCCACCGGCTGAGCCAGCCGGTCGGATTCGATTCCCAGGGTAGAGAGGATCTTCTGGGGTGTGCCCAGCTGTTCGGCATAACCCACAATCACCAGGTCACAAATCACCAGCGTTGGCACGCCGGGGCGCGCAATACCATTGGCCTGGCTGAGCTGTTCAAGCCGCGCCAGGTTCTGCGCATTGCCACTCACCTCAAACACATTGATCGTGACCGACGGATGCTCGCGCTTAACGCGATGCAGAAACGCGCTGGCCTGCTCGCAGTGCGGACACCCGTCACGAACGTAAATATCAACGCTCTCACAGGCAGCGCTGGCCGACTCCGCCAGACCCAACAGCACGGCCAGCAGCAACAGGGGTAAAGACCGCGAAACCAAGCTAGCCGTGCTTGGTTTGCATCCACCATTGCGGGAGTTCAGCAATCGATTCGAGCACACTATCCGGGTTTACCTCACCGTCCAGGTCCTGGGCGCGAAACTTGCCGGTTTTAACCAGCACCCCATGCATTCCCGCCTGCTGTGCGCCGCCAACATCACCCACAATATCATCGCCAACCATCACCACCTGAGCCGGGTTCAGTGGCTTCTGTCCCGCAGTGAGTTGCTGTATGGCCGCATGAAAAAACTCAGCCGAAGGTTTGCCCATCACCACCGCCGTTTTTCCAGTGGCGTATTCCAGCGCTTTAACAAAGGGTCCCACATCAAGCTGCAGGCCATCCTCAACGGCCCAGTAGCGGGTCAACCCCAAAGCTACCAACTGCGTATCGGGGCTGCTCATCAGCAGCCGAAACGCCTGGTTCAAACGCTCAAAACTCCACCCCTGCCCCAGGTCGCCAAGCACCACCGCATCAACCCCAGTGGCCAGAGAGCTATCAACCACCGGCAAACCAACAAACTCGGTGGCCGTCGCGACCGGCACAAACAGCGCGACCGATGCAACCTGTTGATCAACCAGCCACTGCCTTGCAGCCACCGGCGGCGTAAACAGCTGCTCCACAGTCACACTAACCCCCATCGCGGCCAACTTCTCAACAATGTTTTGGCGAGGCCGAGAACTGGTGTTGGTCACAAACCGAAACGGGATACCCTCTTGCTGCAGCCAGGCAACCGCCTCAGCCCCACCATTGACCGCCTTATCGCCCTCATAGAGCACACCGTCCAGATCAATCAGCAATGCTTCCATCCCGTCACCACTCCTGAAGTCCGCAGGAATACCCATTTAACCGGTTCCGGGGGTTGCCGTACAACCACTAAATAATGGAGGCCAATAACGAAAAACAGTACCCACAGACATCCGTGGCACCTTTTCCCCAAGCAAACCCTTCGGCTTGCGGTCTCTCACCTAACCAAGCTAAATTGGGCCAGCATACATTTAATAAACTAAAGACATAACCAATTGTTAAACCGCTAGTTTTAGACCGTAAACGATAATTAGAACTTTTTAGGGACTTTGCTGAATTTGACGGCTAGTGTGAGCAGTCATTCAGTATATTTTCTATTAAAGGGCCTTGTGACACAGATGGAACTCATATCAATTAATAGAGATGGAAGCCCCGACAAACCTGGAATAGAGATTAGCAACGGCACAAAGGAAGTTTTAACAGAAACATTCAATTTCTATGAGAGCGTGGGGTTTCAAAGACCCTGGATTAGCTACCTCGGAACGGTCGATAACAAACCGATTGGAATTTGCAGTTTTAAATCCCTTCCCAAAGACGGCCAAGTAGAAATTGCTTACTTCACTTTCCCAAATCAAGAAGGTCGTGGCTTTGCTACAGAAATGGCAAGACAGTTGATCGAAATTGCAAAGAAAGAACAACAGGAAATTAGCGTCATTGCGCAAACTTTAGTAGCTCCGAATGCTTCTCACCAGGTGTTAAGAAAGCTTGGTTTTAATCCAGTTGGCGAGATCGATCATCCCGGTGATGGTACCGTTTTGGAATGGATTCTCCAGGTAAATCCGGCGCGTCTACCAGGGGGCTGCATTCGGACAAACTTTCCGACACTTCGCGGCTCCCTGTTTGCCGGTGCTCCCGGCGTTAAAAGCATCCCGACATGAATGAAATCGAATTCCTGTGTTTAAACCAGGTGAACCCAGAAGAATTCATGGTCGTCGTTAATGAAGACGCTCTAAGGACGCATTTAATTGATCACCCGTATTTTGATACCACCAGCATTCAAGCGTGGATGGAAGATAAAATTAAAACTGATTCGATACAGGGTTGTCGCATTCGAGCAGTGTTTATAGACGGAGCGCTGGCCGGTTGGTGCGGAATTCAGCCAGATGATAATGGCTTTGAACTTGCGATTGTTATCTCACAAAAATTCTGGGGTTTTGGTATATCAATTTTCAAAATCCTCATGCGCTGGGCTAAAGAATTAGGCCATAAAGAAATATTATTCCATCTGCTCGAAAGCAGACCTGAATACAGGGCACTAAATAAAATAGCCACCAAAGTTCATAAAACAGAGCTAGCAGGTCGGTGCTTTACGACCTATCATGTTTCAGTAGGTCAATGGTCCAGGCACCATCGCGCCGCACAAACCATCGCTTAATAATTGATGTCCAAACCCAATTATTCCGAAATGTGGCATTGCAAGACCAGACCCCGATGTTATTGCACGATGTTATTGTTGTGATTTGGCGGTGCAAAACCAGAGCCTGGTGGGACCCCGGTAGTTAGCACGGCACCTCGCGGGAGAGATTTTTCTGCGGGCGGGCGATATCAATGGATAGCAGGTGCTAGGTGCTCATGCTTAATTTTTGGCCTATTTTGGGGGAAAGATAGAGTGCTAAACCTTAGCCCAGTTTTTAGCATCTATTGGATGATGTTAGTTGCAGTAGGTGCCGTGATCTACCCTGCCGTTCAAGCCGCAAGCTTAGGGCAGTTTGTCGCGCT
>OBIY01000862.1_pt1 | contig 10316 bp, 5 predicted proteins | sample 1519841 | NCBI WGS metagenome assembly OBIY01 (sample SAMN03019774, study PRJEB22545) | beach sand metagenome | biome: beach; feature: sea beach; material: beach sand | place: USA: Municipal Pensacola Beach, FL | collected 2010-07-30 | depth 30-40 cm m
TGCTCGAGATGGCGACAATTTTGCCCTTACCCCCGCCAGCCCATCACCTAGCCAATACGCTCGAACAGGCATCTGACAAGGTACTGACCTATAATCCAGATCGAACCGCTTATTCGGGGCAGATAGAACGCTTTTCAATAATCTCCATAAGCCCCGACCACACCGCTAGCAAATCGCTACCAGGCGGCGCATGTTAATTAAGCTACACATATTCGCTTTAACGGAGATAACCATGAGCACTACAACCGACGAAGACATAGTCATGCACGGTGCCCTGCATCTGGATTCGCCGCAATTTGGCGTGATGGACCCGCTGTCCGAGGAAAGCCATCCCCAGGAATATTACGAGGCCATCAAAAAGCGCTTTGCCGAGGAGCGGGATGTTCGCATTAACTACCGGCCCGAGGGTAGCAAGCAGTACGACCAGGATCTGGCCGGTGAAATGGCCAAGTATGACAATGACCCCTACGCCGAGGAATTTATCGAGCGCGAACCTCTGACCGACACGGTCGAATGCCTGTTTATCGGCGGTGGCTTTTCCGCGTTGCTGACCTCTGCCCGACTGCGGGAAGTGGGTGTCGAAAGCATTCGCATTGTTGAGCGTGGCTCCGATGTAGGCGGCACCTGGTACTGGAACCGCTATCCCGGTATCGCCTGTGACGTGCCCTCCTACGACTATTTGCCCCTGCTCGATGAAATGAACTACGTGCCGAAGCATCGCTACGCGCGGGGTGATGAAATCTACCAGCACTGCCAGGCCATCGCCGAGAAATATGATCTATATAAGCTGGCGGTTTTTCAGACCACGGTCACCGCCACCGTATGGAACAAAAACGAACAGATGTGGCATATCAAAACCGATCGCGGCGATCATATGAAGGCCCGCTTTGTGATTTGCGCCAACGGTATTTTGTCCAAACCCAAGCTCACCCGCATCAAAGGCATGGAAACCTTTAAGGGCCATTCCTTCCACACCTCCCGCTGGGATTACGACTACACCGGCGACGACCTGTCCAAACTCAAGGATAAGAAAGTCGGCATTATCGGCACCGGCGCGACCGCGGTACAGGCGGTGCCCGGGCTCGGCGCCAACGCCAGGGAGCTCTATGTATTCCAGCGTACGCCATCCTCAATCGATGTGCGTGACGACTGGGAAACCGACCCGGAGTGGGCAAAAAGCCTGCCGGCGGGCTGGCAGGCAAAGCGCAGGGAAATCTTTCTGCGTCCGAAACGACTGAGCGAGGAAGCCATCGCCAAAATCAAGGCCATGCCCCGGGAGGAAAAACTGCGCCGTCAGGAAAACGCCAATATCGACGCCATGATGCGTATTCACCATCGCATTGAAGAGATCGTCGAGGATAAGGACACCGCCGAGGCCCTCAAGCCCTGGTACATGATGATGTGCAAGCGGCCCTGTTTCCACGAGGACTACCTGCCCACCTTCAACCGCCCCAACGTGCACCTGGTGGACACCCACGGTAAGGGCGTGACCGAAATTAACGAAAAGGGTCCCGTGGTTGATGGCAAGCAGTACGAGCTCGATTTGCTGATCTACGCCACCGGTTTTGTGATACAAAAAACCGGCATCTATAACGAAATCATCGGGGAAAATGGCGTCGAAATTAACGACAAATACCAGGACGGCATACGCACCCTGTTCGGCATCCATTCAAAAGGTTTTCCCAACCTTTTCATCATGAATGGCTACCAGGCCTCATTTCAGTTCAACCTGACCGACATGATGCAATGTCAGGGTAGCCATATCGCCGCCTGTGTCGATTACTGTCGCAAAAACGGCTATCAGACGATGGACGTCTCGGAGGAATCAGAGGAATTCTGGGTCCAGGAAGTGATCAAATTCCGCGGCCGCACCGATCGCAACAAGGAGTGCACCCCCGGTTATTACAATTTTGAAGGCGAGGAAAACCGCCGTCAGGATGGTACCTACAATGGTGGTTTTGTCACCTATATGGCACACATTAATGACGTCGAGCAGGATTTCGAAAAACACTTTCACTTCAGTGAACAATCTTAACCCACCCGCACTGTTCACTCGATTATAAGCTTCAAAGGAGTGGCTCCCTCCTTTGAAGCTCGCGTAATAAACCCACGAATACATTACGCTTTAATCGCGGGCTTTATTTAAGCGAGCCTTAGCGTGTTTCCACACTTTCCATGCCATATACAACGGCGATCAGGCTCAAGATCTCACAAAAGGATACACATTTCCTATCGGAGCTTTGGGGCCACCCAGGAACTCAACGCCATCAGCCTCCGTGACCAATTCCCGATCTTTATTGAACAAATGTTCGCTTAAATCCATCATCGCCATTGGACGATGATGGAAATATCCCTGGATAAAATCGCAACCCAATTCCGTTAAAATTTTATTCTGCTGCTCAGACTCTACGCCTTCGGCTATTACGTGCAGAGACATTACATCACACAGAGAAACGATCGCTTGAACAATAAGTTGATTATTTGGATCTTCTTCCAGGTTGCGTACAAATTCCTTATCAAGTTTCAAAAACTGTATCGGTAGATCCCGCAGCAGGGCCAACGACGAATAGCCTGTACCAAAGTCATCCAGCGCCACACGCACACCTAAGCCCACCAATTCGTTTAACTGATTAATCACGTGATCGGAACGATCAATCAAACTTTCTTCGGTAATCTCCATAACAATCCATTCCGGCAATATACCGTTTTCATCGAGTATTTCCCTCACCCTTTTGGAAAACTCACCGTCGCTTAATTGTTTGGGGCTTACATTCACAAAAAATGCACTGCCTTGCCCCCAGAGATTCCGCTCACGCAGTTGATTAATATTTTTACAAACATTTTCTACTATCCAATAACCGACGTTCAGGATCATCGGCGAGTTTGCGAGAATATCTATAAAATCAGCCGCAGGAACTATACTTCTCTTTCCACGCCGCCAGCGCAGCAGCGTCTCAAAAAACCTATGCTCGCCTTTTATATCGACAATGGGCTGGCTATATAACTCAAACTCATTTTTTTCAAGGCCTTCCCTTAAACTGCGTTGAACTTCAACCCGATATTCAGCCTCAAGACTTAGGGATTCATCATAAAAGCAAATCCCTTTCCGACCATTTTGTTTAACCTGGTACATCGCCAAATCAGCGCTTTTTAGTAATTCACCCGCATCGGATACCGAACTGTTAAAAAGCGCAACGCCACCGCTGACATCCAGATCGTAGTTGACACCGGCTATCTTGCAGAGACCCTCTCCGGTGACAAGTAGCTTATCTGCCACAAGCTGGACGTTCTCCATCGCGGATTTACGATTTCTACCCAAACCTTCAACCAGCACAACAAACTCATCGCCACCAAATCGAGCAACCGTGTCATTATGTCGGACCATCACTTTCAAGCGTTGTGCGAAAGCCTTTAGTACAATGTCCCCGACGTCATGCCCCTGAGTATCATTGATGTCCTTGAAGTGATCGAGATCCAAAAATATCAGCGCCGAGTACTCTTGTGTATTTTTGCAGTTAGCGATGGATCTCTCAATTTTCTTCATCATCTGACGACGATTCGGCAAACCCGTCAGAGAGTCAAAATCTGCCTGACTTTTTATGATTTTCTTTGATTTGACCTGAGATGAAATATCTTCCACAAAAGAAGTAATACCGAAAGCACCACCATCTTTGGTTAGCACCGAGTCATGCCATTCACAATCCACCTTCTTGCCTTCCCTGTTGACACAAACGCTAACGCTTCGGCCACCCTTTTTGCTACTCCAAATGCCTCGCCACTTTTTCTTCACCTTCTCGAAATCATCAGGCATGAAAATCAGGCCCAATGATTGCCCAACTGCTTCTTGCTCACTATAACCAAATATTTCCCTTGCGCTTGGATTCCAGCGAGTTATACGAAACCGTCTATCCCACTGAATCGCTGCCAGTGGTGTATTTTCCCATTGCTGTGTAAAAATAAAATTTGCTTCTTTTTCTTTTTGTTCCGCTAACCTGTGCGCCTCTACCATCTGCTCGTATTCACCGTTCTTATACAGATAATCAAAAATATGGCGTTTTAATTCGTAAATACCCAGACAAATCGCACCAATTAAAATCCCAATCAGAGCAGCCACATAAAACCCTTCATTACCTGTATCGGCAAAAGGAAATACCAACAGGGGCACGCTGGCCAGGCTCATGGCCACCGCCGCAGCTCTCGGTTGAAACATATAAATCAAGCCAAAAGAAGCAACAGCGACAAGCGTTAATGACATAACGGCATAGAGGCTGACATCCAGCAGCGCGAAGACCACCCAGCTGGCGGAGGCCCAGATCAAGCCGTCGGAAAGGGCAAATAACAAACCCGAAACCATCAATTTATGTTGCAATTGTGGCGTAAGACCTTCGCAATCGAAGGTTCTTTTGATATTCAAAAAAGAGGCGATACGCGCAAAAAATACCGATGCTAGCGCAACCACCCAGATGGTGTATTGCGCTTCACCTGTTCTAGACGAGCCTATCAGCACTAACATCAGAGAAACCGCACCCGTAATCCCCGTGCCGAAGAACAGGCGCCGCATAGATAGAACTGCAATATCCCGGTCGAGTTGTGCTGGCCGAACCTCTGAAGAACCATCCATGATCCAAACCCTTAATTTAGAAGCCAAAAGAATGAGTGCGGTACACACTGTAATACGGTTTGTTGGTTATCGCTTGCACGCGGCGAGTCTTAACCGACAAACGGTCACATTAACCGCCTAAAATCGGCATAATGTGAAACAGTTCACACATTAAATTACGAATAAGCGACACCGCTCTAATTAATCAAGTGAACGGGTGCTCAAAGTCGCTGACCCTATCAGCGGCAAAATTCACTGGTGTCGGGAAAGAAACCCAGATGGCGCATGCAGTCTCTCGATTACTGGTTACTGCTCAAGTTTTTTAAGGCCTTAACCGCAAGCGGTGTGAGCGCCCCCTCAACACCAGCCAATTGCTCGCAAACTTGCTGCTTCATCGAAGGTGTCCAGAACTTGTCGATATGAGCCGCCGCTGCCTCGGCCTTGGCCTCAGGTGTCGCGGCCGGGACACTCTGGGCAATCTGATTGACCATTTTTATCAGGTGCTCAACGCTATGTTTTGCCACTACGCTACCACTCCCCTTTGAAGCACTTGTCGGAAATACCCTGCTAACCCGGTTATCGGAGGCGATCCGGGCAAGTGTAAACCATATGTCGACCCGGGCGAGCGAAGCCAACCAGGGTGATGTTTAATTTTTCAGCCAATTCAACCGCCAGCTGGGTTGGCGCTGAAACAGCCACCAGCATTTCCACGCCCATGCAGGCGGCTTTCACCACCATTTCATAACTGGCGCGGCTTGATATCAGGACAAAATGGCCGTCTTCAGCTAAACCACCACTGCCTAACAAACCCCACCCCCCCGAACCACTAGCAAGGGCCCCACATAGTTTATCCAAAGCATTGTGTCGCCCCACATCCTCACGAACCAGCTCGATATTGCCCAGATTGTCACACCAGGCGGCGCCATGGACTGCCCCGGTAACACCCTGCAACGGCTGGTTCACTTCCAGATAACGCACCGCATGTTCGATTCCGTCATGAGAAAAAACATGGCGAGCGAACACAGGCTCGGGCGTTCGTATGGCTTGTTCCAGGGATTCAGCGCCACATAGCCCACAACCGGTGCGTCCAGTCAGGTTCCGGCGAGCGGATTTCAGGGCAGCGAAACGCTCGGCACTGATCTGCAGGGCCACTTCGATTCCCTGTGCATGATCCTGGATTTCAACGTCATAGAGCTGGCCGGGGCTGGTGAGAATGCCTTCGGTAAGGCTGAAACCCAGGGCAAAGTCTTCGAGATGCACCGGCGTGGCCATCATTACCACATGGGAAATGCCGTTATAGACCAGCGCCACCGCTGACTCACGAACGATAGCGTCGCTGACCTCCCTAGTCGACTCAGATCGCCAGTCAAGAACCGGCTTAGACACACTCTCGAATTTATCTACCGGCGCGCTATCGGCCGAATCATTATCCGGCCTGGCTGGTTTCTTCTTCATGCTCGCGCGCCCTCCGCAAGAATGCGAGCTGCTGTTCGTTAAACTTCTGCTGACGATCCTGCCACGAGGATGGGGCAGTCACTTTGCTAACCTGCACCGCGGTCACCTTGTATTCCGGGCAGTTGGTGGCCCAGTCCGAATTATCCGTGGTAATGACGTTGGCGCCGGAAAAGGGGAAATGGAAAGTGGTGTAAACCACGCCGGGTTGGACCCGCTCGCTAACCCTGACCCGCAAGACCGTATCTCCGACCCGGCTCTGGACGCCAGCCCAGTCGCCATTGCTAATACCCCGCTCTTCCGCATCGTGGGGATGAATTTCGAGAATATCTTCATCATGCCACCGGTTATTGGCGGTGCGGCGGGTCTGCGCGCCCACATTGTACTGACTGAGAATCCGCCCGGTAGTGAGCAGCAGGGGGAATTTGCGGCTGGCTCGCTCTTCAGTGGGCACGAACTCGGTAATGGCGAAAAAACCCTCGCCACGCACAAACTGATTGATGTGCATGGTGGGGGTTCCCTCGGGCGCCTCGTCGTTGCAAGGCCACTGAATACTGCCCCGTTGATCCAGTTTGTCGTAATCGATGCCGGAAAAGGTGGGCATCAGGCGGGAAATCTCTGCCATGATTTCCCGGGGATGACCGTAGTTCATATCCATCCCCAGAGCCTGGGCCAGGCCCTGGGTCACTTCCCAGTCAGCTAGCTCCGCCAGGGGCGGCATGGCCTGGCGCACCGGGCTGACCCGGCGCTCGGCATTGGTAAAAGTGCCATCTTTTTCGAGGAAGGACGAACCGGGCAGGAAAACATGGGCGTATTTGGCGGTTTCGTTAAGGAACAGATCCTGCACGATCAGACACTCCAGGGAGGTCAGCGCCGCTTCCACATGATGGGTATTGGGGTCGGACTGGGCGATATCCTCACCCTGGCAGTAGAGCCCCTTGAAGTCGCCATCGATGGCGGCGTCGAACATATTGGGAATCCGCAGACCCGGCTCACTTTGCAGGCTTACACCCCAATCCTGCTCAAACAGCCCACGGGTCTCGGCATCGGAGATATGGCGATAGCCTGGTAACTCATGGGGGAAGGAGCCCATATCGCAGGAACCCTGAACGTTGTTCTGCCCGCGCATGGGGTTGACGCCCACGCCTTCGCGGCCAATATTGCCGGTGAGCATGGCCAAGTTGGCAATGCCCATCACGGTGGTCGAACCCTGGCTATGCTCGGTCACACCCAGGCCGTAGTAAATCGCAGCGTTACCACCAGTGGCATAGAGTCGCGCTGCTTCACGCAGTGCCTGGGCAGGCACACCAGTGATCGCTTCAGTGGCCTCCGGAGAGTGCTCCTCGGCGCTGATAAATGCCTTCCACTGCTCATAGGCGGGCCACTCGCAGCGCGCGCGGATGAAATCCTCACTTTGCAAACCTTCAGTGACGATTGCATGGGCCATGGCGTTAATAAAAGCCACATTGGAGCCTGGGCGCACCTGTAAATGGTAGTCAGCCTTAACATGGGGCGCGGAGACCAGCTCGATTTCCCGTGGATCCACCACAATCAGTTTGGCGCCTTCGCGCAGGCGGCGTTTCATGCGCGAGCCAAATACCGGGTGGGCATCGGTGGGGTTGGAACCCATCACCATAATCACATCGCTATAGGCCACGGAGGCAAAAGCCTGGGTGCCAGCTGATTCGCCAAGGGTAGTTTTCAGCCCATAACCCGTGGGCGAATGACACACACGGGCGCAGGTATCGACATTGTTATTACCAAAACCCGCTCGTACCATTTTTTGCACCAGCCACACCTCTTCGTTGGTGCAGCGGGAGGAACTGATGGCGCCAATACTGTTGGTCCCATGTTTTTGCTGAATATCCCGAAGACGACCGGCGGCGAAGGTAAAAGCCTCTTCCCAGCTTACCTCCCGCCAGGGCTGATCTATCGCGTCGCGAATCATGGGGCTGGTAATGCGATCCGGATGGGAGGCATAACCAAAGGCAAACCGCCCTTTCACGCAGGAATGACCTTCATTGGCCTTGCCGTCCTTCCAGGGCGTCATATTGACCACGGTATTACCACGCATTTCGGCCTTGAAGGCACAACCCACACCGCAGTAGGCGCAGGTGGTAATGACACTGTGTTCCGGTTGGCCGTATTTGATGATGGAATTTTCCGTCAGCGTCGCTGTGGGACAGGCCTGAACACAAGCACCGCAGGACACGCACTCCGAATCCATAAAGGCCTGATTCTGGCCAGGGCTGACCTTGGATTCAAAACCGCGACCGTCAATAGTCAACGCAAAAGTGCCCTGGGTTTCCTCGCAGGCTCGCACACAGCGGGAACAGACAATGCATTTGGACGGGTCAAAGGTGAAATAGGGATTGGACTGGTCTTTCTCGGCACTCAGGTGATTATTACCCTCATAGCCGTAGCGCACCTCCCGCAAACCCACTTCGCCAGCGGTGTCCTGCAGTTCGCAATTGCCATTGGTGGGACAAGTCAGACAATCCAGCGGGTGATCGGAGATATACAACTCCATCACATTACGGCGCAGTCCCGCCACTTTATCAGTTTGCGTACGCACCACCATGCCGTTTTCCACCGGCGTGGTGCAGGAGGCGGGATAACCCTTGCGCCCCTCGATTTCCACCATGCACATGCGGCAGGAGCCAAAGGCCTCCAGGGAGTCGGTGGCGCAGAGCTTGGGAATCTTGATCCCCGCTTCCGCTGCCGCGCGCATGACCGAAGTGCCGGATGATGCTTGGATCTCCACACCATCGATATTGAGGCTGACCACTTCGGTAGCGAGGCTCGCCGGCGTGCCAAAATCTTTTTCAGGTTCGTAATATTGCAGCATATTCTGATCCTCTCGCTCGGCCGGTCCGCCTGTCATTCAACCGCCGAAGTCCTCGGGAAAGTGTTTCACCGCACTGCGCACTGGCGATGGTGTCAAGCCACCCATGGCGCAGAGGGAGCCATGCTCCATGGTTTCGCATAATTCATCGAGCAGAATCAGGTGATCCTCCCGACGTTCATTGGCCCGAATTTTATCAATGACTTCCACACCACGGGTGGAGCCAACCCGGCAGGGCGTGCACTTGCCACAGGATTCCACAACGCAGAACTCCATGGCGAAGCGGGCCTGGGCGGACATATCCGCCGACTCGTCGAAAACCACCACACCGCCGTGCCCGAGCATGGCGCCAGTGGCGGCAAAGGCCTCATAGTCCAGTTTAGTATCCCACTGGGATTCCGGCATATAGGCACCGAGAGGACCGCCCACCTGGACAGCTTTCATTGGGCGTCCACTAGCTGTGCCGCCACCGAAATCTTCCATCAGGGTTCTCAGTGTCGCGCCAAAGGCCAGTTCCACCAACCCGCCACGCTTGATATTGCCCGCCAGCTGCATGGGTAGCGTGCCCAAGGAGCGCCCAGTGCCCAGTTTTTTGTAGGACTCGGCGCCATCGGCCAGTACCGCCGCGGCAGTGGCCAGAGTGAGTACGTTATTGATCACTGTCGGTTGCCCAAACAACCCAACGATAGCCGGCAGGGGCGGCTTGGCGCGCACCAGACCGCGTTTACCTTCCAGACTATCCAGCAGGGAGGTTTCCTCACCGCAGATATAAGCCCCGGCGCCCAAACGCACTTCCAGGTTAAAGCTCTTACCACTGTCACAAATATCAGCGCCCAGGTAACCGGCCGCGTAGGCATTGGCGATTGCGGTTTTCATCACCTTGTGGGCCATGGGGTATTCAGAGCGCAAATAGATATAACCCTGGGTCGCACCGGTGGCCATACCGGCAATGGTCATGCCCTCAATCAGCTGAAAGGGATCGGCCTCCATCAGCAGACGGTCGGCAAACGTGCCGGAATCCCCCTCATCGGCATTGCAGACGATGTATTTCTGCTCGGCCTGGGTATCCAGCACCGTTTGCCATTTAATCCCTGCGGGGAAAGCCGCGCCGCCGCGACCACGCAGGCCGGAATGCTTGATTTCATCGACGATGGCCTGGGCTGTTAGCGTCAGGGCTCGCTCCAAACCGGTAAAACCGCCATGAGCCCGGTAATCTTCCACCGACAGCGGGTCGATAATGCCGGCGCGGGCAAAATTCACCCGCTGCTGGTTTTTCAGATAGGGAATTTCCTCCACCGGGCCGAGGCTCTGCTCGCAAACCCCACCGTCGAGAAAACCGCCATCAAACAGGGCCGCCACACCATCGGCGCTGACCGGACCATAGCCGAGCCGGCCCTCCGAATGGTTCGCGCGGTATGT
>OBIY01000863.1_pt1 | contig 10314 bp, 8 predicted proteins | sample 1519841 | NCBI WGS metagenome assembly OBIY01 (sample SAMN03019774, study PRJEB22545) | beach sand metagenome | biome: beach; feature: sea beach; material: beach sand | place: USA: Municipal Pensacola Beach, FL | collected 2010-07-30 | depth 30-40 cm m
CTTTAATTTATTAGTGATGAAAAAATGTCCATTGTTTCCACAAGCAGTGTTAAACTAAGAGATGTTTTATATGATCACTCTTCATCAGTTCTACTGGTCATGAATTACTTAAAGAATGGTAACCTTTTACAATACATAAATAATCTAAAACCAAATAAAATACAATGCTTAGAAATGATGAATTCTATATTGAAAGCAGTATGGCAACTGCACACTGTAAAATATGTACATAGAGATCTAAAATTAGAGAACATTTTAGTCAATGAAGGTGGTGAACCAATACTAGCCGATTATGGATTTGCAATTGATATAAAAGATGATCATATGGGGGTAAGCACATGTGGAAGTCTGCATTACACATGCCCCGAAGTTTTGTTGGGTAGATATCATAATATGATGAAAAGTGATATATTCAGTTTGGGTGTGATGGCATATGCCATGATAACAAGACAGTTTCCCTTTGATGGTGAAAAAAATAAAGATATTTGTAGAAAAATTATCGAGCATAGGAATGATGTAATATTTCCATCGTATGTTGATGATAGTATCAAACAAATGATTACAATGATGATGCATAGATTTCCAGAACTGCGCCCACCTTTACATGAGTTAGTTATGTGGAATAAAAAAATTCATAGAAACATTGTGCCCGATTATTATGACGATTCGTACTCTATGATAAAATTTCACATAAGTGCATTGTGATCATAATAAATAAGATGATTCAGTAGATTTATGACATGTAAAGCAAAATGAACAAACATTGCAAAGGGATGCTTTATTACAATCAATGCATCTTTCATATACACAATATTTTGGACATCTTGATTTAAAACATGTTCCTATATGTGAACGAACTACATTTTCGATCCACGCATGGCTTTCTCGTATTCCAATAACATTGTTCTTACCAACGTAATTTATCTTAAGGCCCGATGCACAGTTTAATCTAATGGTCCCACTATATTTTTTCAGCGAACGTTGTTCATTTCGCAAATGAATTCTAATACGAAGAGCTTTTTGTGATCTCTCCATATCACATGAGTCAAGATGATTAAGCAGATTTATAAACGGATTTGATTTGTCAGGATGTTTTTTATGATTTGTGATTATGTTGTCAATCACATTTCTAATAATTGGTAAGTCGAACTTAAGATGTGAATATTTTTTAATAGCCATAGTTTTATAATTTTTCATGACCATATCTAACCCTGTCAACCTAACTCTTATCTTGAGTTGTCTTGTTAAATATCTTGATAGGAAATTTACATATGTATACATCATGGGATCAAGCTTTGGTTCTAGAGTTTTATCATCGTCTATGGACACAATACCTTTACTTATGTTGATCTTACCATTGACAAATAATTTTATAGAAAGATGACTAGCACAAAAGCCACGATAATCAGATGTAAGTGTTTTTCTATGATAATTACACACTTTTGCTTCAGTTTCTCCATACCAAGCATATCGCTCACAAGATTTAATATGACACTTTTTATTTGAGCATGCTAATGTAAATGATATTTGTGACCCCATAGATTTCTTTGATGCATGTGAAATTATGTCTTTGAATCTTTGGTTGGCATCACGATTGAAGGGAGATTTGATTTCTATAATACGCATGTCTTTGATCGTGAGTAATGTTAAAGTAGCAGATAAGTCCTTAGATTTATGATCTATGTTCAATCTGTACCCTGATGGGCTATCAACTTTGCGTTTTTTGATTTTACCTTTAGTTCTACCCCCCTCATATTCGTTTTTATCTGGAACTACCCATTTATTATCTAATAATGCTGAGGGATCTGGGTACAACAACCCAGCAACTACGACCAAACTAATGGATGGGTTCTCAAATATCGACTCAATCTTTCGATCAGCCATCATTAGATTTTAATTGTATATCATATTCAAGACATAACTTCATTTTTCTTGTGTTATCTTGAATATGATAAGTTTAAGTTCACTAAAATTTGCATACATGCGTCGGCCATATCATCTGCCTTTTTGACATCTAGTAAAGATGGATCACCCCATAACTTTAGGAAATGTTTTGCGTTTTGCACAGCATGTTTTTTTCTGGCGACTTTGCTTGTAGTATATTTTGCTTGAATATCCTGTAGAGTGGTGTTTGTCAACTCTATTCTATTCTTTTTCATAGCTCCAGTTATTTTGACGTCATAATCGCAAAAATGATATGCTAAAAAGTGTTCTATTATACGAGATTTACTATTCGGTCCCATCTGAAACTCTAATATAACTTTTGTATTATCAGGATTACAATCTTTAGTTATGTAATCTAAACTACTAAGGAACGTTTTTAAATTTTTTGCTTTGGTTGATGGGTGATCCTTCATATTAGATACATTCACAACATTTAAATAAAGAACTTTGAACGTGTTATTTATTATATGTTCAACTGAATCAAACATACTGATGACATCATTGCAAGTAGTAATATCACTCATCAAATGATACACTTTAGAATACCAAGTATCATCATAATATAAAATACAAACACCCATAGTTTTAGTAGCACAGTCAAAACTTATATAATACATGATGGCTGATGATTATGGTCAGGATATTGTTGGATTGGCCGAAATTATTGCCGGTGCAGAAGGATTGGATATAGGGGAAGTGGAACAAATAGAAAGCAACATTATAAACCCAGGTGGTGGATCTTCTAAATTTAACACCGATGAGAAAAATATAGACTTATTTATAGAAAAAATAGAAAATGATTTGGATGCGCTTGATTTAGATAGTGATGAAGATGACGGAGAAAAGGAAGATGTTATGTCAGGTGTCCCTCAAAAATTCTCCACAAACGCAATGCCAACATTTGATGCTGGCGGGATGCACGCACCATCAATGGGCGATGGTGATAGCAGTGGTGATGATAGCGATGATTCAGACGATTCTAGCGAAGATGAAGGCGGATATATGAAAATGTCCAAACAGGATCTTATAGAAGAGAAAACATTCTTATTAGAAGAAAACAATGATCTAAGAACAATTCTTAAGGATTTAAAGATATCAACAGTTGATATTTCATCCTGCGATGATTCAAGTTCGATTGATGATATTATGGTCACAAATAATCAACTTAAACACAGATATTATTCGCAAAAAAATTTCTCATATGTACAAGATGGCGTGATGATGACAGCGTGGGCGGCTGAAACTATATTTGATGGTGAGAGAGAAATTTTGGGATTTCGCCCAGATCTTACAGATATTTCACCAAAAGCAGCTGTTAAACTTAAGCGAATTAAGTTTGAATCAATGCGAGCATTCAGAACATCTACAGGAGGAGGAACCAGAGAATGGCCTCTTTGGAAAACCATGTTGGCTGAATTCGGTCCTATGACTGTATTACACATGCGCCAAAGGCATCTAGACAAAAAGGATATGCAAAACGAAAATTATGCAGAATCAATCCAAAGAAACATCAATAATATCTCATCAATGGATGTGTGAGTTGTTACATATTATCCATTAATTTATCATTATTCAGTTTGCGCCAAATTGATATCTCATATTTACCATCATATGATGTAATCTCATGTTTATCTATAAATGAAGACGGCAATGATCCAATATGAGCATTCCTCATTTTATTATACAAATGAGTTAACTGAGACATACGTCTCCAGTTGCTCTTGTTTTGCGTGGCTACTATATGCAAAATAGCACATGGAAAACCACAAAATACACCATGTTCTCTTGTATAAATGCCCTCTTGCATTTTTTTTGGAATAAAAACAGGTTTTGTTTCAAACTCATGACCATCGTATAAACATCTTGATCTTGATATAATTGGCCACTTATCAAGTGGGAACATAACTGGAAATTCTTTGACAATCTTTTCCTTTTTAACACGTTTCTGCTTCTCCTTGGTTTGTTTTTTTGGTTCATCCAAGGTCACGGGTAGGATGACCCAATGATGGACGGACAATCCTGGGTCTTTCATATTATCAATTATAAGAAAAATGAATTTAATATAAACTGTTGAGTGATGAATGAGTTTTATGTTATGATCATGATCAATGCCGTTTATATTATATTTTAATAAGAGCATATCTTGTAATTGTTAATAGGATGGCGACATACTCAGATAGCATCACCAGGGTGGATTTTGGTATATTAAGTCAGGTAGTAATCAAAACTACCTCAGCTGCCACACTCAATGACCCTGGATCATTAAAGAATGATATTCCCATTGAGGGAGGCGTATATGATGCCAAATTAGGAACCACATCAAATCAATATGATTGTAAAACATGTCACTTAAGTAAAGGAGATTGCCGTGGTCATCAAGGTATGATCGATCTCGTTTATCCAGTAAAAAATGTAATACAGATTAGAATTATATTGGCTTGGTTACGTGTAGTATGCTTTGAATGTGGTAATCTTCTTATTAATTCAAATCGCAAGAGAAAACTAATTGCGATGGCACAAGATATTAGCGGCCGTAATAATAAGAAAGATGTAAAATGCGTTTGCTGCGGAGCTTTACATCCAAATGTTTTACGTGATCAAAAAGTAAATACATTGATGATATTGAAGCAGCTTAATTATCCTGATAAGGCTGAGCAAGCCAGATATAAAGTTATGTACAATTACGAAATAAGAGATATTTTCTCCAGAGTGCCAGATACATTGATTGAAAGATTTGGAACAGATCCAAAATCTCTTATTTTTACATATCTTCCTATATCTTCTACTATTATTCGCCCTGACACTAAAATCAAATCTGACGAAAAGTATGGAACCTCCGAATCCACTTCTAACATCAAACATATTATTGAGATCAATCGGAAGTTAGAGAATCCAGAAAAAATTAGAGAGATTTTAGACAAAGCTCCTACCAGTAACGGTAAAGGTGGTTACTTTACAACTAAAGACACTCATCTTCGAGATACAATTAGACGATGTGTTATGTTAGAGAGTGAATATGTAAACGGCATGATTGCTGGGGGAAATGCTAATAAATTAGTATCTCGCCCATCGCAAGCAAATGTTGAAAACTCTTATAAGGAGGAACTATCCAAAAAACATGGGCACATTCGTAGACGAATGATGGGAAAACGTGTTCACAATACATCTAGAGGAGTTATTGTAGGTGACCCTACGATCGCTCCTGATGAGTTTGGTTTTCCATTATGGTCTGCAAAAATACATTTCGTTAAAACGATTGTCCAGAACTATAATAAGGATAAACTCTCAGCTATGTTTCACAGTAAGGTTTATCCAAAGATCATGACTGTAAAAAGAGGGGATAGTAATCCATATGCCAGAAATCCAGAAACCGGCGAATTTAAATTATTCTCAGATTTACAAATTGGTGACATAGTTGAACGTCAGCTCATTGATGGTGATATGATCTATGTTAATCGTCAACCTACATTGCATAAACCATCAATGTCCGGTATGAGAGTAAGAGTGATTCCGGGAAATGTGTTTAGATTAAATCCTGTAAGTTGTGCTCCTTTTAATGCCGATTTTGACGGTGATCAAATGAATTCTATCATTAATGCTACTATTGAGGCAGCCGTTGAATGTAAAATGATCGGAAGCATTGATAATTGGTTGATATCCGAGCAGACATCTAATCCAATTATGGGCGTTTTTCAAGATGGTATTGTTGGAATATTTAAACTAACAAGATCAGACATTAAAATAAATAGATACACTGCAATGCTATTATTTGGCGAAGTGGATATTAATGTTAGACTTACTAAAGACTATTACACTGGCAGAGAGTTAGCATCTATACTGCTACAACAGTTCGATATTAACTTTGTCAAAACTCCAGCATGGTACTCTAGAAAAGAGTTCGAACCATATGTTAAATATGACCCCTCGGAAACTAAACTTGTTATTGAAAAGGGTATCATTAAACAGGGTGTGCTCGATAAAAAGTCCGTAGGACAAGGTGTACCAGGTTCTATTATTCATGAAGTTGCCATGGATTCTTTTGCTAATGCACTTAAATTAATCCATCAATTTCAGATGCTCACTGATAAATTCTTATCTATGCGAGGTATTACAGTCAGTCTTAATGACATGATGGTATCAGATGATGCTAAGAAGGATCTTAGTGCTATTACTCAAAACATCATTGCAGATGCTTTGGCTAATGTTGAGAAATTAGACAATGGAAAGATCATTCCACCCATTGGCATGTCCGTCATGGATGCATATGAAATGGAACAGATGGCTACACTTAAACTAGATGATGATTTCCAAGAAAAAGTGATCGAAGGATTAGGCAAAAACATTAACAACAATGATCTTTTCCAATTGGTTATGTGCGGCTCCAAGGGTAAACTTGGAAACATTATTGCCATGTCATCAGCACTTGGTCAGCAAGTCATGAACGGTGGCAGGATGATGACAAACTTTGGTTTTAAACGTTCATTGCCATACTTTACTAGATTCGATGAGAACCCGAAAAGTCGGGGATACGTAGAGAGCGCTTATATGGACGGAATGCAAGTTGACGAGTTTATATTCGCTGCTATGACGGCTAGATTTGCCATTGCCCAACGTGCTCTTAGCACTGCGACAGTCGGCACATTTTCTAGACAGGCAATTAAAAGCATGGAATCAGTTACTACAGACTTTAATAGGTTCTCTCGAATTAACAAACGTGTCACTCAATTCTTATATGGTGATGATGGTTTTAAGGTTAACGAGCTTAAACAAGTGAAGTTTAACACAGTAAAATTAGGTGACAAACTTCTTAAGGAAAATTATCTCATGACTGATTCAATTGCTAAGAAAATCAAAGAAATATACAACAAAAAATTATGTGAAGATGAATATGCACAATTGAAAAAGGATAGAGATGAGTATCGCAAAGTATTTATGCACCTCGAAAAGATGCATCCTTCTAAGGCATATCTATTCAAAGATGAGTTATATATGCCCGTCGATATTGTAATCATTAGAACAAATGTATTGAGTGATTATCCTGATCGTAAAACGTCAAAGGAACCATTGAGTTTGATGCAATCAATCGCATTGGTAAATGATTATTGTGATAATGTTGGAAAAATATACTTTAACAAAAACGTCAAGAAAGAGATTATTAAAACCGATATTTACAATGGATCGTGTACTTTATTGCGCATGCTTATTAGATCATATTTGTGTTCTAGAGAATTAGTTCGATATCATATCACCATTGACATCCTTAAGGAGATTCTTAAGAGAGTGCACGCTAAATTACTTAAATCATTGGTCTCATATGGAGATTCCGTGGGTATCTTGGCTGTTCACTCAGTAGCTCAGAGTGTGATGCAGTATATCTTGGATTCTCATCATAGAACTGGGTTTGCTGGCGAGGAGGAAATTCCATTTATGAAGCAAGTCGATAATATCATGATGGCCAAAGAGTTTGACCCCAAAAAGAAAGGTCATATAAACAACGTTGTGACTTATATTGGGGTACCGGATAAAATAAAAGGGAATAAATCAGAAGTTTCTAGAATTGCAAACCATATTGGTAGTATCAAGTTATCATCATTACTTTCCGATAAAATTCAAATCTTCAGAACGGTTAAATCTAAAATCATTCACCCTGATTATTTGAGTTACAATAAAATTATAGATCTTTATAAGAAACGATCTCCACTAGAATTTCCCAAAGGATTACGTAATTATGTTATTGTATTTTCGCTTGATCACAATGTATTGATTGAAAAGTATTTAGAGACACATCGAATCGCGGAACACATTATGACTGAATACCCAGAATCATTTGTCATATGTAATGACATTGGATCAGATAATGTACTTCTATTTGTATTTACTCTGGATAATAAGATGCAATCACAATTAGATATTAAGAAATGGGCTATTGAACTTGAATCAACTATTGTTAGAGGTACGCCATATATGGTATCAGCTAAGGCCGAAGAAATATTACGCACTGGTGTAGACAACGATGGAAATGTTACTAATGAGAAACAAAAAGAATATATTATTAAAACTTATGGTATCAATTTTCCAGAACTTTTGATCAACCCTTATATCGATCAGAATTCCATTTATACGACGTCTATCACAGAGATTGAAAAATACTTCGGTATTGAAGCGGCCCGGAGAGCGATCATTAACGAGATGAGATGCACATTTGAAGATATCCAGACAAAGCATTATACAGTATTCGCTGATGCCATGACATGCACCGGTAAAGTCACTGCAATTAGAAATGGAGCGCCTAAACGCGAACCAAACAATTTATTACTGCATGTGTCAGAAGCATATATTATGCGTAACTTAATCAAGGGATCATCGGGTAATGTATCAAATCCTTTATACGGAGCATCAGCACCTTTAATGATGGGCCAAGTACCAAAGATTGGCACATTGTACTCAGACATATACATGGATCACGATTATATAAACAGCAGCATCGAGAATGTAGATGATGTTGTAGACTCATTATTAGACTTTTAAGCATGAATTATATCGTCTCATAATAGTATCACATTAATTGACATCGTAAGGAGGTCAAAAAATATTTTTTGTAAAATGACTCAAAAAATGATCCAAAAAATTTCCGAGTTTACCAAGTCACACAACTTTTTGTCAGTCATCTGAACTTTTTCAATATTTTTTTAAAGATGAAGATGAAAAAAATTTACAGAACTTTACATCGTGATCAACCATAAGAAAAAAATTTTTCAAACTCGTTTTGCACATGACCCAAAAATTTATTTGGCTGATTTTGCAAGACCTTTTGTAAACTCACCTGACTTTTTCCAAATTTCTACAAGATACGGCTTCACCACTAAAATTTTATCACTTTCTTCGGTAAAAACATGAATGTGTTCGATTACATCTGTATTTCGCACATACCGAAGTTTGCTAATTGGTGTACCATTTGTATCGTGTATGATTAAGCTGGGCTGATGATCGGGACCAGTTACATTATATAATGGACAAATGTATATAATTGAACCATTAGACATAATATCAATCATGTTGATATTTGGCGTAATATATTTATACACATGATCATCATCAAATATTTGCTTGGTTGTTCCTCGTGTGATATCGTATTTCCATAGTTTGTTTGAATATTTCTTGAGGAATATAATATTATCTTTAGATTTTTTAATCTCGCCCGGTATAATTTTTTCTTCCCCCATGTTCCATGACACTACACGTGTTATTTGATTTTGAATAATATCATAGTGTACCCATTTTTCTTTGTATTGGTAGATTAATGTGTCAGAAAATAACAATGGTTTATTTAGTATTCCTCTGCGCATACTACGTTCCAACTCTGCAATTAAAGTTACTTTTCCGAAATCATCGCTGCAGTTTAGTAGGTATATTCGTCCGCACTCCGTTGTGATGATCACGTTATTGTTATAAGTATGTGTTGTATGTGCTTCTAATCCGGATTTGTTAATGGCAATATCAGAAAAATGGGACCTATTAACTTGTTTGGTCACATGGTCCCATAACAATACATTTGTTTTTCCCACAATCACCACATTATTATTGCATAAAACCTGAATAGAGATAGCACGTTCATATATATCTTCAATCTCGATCAGAGATTTTGCACGTCTATCCCAGCATAGTATTTTATAAATGGGCTTACTTACATCATGGTGTTCTAATAAATTGCATTGTACAGTTAGTGGCAAAATAATATTTCCATTAGGAGATATAATATGTGACAACCACAACCCCTTATTACCTTTTTTATAGTGATCGGGAATCACATCAATCTTTTCAACCATAGTCCAACCATCATCATCCGCAACCTCCGTGAGATTGGTCGCTTTGGTATATTGGATATCCATCTTCACTATGTCTGATTTTAAATTACCACCTGGTTTATCTAAAGATAAGCTTCAAAAATTGACGAAGAAGCATAAGATTGCAAAACCCTATACCATAGCAAAGTTAAAAAAGATTATAGAACACCTTCCCATTGAAACTCAGTACCACATAAAATATAAACCAACTAAAATCACATCATCTTATGTTAAGACTCATTTATCATTCCTAGAGAAAGGTAAGACTATCATCACAGGATCATATAGACGTGGCATGAAATGCCTAAATGATGTAGACATTGTGCTCGCTCCGGGTAAAACTATCAAAAAGTTCATTAATGATATTGAAAAAAATACAACCTTTAGATGTTATGTTTATTCAGATGGTGAACGTAAAACGTCCTTTATTATGAAACGAGGTCGCAAAAGTTTTAAGGTTGATGTTTGGTCATCAACTTCCTCATCATATCCTTTCATGGTATTATAGTATTGGTTTAACCTCAGG
>OBIY01000867.1_pt1 | contig 10254 bp, 7 predicted proteins | sample 1519841 | NCBI WGS metagenome assembly OBIY01 (sample SAMN03019774, study PRJEB22545) | beach sand metagenome | biome: beach; feature: sea beach; material: beach sand | place: USA: Municipal Pensacola Beach, FL | collected 2010-07-30 | depth 30-40 cm m
CGTGTTGCGGTAACAGAGGCCACCGACACTATCCGCCGATCCCCGCACCAACACTATTCTGATCGCTGGCACGCGGGAATTCCGCCTCGAAATGCGCTCATTGATCGGACACCTCGACACCCCGCTAGGATTCAGCGCAGACACCCGGGTGATCTATCTGCACTATTCGGAAGCGGACGACCTGGTGCCGATTCTGCAGTCGCTAAGTGGCGGCGACAGCAAGAAAAAGGCAGCCGGGCGGGATATCGAAATTCAGGCTGACCCGCGGGTCAATGCGCTGATTCTGCAGGGCGACCCCCAACGAATTCTGGCCATGCAGCACATCATCAGCCAGCTCGATGTACGTCGCGCCCAGGTGATGGTGGAAGGAATCATTGCCGAAGTAGCCGAAGACGACTCTGAAGAGCTGGGGATTCAGTGGCGTACCGCTACCACTGACCACGGCGAGTTTGCGGGTATCGAATTTCCCGGCGTCAATTCCGGTTCCATCGACCTGTTCGACGCCACTGATATTGGCGCTGGCTTTACCCTCGGCTTTATCCGTAACCAGTCGATCCGCGGTCTGCTCAGAGCAATCAGCTCCACTCGCGGCACCAACCTGCTCTCAACGCCCAGCCTGGTGACCCTCGACAACGAAGAGGCGGAGATTGTCGTCGGTGAGAATGTGCCCTTCATCACCGGCCAGTTCACCAACGACACCAGCTCGCCTGAGAATCCCTTCCAGACCATCGAACGCCAGGATGTCGGCGTGGTGTTACGGGTACGTCCGCAAATCAACGAGGGGGATGCAATTCGCCTGGAGATCGAACAGGAGGTATCCAGTGTTGAAGTCAACCGCGAAGGCTCAGACCTGATTACCAGCAAGCGCTCAATCCGCACCACGGTGATGGCTGACGACGGCCAGATTGTCGCTCTCGGCGGGCTGATCAGCGAGGACCACCAGGACGCCATTAACAAGGTGCCGCTACTCGGCGATATCCCGCTGGTCGGCAAACTGTTTCAGAACCGCACGGAAACCTACCTGAAAAGTAACCTGCTGGTGTTTCTGCGACCCACCATCATCCGTGACAACCTGCGCGGCGCGGCACTTACCGCAGACAAATACAGTTACATTCGCGGCCTGCAGCTTGGCCACCACCAGCGCCAGGGTAATGGCGACAGGGCAGTGCTGTTACCGCCGGTTGATGTTTCGAGGCAACAGGGATCTACCAGCACGCCGGCTCCCCACCGAAAATTGCCAGCGAAGAGCCCCGGGGAGGCGGACGACGTCGGGGACCCTGACGACTTCTGGGACGACGACGAGTGAGTGCCTCCGCTAATTTGCAGGCGCCTGGACCGGTCACCACCCTCGGTGTGCCCGCCGACGGCACCATCAGCAAAGACCCACCATCCACCACAAACTCAACAGCAGGCCTGGCGACTGACCTGGCGACCGACCAGCCTGCGGTACCAGATTCGCAGCATCACTCTCCCCCTTCGCTCCAACAACATCTTTTGCCTTTCGGTTTCTGCAAACAGCACGGCCTGGTCGCGGTAGAAGAACATGACGAAATCACCCTCTACTGCCGTAACGATGCGGGTTTCGAGCCGATCATCGAGGCGCGGCGGGTGATGGGTAGAGCGTTCACGTTATCCGTGGTCGATCACAACCAGTTTGCCTCGATTCTGCAGAAAACCTACGAAGCACGGCCTGATAGCGCCGATGATGTGATCGCCAATCTTGGCGAAGAGCTGGACCTGCAGGAGGCTGTCGACGCGCTGGCGGAACCGGCCGACCTGCTGGAGAGTGCTGATGATGCGCCGATTATCCGCCTGCTCAACGCCCTGCTGGCAGCGGCAATCAACGACGGTGCTTCCGACATCCACATTGAGCCGTTTGAGAATCGCCTGCAGGTCCGTTTCCGTGTTGATGGCGTACTCCGCGAAGTGCTCGAACCACCGGCTGTGCTGGCACCACTGCTCGTGTCGCGCATCAAGGTGATGGCGCGGCTCGATATCGCCGAAAAAAGACTGCCGCTGGACGGTCGCATCTCGCTACGAATCGCCGGCCGGGCGGTCGATGTGCGGGTTTCGACATTACCGTCTGGTCACGGCGAACGGGTGGTCATGCGCCTGCTGGACAAACAGAGCGGCACCCTTGATCTTGGTCACCTCGGCATGAGCGGCCGAACCCGGGCACTACTGCAGGAACTGATCCAGCAACCCCACGGCATTATTCTGGTCACCGGCCCGACCGGCTCTGGCAAAACCACTTCACTCTATGCCGCGCTGGGTCAACTCAACAGTGGTCACCGCAATATCATGACCGTTGAGGACCCGATTGAGTACTACGTGCAGAACATCTCCCAGGTGCAGGTCAACAGCAAGGTAGAGCTCTCCTTCGCGCGCGGCCTGCGGGCGATACTGCGGCAGGACCCGGATGTGGTAATGGTTGGCGAGATCCGTGACCTGGAAACCTCACAGATTGCCGTGCAGGCAAGTTTGACCGGCCATCTGGTGCTGTCGACCCTGCACACCAATACCGCTGTCGGCGCAATAACCCGACTACGAGACATGGGTGTGGAGCCTTTCCTGCTCTCCAGTAGCCTGATCGGGGTCATGGCCCAGCGGTTGGTGAGAGTACTCTGTTCGGCATGTAAAACATCACGGCCAGCAAACCCGGCTGAACGCGAATACCTGGGACTGGCGGAAAACAGCATAGTTCATCAGCAGCAGGGCTGTCCGCACTGCAACCATCTTGGCTTTCGTGGCCGCACCGGCATTTACGAGCTGATTGTCATTGATGACCGGATGCGCGAGATGATTCACGACAATCGCCCAGAACGGCTGCTGGAAGATTACGCCCATCAACACTTCGCAGAGATGGTTAACCACGGTCGCGAGAAGGTGCTCGCCGGTGAGACCACCGTGGACGAGGTGATGCGTGTCTGCCGTCAGGAAGTCAGCGGCTAGAGGGCTGACCACCAGTGGCAGGGTTTGACTATATCGCTCTCGACACCAGCGGCGACCGTTCCCGCGGCCACCTCGATGCCGACAGTGAACGTCAGGCCCGCCAGCAGTTAAGGCTGGCGGGCCTGACGCCGCTCACACTCAAAGAGACCACCCGCCGCAAGCAGGCGGGCAGTAAGCTGTTCAAACCACGGCTTGGTAACGCTCAGCTTGCGCTGATTACCCGCCAGCTGGCAGGACTGCTGCGATCCAGCCTGCCAATGGACGAGGCACTCGCCGCCTGTATCAGCCAGACCGATAACCGGGTTTTGATCAGCACGCTGAAGTCCCTGCGCGCCCGGGTGCTGGAGGGTTATTCCCTGGGGCAGGCCATCGACCAGTTTCCCCATCTGTTTTCGCCTCTGTTTCGCGCCACCGTCAGCGCCGGAGAGCAGACCCGTGAATTACCAGAAATCCTGCTGCAGCTGGCTGATCATATGGAGCGCCAACAGCAGATCCGCCAGCAACTCACCACGGCGATGATTTACCCCGCCATTCTGGTGACTACTTCCCTGCTGATCATCGCCGGACTGATGACCTACGTGGTGCCTGAGGTGGTCAAGGTTTTTGCCAGTTCGGGCAACCAGCTACCCACCATTACCCGCCTGCTGATTGCAACCAGCAGCATACTGCGGGAGTGGTGGCTGATGTTACTGGTCGTTCTGCTGGGTCTTGCTGTTACCCTCCGCGGCCTGCTGCGCCTGCCCGGGCCAGGGCGGCAGCTACATCGCCTCTGGTTAATGGTGCCGGTGGCTGGCAACCTGACCAGACAGGCCAACGCAGCCCGCTTCTGCCGGACATTGGCAATACTCCTGCGCAGCAGCATTCCGCTGATCGAAGCACTCAAGATCGCCACCAATGCACTCACCAACGTACTGTTGCGTGAATCGGTCAACCTGGCCAGGACCCGCGTTCATGAAGGTGAATCCCTGCACCAGGCGCTCAGCCGACCGGCCAGATTCCCCAAGCTGACCCTGCACCTGATCGGTAATGGCGAGGCCAGCGGAGACCTGGAAAAAATGCTCGATACGGCAGCAGACACCCACGAACGACAGGTCACCGCTCTCACCAGTCTGCTGCTCGGGCTGCTGGAACCGGCGATCATCCTGTTTCTCGGCCTTGCGGTGTTGCTCATCGTCGTGGCCATACTGCTGCCGATATTCGAACTCAATCAGCTGGTTTGAGAGAGTTCTGAGACGCCGGCTTGCGTATTCGAAATTACCAGAAGGATGTCAACACTCCAGTAATTACGAGCCTCTTTAATTACAACTTCGCCGGGAGCCTCATCAGCAGAAACCGAATTCTTACCCAGCCAGGGTGCCAGCCTGTACAGCTGTCCAGTGGGCGAACCATTGCCCGCTACTTTCCGGCGACTCGGAGCCTGTTCTAACCACCACCAGACCCTGAAAGAAGCTGACAGAAGTACATAAGTTATAGAAATCTGATTAAACCATGGGTTGTTTCCGACGATTCAAGTTTCGGTCTCACTATAAGCTTGTTTCAGGACTATCTAGCCAAAAGGGCTAGTATCGAATTAGCACTAAACTGGCCGGAGCGAAGCGAATCCGATGGCTCTATACGATGGATTCAGAACTCACAACTGATGGCCCAAGCAGAGATGATCAACCCAGCACCACAGGACAACAGGTTACTTCATCCGATACCATTCCTGTCACTATAGAATAGCGCTGCCTTTCCTCCCTTTTTTGACTTTAACTAAACTGAAATGATCAGCAAATATACTTGCTGATACAGGTCATGTTGATTCGCTATACCACTACGCAATACCCGGCTATTGACGGGTAAGATGGCAAATTCCGGTGCGGGGGAAAACTACAATGTTTAGATCGAATGTCGCTGCTGCTCTACTAATCCTTTCCGTAAGCTCCGCCGCTAGCGCCGCAACTTACGACCTGGATTTCAGTAATGCCAACCAGGTTCTGTCTCTGGATTTTGGTGACAACGCTGATGCAAACGTATCGTATCGGGAGACACTGCCCCAGTTTGGAGATGTTGCCTCTGGGAGCGGCGCCTTAAGAACCTGGAATGCTGGATACAGTGACCTGATTGGAGTTGCTTATGCAAGCACGGCGAGCAACCACGGCGAGATCCGTATTGACGCAAACCTGCCAAACTCTGTGATAACGCTTCACAGCTTTAATCTAGGTGCCTGGAATGTTGGCCGTCCTGGTTCTTGGGCTATTTACGACTCCAACTGGGGGTTACTAGGTTCAGGCAACAATTCAGTATCTGCCACTCAACATCTTTCAGTCTTTCCAGACGTTCAGAGTTCCACTGGAGGTCTAATCCTGCAGTGGGGTGATAACGCACTCCTCACGGGTATCGATAATGTTTCCTACTCCGTTTCATCGGTACCCTTACCAGCTGCTATCTGGCTATTTGGCTTCAGTTTGCTGGGGCTGTCCCGTTTAAAAAGAATCAGACACAGCTACCAACCCCTGCCTAGTTTGCACAGATCGTTAACGCATCTCGCCACGAAAAACTAAATGACCTGCGTTTCACGACTGGTTTGTTGTGGGCTATCCCAACCGGGCGCCCCAGTTGTGTTCCACGATATACGCCGCGACAACAGCTTCCCTTGTAGAGTAGACGTTCCCCGTCAGCCTTTCGCGCTTGAGGCCGCTGGAGAAGCGCTCACAAGGGCAGGCTTCGCGCTTTCAACAGTTCTCCTGACGGCTCATCGAACACACCATCCTGTGCTGACGCAACAGTTCCTGGTAGGCCTGGCTTGCGTACTGGCTACCCCGGTCAGAGTGATGCAGTAGCCTCGTTGACAGATTGCGCAGATTAAGCGCCATCATCCATGCCCGGCTGGCCAGCGACGTCTCCAGGTACCAGCCGAAGACCCGCCGCTAATACAGGTCGATCACGACCGCCAGGTATACCCAGCCCTTCAGCTTCCAGGTGTACGTCATATCAGTCGTTCACACCCGTTTCTTCTCGGTCGGGGTGAACTGCCGGTTCAATACGCTCTCTGCCACCCGTGCTTACTCTCTGCCGTCATCTCTCACCTCGGTCGGTGGTAGCACCCCTTTGCGAGGTGCCCGGGTGGATTAGACCACTTCAGATGTTCCGATTCATTGCTTCATCGTAAGTCGTTATTTGTCACTGCCGGGGGTGGGTCTTGGGTTTGATTGAGTTTGCACTCTATGAGCATCAAAAGTGCTATCTCGCTATGTTGAGATTCAGTGGTGCCTTCCACTACGTCTGGTCACAATTCTCTCGAACCAGCACAGATCAGCTCTTTAGTCCCAGGTTCGCGGAGCTAACAAATTCTTGGTAGTAGCTCACCTGCTGGTAGAACCAACGGTCGTTCGACACCAAATCGGTTACGCAGCAGCAGTGGCCCAGGTTCGGTTACTTTGCCGATACAAACAGCGTTCTGACCCAGTGGGTGCGAGCGCAGCGTCGCCAGCGCTGCCTGTCTGTCGGACTCCGCCACGACTGCCAGCAGGCGTCCTTCACAGGGCAGAAACAGCGGATCTAAACCCAGCAGTTCACACCCGGTCGCGACGGCAGCGTCAACAGGTAACGCGCCCTCTTCGATCTCCACACCGAGTCCGGCAGCGGTGATGATTTCGGCTATGGCTGGTGCCACCCCGCCGCGAGTTGGGTCACGCAGGCAGTGGGGCTGGATCTCTGCATCGAGCAGGTCTGCCACCAGCGGTACCAGACTGGCGCAATCGCTGGCTATCGGCGGTTCAAAACCGAGATTCTCCCGTGCCGCCAGCACCGCCAGACCGTGTCGACCGAGATCACCACTGACCAGAATGGCATCCCCGGGGCGAATCTGATCGGGGTGAATGGAAACGCCATCAGCAACCCAGCCTATGCCGGTGGTGGTGATGTAGAGTCCATCACCGTGGCCGCGATCAACCACCTTGGTGTCGCCGGTGACCACGGGCACACCCGCTGCATCGGCCACCTGCCGCAACGAACCAAGCAGGCGCCAGAGGGTTTCGGTCTCCAGGCCCTCTTCAATGATCAGCGACACCGCCAGCTGTGTCGGCTTTGCACCGGCCATGGCCAGATCGTTAAGGGTGCCGCAGGCGGCAAGCCTGCCAATATCGCCACCGGGAAATTCCAGCGGTCGCACCACAAAACTGTCGGTGGTTACGACCGAGCGTCGGTTCTGGACGGGCAGCACCGCTGCGTCATGGGTAGGGGGGTGCTGACAGAGCGCTGGCACCACCAGTCTGTCGAGCAGCTGTTGCATCAACCGGCCACCACCACCGTGGGCCATCACCACCCGCGGGTATTCATTGAATGGCAGGGGACAGGCGGGCAGGTTCACTGCTGATCCTGCGGAATCTCGCCGGCACTTTCCAACCGGTAGTGATAGTAAGCCGCACAGGCCCCCTCGCTGGAAACCATCGGTGCGCCCTGCGGCTGTTGTGGAGAACAGCGACCACCAAACAACGGACAGGCCGTTGGTTTGATCTCTCCGCGGAGCACGGCACCGGCGCGGCAGCCGCCGTGCTGTTCCGCGACCGGTTGCGGTTGTTGCGTCGATGAACAGCGTTCATTACCGCTTAACGGCGGTAGACCAAAGCGCCGCTGAGCATCCAGATGAGAATACTCGGCTCGTAATTGCAGCCCGCCCAACGGCAGCGGTCCAAACCCCCGCCAGGGGAAATCGGCTGGCTCAAACAGCCGCTCAACCAGTGCCCGTGCAGCACTGTTTCCATTCGCGCTAGCGGCCCGCTGGTAGCGATTTTCCACCGCCGCAGCGCCGCGCTCCAGCTGTTCGACACAACCGAGCAGGCCGTCGAGAATATCGACCGGCTCAAACCCGGTGACCACCATCGGTACAGCATACCGAGCCGCCAGCTCATGATAGGCCGCAAGCCCCTCAATCACGCAGACATGGCCGGCCGCCAGCACCCCCTGCACGCGGTTATCGGCACTGCCAAGAATTGCCTCCAGCGCCGGCGGCACCCGCACATGGGAGACCAGTAAGGTGAAATTTTTAACGCCGGTCTGATGCGCCTGCAGCGCAGCAGTGGCTACCGCCGGAGCGGTGGTTTCAAAGCCGACGGCAAGAAACACCACCTGCCGCTGCGGTTGGTCACGTGCCAGCTGCAGGGCATCGAGCGGTGAGTAGACCATGCGTACCTGACCACCCCGCGCCCTTTGACCATCCCACATCGGTTCACTACCAACAGAGAGCAGGTCACCGTCACTGCCCGGCACCCGCAGCATGTCACCAAAGGTGCAGAGCAGAAGCTCCTGTTCCATCACCAGCTGTCGTGCCTGATCGATCACCTCCACCGGCGTTACACAGACCGGGCAGCCGGGGCCATGAATCAACTCCAGCTGGTCCGGCAGCAGCCGGTCGAGACCGTTGCGAACGATGCTGTGGGTCTGCCCCCCGCACACCTCCATCACTACCCAGGGACGGGTGATGCGTTGCGCGATCTGCCCGGCAAGCGCCTGCACCCGGTGAGGATCGCGAAAAAAGTCGACACCACCGATCTCATTCATCGGCTGACTCCACGCTTTTTTTGCTCGCCGCCTCATCTAGCAGTTGATGCAGCCGGTCTGCGTCGGCATCAGTGAGGCGGGTTATGGCCACCCCCGCATGCACGAGAACCGTATCACCGAGCTGCGCGTCCGGCAGGCAGGCCATGGAAACCCGCTTGCTGACACCACCAAAATCAATCAACGCCGTGCGTAACAAAGGGTCATCGCCTTCCAGTTTGGTGACCCGACCGGGAACCGCCAGACACATTAAAGCTCCTGTTCCAGAAACGCAGGCTGTGCCAGAGGCTGTTTGGTGTTAGCGCCATACATACCCACCCGGGCTACCGCCAACTGACCCACCGCCAGGACGCCATCGTTGGCGGGTAACCGCTGTGGATAGTAGGGCTCAAAGCCGGCCCGCTGTAGCCGCTCGCTCACCAGCTTCAACAATAGTCGGTTCTGAAAACAGCCGCCAGCCAGCACCACCCGCGACTGACCGCAGATTGTGGCCATCTGCAGCGCAATATCAGCCAGGGCATGATGAAAACCAAGTGCCAGCGGCTGGCTCTGTTCGTGTTGACGCACGGCACTGATCAGGCCTGCTAACAGCGGCCACCAGTCTATAACCTGCAGACCACCAGCAGGTGATGCGCTCGACCGTTCCATTTCAGCCTGTTCAGCCATAAACGCGACAACACCGGCTTGCTCGCCGCTATTGTGCGCCGATTCTGCCTGTTGCTGCAGGGCGAGAGCGGCCTGGCCCTCAAAGCTGCAGGAATCGACCAATCGCAGTAGCGCTGCCACGCCATCAAACAACCGACCGGTGCTAGTGGACCAGGGACAGTTGACGCCGCGCTTGACCATCTGCAGTAACAGTTGATGTTTCTCGCTGCTGAGGCCAGTCAACTGCAGCATCTCCGCGTCGCTGATCTGACCGCCAACCAGCTGACGCTGCAGCAACCCCCAGAGAATCTGTGCCGGCTCGCGCAGGGCTGCCTCACCGCCCGGCAACGGAAACCGCCGCAGGGTGACCCGCCGCCGGGAATGTTGCAGATCACACACCAGCGCCTCACCACCCCAGAGATCACCGTCACTACCCAACCCACTGCCATCCCAGGCCAGGCCGCAGACGCTACCCTGGAGTCCATGCTCCACCATTACCGCCGCCACATGGGCATGATGATGCTGCACCTGCTGAAGCACCGGCGGCTGCTGGCCGGCACACTTGTTAACCTGCTGGCCAGCCCAAAGCGTTGTCGCATATTCGGGGTGAAGGTCGGTCACCAGCATGCGCGCTTCGGCGCCACCCGCAAAGCGTTGCCGCAGATCAGCAACGCTATCGGTAAAGCGCTCCACGGCTGCCTGGCTGGAGAGATCATCAATCGGCGACGTGACCACCAGCTGCGATCCTGTCGCCAGTGCCGGTGCGCATTTCAGGTGGCCACCAAGCGCAATGATCGGGTCAACCGGTGGCCCCTCGGGCAGCGGCAGCCGCAGGGGTGCCAAACCACGGCCCAGACGCAATATCTGCGGCGGCAGCTGATCATGACCGCCAACCCGGATGACGCTATCTTCCTGCGCGTGGACAATCGACCGGTCATGGAACAGCCAGCCATCAGCAATACCGGCAAGACGGGTCATCGCCTGTTGCGGATGGGTCTCTATAGGTTCACCACTGCGATTGGCACTGGTTGCCACCAGCGGTTCACCGAGTCCATCAAGTAGCCGTTGATGCAACGGCGTGTAACCGAGCAGTGCGCCGAGAGCTGTCCGATCAGGAGC
>OBIY01000868.1_pt1 | contig 10251 bp, 10 predicted proteins | sample 1519841 | NCBI WGS metagenome assembly OBIY01 (sample SAMN03019774, study PRJEB22545) | beach sand metagenome | biome: beach; feature: sea beach; material: beach sand | place: USA: Municipal Pensacola Beach, FL | collected 2010-07-30 | depth 30-40 cm m
AGGAAGCGGGCGTGGCAAAGTGACGCAAAGCTGCCAGCTCGCCTGCCGCCGACAGCAAGAGCGATATTCGGATGACAATGACAAAACGGCCATTTGCAGATGCTTTGGAAAAGTTGCGCGCGGTTGGGCTGCGCCCGACGCGGCAGCGTCTGGCATTGGCGCGGCTGCTGTTTGAAAATGGCGATCGGCATCTGACTGCGGAAACCCTGTATGAGGAAGCGCAGGCTGCCGAAATCCGTGTATCGCTGGCGACCATTTACAATAGCCTGCATCAATTTACCGAAGCCGGGCTGCTGCGCGAGGTCGCGGTTGGCGCAAGTCGCACCTATTTCGACACGAATGTGTCCGATCACCATCATTTCTACTATGAAGATTGCGGCAGGCTGGTCGATATCGCCGGCGGCGATGTCACTGTCGATTGCCTGACCCAGGCCCCCGACGGCACCGAAATCGCCCGGGTCGAGGTGATCATCCGGGTCGCGGGAACACCGGCAGCCTGACACCCGACAGCCCGACACCCGGCAGCCGGACACATTGTTCAGAATAATTCTCAATTAAGACAGCGCATTGTCTTATTAATTAAAATTATTCTAAAGTCTTGACGTGGACTAATCATCCCCCATATAAAATATTAGCAGGGCGCGGGTTGCGATCAGGGCGGGGCGCTCAGTTTTCCTGTCTGTTATTGCAACCCCACTGGTTCTGTTTGTAACCGGACACAGGCCGCATGTGCCTGTTCGGGGAGGATCAGCAGGCTAATTCACAACCAATGACAGCAAGGAGCGCTACCAATGTCGCTTGCCAGCAGCAAAACGCTTGAAAATCTGAAAGCCGCCTTCGCGGGGGAAAGCCAGGCCAATCGCCGTTATCTGTATTTCGCGCAAAAGGCCGATGTCGAAGGCTATAACGATGTGGCCGCCGTATTCCGTTCCACCGCGGAAGGTGAAACCGGCCATGCGCACGGCCATCTGGAATTCATGGAAGAGGTCGGCGACCCGGCGACCGATCTGCCGATCGGCAACACCTCCTCCAACCTGAAAGCCGCGATCGCGGGCGAAACCCATGAATATACGGATATGTATCCGGGCATGGCCCGCACCGCGCGCGAAGAAGGGTTCGACGAAATCGCCGATTGGTTCGAAACCCTCGCCAAAGCCGAAAAGTCCCATGCGGGCCGCTTTACCAAGGCGCTCGACACGCTTGATAGCTGAATACTGACTGAACAATCTGTTGCCGGCGGCCGATTTGCCGCCGGCAACACCCTTTGTCTGCGTTATTTATTTAATACCTAAGAGGCGGCAATCACGCGCATCGGCAGACGCGCATCGGCAGAAAGGCGACGCTATGAAGGAAGGCAGCACAGAAGCACCCATTCGTCACCCGCTGGACTGGCACTCCGAAGAATTTTACGATGCCGAGGCAATCGATGCGGAGCTGAGACGGGTTTTCGACATCTGCCATGGCTGCCGCCGCTGCTTCAATCTGTGCGAAACCTTTCCACGCCTGTTCGACCTGATCGACGAATCTGAATCGGGCGAGCTCGATACCGTCGACAGCGCGGATTTCAAGCCCGCCATCGACGCCTGCACACTGTGCGATATGTGCTTCATGACGAAGTGCCCCTATGTACCGCCGCATGAATTCAATCTCGATTTTCCGCATCTGATGCTGCGTTACCGCGCCGCCGAGCGCAAGGCCGGCAAATCCGACTTCGTGCCCAACCAACTGGCGCAGATGGATCGCAATGGCAAATTGGCGGCGCCGGTTGCGGGGCTTGTGAACTGGGGCGCCAGGAAAGACAACAAGCTGACCCGCCCCGCGATGGCGGCGGTCGCCGGCATCGATGCCGATGTGGAGCTGCCGAAATTCCATTCCAAGACTTTTTCCCGCGCCGCCAGGGAGGCGCCACCCGCGATCAACAGCCAGGCACCCGCCCATGGGCGCAAGGCGGTGATCTATGCCACCTGCTTTGTGAATTACAACAATCCGGGTGTCGGCATGGCCGCACTGCAGGTGCTGGCCAAGAACGGGGTTGCGGTGGAAACCGATTATCCCGCCTGCTGCGGCATGCCCTATCTTGAACAGGGCAATCTGGAACAGGTGGCCGAGCAGGCGCGCAAAGTTTCGGCAAAACTGTGCGCGTGGATCGATCAGGGCTATGACGTGCTGACCCTGACCGCCAGTTGCGGGCTGATGCTGAAATTCGAATGGCCGCTTATCCTGCCCGATGACGAAAACATCAAGAAACTGTCCCAGGCGACCTTCGATATTGACGAATATGTCGTCGATATCGCCAAGAAGGAAGGGCTGGCCGACGGGCTGAAGCCTCTGGACGGCAACGCCACACTGCATCTTGCCTGCCATTCACGGGCGCAGAATATGGGCGCGAAGGGGGCGGAACTCTTGCGCCTCATCCCGGATATGCAGCCCGAGGTCATCGAGCGTTGCTCGGGCCATGGGGGCACATTCGGTGTGATGAAAGAAACTCACCCGCTTGCGGTCAAGGTCGGCAAGCCAGTGGTGAAAAAGGCGCAGCAGGCAAACAACAAATTCATCGTCTCCGAATGCCCGCTGGCCGCCAAGCACATTCTTCAGGGAATGCGTGAGACCGAAGGGGACGGCGAATTGCCGACCCAGTCGAACCACCCCATCGAATTGCTGGCCAGGTCTTACGGGCTGGCGGATTGAGCAGCGGACAAACCTGAAAAGTACAGCGTTTAAGGAACAGGGCGATGCAAGCATCTCGCAAGAGCATAAGTCGGGGCGACATCCTCGACCTCAACGACTATATTGCCGTACGCAAGGAACGCCGCGCGGAAATCGTGGCGATGAAGAAAAACCGCCGTGTCGAGGTCGGGCCGCACGCCACCTTCTATTTCGAGAATTTCGACACCATGCTGCAGCAGATCCAGGAAATGCTGTATATCGAAAAGGGCGGCGAGGAACAGATCGCGGACGAGCTGGCAGCTTACAACCCGCTGATCCCGCAAGGATCGGAACTGGTCTGCACCCTGATGTTCGAGATCGACGATCCCGCCCGGCGCGATCGGGTGTTGCGCACACTCACACATGTCGAAGAGCAGATTTTCATCCAGGTCGGTAACGAGAAGATCAAGGCCGTGCCGGAAACCGATGTCGACCGGACAAGCGAGGACGGCAAGACATCCTCTGTCCATTTTCTGCATTTTCCGTTCACAGAGGAACAGGTTGCCGCCTTCAGCAACCCTGACAAGCAGGTCATGCTTGGCTGCGATCATCCGAACTATGCGCACCTGGCGGTGCTGACCCCCAAGGTGCGCGCGGCGCTGGCTGAAGATTTCGACGATCTGCCTGATTGATCCGCTGGCCCGCCACGGCGAAATACCGCTCCCATTTTCCCTACCCCGTGCTAGGCTTGAAGCAGCGCGGGCGCAAAGACCCGCATGACCGGTGAGCAAATGGGGGAGGAATGGCAATGGCGCAATCGCAATTCCGGCCTGAATGTCTTGTATCGGGCTTCGGGCTGATCGAAGGCCCGCTTTACGAGCCCGGACACGGCCTGCTGTTCAGCGATACGATCAATGGCGGGGTCCGCTGCCTCGCCCCGGACGGCTCGCTCCGCGACATCGTGGCGCATCGCAAGGGGATCGGCGGGATCGCGCGGCATGCCAATGGCGGGCTTATCGTCAGTGGCAGGACGGTTGCCCTGAAGCCCGCGGACGGGGGCGCGACGATCACGCTTGTTCCCGATGATCCCGATCATGGCATCCTCGGCTTCAACGATCTGGTGACAGATGACGCCGGGCGGATCTATGTCGGCTCGCTCGCCTTTCGCGCGCTCAGCACGGATGGCGCCAAACCCGCCTTTCTGCACATGATCGATCTTGATGGCAGCGTGCACCGGCTGGCCGATGATGTCATGCTGACAAACGGGCTCGGGTTTTCGCCCGATGGCAGCCGGCTGTATCATTCCGATTCGGCGCGCAACAGCATCTATGCCTATGATGTCGGCGCGGCGGGCCGCGTGACGAACCGGCGGGTCTTCGCAAAGACCTCCAAGGGATCGCCTGACGGGCTGGCGGTGGCGGCGGATGGTTCTGTGTGGGTCGCGCTGGCGCATGGCAGCGGGGTCGGTGTCTATGACGGTGACGGGCGGGAAATCACGTGCATCGACATGCCGGTACCGATGGTGACAAGCCTGTGTTTCGGGGGTGATGACTGGCGCGATCTTTATATCGTCACAGGCCCCGATGGCGCGCCCCAGGATGAGGGCGGCGGCATCTACCGGCTGCGTGTCGATGTGCCGGGAAAAGAGCGGCCCCTTGCACGTGTCGCACTGCCCTGATCACAATCCCGAAGCCCGCCGCTAGCGCCCGGCGGGGATGAATTTCGGCAGGCTGATCTCGTCACTCACATCCTCGAACCAGACCGTGACCGGATCGCCGATTTTCACCGCGTCGACATCGTCCGTGACGATATTGCTCATCATGCGCGGCCCTTCCTCAAGATCGATCAGCGCCACGATATAAGGCACATCCTCCTTGAAAGCGGGGCCCGCGGGCCGGCGCGCAACGGTGAATGTGTGCACCGTGCCGCGCCCCGATACATCGACCCAGTCAAGCTCGGCGGACCGGCAATGCGGGCATAATGCGCGCGGGTAGAAATGAAACGCATCACAGGCGCGACATTTGGGAATGCAGAGCCGGTGCTGCTTTGCCGCCTCCCAGAAGGGGCGGGTGCCGGCATCGGGTTGCGGTAACGGTTTCTGATACATGATGAGTGTCCCCTTATCCGCTATTCAGTTGATCGCAAGGATCGCTGTCGCACCGCTGGACAGCGTGCCGCCGGTGCCATGGCAAAGCGCGGTCTTCACACCGGCCACCTGCCGCTCGCCGCATTCGCCGCGCAACTGCCGCACCGCCTCGATCAGCAGGAAGATCCCGTACATCCCCGGATGCGCAAAGGACAGCCCGCCGCCATTCGTATTCATCGGGAAGGCACCGCCCGGCGCGGTCCGGCCATTCTCGAAAAAGGCGCCCCCTTCGCCGGGCTTGCAGAAACCAAGCGCCTCAAGCGTCAGCAGCACCGTGATTGTGAAGCTGTCATAAATCTCGGCGAGATCGATGCTGTCAGGGCCGATCCCGGCCATCGCGAACGCGGCCTTGCCTGCCCGTTCGGCCGCGACAAGACGCGACAGTTCGGGCATCGCCCCCATCGTCCAGTGGGTGTGGGATTCCCCATAGCCGCGCACATGGACCGCGGGCTTGTTGAGACGCCGGGCATTTTCGGCACTCGTCATCACCACCGCCCCGCCGCCATCGGTGACAAGACAGCAATCGAGCTTGTGCAGCGGATCGCAGATCATCGGGCTTGCCAGCACCTCATCCACCGTCAGCGGATCACGATGCATTGCCGCCGGATTGCGCATCGCCCAGCCGCGCGTATTGACCGCGATATTGGCAAGCTGCTCGCGCGTTGTACCGAAATCATGCATATGCCGCATCGCCGCCATCGCATAACCGCCCGCCGGCGTCGGCATCCCGTAAGGCGTCTCGAACTGAAAAGTCAGCGCCGCCGGCCGGCCACCCAATGTACGGCTCGCATCGCTGCGCTGGGGGCTGGCATAGGGGATCAGGGCCACCTCGCAATAACCTTTTTCGATCGCCATCGCCGCATGCGCCACATGCGCCTCGAATGCCGAGCCGCCAATATTGGTGCTGTCGGTGAAGCGGGGATAGATGTTGAGATATTCGCTCAAGGTCAGGCCGGGCAGCGCACCGGCACCCGGATTGCCCCACATCCCCGCGGTCAAGAGCCCATCCACATCGTCCAGGCTGAGCCCCGCCTCCTCCACTGCCGCCTTGGCGGCAAAGGCTGTGATCTGCAGCGGCGACAGCCCGCCCGGCACCACCCCGTTTTCAAGCGGTGTCTCCGCCACCCCGACGATTACCGGTTCACGATCGGCCATCTATCTTCTCCCCTGAACAAATTGTCATCAGCCCGTCCCCGCCGCAAATTCCGCGCGGATCGCCGCCGCATGTTCCCCAAGCGCGGGGATCGGGCGCGGCGGATCGGCGGGGTCGGTGAATTGTGCGGCCGGTGCCGCAAGGATCACATCGCCCGATGGGGTTGGCTGCACGAATTCGCGCAATTGCGGGTGGGCGAGCAGATCGGCGACATCGTTCAGCCGCCCGAAGGCGATATCAGCACGCACGAGCCGTTCGGACACTGCTTCCCGGCTAAGCGCGCCAAAGCAGTCGCCGATAATGCGGTTCAGCGCCTCGCGATGATGAGCACGCGCCTCATTGGTGGCATAGTCGGGATGGTCGGCAAGCGCGGGCTGCCCGAGCACCCGGGTCGCAAACCGCACCCATTCGCGATTATTCTGAATGGCGATCACCACCTCCCCGTCGCGCGTGGCGAACAATCCGTAGGGCACGACCTGCGGATGCGCAAGCCCCGTGCGCACCGGGGCCTTGCCGGCATAACGCTGATGCATGAGCGGCGTATTCATCCAGTCCGCCATACCATCAAACAGGGAAACATGGATCCCCTGCCCCCGGCCGGTCCGTCCACGCGCGATCAGCGCCTCCAATATCGCGGCATGGGCATTCATCCCCGCGGTCAGATCGCAGGCCGAGACACCGATCCGGCCCGGCGCCTCCGGCGATCCGGTCAGCGAGGCAACACCGCTTTCCGCCTGAATGAGCAGGTCATAGGCCTTCATATGCTGGTAAGGGCCCGCCGCGCCATAGCCGCTGATATCGCAGGTGATGAGCTGCGGAAATTCCGCGCGCAATTCGGCCGAGCCGAAACCAAGACGCGCAAGCGCACCGGGCGCCAGATTCTGGATGAACACATCCGCGCGTGAAAGCAGGCGTCGCATCAATGCGGCATCGTCGCGCTGGCCGAGATCAAGCTCGATCGATTCCGCGCCGCGGTTGAGCCAGACGAAAAAGCTGCATTCCCCGTTGGCGACCGTATCGTAATAGCGCCCGAAATCGCCACCGGGCCGTTCCACCTTGATCACCCGCGCGCCACCATCGGCCAGCCGCATCGTCGCATAGGGCGCGGCAACCGCCTGCCCCAGCGACACGACCAGTATCCCTTTCAGCGCCGCGCGCATCCGCCTGACCTGCCCGCGCCTAGTAGGAGCGCGGCATGCCGAGCACATGCTCGGACAGATAGGACAGGATCAGATTGGTCGAAATCGGCGCGATCTGATAAAGCCGGGTTTCGCGGAATTTGCGCTCCACGTCATATTCCTCAGCAAAGCCGTAGCCGCCATGGGTCTGCAGGCAGGTATCGGCCGCCGCCCAGGACGCTTCGGCGGCCAGCATCTTGGCCATATTGGCCTCTGGCCCGATATCCTTGCCCTCATCATAAAGCCGGGCGGCCTTTTCAACCATCAGATTGGCGGCTTCGGTCTGCGCATAGGCCTTGGCAATGGGGAACTGAATACCCTGATTTTGCGCAATGGGCCGGCCGAAAACCTGCCGCTCATTCGCATAATCCGTGGCTTTCTTGATGAACCAGCGGGCATCGCCGATGGTTTCGGCCCCGATCAGCACCCGCTCCGCATTCATGCCGGTCAGGATATATTTGAAGCCCTTGCCCTCTTCCCCGAGCAGATTTTCGGCGGGCACTTTCATATCGTCGAAAAACACCTGGGTCGTGGAATGGTTGATCATGGTACGGATCGGCTTGATCGTCATGCCGTTGCCCACGGTTTCGCGCATATCCACGACGAATACAGACAATCCATCGCTGCGCGATTTCGCCTCCTCGCGCGGGGTGGTGCGCGCAAGCAGCAGCATGAGATCGGAATGTTCGGCGCGCGAGGTCCAGATCTTGCCGCCATTCACCACATAATGATCGCCATTGCGCACCGCACGGGTCTTCAGGCTGAGCGTGTCGGTCCCGTTCGAGGGTTCGGAGACGCCAAACGCCTGCAGACGCAATTCGCCGGTCGCGATTTTGGGCAGCCATTTGGCCTTCTGTTCCGCGTTCCCGTGCCGCAGGATCGTGCCCATAATGTACATCTGCGCATGGCAGGCCGCCCCGTTGCAGCCCGATTTCTGAATTTCCTCAAGCACGGCGGCGGCGGCTGTCAGCCCAAGCCCGCTGCCGCCATATTCTTCCGGGATCAGTACGGCAAGAAAGCCCGCCTCGGTCAGCGCCTGCACGAAGGCGGTGGGATATTCGCGTTTGGCATCGATCTCGCGCCAATATTCGCCGGGAAACTTGTCGCACAGGGCAACAACCGACTGGCGGATCTGCTGCAATTCCTCGGCTTGCGCTTCGTGACTTTTGGCTTCGGCCATTTTTTACTCCCTCACTCGGAATTCTCGTTTATCTGACGGTTGGGTTTGTGGTTTCAGCTTTTACCGCGTTGAGCCGCGCCTCGCGGATCGAAATATAGGTCGCGGCGGCGAAAATGACGGTGCCGCCAACTAATACCCAGATATCCAGCATCTGCGCAAAGATCAGATAGCCGATCAGACTGGCCCAGATCAGCTTGGTGAAATCGAGCGGCAGGACGGTGGTCAGCTCCGCCGCCTTGAAAGATTCGGTGAAGGCAAGCTGGCCGACCGTGCCAAGCCCCGCCATCACCGCCAGCCAGAAGAACTGCGTCAGGCTCGGCAACTGCCATTCGGCGATGGCGGCAAGCCCGGTAATCGGCGCCAGCACAAGCGCGGTGTAGACGCTTTGCGTCACCGAGGATTCGGTCTTGGTCAGAACCTTGATGATAATCATGCAGATCGACCAGGCAGCAGAGGAACACAGGATCAGGATGGAGCCGAGCCCGATCTCCTGAAAGCCCGGGCGCAAGATGACAAGTGCGCCGCAAAATCCCACGATCAGGGCAAGCGTGCGCCGCAGATGCAGCTTTTCACGCAGGATGAGCACCGCGAAAATCGTCGCAAACAGCGGCCCCATGAAGGACAGCGCCGTCACTTCGGCCAGCGGCGCAATCGACACGCCGTAAAAATAGCACAGCATGGCAATGGCGCTGAGCAATCCGCGCCCGACAAGCCACGGCGCCCTGGTGGTGCGCAGATGCCGCGTGCCGGCCTGAAGCACCATGGGCGCGAGGAATAACAGCCCGAAAGCATTCCGAAAAAATGCGATCTCGAAAGGATGCAGCGTGTCGGACAGATAGCGGATCACACCGGTCATGCAGCTGATCGCGGCGGCGGAAAACAGCATGAACAGGATGCCCTTGGCATTCCCGCTCAACATGCCGGGCGGGGCCGGCTGTTCTGTGGCCAGATTTTCCGTCATGGATAGGGTCTAGCGCGGCGCGCGGCGCAACACAATCTGCAGCTGGTTAAAATCGTCCACAAGCTTGAGAAAGCGGCGGCTGCCGCCTAAACTCCGCGATCAAACCTCATAATGACAATGCGTACAGGAAAGGGCGGGCCATGTTGGGCTTAATGCAGGATCGGCAGCTATTGGTTTCGGGAATCCTCGAACATGCGGCGCTAAATCACGGGGAGCGTGAAATCGTCTCCGCCATGACCGAAGGGCCGATGCACCGCTATAACTATATTGCGCTTGCGGAGCGGTCGCGCCGGCTTGCCAATGCGTTGAGCGGATTGGGCGTGAAACCCGGACAATGCGTCGCGACGCTTGCCTGGAATACGTTCCGGCATGTGGAATGCTGGTATGCCATCGCGGGCATGGGGGCGATTGCCCACACCATCAATCCGCGGCTGTTTCCCGAACAGATCATCTATATCGCCAATCACGCGGAAGATCAGTACATCTTCACCGATCTGACCTTCATCGACCAGCTTGAAGCCATCGCCGACCAGCTTGAAACCGTCAAAGGCTTCGTGATCCTGACCGATCGCGATCACATGCCCGATACCAGCCTGAAGAACGCAATCTGCTATGAGGATCTGATCGCGGAAGAAAGCGCCGCGTTCCGCTGGCCTGAACTTGATGAAAATACCGCCTGCGGGCTGTGCTACACCTCGGGCACGACGGGCAATCCGAAGGGCGTGCTTTATTCGCATCGTTCGAATGTGCTGCATGCGATGGCCGCGACCGGCGCGGATGCGATGGCCTTGCGCTCGGTCGATAATGTCATGCCGGTGGTGCCGATGTTCCATGCCAACGCCTGGGCGCTCGCCTATGCGGTGCCGATGGTGGGCGGCAAGCTTGTGCTGCCGGGCCGGCATCTGGACGGGGAAAGCGTCTATAGATCGGAAGAGCACACGTCTGAACTCCAGTCACATCACGATCTCATAGACGCTTTCCCCGTCC
>OBIY01000870.1_pt1 | contig 10215 bp, 12 predicted proteins | sample 1519841 | NCBI WGS metagenome assembly OBIY01 (sample SAMN03019774, study PRJEB22545) | beach sand metagenome | biome: beach; feature: sea beach; material: beach sand | place: USA: Municipal Pensacola Beach, FL | collected 2010-07-30 | depth 30-40 cm m
TGATGCCGCAGCGCAGGGTCAATCCTCCCGCATGGGTCCGCTGGCGGCTGCACTATGCTCAAGCTCCCTTGCGACGACGGATATGGTGCCAAGTGGCGATCCCAGCTCATGCGCTGCGGCCGCGGCCAAAGCGCCCAGCGCCGAAAATTGCTGCTGCCGTGCCAATGACATCTGGGTTGCGGCCAGTGCATCGGACATCCGTCTTGTTTCCGCGGCAACCCGCCATGCATAGGCCGACAGGAAAACCAGCCCCAGACTGATTGCCGCCCATATACCGCCAGTGTAAAGCGCCGGCATGTTCAGCGTTTCTCCCACCCGCCAGGGCAGCGGTTCGTGCCAGAATGCCAGTAACGTGACGCATATGAAGGCCAGCCCGCCAAGCTGGACCGTGGCGCCGAGCGATAAAATCGTGGCTGATATCGTGACTGGCGCCAAAAACAACAGCGCAAAGGGATTCTGCAACCCCCCTGTCAGAAACAACAGCACGGCCAATTGCAGCAGATCATATCCAAGATAAATCCGCGCTTCCCGGCCGGTCAGTCTTTTGGAGGCGGGATATCTGAATGTCAGAACGACATTGAGCCACCCCGAAGCCGCGATCGCAGCCAAGACCGGATAAAGCGGCAATGTGAAACCAAGCCCGAAATAAAAAAATATGACCGCCGCAACCTGCCCTGCCACCGCAAGCCAGCGCAGGTTGACAAGCGTGCGCAGACGGATGCGCAGCGGTGCCATATTTTTTGCCGCGTCACTCACTATCACGCACACGCGCTGGCGCGATCGACAGCTTCGCTATTGCACGGGAGGCTGTCCAAGCAGCCCGCCTTTGACAAAATTTGTTTCATCCTATGCTTTATCCATTCCGCTTACCCAGGAATGTTCCATTCTTCCATCGCGGCGGAAGAAAAACGATGATTTATCGCAATTTATGTCGATGCGTGTTCTGTTTGTCCGCCATGCTACTATCGGCATGTCATCATCATGTTCTGCGAGTCCCGGTCCGCCAATGCCAATTCATGAAACAGACCCGAAGCCGGTCATCAGCGTCACCAATCTCAGCAAACGCTTTGGAACGGTGGAGGCGGTCAGCGACATCAGCTTCACGGTCGCGGCAGGCTCCATCACTGGCCTTTTGGGCGGCAATGGCGCGGGCAAGACAACAACAATCGCCATGCTGCTTGGCCTTGTCGAACCGACCAGCGGACAGATTGACATTTTAGGGCATGCCGTACCCAAACAACGCCATCAGGTGCTGCACCGAATGAATTTCGAATCGCCTTATGTCGATCTGCCGCATCGGCTCACCGTTGCCGAAAACCTGCGCGTTTATGCAATGCTTTACGGCGTTCGCCACACAGAAGCACGCATTCGCGAATTATGCGAAGACCTGGACCTGACAGCATTACTGAACCGTCCGGCGGGGCAGTTATCGGCCGGCCAGAAAACCCGGGTCTCACTGGCAAAGTCGCTGATCAATGCGCCAGAGCTGTTGCTGCTTGACGAACCAACCGCCTCTCTTGATCCCGATACCGCCGACTGGGTACGCGGCTATCTTGAAAATTATTGCACCCGACATCATGCCTCAATCCTGCTTGCTTCCCACAATATGGCCGAGGTGGAACGCATGTGTGACAATGTGTTGATGATGCGCACCGGCAGGATTGTCGACCAAGGCACGCCAGCGGGTTTGATCGCCCGCTATGGCCGGCAAAATCTCGAGCAGGTATTCCTTGATATCGCGCGCGGCACCGGGCATGCGGCTCAATCGGAAGTAGCGGCGACACGCCAATGACGGAACAGCGCGACACCCCGCCCGAAACCGGATTTGTGTCCAGGGTCCCCGTGACACCTGTCTCGCAAAGCATGACGGCATGGCGGCGCATTGCCGCCATGATATTGCGTTACAGCTACCTGATCAAAGGGTCGTGGCCACGCCTGCTTGACCTTTGGTACTGGCCAACATTGCAGATCGTCCTTTGGGGCTTCATAACCGGCTTTCTGGTGGAAAACAGCAGTTTTTTCGCGCAGGCGACCGGCATTCTGCTCGGCGCTGTCATGTTATGGGATCTGCTGTTCCGTGGACAGATGGGTTTTGCCCTGTCGTTCTTTGAGGAAATGTGGTCGCGAAATCTGGGCCATCTGCTCGTCAGCCCGCTGCGGCCACGGGAACTGATCGCGGCACTGTTGGCTATGAGTGTGATCCGGACAATCGTCGGGGTTGCCCCCGCGACAGTCCTGGCAATCTGGTTTTTCGGGTTCAATCTTTATGCGCTTGGGCTGATGCTCATCGCATTCTTCATCTGCCTGATCATGGCAGGGTGGAGCATGGGGTTGCTTGTCTCGGGACTGGTTCTGCGGTTCGGCATGGGGGCGGAAAGCCTTGCCTGGGCGTTGATATTCGGCATTGCACCGCTTTGTGCGATCTACTACCCCGTCGCCAGCCTGCCCGACTGGATCCAGCCACTATCCTGGGCGCTGCCGCCCTCCCACATCTTTGAGGGCATGCGCGCAATTCTGATCGATCAGACAGTGCGCTACGATCTGCTGCTGTCGGCCATCCTTCTTGATCTGGCATATTTCAGCGCGGCGTGCTGGTGGTTCATGCACTGCCTGAAGGTCGCCCGAAACGAGGGCAAGTTACTGCAAATTGGTGAATAGGGTGAGGGCCGGACATCGCCCGCGCGCATCGTAAATTTCCGGGCGTACCGCTAATTACCTGCGCCGCGGATATCACCTGAACCGAGCGGTCGCGTCTCGCCAATCGCCATCACCCAGAGATCCTCCTGCCGATACCCCTGCTGCGCGCCGGCCGCCAAAAATCTCTGCGGCGGTTCGAATGCAGGTTCTTCGGTCAAGCCTACCGTTCCCCAATGCATGCCGATTATCGCGCGCGCGCCGATATCCTTGCCGATCTGCACCGCCTCCTCAGGCGTTGCATGGGAGGCACGCATGATCTTGCGCGGCGCATAGGCGCCGATCCCGATCATGGCAGCATCAAACGGGCCATACCGCTCGCCAATCGCGCGGAAGACTTCCCCATAGGCGCTGTCACCACCGAAAAACAGCTGCCGATCTGCCCCGCATATCGAAAAACCCGCCCATAATGTCCGGTTTGTGTCACGTGCATTGCGGCGCGACCAATGCACGACCGGCAAGGCGGTGATCGTGACTTCATCGATAGTCGTTTTCTCGTCCCAGTCCAGCTCGATCACCCGCTGAAAGCCACGCTTGAGGAAGAATGCGCCAAGCCGCAGCGGCGCGATAACCTGGATATGCTCCTTATTCGGCAATCGCGCCAATGTCTCTTCATCCAGATGGTCATAATGATTATGACTGATCAGCAGAATGTCGATCGGCGGCAGGTCTTCGATTGCAATCCCGCTATCGACATAACGTTTCGGCCCGAACCGCCCCGGCCCTGCATAATCGCTCAGATAAGGATCGGTGATGATCGTCTTGCCGGCAAGCCGGATCAGAAAGCTGGCATGACCAAGCCAGGTGATACTGTCAGCGCCTTCCATATCGCGCAGCATCGCGACAGCCCGCTTCTGCGGCACCACATGTCCGTCGGGTATCGCGACCGGCTGGCGCCCCTGTCGTGTCATTCGCGTGAAAAAGCGCAGCATGGTGGGAACATCCACCTCACGCCGCGGACTGCCCGGCGGGTTTCGAAACAATCCGTTGGGCAGATGATGGAAAGGTCTGCCTTCGGCGGCTGGCTGATGGTCGGGTACGCGGCGAGGATTCCCCCTCAACATCCGCCGGTTTCGCGCTCTGATCTGAGCTATCATGTCGGTACAAACGTCTCCTGCATCGCCGCCTCCAAATTCAGCCAGCGCCGGTTGAAACCACTATAACCGGCCCAGACTTATTTGGGAGCCGCGTCGGATATTTGAAGGGGAAACCTCCAAGTTCCAAGCCTAACGCCAAAACATTACGGCTCTGTAACCGCAACCTGCCAGGTTGAGCCAGTAGCAAGAACATTGCCCTTAACCAGAAGACGATGAGTTACCGGTTCGACGCCTGTTCCAGCCGATCGACGATACGTCGCTTCCGCGCGTCACGCGCATGCCATAAGGCCGTATGCCCCGCATAATCAGTGGCATTGACATCGGCACCTGCCTCCAGCAGCAACCGCACGGATTCCAGTGAACCGGACCGTGCTGCCTTCATCAGCGGCGTCTCCCCCTGCCGGTCGGCAAGATTTGCATCGGCCTCATAGGATAGCAGGACAGCAATCATCGCCGGTGCACCGATTTCAGCGGCTGCGACAAGCGCGGTTTTGCCTGTCCGCCGGTCATACAGGTCAGGCTTTGCGCCTTTTTCAAGCAGGAATTTAAGAACAGACAGGTTGCCATGCTGCGCGGCCATGACAATTGCGGGATCCCCGCCCCGGCTGCGGCTGTTGACGCTTTGCCCTTGCAGCAACGCAGCACGCGCATCGGCGATAGTACCTGACTTTGCCGCCTCAATAATCTCGGTATCAGGGAAGCCTTGCGCAAGAACGGGAGCCGCTAAACAGGGCGCCCAAATCAGGAAAGACCAAAGCAAGAAAATGCGTCGTGTCATTACTATCCATCCAACTTTCCGGACTACCCATCCAACTTTCCGGCACGACCTGGCAGTGCACACCCCTGATGCCAACCGACGGTACCGGGTCGTTCTGTCACAGATGTCAGCCTGTCATAGATCATGACACAGACTGAAATCCAGCTTATATGCAGACTAAGACGACATGCCTGCCCAGCGCGCGACATGATAACATAAACCATATCGGCATTTCACGCCGCCTTGGCGGATGATTACGCCGATTACGGCCCTGGAAGTAAGCACCATGAAACGTACAATCCTGCTGGCATTCATCGCATTGTTCGCAGCCGTTGGCGGGTTCCTGATCTGGCAGATATGGAATGGTGGACAAACCGCACGCGCGCCGCAGACATCGAGCGGCACGGCACTCATTGGCGGGCCGTTCAGTTTGACAGACCATCGCGGCCAGCCGGTAACAGAGGCGCAGCTACAGGGAAAGTACACCCTGATTTATTTCGGTTATTCCTTCTGCCCCGATATCTGCCCGACTGAATTGCAGGTTATCGGCGCGGCACTTGACCAGTTGCAACTGCAAGCGCCTGACAAATCCAGTAAATTGCAGGCGTTCTTTATCACTGTTGATCCCGAGCGCGACACCCAGGCTGTCCTTGCCGACTATGTTCCGCATTTCCATCCCAAACTTGTCGGGCTGACCGGAAGCACGGAAGAAATCGCTGCCGCAGCCAGGGCCTATCGCATCTATTACGCGAAGGTCGATCCGGAAGCCGGCGCGCCAGCCGACTACTATTTCATGGATCACGCCAACCTGATTTATCTGATGGGACCAGATGGTGGGTTCCTGACGCATTTCAGCTATGGCGTTGACGCCAACGCATTGACGCATCGCCTTATCGCTGAAATCAACTAGCTGCAGCCAACCCGCGCAAGGGAAGTTGCCGCGGCCTAAAGCTGGTCGCTGCGACTTTCCAGCGCTTCCGCGCTGACAATTTCAACTGAGGAACGATTGGGCAGACGGATAATATCGCCCCGCTTCAATTCGCTCAGCACGCGGCTGACCGTCTCGGTCGTCAGTCCCAGATAATCAGCGATGTCACCGCGAGTCATGGGGAGCGGAACCAGCAACCCGCCATTGTCGCCACGCGCGCAGTCACCATGCCGCCGCGCCAGCGATAACAGAAAAGTGCTGACCCGCTCGGCCGCTGTCTTGCGGCCAAGTAACAAGGCATGCTCTTGCGCCTGCATAAGCTCGTCAGAGGCAATCGACAGCATCCGCTGCAACAGGCCGGGAAATTGCTGCATGAGCTTATCAAGCCCGGTTCGGGGAAAACCGCATAATACCGCGTCATCAATCGCCTCGGCGGAACAGCTATATAATTCGCCGCTGGCGATACCGACAAAATCGCCAGGTACAAGAAAGCCCGTGATCTGCCGCCGCCCGTCACTCAGCAATTTGTAGAGTTTGACATGCCCCGATATCAGATTATAGCCGGAAATGGCAGCACTACCCTCATGAATGATTGTCTCACCGGTGCCGTACCGCCTGGTCACACTGATTTCATTGAGACGGCCAATTTCATTGTCACTCAACGCCGCACACAGAGCCTGCTGGCGCACAGGGCAAGCAGCACAAGGGGCGTTGCTCGCATTTTTCCCCTCGCTAAAAGCCGGTCTGTTTGTCGTTGCACGCTGCATGCCGACTGGCCCTTTTCTCTCAACTATGGTGCAGTTCCCGTATGGAAATTCAGGCTAGCATATCCTGCGCTGTCCCCGAGCGGTTTTTTGACTGCACCATAAACAGACAATAATCTCAATATAGAGTATCAGTTGCAAAGTCTTTACGGTCTTGCTGCGGCTTCCGGTCGCATATAGGCAGGGTTAACGGGCGTGCTAGCAGCATACTCGTCGAACGGATGAGACGATCCGGCTGTAAAAAGACAGCAGCCGGCGCATCAACAGGCAGGCCCTTTCAAGGGTAAGACGTCATGCATAAGATTTCTTTGCGAAATGATGCCTATGCTGTCGACATCCTGCCTGCGCTGGGCGGGGCCATCAGCAGTTTCCGCGCCTGCGCCGCCAACGGTGAGGAATTTGACCTGCTGGCGCCGGCAGACAATGTCGCGGATGACACAAACACGCGGTTTGCCGCACAGCCGCGCCTGCCTTTCATCACGCAAACCGCGGCATTGCAGGCCAATGGAGGCAATATCGCAAACAGCCCCTGGACCGTGCAGGACGCTTCAGATGTTCGGGCAACACTGACCTGCTACTTTCCGCCACTGACAACCGAGCAACCCTGGGAATTCCAGCTGTTGCAACGCATCGTCATTCAACCCGAAGGTCTGCAAATCTATCTGGCGCTGACCAATATCGGCAAGCAGCCGATACCGGCCCGGCTTGGCATGGCCCTCCGGCTTCAACCAGCGGCTGATATCCGTTTTGGTGGCATTGCGAATTTGCCGGACGCCTTACCCTGCTGGGTCGGGCTTGCGGCACCGAACTGTCACGGGGAAATTAGCTGCCCGTCATGCCCTTTTGATCTGGCAATCGAGACAGACGCCAGTCTTTCCGCATTGTGGCTTGAGACCGCAGATTGCGCCCCCACCCCTAAAAGCGCCCCGCAAGCAGTGGCTGGCGCTGGCCCGGCGATGCTTGCGCAAGCCGATAGCTGTGCCGGGCAATTACAATTATCGGCGCGTTTGAAGACCGCCGGACGTTGACGATATGCCCATTGGCTGTCCGCGCCGCGCGATTTTCTGTTGCAGCGCGGTATAGTTGCCCCAAAATTACAATTAAAGGCGGCCATGCGGGCAAAGACAGGGGTGCGGGGTGAAAACGCGCAAATCGCGCGAAATGGAGGTACAGCAATGAGAATTGGCGTATTGACCGGCGGCGGAGATGTTCCCGGTCTTAATCCTTGTATCAAGGCAATTTCCCGCGCGGCAGCGGAACTGGGCTGGGACGTTGTCGGTTTTCGCCGCGGCTGGGCAGGTCCGCTTAACATAAACCCTGACGATGCTGACAGCGAGCAGCGCTGGCTCATGCCGCTCGACGTCGCGCACACACGCACCATCGATCGAACCGGCGGCACGGTGCTGCATACCTCGCGGACCAATCCCGGCAAGGTCAAGTCACAGGACTTGCCGGACTTTTTGCGGCATAGCAGCTTTCCGGAAAATGCTGACGGCACGATCGACTGCACCGCGCATGTGGAGCGGGTGCTTGATCATCTCGGGATCGATGCGCTGTTTCCGATCGGCGGTGACGACACATTGTCCTATGCAGCGCATCTGCATCGCCAGGGGCTGAAAATCATGTCGATCCCGAAAACCATGGATAATGACGTATTCGGGACCGATTACTGCATCGGGTTTTCCACCGCAGTCAGCAGGTCCGTTGAATTTATCACCGCATTACGCACGCCCTCGGGCAGTCACGAACGCATCGCAGTCATCGAACTTTTTGGCCGCAATTCAGGCGAGACGGCGCTGATGTCAGGGTTTCTGGCGGATGCCGACAGGGTTGCGATCCCCGAATGTCCGGTGAATATCGACAATCTGGCACGACAGATCAGTGCGGACCGCGACCGCAACCCGTCGCGCTATGCGATACTGGTTGTATCCGAAGGCGCCATGCTGGAAGGCGGCGATGTCATTGAATCGGGTCCTGAAGATGCTTATGGGCACCGTAAGCTCGGCGGTATCGGCACCCTGTTCAGCGCCGAGCTGAAAAAACGTACCGGCATCAATATCATCAACCAGTCCCTGGCCTATCTGATGCGCGCGGGCGCACCCGATTCGCTCGACCGCATGGTTGCGAACGCCTATGGCACGATGGCGGTTCAGCTTCTTGCGGATGGCGTTTCGGGAAAGATGATGGCGCTGCATGACGGCAATTACAGCTTTGTGGACAGCGATAGCTGCATCAAGGGCGAAAAACGGGTCGACGTGCCGCAACTTTATGACCGCGACCAGTATCGCCCGCGGATCGCACAAATACATGACAAACCGATGTTCCTGTATTGAAGACTGCCAGCGGGAACAGATCGCGGCGGCCGGCGCGCATGGCCGCCGCAGATGACAATCCACGCAATTAGGCTACACTAACAACGGCCAAATCGGCGGCAACAGAACAGGCTGCCCGCCGGGACAACAAATCACCGCTACAGTTTCCACGTGGAGAGTTTTATGGAAGCGCTGACCGATCCGTTAATCTGGTCCAGCCTGCTGACGCTGACGCTGCTCGAGATTGTTCTGGGCATCGATAATCTTATCTTCATCTCGGTGCTGACATCGCGGCTGCCCGAAGAACAGCGGCCAAAAGCCCAAAAACTGGGGCTCGCGCTGGCGCTGCTTTTCCGCATTGGCTTGCTCGCGAGCATTGTCTGGATTGTCGGGCTGACCGCGCCGCTGTTTTCGATTGGTGATTACGTGGTTTCCTGGCGCGACCTTATTCTGGTGGGTGGCGGGTTATTCCTGCTTGCAAAGGGCACCTTTGAAATTCATGACACGGTGGAAGGGGAAGGCCACACTGCAAACCCGGTGGGCAAGGCCGCGGCAAGCTTTCTGTCGATCGCTATTCAGATTGTCGCGCTTGATATCGTCTTTTCGCTTGATTCAGTGATTACAGCGGTCGGCATGACCGATAATCTGCCGGTCATGATTACGGCTGTATCGATCGCGATCGTTATCATGATGATCGCGGCGACACCGGTTGGCAATTTCATCCAGCAGCACCCGACAACCAAGATGCTCGCCTTGAGCTTTCTGCTGCTGGTCGGCATGGCACTGATCGCAGACGGGCTGCATTTCCATATTCCGCGCGGCTATATCTATTTCGCCATCGCCTTCTCGATTTTTGTGGAGGTACTTAATCTGATGGCCACATCGCGACGCAAAAGAAAACGCGCCGCCCAGCATCAGGCGGAGACGACATCGGCATGAACGATCCCGGCAGAACCGTGCGTCCCGTAACAGATATCACCGACTATCATGCGCATGTTTACTATGACGAGGGCACCAGCAAAGCGGCAGCGCAACAATTGCGCGCGGCCATTGTCGCAGCAGGTTTCGATGTAGCGCTGGGCCGCTGGCATGACGATCCTGTCGGACCGCATCCGGTGGGCAGCTTTCAGATTGCATTCGCCGCATCGGATTTCGCCTCGCTTGTTCCCTGGCTGGCCCTCAATCATGGACAGAACGCGGTTCTCATTCACCCCAACACAGATGATCCGGTTGCGGACCATTCGGATCATGCGCTGTGGCTGGGCAGGCAACTGGAGCTTGATATTCCGCTTCTCAAGCGGTTGCTGGCAAAATTCCGCGCATCGGAGAAGGACGACACGGCATGACGCTGAAAATGCCGGCGCCCGAACCGCATATCCTCGCCAGCCGGGACAATCTGATCGCGAAGCTGAGAAGCATCGTACCCGATGGCGTGATCGATCGCGAAAACGAGTTGCGGCCCTATGAAAGCGATGGCCTGACCGCTTATGCGCAACTCCCCTTGCTTGTCGTACTGCCCGAAACGGTTGCGCAGGTGTCGGCCATCCTGAAATTATGCGATGAGTTGCAGGTCAAGGTGGTGCCGCGCGGGGCGGGTACGTCCCTGTCGGGCGGCGCGCTGCCGCTTGCTGACGGTGTATTGCTGGAAGGGTCCGGCGCATAA
>OBIY01000874.1_pt1 | contig 10172 bp, 9 predicted proteins | sample 1519841 | NCBI WGS metagenome assembly OBIY01 (sample SAMN03019774, study PRJEB22545) | beach sand metagenome | biome: beach; feature: sea beach; material: beach sand | place: USA: Municipal Pensacola Beach, FL | collected 2010-07-30 | depth 30-40 cm m
AGATGCCTGACCACAGCCTGCGAGAAATTTATAGCTACCACTCGGCCACCGCACCGGACCCGGCTAACCCGGTGGACCTGGGACTACCAGAGTATGCGTTGAACGTCGCCAACAAAGGGCTTTATGATCAGTTACTGGGCTTTCCTGACGGCGACACCAGCAGCGATCTGGATGAACTGATCCAGTGGATCCGCGGCGTCGATACCGAGGATGAAGACCAGGATGGCAGCATCACCGACAACCGCTGGTTAATCGCAGACCCACTGCACGGTAGCCCGTTGGCACTGACCTACGGATGTGTCGGTGGAACGTCCGGCACACCTTGCCCTGACACCGGGACCAATGCAATTGTTAAAGTCCTGGCGGCGGCCAACGATGGCAGCATCCGTCTGTTCAATGGCAGTAATGACCCGGTGCTCGGCGGTCAGGAAGAGTGGGCCTTCTATCCGCAGCAGGTGTTAATCAACCAAACGCCATTAAAGGATAATCCGCAGGGAGATCACATTTACGGTGTTGATAGTACGCCAACGGTGATCCAGTTCGATTCAGACGGTGACGCGATTATCGACCCCGACAAGGGTGAATTTGTCCGCGCGTTTTTCACCATGCGCCGTGGCGGTACCAGCATATTTGCCCTTGATGTAACTCCAGATATCTCCGGTGGCTTGGTTGACAATAGCACCGGGAAGATTACACCCCAGTATCTCTGGCGCATTGATGGCCAGTCATCGCTATTTCCTGAATTTACCAACCTTGGGCAAACCTGGTCACAACCTAAACCAGCGTTTGTAAGAGTTCCGAAAAGTGGCGGTGGTTCAGGCGATAGCGAGTACAAGGAAGTGCTAATATTCGGTGGCGGTTATGACCCCAACCAGGATAACGGCTACGGCACCTCAAATATTGGCAACTCTATTTTTATCATCGACGCTGCAACCGGTGAGAGGATCTGGTGGGCCAGTAATGAGGTGGTCGTTGATGGCAATGGCGACGCGCCGGATCTGGTACTCGCGGAGATGGACTACCCTATCCCCTCCGATATCGCCTTGCTGGATACCAATGGTGATGGTGCCACCAACCGCCTTTATGTCGGAGATATGGGGGGTCAGGTCTGGAGAATTGACCTTGACGACCAACTTGGCGGCGGCACCTCCGGACCGGCAGCCAGCCAGGACCAATCCAGCGGTGCCAGACTGGCTGTGCTGTCCAACACCAATCCGGCAGCGGCGAATATCGAGGATCACCGCAAGTTTTTTTACGCACCAGATGTGATTCAAACGGACGACACCATCTTTGCCGGTCAGGAATATGACCTGGTAACGATTGTCTCCGGTGATCGTACCAATCCGCTTGAACAGGATGTGCTTAACAGGGCCTACGGATTGCGTGACTACATGATCTCGGAACCGTTAACGGAAACTGGCCAGTATCCTCTACGTCACGGAGTTGACACGGACGGAGACGGCAATGACGACCTGTTTGACACCACTGACAACCTGATCCAGGCCGGTGATGCGACTCAGCAACAGGCAGCCAAGGACTCCCTGATCGCTTCCAGCGGCTGGTTTATCGACCTGACCGACAGTGGCAGCAAAATTGGCGAAAAAGGCCTGTCCAGCCCGGTCGTGCTGGCGGGTAAACTCTTCTTCACCACTTTTGTTCCCGGCCTAAGAGACCCCTGCCAGGCCAGTGAAGGGTCGGGAAGGCTATATGGAATTGATGCGATCAACGCCTCCGCGCTATTTGAAGACTGGCTGGCAGGCGGAGACGACACCAAGCTGGAGACCGGCGACAGAACTTTTGCTCTCGGCGGCGGCATCCCCTCCAGTGCTGTGCCTATTTTTCAGAAGCAGGGCGTAACGCTGTTAATTGGTACCGGCGGTGGAGCAAGGAGTGTTGACCCTGACATCGACCTACCCCGGGTACGTACCTACTGGTACGAAGAATAGCTCCCACGGCTGGACTGCTCGCGTCAACCCCGGCTTTGGTAGATACTGCCCCAATTTTCCAGCTCTATGACAGGAAAATTGGGGTAGCTGTTTGTCGGTATAGCGTAGACGAACGGCGAGTCGGATGATCAATCACGGAGACAAGGATGAAAAGAGTTCATCAGCGGCATAACGCTCGGGGGTTTAGCCTGATAGAGTTGCTAATCGTGATGGCAATCGTTGGCATCATCGCTGCTGTGGCCATTCCCAATTACCAGAACTATACGCGGGAAGCCCGCCGCAGTGACGCCCACAATGGATTGATGACCCTGTCTAATAACCTGGAAAAATTCTATTCCGATAACAACACCTACACCGTCGACCTCGCAGCAATGGGCTACACGGAAACTGCGGCAGATACCATTGAATCTCCAGAAGCTTTCTACACGATCCAGGTAGCTGCCGGCCCCACCGGCAACATTGCCACCAGCTTCACCGCAACCGCAACCGCGGTCGGTGCCCAGGCCATCGACACTGGCTGCGCAACGCTATCCTATGACTCCACCGGCGGCAAAAGTAGCACCGGTGGCGACGAATGCTGGTAGACGGAAGGCACCATCACCACATCTATGATCGGTAAGTGATAGCATAGCCTCTCTTTCGGGGCTTTTTGCTTTCTATCCAGGAAAACCCCGCCTACTCGCCGTCAAGATTTAAGAGTCATTTCTGCAATTGCAGCCTGTCAGAATTTCCCGGGATAAACACCCTGTCTCCCGGTCAAACATCAGTAAAAACGCGCTCACGGTTCTTTACGGGTTAAAAAAGGCCGGTTTTGAAGCGTGCCTGGTCGGTGGTGGCGTGCGCGACCTGCTTGCCGGTTTCGAGCCCAAAGATTTTGATATCGCCACCGATGCCCGGCCGGAACAGGTCCGAGATCTGTTTCGCAACTGCCGACTGATTGGCAAACGGTTTCGGCTTGCCCACGTCCGTTTCGGTCGTGAAATTATTGAAGTGGCTACCTATCGTGCCGACCACGACAAAGCTAAATCGGCGGACCAGGCAGTTACCCATAACCAGCAGATTCTGCGCGACAACGTTTTTGGCAACCGCGACGAAGATGCCAGCCGCCGCGATTTCTCGGTTAATGCTCTTTATTACGATATTGCCGACTTTTCCATCATCGACTACTTTGGCGGCGTCGACGATATTCACAACCGGCAGATCCGCATGATTGGCGACCCGGTCCCCCGTTATCGTGAGGACCCGGTGCGCTTGTTGCGGGCAGTGCGGTTAGCGGCAAAACTTGGCTTTTCGATCGAAGCCAAGACTGCTGAGCCTATCGCTGAGCTCGGCCCCCTGCTCGACGGCATCCCCCGCTCGCGGCTGTTCGACGAAATGGTGAAACTGTTCCAGAGCGGCCACTCCACTCAAAGTCTGGCCATGTTGCGCGAGTACGATTTATTGCAACATCTGCTATTGCGCCCCGATCCACTGGATAGTGAGGAACAGCAGGTCGCGGAGTTAGCAATGGTCGATAGCGATCAGCGGTTTCAGGACGGCAAATCAGTAGCACCGTTTTTCAGTTTTGCGGCTCTACTCTGGCCGTTAAGGCAGTCGATCATTCGCGACGAACAGAACAATTTTAACGACCCCCACGCGTTACACAGCTACGCCAGCCATCGAGCGCTGACCGACCAGCAACACCTGTTACCCATCCCCAAGCGAGTATCACAGCCAATGATGGAGATATGGAACCTGCAGGATCGCTTCGAGCGCAGGGTTGGCAAAAAACCGGTTAAATTGCTTCACCATCCCCGTTTCCGTGCAGCCTACGATTTCCTCCTGCTTAGAACTCGGGCAGCAGCTGACCAGGTAAACAATCAGAGCGGGACATTACCGGAACTTGCGCAGTGGTGGACCGACTTTCAACACGCCGACGCCGCTGCCAGGGATACCATGACCCGGCCCCGCGCCAAACCGCAGCGCCGCCGGCGAAAAAACAAAGCACACGCCTGACAAACAGGGCGCGGCAACTATGACCTCTGTTTCCATCTGCTATGTCGGTCTTGGCAGCAACCTCGACCACCCCCAGCAGCAGATCAATACCGCTCTTACTGAACTCCATCAACTGCCCCAGGTGGAATATATACAAAGCTCATCTTTGTACCTCAGTAAGCCAATGGGATCTGCTGACCAGCCCGATTACGTCAATGCCGTGGCCCGCCTTGGAGCACGCTGCTCACCTCGGGAACTGCTCGACGCTCTACTTGACCTCGAAGTTCAGCATGGTCGGCAACGGGATCCGACAGGGGCCAGGAACCAGCCACGAACGCTGGATATGGACCTGTTACTGTTCGGTAATCAGCAACTTAACCAACCGGGGTTAGTAGTGCCCCACCCAGGACTTCACCAGCGGGATTTTGTCTTTCTGCCGTTGCTGGAGCTGGAGCCGGAACTGATTGTCCCTGGCCGGGGTCGCCTTGCCGATATCTGCGATCGGCAAAACTCGTTTGGCGCCCACCGCCTGCAACAACCTAACCAGACTTAACAGATTCTGCCGACCCCCTGTTGTGCCATTATTAGGCAGCAAATCTATGCACAAATTAACCTACCATCAGCATAGATTCTTCCTTACAATGTGCGACCTTTTGCACCTACATCACTGAATAACAACAATAATCAGGGGGAAATCCCCGATCAGGTTCCGATGAAATAACCCCCCGGCGTTTAGTTTATGTCCAAGGTCACCGCGCCAGAATTGACTGCCATGAAACAGCAAGGCAAACGGATCGCGATGCTCACCGCGTACGATTATCTGTTTGCTGAAGCTGTCGACCGTGCCGGAGCCGATTCCATTCTGGTTGGCGACAGTCTCGGCATGGTCGTTCAGGGCAACAGCTCCACCCTGCCGGTAACCATCGAAGAGATGGCTTACCACAGCCGCGCGGTAAGCCGCGGCGCCTCCAGGGCACTGGTGATCGCCGACCTGCCTTTTCTGAGCTACCAACAGAGCCGCGAACAGGCGCTGCTAAGTGCTGGCGAGCTAATGAAAAGCGGCTGCGCGGAAGCGGTAAAACTGGAAGGCGGTGAAGAGATGGCCGCAACCGTTGAATTTCTGGTCCAGCGCGGCATCCCGGTCTGCGGCCATCTGGGCCTGACCCCCCAGTCGGTTCATCAGTTTGGTGGATTCAAAGTTCAGGGCCGCGAACAGGCCCGAGCGTCACAGATTCGCAACGATGCCATCGCTCTGCAGCAAGCTGGCGCCTGTGCCGTGGTGCTTGAGTGTATTCCTGAACAGCTGGCGACCGCACTGTCGAGCGAGCTGGAAATTCCAACCATTGGCATCGGCGCTGGTGCAAACTGTGATGGCCAGGTGCTGGTACTGCAGGACATGCTGGGGCTGAACGACGGCCGTACCCCCCGCTTTGTACGCAATTTCCTGCCGGGCGCCAACTCCATTGAAGAGGCGATCAGCAGGTACGTTGCTGCAGTGCGCGATGGCTCCTTTCCATCAGCGGATGAGAGTTACCACTGATGCAGCAGCTCTCCAGCAGTGCCGAGCTGCGGCAGCAGTGCCGCAGCTGGAAAAACCAGGGCAGGTCGCTGGCGCTGGTACCAACCATGGGCAACATCCATGCTGGCCACCTTAGTCTGGTAACCCAGGCACAGGAGAGAGCAGAGCTGACCGCCGTGTCGGTTTTCGTCAATCCCACCCAGTTTAATCGCCAGGACGACTTTGACCACTACCCCAGGACCCTGGATGATGACCTGGAAAAACTCAGCGCGACCGGAGTCGACCTGGTGTTTACGCCGAACGAAAAGGAGCTCTACCCCTTTCACAGTCTGCGTGCTCAGGTCGATGCAACAGAGGCCGCTGAGGGTCTGGAAAGCACACACCGCCCTGGCCATTTCCGTGGCGTGGCTACCGTGGTCTGCAAGCTGCTTAATCTGTTTCAGCCCGATATCGCCCTGTTCGGCAAAAAAGATTACCAGCAACTGGCAGTCATCCGCGCCATGGTGGAAGAGCTATTTATCCCGGTTGCAATCATTGCCGCAGACACGGTACGCGAAGCTGACGGACTGGCAATGAGTTCGCGAAATTCGCGGTTGACTGACAAACAACGGCAAGCGGCACCACAACTCTACAGCCTCCTGCAGTCAGTCGCCGAAAAACTATCCGGGGCCGCAACTATCAGCACCCTGGAACAACAGGCAGCGGAACAGCTCAACCGTAGCGGTTTTGTGACCGATTATTTCGCGATCAGAACCCGCGACCTGGCCCTGCCCACGACAACCAGTAAAGAACTGGTACTGCTGGTTGCCGCATCGCTGGGCGATGTGCGGCTGATCGACAACCTTGAAATCAAGCGGCACTAAAAAAACTGTTGTATAAATTAGCCAACGCAGAAAGGTAAATCCAATGTTGACTACGATGCTAAAGACAAAAATTCATCGCGCTACCGTAACCCAGGTGGAACTGGACTATGAAGGCTCATGCGCGATTGATGACGACCTGCTGGAAGCTTCCGGCATCCGCGAGTACGAACAGATCCAGATTTATAACATCACCAGTGGTGAGCGATTTACTACCTACGCCATTCGTGCGGAGCGGGGGTCGCGCACCATCTCCATCAACGGTGCTGCCGCTCACAAGGCCAGTGTCGGAGATTTGATTATTATCGCTGCTTACGCCGGTCTGGATGCCGCAGAGCTGGCAACCTTCAAACCCAATCTGGTCTATGTGGATGGCGACAACAACATCACCCACACCAACCAGGAAATCCCGGTCCAGGTCGCAATCTAGCCCCACCGCAAAGCACCTTTCCGTTCAAATAATCCAGCAAATCCCGACCTGAACAGCGAAACCAGCTGTTCTATGGTCTCCCGATACGACGCCGCAATGCTGGCCAGTTAAACGCTGGACCCGGATCACTTTTGCGTTGCGGCGCTATATCTGCATGGCCGACGATCCGCGCGGGTTCTATCTGCGGATAACGTATCATCAGCCCCCGCAGTACCTCGATCAGAGCATCATACTGGCGCGGCGTATAGGCCACCTGATCACTGCCTTCCAGCTCGATGCCAATTGAGTAGTCGTTGCAGTCAGGCCGCTGCAACCACTCCGATTTACCGGCATGCCAGGCACGACAGGAGTAAGGCACAAACTGCGTCACTTCGCCTTTACGGTTGATAAAAAGGTGCGCCGACACTCTGACCCCATCCAGCGACTCAAAGGGCGGTTGACTACAATCGAGGCGATTCAGGAACAGTTCCTCCACGGCAGCACCACCAAACTCACCCGCAGGGAGGCTAATACCATGAATCACCACCAGATCTATGGTGACATCAGCCGGTCGCTGATTAAAATTAGGGCTCTCAAGCAGACGTGGAATCATTGGCGGAGAATCTTCGGTGGCTGGCAACTTCAGCTATGTCAGGTACTTTAAAAACGGCGCTCCACCAAACCACTCGTGTTGACCTATCACAGGGATCATTCATGGTAACAGCCCCATCATTGCTGGTGGTATCGGGTCCATCAGGCGTTGGCAAGACCAGTCTTGTACAGGAACTGTTAAAAGAGTCTCCAGATATTATCTGCCCTGTCTCCTACACAACCCGTGCTCCAAGACCCGGCGAAACGGACGGGGAGAATTATCACTTTGTCGACGAATCGCACTTTTCACGTATGGTAGCGGCAGGGGAGTTTCTGGAGCACGCCAATGTTTTTGGCAACCAGTATGGTACTGCCAGCAACAGTGTACGGTCGGCACTGGAACACGGCAAAACGGTGCTACTGGAAATCGACTGGCAAGGAGCTGCGCAGGCGCGAGAACTGTTCCCTTCTGTCTGTACGGTGATGATCATGCCACCCTCCATTAATAATCTGAGGGACCGACTCAACGGCCGCCAGCAGGATAATCAGGAGATCATCGATCAGCGCATGCGCGAAGCGGTAGACGAACTGGCTCACTTCAGGGAATTCGACTACCTGATCGTAAACGATAACTTTGGTGTCGCCCTGGCGGAGCTGAAAGCGGTAGTAACAGCGGCAACTCTGCGCTGCAGCGAACAGCAGGCCAGAATCGAATCGCTGTTGCCGGAACTGCTTGGCGGAACGCACTGACCGCGACACCGGCCGCTACGAAAGAGGACTGATTTTCTCCGTTGCGCTATACTGTTTGGTCATTTTCGTGGGCAGCCCACAACCTATTGATGATTTGAGAAAGCACCTATGGCACGGATAACCGTTGAGGATTGCCTCGAGCAGGTCGATAACCGCTTCAACCTGGTTCTGATAGCAAGTAAAAGAGCCCGGCAGATCTCCTTTGGCAAGGAAGCAAAAGTTGATGCCGAGAATGACAAGGCAACCGTTATCGCTCTTCGCGAAGTTGCGGCTGGCCTGACCACCGCTGAAATTCTCGATGAAGAAGAGATCGACCCAATGGATGCGTTCGAAACTGCGCCTACCGCGGAACTAGATTCACTTGATGACGAAGTTGCCGATCAGGCTGGAAGCGCAGAACAGGAGACCGGCAAACAGAACAGCACCTCTGAAGAAGAGTAACTACCATTGGGTTTTCCAGACCTGCTAACACCCAGCCTTGGAATCCCTTACCCCTTTCATTGAGACCTACCTGCCGCCAGCAGAGTGTGACGCGGTTAACCGCGCCTGTGAGTACAGCGCCGTCGCACACCAGGGTCAGTACCGCAAAACCGGCGAACCCTACATCAGCCATCCGTTGTCGGTAGCCAAACTGCTGACCGAAATGCGCATGGATGGCGCTAGCATCCAGGCTGCACTGCTCCACGATGTAGTCGAGGATACCTCCCGCACCACCCAGGACATCATCGACAACTTCGGAGAAGAGGTTGGCGTTCTGGTCGAAGGGGTGACCAAAATCACCCAGGTCGATTTTGCCACCCGCCAGGAAGCCCAGGCGGCTTCATTTCGCAAAATGTTATTGGCCATGTCAGACGACCTGCGGGTCATTCTGATCAAACTGGCTGATCGGCTACACAACATGCGCACGCTGGAGCACCTGTCGCCGGAAAAAAGACGCCGAATCGCACGAGAGACCCTGGAGATTTTTGCCCCCATAGCCAACCGGCTGGGGATGCATAAATTCCGTCTGGAACTGGAGGACCTTGGCTTCAAGGCCCTCTACCCGATGCGCTACCGGATACTCAACGAAGCCGTACGCAAGGCGCGCGGTAACCGTTCAGACCTGCTGCATACCATCGAACAGTCGCTGATAGAACGACTTGACCAGGAAGGGATTATCTATCGCATTCAGGGCCGCGAGAAACACCTCTACAGCCTTTACCGCAAAATGAAGCAGAACCATGTCAGCTTCAACGAGGTTTTTGATCTGTTTGCCCTGCGCCTCGTCGTTGACCAGGTTGATACCTGTTATCGTACCCTCGGCGTAGTCCACAACACCTTCAAACCGATTCAGCGCAAATTCAAAGACTACATTGCAATACCCAAGTCCAATGGCTATCAGTCGCTGCACACCAGCCTGATCAGCCAGTTCGGTGTACCGGTGGAGGTGCAGATTCGTACCGAAGAGATGGATCTGGTGGCAAATGACGGTATCGCCGCCCACTGGCTCTACAAATCAGCCGAAGACAGCCGCGGTACCCGTGCTCATCAGCGGGCGCGGGAATGGCTCTCCGGTATTCTCGAACTACAACAGCAGACCGGTGACGCAGAAGAATTCCTGGAACACGTTAAAGTCGACCTGTTCCCTGATGAGGTTTATGTCTTTACTCCGAGAGGCGACATTCTCGAACTCCCTGCCCACGCTACGGTGGTCGATTTTGCCTATACGGTCCATTCCGATATCGGCAACCACTGTGTAGCCGCGAGCATCAACGGTCGCATGGTGCCACTGAGTACGCGGTTAAGCACGGGCTCGCAGGTGGAAATCATTACCTCTGAGGCGGCGACCCCCAACCCGCTCTGGCTTAATTTCGTAGTCACCAGCAAGGCTCGTGCGGAAATTCGCCATGTTCTGAAGAACCTGAACCACCGCCAGGCGGTTGAGCTTGGGCAACGACTGCTCAGACAGCAGTTGATGAAGCTGAAGCTGGAAATCGACATAAAGGAGCTCGGCGAAAACCAGGAAGCATTGCAAGCACTACAGGTAGATTCTCTTGATACGCTTCTGGAAGCAATCGGACTGGGTAATCAAATCGCACTGGTAGCTGCGCAGCGATTGGCCAATTTTTACCAGCTGCAGCCGC
>OBIY01000876.1_pt1 | contig 10163 bp, 7 predicted proteins | sample 1519841 | NCBI WGS metagenome assembly OBIY01 (sample SAMN03019774, study PRJEB22545) | beach sand metagenome | biome: beach; feature: sea beach; material: beach sand | place: USA: Municipal Pensacola Beach, FL | collected 2010-07-30 | depth 30-40 cm m
GGTTGAAGCGGGGAAAAACACCCCTCAGCAGTTAAAGCAGGCCATGGCTCTGCTCGGCAATACCCCCTGTGCCGGCACCCTGCTTAATCAAAGCAATCGCTGAAGGCGCTAAAGGCCAATCAGCATCCGCATTGCAGCAATGTCATCACTACCCGGAAGGGTTCTATTACTCGCCGCTCGACTATCCAGGGGGATGAGGCGCTATTTTTTAAGACCACTGTTCCAGTCGTGCGGCGACAACGTCAAATTTGACCCAGGCGATTATTTCACCTATTCCACCATCACCCTTGGTAACGATGTCTATATCGGTCCCGGCGCACACTTCAGCGCCAGTAACAGCGCGATTACCATTGGCAACAAAGTCATGTTTGGACCCGGTGTCACCATAATGGGGGGAGACCACAATACCGCCGAAGTGGGGCGCTACATGAAGGATGTTAAGGAAAAACGGCCACAGGACGACCAGCCGGTGTTCATTCATGATGACGTCTGGGTCGGCGCCAACGCCACCATATTGAAGGGCGTTGTTATCGGCAGCGGGTCAATCATTGCTGCTGGTGCCCTGGTGATCGATTCAGTCGCGGAGAACAGTATTGTCGGTGGCGTACCGGCCCGCCTGCTCAAGCCACGCTTTAGTAAAGAACAGCTGCAGCAACACAGGACGTTACTAAAACAGCAGACCCGCCCCGCTTTTGCGAAATAAACGCTGATAGAGTAGCGCCAAGGCTGCGACGCAATCTTCGTCAGCGACGGGCTTGCACTCTCCCCTGCCGGCAGCAAGATCCTTAATGGCGACGGTCACCACACGCAGCAGATCGGCCTCATCGCGAGTACCGAACAGCCGCACCCCGGCAGGACGCCGGGTAACATCTGACGCAATGGTGATACAACCGGCAGCCAGCGATTCGCGTACCGATAACGCATCGCCGTCAGTGTTAGTAGTACGCAGAGCGATGTCAGCCCGCTGCAAAAGGCGGACGTAGGAGAGCGCACCACGGTGAATCAGGCAATGATCGGCAAGGGCATGGTTGTTGATGAACGCCTCGGCGCTCGTCAGTTTCTCCTCTCCACCCTCGGGGTTGGCGACAACAAACAGCAGCGCGGCCGCCACACCCTGATCTCGCAATGACTGAATCAGCGCCAGACAGTGATCCAGACCGTAAAGGTCTGCCCCGGCGTGGTCATTCAAACGGTAGGCATTGGAAACCAGCAGCAGCCGCCCGGCGCAGGCCTGCTGCTCGATCCACGACACCACCGTTTGTGGAAGGGGCGGTTCTGACGCTGCAACCCCCTGCACATAGGCTGGTGCCACCAAACCCGGCAGCGCCAGTTGCTGAGCAATTTCTTCACTGACAAACACCAGCTCGCTGCCGGTCGCCCGCAGCAGGAGTCGCCACAATCGGGTGGTCATTCCGCCGGCGCGCCATGAATGGAAGGTGATCACCGCAGGTTTGCCAAACAGCACAGCACTAAATAGATGTAACAGCCGGAACCAGTGGACCGAACTGTGAATGTGCAACAGGTCAGCCTGGCGAACCAGCCGTATGTAGCGACGCAGATTGAAACTGCGCAAAAAGAAATGGTCTTGTTTGCGGTCCGGGGATTCATCACAGATGGCGACTCCAAACCCCTGCTCCATCAGCCGCTGACTGAGCCGCTGAATATGCACGCTCACCCCGCCAACCGGCGCTGGCCAGGGGCCGCACATCAACACCTCCGGCACGCGCCCGTTTACAGATGGACTACTGGTTTTTTGCAACCCGACACCCCCGGCCGGAACTTCGCCGGCAGACCCCTTTATCGATCATCAGGGATACCCAAACTGTTTCAGTTCACGACGCAGCGCAATCTCCGTCAACTGCCGCTCCCGTTTCGGTAGATGTTCGCGCCAGCGTTCATTGACCGCACGATCAAAACCGGTTGCTTCACTCCCTCCGGTCTGACCAAACGATGAACTGCGAATTCGCGGCCCCAACATCGCCGCTTCAAACCCGACACCGAGAAACGCGGCCATCGCTCTGATCTGCTGCTCCGGCTGCTCAAGCAACCGTTCAAAACTGGAATGAAAGTATCGCGGATCTTCGGCCATGGCCCGATGTAACCGCCCGGTATGGCGAAATCGGCTGATCAGATAGAGGAGTCTCTGCAGCGGTCGGCGTCGTGAAATCCTTGCACCATCTCTTGCGTAAACACCATAGCGGGCATCCATCGACACCATGGAGGCGTAGATCGCACGCGGATCCCGTACCAGATGAATCACCCGCGCGTCAGGAAACCATTGCAACAATCTCGACACCTGACTGATGTCGACCGGGAACTTGGCTCCCGCCACCGACTTGCCGCGCGATGTGGCCTGCAGCGATATCAGACTCAGAAAAATGCCGCGCAGGTCCCTGCCATTCTGGTTAATTTCCGCCACCAACTGCTGGCGGTCCAGGTCATAAATGGTCTGCGGCGGGTTGTCACGCTGCTCAGCCGGAGGCGGCTGCCAGAACGTGCCGGCCAACCGTCCCGAATACATCTGATCGAGCAGTTCAGAGAGGTTATTGTCATGCTTCAGCGCACCGGCGGAGGCGGCTGCCCTGGCAAAATCGCGTCTCAACCACCAGGGCGCCAGATAGTGAAGTTCATCCACCAGATTCAGCTGTGAATGGCCATTAAGGATATCGGCGTGTAGTTTCGACCCGGTACGCGCACAACCGACGATGAAAATCGGTTTCATATTATTGCTCTCCATCATCTACCAACTAGTGGACGCGCACGCAGTAACCACGTGGTTTGGCTGGTTCCAGAAAGGGGCCCAAAGCGAGCGCCTCTATCTGCGCCTCATTGAGCATACTGTACTCAAACAGCCCGACACCGTTGCCCCGCCGCGAAAAGGCTCTCCCACGGGCAATAAAATCGGCCACGGTTGCTGCCGGTAATACCTCCACCTTACGGGTCGCCTTGCGCATGGTGCTGTAGGAGAAATTACCCACCAGCAACATCAGCCGATGAGGATTCGACAGCTGCGCACGGATGTCGCTGATCACCTCGATATCCTCATCACTGACGGTCAGGTACTGCATCTGAAAAATCAGATCAATGAGGTTGTTATTGAGCCAACCTGCGGCATCCACCCCCTGCAACTGCAACTCTTCAACCTCCAGGTGCGTATCGATGCTGATCGGCACCTCGGGTCGATGCGCCCTGATAGCCCCAGCAACCTCCTCAATCATCAACGTCACTGCGCGTCGGTTCCACTGCAGTAACCGTTCGTAGGCAGCGCTGTTAACCTGCCGGGCCAGCAGGTCAACGGACAGCGAATGGCCCGTGCGCTGCAGATAATCCTGTTGGCACAGATCGGCACGGCAGACGCCACCCGCACGAACATAATCCAGGTTGAACCCATCGACCGGGTAGCGCTCTGCCACTTCGCCCACCAGGTCAGCGATAAACCGGCGAAAATCCTCGCGGTGGACATTAAAGAAGTTAGTCGGCGTTCCGTCGTCGTGGTAGACCGGCATAAAGTCCGCCTGCCGTTTACTCAGCGTAAACCAGGGGTGTACCTCCAGACCGTTAGCGTGGGCCTGTTCAATCAGGTAGGCCAGCGGGTCAAAATCAGCCACCACCCCTTTTTTCAGCCACTTCATCTCTTTTTCAGCAAACTGGCTGGGCCAGCCGCTGCCACGCCCTTTCCAGACCGCCGGCACCAGCACATTAAACCCGGCTCGTCTGGCCTGACGGATCAGCCGATCCGCCCCCTTTCTGGTGATCCAGCTGAAGCCACCGGCAAACAGGTAGCGATTCTCAGTTAACCCTTCCGCTACCGGACCATCGCAGTCCTGGCTGCGAGCTCCACCGCAAGCCAACAGCAACAGCGCCCCGGCAAAAAAACAGCGCCGTGCGAAGGTTACGCCAGGTCGGGTCACCCGATTGGCCCCGCACTGAGCATTGGTTTTCGCGAACGCGCTCGCATACGCTGTTGAGCCAGCCCATAGCGCCGGTAGTAGACCGGTGCCTGATCCAGGTAGATCAATACCATGAACAGAATCTGCGCCAGCCCAAACCGGCTAACGTAACTGTTACTGACCAGATTCATCACCAACACCGCGAGAAAAAAACCTCTGAATACCGCCCGTTCCAGGCCCACCAGGCGGCCAATCTGATTCCAGACCGCGCTATACAGCAGGATTAACAACAACAGACCGATGATGCCGTAATCGATGAGCACGTGGAGATAGTCGTTGTGGCTGTCAAACTGCACTTCATTACTTTGCAGGGCGCCCCAGTGGGAGTCGGACTCTACAAAATGGCCCCCCAGCCCCTTTCCAACCAGCTGGCGATCCAGGGGCGTCTCGGCGAAATCAGTCAGCTTGTCACCCCAGATCAGCAATCGGCCGGATCCGGCCTTTTCGATACTGTCGCGGCCTTCTACGGCGTCAATTACATCCATGAACACCAACCGGATCATCTCGGTCTGGGTTGAAGCCATCAGCCCACCGGCAACAACCAGTAACAGCAGATAGCGCTTTCCCAGACTCCAGCAGACGATTGGAAAAAAGATCAGCAATCCGAGATAAACCGTACGCACATGCGAATGGAACATACAGTAGAGCGCACCCAGCCAGAGCAGCATCAGGTAGAGCCAGAACACCCTGCTGATACCGACCCGACCGCCCGCCGGGCTCGAGGCGACCGCATAGAGCAGCACCGTCAGCATCAACACCAGGCCCATGCTGTGACCCATCGGATGGATCTGGCTGTAGACCCCTGAAAAGCGCTCCACGCCACTGAAAAAATCGACATCAACATTGCCCTGCCGGTGTCGAATCAGCCAGGCACTGGCAAACACCGGCGGCGCGAAACCAACCAGCATCGTCTGCAGTGCGCGCACAAACAGACGCTTGCTACTGATTAACCGGCGAAAAATCAGATAGCTGACCAGTGGCGCGAGCAGCTTGATAAATCCGTCGGCAGACGCATTGGGGGAAAAAAATAGTGCTACCAGCACGCCCCAGCCAACATAGAGCAGCAGCAACTTCTCGATCCTGCTCAACTGCAGGGCGTTACTCTTGCCAAGCACCATTAAACCCAGCAGTAACAAAGGCGCAAAGTAGAGACCATTAAACAGCGCAAAGCCGCCGAGGCCGGCAACCGAAATATCTGTTTCAATGAACAGCACCGGTCGTAGAAAATAGAGCAACTGTGCCAGCAACGTTTCCATTACACCGGCTTCCCGAAATTCTGCCGAGAGGCTGCGAACATCAGCTTCTGCACCGGCGAATGCCAACAGCAGCACCATAGGGCAGAGGCGCACAGATTTGCCCAGCCAGCTGGGTCAACATAAAACCGAGCAGGAAAGTCAACGCACTCACCTGAACCAGTGCGACCACACCCCAGTGACGTAGCGCCAGATAGCCCAGCACCAGGTGAAGAAGTGTGGTTAGCAGGCTGATCCAGCCCAATATTGCTGTACGGCGGGCGTGCATCACCTGCACATCTGCCACCTTCATCGCCAGAAACGCCTGACCAATCACCGCCCAGTAAAGTAGCTGCGGGCTGTCGGGATAATCGCTACCCAGCATCAGCCGGCAGATCGGCTCAGCGGCGACAGCCACAGCGCAGGCAAGCGCTGCCACAATCAACCACAACAACAGGAACAGTCGCGTCAACTGCAATAGCGACGCTGGGTCGTGATCCGCCAGCGCGCGGAGCATCCGTGGTTCCCAGGCGGTTCTGAATATCCGTCCGAGGGTGAACAACACCAGACTAATCTGAAACGCCGCCGCGTAAGAACCCACCAGCGCCCCTCCCGCGAAGGCACTTAACAGCAGCCGATCAATACCGGTCCGCGACCAGGCTGACAAGCCATGGGGGATCAGCGGTAAACCGAATTTAAGAATCGAATGCAGGTGAACGCCAGTGAACGGCCAGATATGTAACCTTCGCTCTCTGCTCATCAGAACCAGACTGAGCAGCGCAAACAAAACACTGGCAACCGCGATTCCCCCTGCCCGTCCCTGCCACGACAGTTGCAGGGGCAACACCAGGTATAAAGACAGCCCCATATTCAATGCAGTCTGTGCAACCCGATAACCACCGTAGTGCAACGGCCGCTGCTCAACCTGCCAAAGCGTCAGACGAGCAACATTGATCGCCTCAGCCAGTGCCGCAACAACCGCCAACGCCACCCACGACGATGGTATCAGCAGCCATCGCTGCAGTTCGGGCAGACACAGCAACAGCGCCACCACAGCCAGGGAAAACAGGGTAGACAGCACGATCAGCGTGCCCAGAAAACGGGCGAATTCGTCCCCCGGGTAGCGAAAATAGAACACCTTGATCGCGCCGGAAACTCCCAGGCTCACCACCACCAGCGAGACCGCATGCAGGGTCTCGAACATCGCCACGTGGCCAAACTCTGCGGGATTGAGGACACGGGCCATCACCGGCAGAAGCAGGAACGGCATCATCTTGTTAATCAGCTCAGTCAGGCCGTAACAGAGGAAATCGTTACGAAAAGACGAGCGTCTGCCGGAACTGCTCACCGGTGACCCGCTATTTACCAACAACTCCACCTACAACTGCCTGATAGTCACAGAAAACCGAACCGGCAAACTCTAAACCGAACCGGCAAATCCTTGACGCGCCCCGACACCGATTCACGCTGCGCGGAAAACCGCAGAATACTAATCACCATTGATTGCGAATTGATGACAGCGGTCCGGCATACACCGAAATAGTATTGGCATTCAGCGTCTTCACATTGTCATCGTTTTGAAGCAACTGAACCTTAAGATCGTCGCGGATTTAATTTCGGCAGGTACAGATCTCCCACGATGAAACAGGTTGTCCAGAACTACAGATCCGGCGAGTTAAAAGTCGACGAAGTCCCTCCGCCAGTACCTAAACCAGGCTGGGTCCAGGTTGCCAACCACTGCTCGCTGATCAGCGCCGGTACTGAACGCAGCACCGTTACCATGGCCAAAAAGAGCCTCGCAGGGAAGGCCCAGGCTCGCCCGGACCTGGTACGTAAAGTGGTCAGTCAGGTACAGAAAGAAGGGCTTGTCGATACCGCGCGCATGGTCATGGGCAGGCTCGATACTCGCGCCGCTCTGGGCTACAGCTGCGCCGGGGTGGTCGTTGATGTCGGCGCTGCAGACTGTGGTTTTGCGGTTGGCGACCGGGTCGCCTGCGCTGGTCAGAACTACGCCTCACACGCCGAACTGGTCAACATACCGAAAAACCTCTGCGTGAAAATTCCCGATACGGTGTCGATGGAAGACGCCGCATACGTCGCCCTGGGGTCCATCGCTCTTCAGGGTGTGCGTCAGGCAGACCCCAAGCTTGGCGAGATAGTGGCGGTGGTCGGCCTCGGGCTTCTCGGCCAACTGGTGGTGCAACTGCTGAAAGCCAACGGTTGCACCGTTATTGCCACCGACCTGGAGCCCGGCAAACTGGAACTGGCCACCGCTCTAGGGGCCGATCATGCAGTGACAGGCAGCAACTTCACCCGAACCTGCGAGGCCGCAACCTCTGGCTATGGTGTCGATGCTGTGATCCTGACTGCCAGCAGCAAAAGCAGCGAGCCGGTCACCATGGCCGGCGAGGTGTGTCGGCGCAAGGGCCGGGTGGTCGTGGTGGGGGCCACCGGCATGGACATCCCGCGGGAGGATTATTACGCCAAAGAGCTGGAGTTGAGACTCTCTACCTCGTATGGGCCGGGCCGTTATGATCCTGATTACGAGGAGGGCGGCCACGATTACCCCTATGGCTATGTACGCTGGAGCGAGCAGCGCAATATGGCCGCGTTTCTAGACCTGGTGGCAGCCACCTCAGTCAACCTGAAACCACTTACCACTCACCGCTTCGATATCAGTGAAGCTGAACAGGCCTACGAGCTGATCACCAGTAACTCGGAGCCTTTCATCGGCATTTGTCTGCAGTATGCCGACGAGGGCGTAAGCCCTGCCAGAACCAACCGGGTAGTCATCAGCCAGAACGTCAAGCCAGTGGCCGCAGTGGAGCTGGGCATTATCGGCGCCGGGAACCACATCCGCGATATGGTGCTGCCTCGGCTAAAACAACATCCGTCGGTCAATTTGCGCGCTGTCTGCAGCCAGACCGGCATCAGCGCCAGAACCACCGCCGAGCGTCACGGCGCAAACAGCTGCTACACCGACTATCGCGAACTGCTGGCGGACACCTCCATCAACACCGTGGTGATCGGTACCCGGCACGACAGCCACGCCGAGATCGTTATCGCATCGCTGCAGGCCGGCAAACATGTGCTGGTAGAAAAACCGCTCTGTCTTAGCCATGAGCAGTTGCAGCAGATCGATGCCGCCTTCGCCAGCGCCAACCACCACCAGCATACGGTGTTGCAGATCGGATTTAACCGGCGCTATTCAAGCCATACCCAGTTTATTCGCCAGCAGTTCCTCAACCGCAGCGACCCACTGATGATGCTCTACCGGGTCAACGCTGGCGCAGTACCCGCTGATCACTGGATTCAGGACCCCACTGTGGGTGGCGGACGAATCATTGGCGAGGCATGCCATTTCATCGACTACATGGTCGCCGTCAGCCAGAGCCTGCCAACCGCCATTCATTGTCAGGCAATTGGACAGCACAGCAGCCGGGTCACCAATGACAAGGCGATCCTTAACATCCATTTCGAAGATGGCTCCATCGGCACCGTGTTCTACGCCGCAGACGGCGACAAGAGTCTCGCCAAGGAGCGCTTCGAGGCCTTTGCCGACGGCCGCTCCGTGGTGCTCGAAGATTTCGTCACCACCACCGCCGGCTACCGGGGTAAATGTGCAAAACACACTTCCCGTAAACGCGACAAGGGCTTTGCTGGTGAAGTGGAAAATTTCGTCGACAGCATTCGTCGGGGAGACGATCCGCAACCGGCCTATGAGCAGGCCCGCGCCGTCACCCTGACCACCCTGAAGGCGGTGGAAAGCCTGCGCCAGGGATTACCGCTGCCGCTAGACTGAGCACCTCCGGCACTGGCGTGAAACGACTCCTCTGGTATTGGCATCGGCTGTCAAAAATGTCAGCCGGTGAACTGCTGCACCGGCTGACCGAACAGGCCGGCCTGCGCCATCTGCAACGCGATGCGCTGCGTTTGCGACGGCAGCGTTACGATCCCCAGGAGTACCGCTTCTGCACCAGTCTGCAGCCGCTGCTTCCAGCTCTACCACTGGCCAGCCCCAGCGTTGAGGCCGACCAGCTACTGACCGGCAACTGGCCGGCACTGGGGTATCCCTGGCAGTTCATCGACTCACCGAGACTCTGGCTGCAGGCGCCGGATAGTGACCGCGAATGGCCAAACCAGGCGTTCCAGAAGATCAACTACCGCGAAGACAATCCCTTTGGCGATGCCCGTGTGGCCTGGGAACCGGCGAGGCTACAGCAGCTGTTTGCCATCGCCCGCGAAGCCCAGCGACAGCCCGCACCCGTACAGGGTCGACTCCTGCAGTTGTTCGCTGACACTTTTGACTCCTGGATTAGCCAGAACCCACCCTACCAGGGCGTCCATTACGTCTCGGCAATGGAATGCGCGCTACGGCTGATCGCGGTTTGTCACGCCTTTGATCTACTGCGTGGCCTGGCCGGGGGCCACCGGCAATCGATACAGCAACTACCAGGAATGGTTCATGCCCACGCCAGGCTGATCAGCCAACGACTGTCACTCTATAGCTCCGCCGGTAACCACACGATTGCCGAAGCCGCCGGGCTGGTTTATGCAGGCACCCTGTTCCCGGAGTTTGACGAATCGAAAAGCTGGCTGAAAGTCGGCACCGAGCTGATCAGCCGGGAGGCGGACCGGCAGATTCTCGCCGACGGTGGCGGTATCGAACAGGCCTTCTGGTACCACCTGTTCGTGGTCGATCTCTGCGGACTCTGCCGGCTGCTGCTGGATCACTACGATTTTAAGGTACCGGGAAGCCTGTCTTCCGCGACCGACCGCGGTGTAGCGTTTCTCAACCAGATTGCCACCAGCGCAAAGACAGTGCCGAGAACCGGCGATGCGGACGACGGTCACGCCCTGAGTGCGGATCTGATGCTGAGCTGGCAACCCGACACAGTGGGTGATTCACACAGGTGTGACCACAAACTTTCCCTCACTACTTTTTCAGAAACTGGTTATAGCGGCATCCCCAGCGGACCAT
>OBIY01000877.1_pt1 | contig 10162 bp, 8 predicted proteins | sample 1519841 | NCBI WGS metagenome assembly OBIY01 (sample SAMN03019774, study PRJEB22545) | beach sand metagenome | biome: beach; feature: sea beach; material: beach sand | place: USA: Municipal Pensacola Beach, FL | collected 2010-07-30 | depth 30-40 cm m
CTCGTCGGGCTCATAACCCGAAGGTCGTAGGTTCAAATCCTGCCCCCGCTACCAATACTGCACGCATTGTCGTGCAAAGCGTTAAGCCCCTGTTATCAGGGGCTTTTTGTTTGGTGACGACCAAGCGCTCGGGAAGGCGAAAGCAACATTAGGCAGGCTTTGTAAGGGTCGGGTAGACGGTTAAGGTGGTTACAAAAGAAACACTAGAGGCTTTGATACAACCCATTGCCGGAGCCATGGGGCTGGAACTCTGGGGGGTGGAGTTTATTGTCCACCGAAAGAGCTCAGTCTTGAGGATTTACATTGACCGGGAAAATGGCGTTGGCCTTGAGGATTGTGAGCAACTGAGCCGGCAGCTCAGTGCTGTACTTGACGTGGAAGACCCGATACCCGGTGAATACACCCTGGAAGTGTCATCCCCCGGCCTGGATCGGCCACTGTATTCGCTCAGTCAGTACCGCCGGTTTATCGGCGAGACGATTGATGTGAAATTGCGCTTTCCCTACGAAGCGCGACGCAAATACAAAGGGACCCTGAAAGCGATTGAATCGGACGATGTGATTCTGATGGTTGATGATCACGAGTACCTGTTTCCGTTTGAGGGCATAGAAAAGGCGAGGCTGGTGCCGCGTTTTTAGCCATCAACTTGTGAGATTAGCGAATGGTTAACGAAATTATTCTGGTTGCCGAAGCGGTTTCCAACGAGAAAGGTGTTTCCAGAGACATCATCTTTGAAGCCATTGAAGAAGCCCTCGCGATGGCTACTAAAAAACGGTATGACGAGGATTCCAATATCCGGGTGGTTATTGATCGTGCAACGGGTGATTACACCAGTACCCGCTGGTGGGACGTGGTTGATGATGACACTCTGGCCGAGCTGGGCACACAGTTCACGCTGGAGGAAGCCCACGAAAGAGATCCATCCCTGGTGGCGGGCGATGTCTACGAAGAACAGGTCGAAAACGTTGAGTTCGGTCGTATTGCCGCCCAGGCGGCCAAACAGGTCATCGTGCAGAAGGTGCGCGAAGCTGAACGTGAGCTGGTGGTAGCCAAATATCGCGATCGGATTGGCGAGCTGGTCAGTGGCACGGTCAAGAAAGTCACCCGCGAGAGCGTCATAGTCGATCTCGGTAATAATGCTGAAGGGCTGCTGCCCCGTGAAGAACTGGTTGGACGGGAAGTTTTCCGGGTCAATGACCGGGTCAGGGCTATCCTTCATGACATTCGGACCGAGGGGCGGGGACCGCAACTGCTGCTGAGCCGTGCCTGTGATGAAATGCTTATAGAGCTGTTTCGTATCGAAGTGCCGGAGATTGCCGAACAGGTGATCGAAATCCGGGCGGCGGCGCGGGACGTGGGTTCCCGGGCCAAGATTGCGGTCAAGACCAACGACGGTCGTATCGACCCGGTTGGCGCCTGTGTGGGGATGCGCGGTGCTCGAGTACAGGCGGTATCGGGGGAGCTGGACGGCGAGCGCATCGATATCGTTTTGTGGGATGACAACCTCGCGCAATTGATGATCAATGCCATGGCGCCAGCGGAAGTCGAAGCCATTATTGTTGATGAAGATAACCACACCATGGAAGTGGCGGTTGCCGAAGACAATCTGGCCCAGGCGATTGGCAAGAATGGCCAGAATGTGCGCCTGGCCTCGGAATTGACCGGTTGGCATGTCAATGTCATGACTATCGAGGAGTTCCAGGAAAAACAAAACGAAGAAGCGGGTGACATCGTTCAGCAGTTTATGGAGAAACTCGATGTCGACGAAGACGTGGCCGTGGTGCTTGTCGAGGAGGGCTTTACCACCCTTGAAGAGGTGGCTTATGTACCCCTGGAGGAAATGGCCAGCATCGAAGGTTTTGATGCCGAAATTGCCGAAGCCCTGCGCGCCCGCGCCAAGGATGCCCTGCTGACCTTTGCGCTCGCTTCGGAAGAAGAGCTGTCCAATGCCGAACCTGCCGAAGACTTGCTTACCATGGAAGGCATGGATCAGACCCTGGCCCACAAACTTGCCGCTCATGGCGTGGTGACGATGGAAGATCTGGCGGAACAGTCTATTGATGATTTGCTAGATATAGAAAACCTCGATCCGGACCGAGCTGCCCAGCTGATATTAACGGCGCGCGCGCCGTGGTTTGAGGAAGAGGCCCAGTAAAATCCCTAGCGGGCACACCGGGCGACGAAGTAATTAAGAGGAAATCTGATGGCTGAAGTAACTGTTACCGAGCTGGCTGCGACTGTAGGGGCTTCGGTCGAGCGTCTGCTCTCCCAGATGGAGCAGGCCGGTCTTCCTCATAAGGCCGGTGATGAGCCGGTCAGCGATGAAGAAAAGCAGAAACTGCTGGCTTATCTGAAAAGTCTCCATGGCGAAAAGTCCAGTGAGCCGAAAAAAATCACATTGCGCAGGAAGAGCATCAGCACCCTGAAAACCGGCACTGGCCGCAAGGCCGTCAATGTCGAAGTGCGGAAAAAACGCACCTATGTGAAGCGTGATGCCGCCCCGGCTGGGCCAGAGGTGGATGAAGCAGCGGCGCCAGCACCAGTGGCGGAGCCGGCACCGGCGCCGGAAGCGAAGCCTAAAGCTGCTGGTGGTGACGAGTATCAATCGGCCCTTGAGGCGGCGGAAACCAAGCGCCTGGCGGCGATTGCCGCCCGCCGTAAACAGGATGAGGAAGCTAAAAAAGCCGCCGAGCAGGCGGCGATGGCTAAAAAGGCTGCCGAGGAAGAGGCAAAAAAACAGGCGGAGCAAGCTCCCGCCCGGCCCGAGCCAGCGGCTATTCCTTCGGAAGATGCGTCTGGAAAGTTGGCTAAAAAGCGTGACAAAAAAGAAGACGATGAGGATTTCGAAGGCCGGGCGAAAAAGAAAAAGCCCGCCAAGGGCGCGCGCAAACGCAAGGATGATGAACTCAATGTACAGGACGATATCGATGATGATGAAGGACAGCGCAAGCCTCGTCTGACATCCGCGATCCCGGTGGTCAAAGTCGAAAATGTCCATGTCTTTCAGAAACCAACGGGAAAAACCATTCACACGGTAGAAGTCGGAGAAACCATTGTGGTTTCCGATTTGGCTCAGCAGATGTCGGTTAAAGCCGCGGTGGTTATTAAGGAATTGATGAAGTTGGGCGCCATGGCGTCTATAAACGAAAGTATCGATCGGGATACGGCGATGCTGGTGGTTGAGGAGCTGGGTCACACCGGCGTCGCGGTAAAAGCCGAGGAAGAAGCGGTTGAAGACGCCTTGCGGGAGGCGCTGGCCATTGAGGATGCCATTGAGGAGAAACGGGCGCCGGTGGTAACGGTCATGGGCCATGTCGACCACGGCAAAACCTCGTTGCTCGACTATATTCGCAGCACCCGGGTGGCCTCGGGCGAGGCTGGTGGCATTACTCAGCACATCGGCGCTTACCATGTGGACACGCCCCAGGGTATGGTGACTTTTCTTGATACCCCGGGTCACGCGGCATTTACCGCCATGCGTGCCCGTGGCGCCAAGTCCACCGACGTGGTGATTCTGGTGGTGGCATCGGACGACGGCGTCATGCCGCAAACCGAAGAAGCTATTCAGCATGCGCGGGCTGCCGGTGTGCCCATCGTGGTGGCCATCAACAAGATCGACAAGGAAGGCGCGGATCCCGACCGGGTAACCAATGAGTTGGCCGCCAAGGACGTAATCCCGGAAAGCTGGGGTGGCGACACCCAGTTTGTCAATGTTTCCGCCCATACCGGCCAGGGCATTGATGAATTGCTTGAGGCCGTTCTGTTGCAAGCCGAGCTGCTGGAATTGACCGCGCCTACCGATGCGCCGGCTCAGGGTCTGGTGGTGGAAGCGCGTATGGAGAAGGGCCGTGGTGTGGTCGCGACAGTGCTGGTTCAGTCCGGCACTCTGAATCGCGGTGACTTCGTGCTGGCCGGTCAAAGCGTCGGCAAAATCCGCGCGATGAGTGATGAAAACGGCCAGAAGGTCGAACAGGCTGGCCCTTCAATTCCGGTGGAGATTCTGGGCCTTGATGTAGCCCCGGATGCCGGTGATGAGTTTGCGGTGATTGCCGATGAGCGCAAAGCCCGAGAAGTGGCGTCTTTCCGTCAGCAGAAGCAGCGTGAGGAAAAAGTCGCACGGCAGCAGGCTTCGCAACTGGAAAATATGTTTGCGACATTTGAAGGTGGCGTTAAAAAAGTCCTGCCCGTACTGGTCAAGGCCGATGTGCGTGGCTCTCTGGAAGCCATTCTCTCTTCCCTGGCGGATTTCGCCACCGATGAGGTGGGTGTCAATGTGATTTCCTCCGGCGTCGGCGGCCTGAATGAGTCGGACATCGACCTCGCTATTACCGCGGGGGCCGTTGTTATCGGCTTTAATGTCAGGGCCGATACCGCAGCCAGGCGTCGGGCGGAAAACGAAGGCGTGGAAATTCGCTACTACAGCATCATTTACAACCTGCTGGATGAAATTAAGCAGGCGCTGTCTGGCATGCTGGACCCGGAGATACGCGAGGAAATAGTCGGCATTGCCGAGGTGCGCGATGTGTTCAAGTCGCCCAAGTTTGGCCAGATTGCCGGTTGCATGGTGATCGAAGGCACGGTTTATCGCAGCAAACCCATACGTGTGTTGCGGGACAACGTGGTGATTTACGAGGGCGAACTGGAATCCCTGCGTCGCTTTAAGGATGACGTCAACGAGGTACGTAGTGGTACCGAATGTGGTATTGGCGTTAAGGATTACAATGACGTCAAAGCCGGAGATCAGATAGAGGTTTACGACATCAAGCACGTCGCTCGGGAGCTTGAGTAAAGCCCCGTGCCCAGAGAGTTTACGCGTCGGGATCGGGTCGCTGACGCCATACAACGAGAGCTGGCGGAAATTATTCGCCGCGAGCTTCGCGATCCCCGTTTGAATATGACCAATGTCACAGGCGTTGATGTCAGTCGCGATCTCGCCATCGCCAAGGTCTATGTCAACTTCATTGAAGCCCTGGATGAGAAAGAGCAGTCGACGCGTGTCCAAGTGCTCTCCAGGGCGGCGGGCTTTCTGCGCAGCCAATTGACCAGCCGAATGCGCCTGCGGGCGACACCAAAACTGAGTTTTTTTTATGACGCCACCGGTGACCGGGGGCGCCATCTATCGGCCTTGATTGACTACGCCGTTGCGAAGGACAAACGTCAGGCCGATAGCGAGGAGGAAGAGTAAATTGGCAAAACGCCGGCAAAAAGGCCGCCCCGTCGACGGCATACTGGTGCTCGACAAACCCGCGGGTATGACCTCCAACGAGGCCCTGCAACAGGTCAAATACCTGTTTTACGCGGCCAAGGCAGGTCATACAGGCAGTCTCGACCCTCTGGCGACCGGGGTGTTGCCGGTCTGTCTGGGCGAGGCCACCAAGTTCACCCAGTTTTTGCTGGAGGCGGACAAGGTTTATCAAAGTACGTTTAGCTTTGGCCTGTCTACCGAGACCGGTGACTCCGATGGTGAAACTGTCGCCCGCCAGGATGCCAGTGGACTAACGCGGGAGGCGCTGGCAGTGGCCATGGAGCCGTTTCGGGGTGAGATCGAACAGGTGCCGTCAATGTATTCGGCTCTTAAACACAAGGGCCAGCCTTTGTACAAACTCGCGCGTCAGGGCATAGAAGTGGAACGGGAAGCCCGTAAGGCACATATTTATCGTTTTGATCTGCTTGATTTTCGCCCGGGCGAAATGGCCGAGGCCGAGGTGGAAATTCATTGCAGCAAGGGCACCTATATTCGCACCCTCGCCGAAGACCTGGGTAAAGCCCTGGGCGTCGGTGCCCATGTTTCCAGCCTGCGGCGCACGGCTGCCGGTCCTTTTACGCTGGATGACGCAGTGACGCTGCCCCAGCTTGAAGCGCTGCGCGAGGGCAAACGGGGGGAGGATCTTGATTTTCTCCTGCAACCCCTGGATTCGGCGGTAGGTGACTGTCAGGCGGTGGAGTTGCCGGAGAATATCGCCTGGTATTTTCGGCGAGGACAGCCGGTGACTGCGCCCTCGGTCTACCGAAGCGCCGAAGAAGGCGATATAGTGCGAATCTTTTGTGACGATGGTGGTTTTCTGGGCGTCGGCGAAGTATTGGATGACGGGCGGGTAACCCCCCGTCGTTTGGTGGCGGGGCGTTAGTTCCCGCTTTTAAGTGTGGTTGGCGACTGGCGCAAACAGTTTTTAACGCATCGCTAATCGTAATTGGGACGTCTGTAAATATGCATGGACGAGCCCGAATTAATTGGCATATTGGAGAGTAAAAATGGCACTGAGTGCGGAAGAAAAAGCAGCAATTGTTAAAGATAATGCCCGAGCCGAGGGCGACACCGGTTCACCTGAAGTACAGGTAGCCCTGTTAACGGCAAACATTAACAAGCTGCAGGAGCATTTCGCGGCATACAAGAAAGATCATCACAGCCGCCGCGGTTTGATCCGCATGGTCAATCAGCGCAGAAAGCTGCTCGACTATCTGAAAAGCAAGGATGTGGAGCGTTACCGGCAACTGATTAGCAAGCTGGGTCTGCGTCGATAATAAATACCCTGCAATGACTCCTATAAGGGAGTCATTGTCGTAAATAGACAGGTGAAAATAGTGAATGTTGTAAGTAAATCATTTCAGTATGGCAAGCATACTGTGACCCTTGAGACGGGTCGCATAGCGCGCCAGGCCTCCGGCGCCGTGCTTTGCAGCATGGATGACACGGTGGTTTTGTGTACCGTTGTCGGTGCGAAAAATGCACGGGAAGGGCAGGACTTTTTCCCCCTGACGGTCAACTATCAGGAAAAAACCTATGCGGCGGGTAGAATCCCCGGTGGTTTTTTTAAACGCGAGGGGCGTCCCACAGAGAAGGAAACCCTCACCAGCCGCTTGATCGACCGACCGATTCGGCCCCTGTTTCCCGATGGTTTTAAAAACGAGGTCCAGGTGGTGTTGACCGTGATGTCCGCTAACAAGGATATCGACCCGGATATTCCCGCCCTGATCGGTGCATCGGCGGCACTGGCCATTTCCGGCCTGCCCTTTAACGGGCCGGTGGGTGCGGCCCGGGTGGGCTTTAACGAAGCCGAGGGTTATCTGCTTAACCCTACCTTTTCGGCCCTCAAGGATTCAAAACTGGACATGGTCGTCGCCGGCACCAAAGATGCCGTGTTGATGGTTGAGTCCGAGGCTCAGGAGCTGTCTGAAGACCTGATGCTGGGTGCGGTACTCTACGCCCACCAGGAAATGCAGGCGGTTATCCAGGTCATCGACGAGCTGACCCGTGAAGCCGGCAAGCCCCGTTGGGACTGGCAGGCGGAGCCGGAAAACACAGCGCTTGCCGAACGTCTGAAAGCGGACTTTGGCGCCGGTGTTGAAGAAGCCTATCTGATTACCGATAAACAACAACGCACCGGACGTCTGGACGAACTTCGCGCCAGCGCCAGCGAAGCCCTGGTGGTTGAGGGTGGTGACATCAGCGATGAAGATGTCCGCGAAGCCTTTAAAAAGCTGGAAAAGAAAGTGGTTCGCGGTCGTATCATCCGTGGTGAACCCCGTATCGATGGCCGTGACGGAAAAACTGTTCGGCCTATCGCCGTCGAAGTCGGCGTGCTGCCCAAGGCCCATGGCTCTGCCCTGTTTACCCGGGGTGAAACCCAGGCCATCGTCGCCAGCACGCTTGGCTCCTTGCGCGATGCCCAGCGCCTGGAAACCCTCCAGGGCAGCGTTGAAGATACGTTTATGCTGCACTATAACTTCCCGCCTTATTCTGTGGGTGAAGCAGGCCGTATGGGCGGCACCAGCCGTCGGGAAACCGGCCATGGTCGCCTCGCCCGCCGTGGTATCGCAGCGGTACTGCCCGATTCCGATGCCTTCCCTTATACCGTGCGGGTGGTTTCCGAGATTACCGAATCCAACGGTTCCAGCTCCATGGCTTCTGTCTGTGGTTCCAGTCTGGCGCTGATGGATGCCGGTGTACCGATCAAGGCGCCGGTGGCTGGCATCGCCATGGGTCTGGTGAAAGAGGAAGACGGTTTTGCGGTGCTTACCGATATTCTCGGCGACGAGGACCATCTGGGCGATATGGACTTTAAAGTGGCGGGTACCGCCGCCGGTGTCACCGCCCTGCAAATGGATATCAAAATCGAAGGCATTACCGAGGAAATCATGGAAACCGCGTTGGAGCAGGCACTGGCCGCGCGTTTGCACATTCTTGGTGAGATGAACAAAGTCATCGAAAACAGCCGAACCGAAGTGGCCGACACCGCGCCACGCTATGTCACCCTGAAGATTGACCCGGACAAAATCCGTGACGTCATCGGTAAGGGCGGGGCCACCATTCGTTCGCTGACCGAGGAAACCGGCGCTACCATCGACATTGAAGATGACGGCAGCATCCGCATCTACAGTGACGACCGTGAAGGCCTGGACCAGGCAGTGTTCCGCATTGAAGAATTGACCGCCGAAGCTGAAATAGGGCGCATCTACGATGGTTCGGTTGCCCGCATCGTCGACTTCGGTGCTTTCGTCACCATCATGCCGGGCACTGACGGTTTGGTGCATATTTCCCAGATCGCCGAAGAGCGGGTGGAGAAAGTTACCGACTACCTGTCCGAAGGTCAGTCCATCAAGGTAAAAGTGCTGGATGTGGATGCCCGCGGTCGTATCAAGCTGTCCATGAAGGAAGTCTCGGAAGCGGAGGGCGGCCTGCCTCGTCGCGATCGAGGCGTGGCGGCTGAAGAAGTGCCGGTGGCTGACGCCCCCCAGTAAAACGGGCGTCACCAAATAAAAAAACGGGGCATTTAATGCCCCGTTTTTTTATTGGCGCACCCATGGTTTGGCGTCGGTTGGATACGTTCCGAGAACAAACAATACCATCTGGTAAAAAACACTACCTGCAGGTAAAGTTTGCGCTTGATTTTTCCCCTCGGGATTACTGAAGTAAGCAGCAAAGCCATGACAGCGCAGACAGCCCAACAGCCTATTAGTGAATTTCTCCAGCCCGGTATTTATGTCGATTCCGACAGTCAGGCGGTAAAGGCCTTTGCCACGCAGGCACTGCAGGGCGTCGGCGGCGGTGATGTGGATCGGGGGGTGGCGCTTTATTACGCCGTGCGCGATGGCCTGCGCTATGACCCCTACGACATGATGATGACCCCGGAAAACTTTACCGCCAGTCATATCAGTCAGCGCCAGGCCGCTTTTTGTATTCCCAAGGCCATTTTACTGACCGCCGCTGCCCGCGCCGCGAATATTCCCGCGCGCCTGGGTTATGCCGACGTTCGCAATCATCTGTGTTCGCCTAAACTCAAAGCAGCCATGCAGGGGCGGGATCTGTTTATTTATCACGGCTATGTGGAAATGTACCTGGAAGGTCGATGGGTGAAATCCACGCCGGCCTTCAATAAACAACTGTGCGACAAGGTGGGTATTAAAACCCTGGATTTTAATGGCCGGGATGACGCCATGATGCATCCCTATGACCGCGAGGGTCGCCAACACATGGAGTACGTCCGTGATCACGGTACCTTTGCCGATCATCCCTACGAGCGGGTTCGCAATGCCTTTCTCGATATGTACGGTGATCTGAGCGACACACTGGCTGGCTTTAACGGCGATTTTGCCAGCGAGGTGGCTGGCGACTAGCCATGAACGAATTTTCTACTGATATGCAGAGGGTTATATGCAAGGTGTAAGCGTTGAATATCAATCCAGTGATGGATTGCGCCTCAAGGGCGATCATTACGGTGACCCCACCAACCCGCCGCTGATCTTTCTCCATGGCGGCGGCCAGACCCGCCATTCCTGGGGTGAGTCCGCAATCAAAGTAGCCGAAGCCGGCTGGCATGTGATCAATATGGATTCCAGGGGCCACGGTGAATCCGACTGGTGCCCGCGCTCCGATTATGAAGTGGAAACGTTTGTCGGAGACTTGAAAATCGTACTTGAAACACTGAATGAAAAACCCGTTGTGGTCGGGGCTTCAAAAGGCGGTATCGTCGCTCTGGCCACCGCCTGTATGGATCAGTCACTGCTGCGCGGCATCGTCCTGGTCGATGTCACGCCCCGCCTGGAGCCTGCCGGCGTTGGTCGAATTCTTGAATTTATGCGCTCCCGGGCCGATGGCTTCGCCAGCCTGGAAGAAGCTGCTGAGATCGGAAGAGCACACGTCTGCAGCAGCTTCTTCCAGGCT
>OBIY01000878.1_pt1 | contig 10155 bp, 8 predicted proteins | sample 1519841 | NCBI WGS metagenome assembly OBIY01 (sample SAMN03019774, study PRJEB22545) | beach sand metagenome | biome: beach; feature: sea beach; material: beach sand | place: USA: Municipal Pensacola Beach, FL | collected 2010-07-30 | depth 30-40 cm m
CCGGCAGTGGCGCTGAGGGATCTACCCACCCGGTGCGCAATCCTTCTCAATCCGATGAGCAACTGGGACAGGTAAGCGCGACCACCGTGGCGGACGCGCACAGGGCGCTGCGAATCGCCCATGACTTCGCTCCCCAGTGGGCTGCGGAAAACCCAACCAACCGTGCCAACTTGCTGCGCCGGATAGCCGATGAATTACAGGCTAACAAGCCGGCCTTGATGACCCTTTGCATTTGCGAGGCGGGCAAGACCGTGCGGGATGCCGAGGCGGAGGTACGCGAAGCCATCGACTATTGTCGTTACTACGCGGGGTTGGCGGAATCCCTGGCAGATCCCCTGCCACTGCCCGGCAGCGTTGGTGAATTGAACGAACTGAGCTGGCATGGGCGTGGGCCGTTTCTGTGTATCAGCCCATGGAACTTTCCCTTGGCCATCTTCTGTGGGCAGGCCATGGCCGCTCTAGTAAGCGGCAACCCGGTGTTGCTTAAACCGGCCGAGCAGACCAGCCTCATCGCAGGGTTTGTCACGCGGCTTTGCCACCAGGCCGGCGTTCCCGCCGCTGCCATGCAATTATTGCCAGGTGCTGGGCCGACCCTGGGTGCGGCCCTACTGCCACGCCCCGAATTAAAAGGCGTGGTCTTTACCGGCTCCTGCGCCACGGCACAGGTCATCCAGCGAAACCTGGCGGATCGCGAAGACGACATCATTCCACTGATCGCCGAGACGGGCGGCCAAAACGCCATGATTGTTGATTCGACCGCTCTGCCCGAGCAAGTGGTGCGCGATGTCCTGATCTCGGCGTTCGGGAGCGCCGGGCAGCGTTGTTCCTGTCTGCGTTTGCTGTACCTTCAAGAAGACATTGCCGAGGAACTTATTGCCTTGCTGAAAGCAGCGATGACCACTCTGGAGATTGGCGACCCCTGGCACCTTGCCACCGATGTCGGGCCTGTCATCAGCCCACAGGCGGCCCAGGCGCTAACCAGCCACATCGAGACCCTGCGTGAGCAGGGTTCAACCGTTTTCAGTGTGACCTTGCCACCAGGTTTGAATCAGCGCCAGTTTGTACCACCAACGCTGATTGAACTTGCCGACAGCAAGCAATTAAAGGGCGAGGTGTTTGGACCGATTTTACATGTGGTTCGGTATGGCGCCGATCAACTTGATGAGGTGATTGAAGCCATTAACGCTACAGGATTTGGCCTCACGTTGGGAATACACAGCCGCATTGAAGCGGTGTGCCGCTATATCTCCGCCAGAGCCCAGGCCGGCAATATCTATATCAACCGCGCAATGACTGGCGCCGTCGTAGGTAGTCAACCCTTTGGCGGGCAGGGCCGCTCCGGTACCGGCTTCAAGGCCGGGGGACCACATTATTTGTACCGCTTTATGAGTGAAAAGTGTATATCAATCGATATCACTGCTGCCGGCGGCAATGCGAGTTTACTCAGTAAACCATGAGCGACCGATAGCGTTGTCGTGACTCAATTATTCTCGGAAGTTTGTCGGCGAGAACCAAAAAAACAAACTAAACTGACAAAACAGGTTAAAAGAAAATTCAGGGGACAAGGGTCGTTTTTGAGGTGAATAGCGGAATAAATTGTCGAAAACATTGAAGCAGATTAAGCGCTTCAAGGGCAGCGAATAATGTTTGATATTCTCAATCAATATGGGGTGTCCGACGTTCACCTCAAAAACGACCCAACCAGTGGGCTTCAGGCCGTTATTGCCATTCACGATACCACCTTGGGTCCTGCCGTCGGCGGATGCCGGTTAATTCGTTATACCAACCAGGAAGATGCCCTGATTGATGCGGCGCGACTGGCCCGGGGCATGACCTACAAAGCCGCCCTGGCGGGGTTACCGGCAGGTGGTGGTAAGGCCGTAATTTTATCGCCGCCCGAGCCATTTGAACGCGCTGCCCTGTTTCGCAGTTTCGGTGATTTCATTGACAGTCTGAATGGTCGCTATGTAACCGCCCTGGACTCCGGCACCAACCTTGATGATATGGACATTGTTGCCAGTAGGACCCGCCATGTCAGCAGTTCAACCCTACTGGGCGATTGCAGCCTGCCCACGGCCCGTGGAATTTTCAGTGGCATCCAGGTGGTCTATGGCCAGCAAAGGGGGCACGGTAATCTCCAAGGTGCCCGCGTGGCGATTCAGGGGCTCGGCCACGTCGGCATGAATCTCGCTCGGCTACTGCATCAGGCCGGCGCACAACTGATTGTCAGTGACATCGATACCACCCGCGCGGATCAGGCGCGAGAGCGATTTAACGCTCAAGTCGTCCCACCCGAACACATTTATGCCCAGCCCTGCGATATTTTCGCACCGTGTGGCCTGGGCGGTGTCATCAACGAAACCACCATCGACCTTTTACGTTGTCCGATCATCGCCGGTGCCGCGAATAACCAGTTGGCCGACGAAAGTCTGGCCGAAGTGCTCCAGGATCGGGGAATGCTCTATATCCCGGATTTTGCCATCAATGCCGGCGGGCTGATTTACGCACTGATGAAGTACCGCAACGCTGATGATACGGAAATCGAACAGCGACTGAGTCAGATTCCCACGACCATCACCGCGCTTTTACACCATGCCAGCCGCAACCGCACAAGTCCCTGGCATAGTGCATTGAAAATGGCGGAAGCAAAGCTCCAGGGCGCTGGCAAAATCCCCGTCTCCCCGGCTGCGGACGCTCCGACCAACTCGGTATTGGCCATGGCCCAATAGTTCATTCGAATACCAGCAAAGGAGGAAGCAACCATGCGAGGGCGCCACCGTTTCGCCATTCCTTTTTTCCGCTACCTCGATGAGGAGGGCAGGCCCGAGGACAGCCTGCCGCTCTGGACCCGTGATCATGACTTGCTCAAGGCAATTTATGAAAGCATGGTGCTGACCCGCACCTTCGATCAAAAAGCCATCGCGTTGCAGCGAACAGGCCAGTTGGGCACCTACCCCTCCACACTGGGACAAGAAGCCATCGGCACCTGTATCGGTCTGGCAATGGCTGCCGAGGATGTGCTGGTGCCTTACTACCGCGATAGCGCGGCCCAGGTTCTTCGCGGCATGGGTTGGGAGGAAATACTGCTGTACTGGGGGGGTGACGAGCGCGGCGGTAATGCCAATATCCACAGTCGGGACTTACCCGTGTGTGTGCCCGTCGCCACCCAGTTAAGCCAGGCCGCCGGGGTGGCCACGGCAATGACAATCAAAGGTCACGCGGGGGCAACGGTGGTGACCTGCGGCGATGGCGCGACTTCCAAGGGGGATTTCCTGGAAGCGCTCAATGTCGCTGGTGTCTGGCACCTGCCTCTGGTGGTGGTGATCAACAATAACCAGTGGGCCATATCCGTGCCACTTGACCAGCAGACAGCGACGGCCAGCCTGGCGCAAAAAGCGATTGCCGCCGGTATTGATGGCGTCCAGGTGGACGGTAACGACGCCATCGCGGTGTACGATGCCCTGAACAATGCGCTAGAAAAAGCTCGACACAATGCACAGGCGACGCTGATTGAAGCTGTCACCTATCGCCTGTCCGATCACACCACCGCCGACGATGCTTCCCGTTACCGTAGTCAAGACGAGGTCAGGAAAAACTGGCAGCACGAACCAATCCTGCGCTTTCGCAATTTTCTTCATGGCCTTGAACTCTGGGATGTGGAACAGGAACAGGCGCTATTGCAAAACTGCCAAAAGACCGTCGACGCCGGTGTCGACAAGTATTTGGCTCAGAAACCTGAAGCCCCGGAAGCGATGATTGACTATCTCTATGAGTTTGTCCCCGCCTCCCTGGAGAGCCAGCGCGAGGCGATTATTGCCAAGGCCGCAAGCTTGAATAAAAACCATCAGGGAGCTTAAGTATGGCCAGACAGCTTTCCCTTGTCCGCTCCGATCGCGACACCGAGAATGAACCATCGGGGCACCAAGAAAACATCGTCGAAGGGACCCTGGTCGAGGCCGTGAACCTGGCCCTCCGCCATGAAATGAGCCGTGACGATTCAGTGGTTATCCTCGGCGAGGATGTCGGCGCCAATGGCGGTGTTTTTCGCGCCACCGTTGATCTCCGAGAACAGTTTGGCCCCTTGCGCGTACTTGATACCCCACTGGCGGAAGGCCTGATCGCCGGTCTCAGTATCGGTATGGCGACCCAGGGCCTCAGGCCGGTTGCGGAAATCCAGTTTATGGGATTTATTTTCCCGGCGCTGGAGCAACTTGTTTGCCACGCCGCGCGCATGCGCAACCGCACCCGCGGGCGCTTGTCCTGCCCACTGGTGGTCCGAGTGCCGTTTGGTGGTGGCATCCACGCCCCCGAGCACCATTCCGAGAGCACGGAAGCACTGCTCGCCCATATTCCGGGTCTGCGGGTGGTTGTGCCGTCCTCGGCAGTCAAGGCCTACGGTTTGCTGCTGGCGGCAATCCGTGATCCCGACCCCGTCATTTTCCTGGAGCCCAAACGCATTTATCATGCGGAAAAACAGCGTATTCACGACAACGGGCAGGCCTTGCCTCTGGATACCTGTTTTACGCTCAGCCAAGGTACTGACCTCACCCTGCTCAGTTGGGGCGCGATGATCAGCGATTGCCGTGAAGTCGTCACCAAAATGGCCGAACGTGACATCGCCATTGAGTTGATCGATGTCGCAACCCTCAAGCCGCTGGATATGGAGACCATACTCACTTCGGTCCGTAAAACTGGCCGTTGTGTGATTGTTCATGAGGCGCCCCGAAGCGGGGGCGTTGGGGCGGAAATAGCCGCCGAAATCAGCGAGCGGGCGCTGCTGGATTTGAAAGCGCCGGTTAGTCGGGTCACGGGTTTCGACACTATTATGCCCTACGCGCGTAGCGAAACAGTGTATATGCCCAATACCCGCGATATCGAGCACCAAATAGAAAACACCCTCGGCTTCGGGTAAATCAAGCACAGCTGCACTTCGCGCCGTGAGTCTGTAGAAAGGCCTGTTCACACCGATGACCCCAGGGACAACCCAAACAACGTGAACAGGCCCTAAAAGGAGTTGGACGTGCGTTATTTTAATTTACCCGATCTCGGCGAGGGTTTGCTGGAAGCGGAAATTATTGAGTGGCATGTGGCCTCCGGCGATAGTGTGGCCGCCGACCAAATACTGGTAACGGTGGAAACCGCCAAGGCAATAGTGGAAATACCTTCTCCCAGAGAGGGTGTCGTGGCGGCAATGTTCGGGCAGCCGGGCGATATTGTTCATGTCGGCGAACCCCTGGTGGAATATGTTAGCGACGGACACGAAAGCCAGACCGTGGTCGGGGAGCTGCATGTGGCCGCCCGAAGTGAGGCCAGTGAAGATCGCTTCATCATCGGTGCAGCTCAGGCTCCCGGTACGCGCGGGCCCGTGCGTGCGACACCCAGTGTCAGAGCATTGGCCAAACGTCTAAATGTGGATATTGGTCGGGTCACTGGCAGCGGCCCCCAGGGGTTGATCAGCGCTGCCGATATTGAGCGTGTGGCAAAGCTGGAAAAGGAAAAAGGTCCCTCGATACCGCTGCGAGGGGTCCGCCGTTTTATGGCAAAGTCCATGGCGCTGTCTCGGGACCACGTCGTGCCAGTTACCATTAACGACGATTGCAATCTGGCAAATTGGCCGGACGGGACGGATCCGACCCTGCGTTTACTGAAAGCAATTGTCAGCGGTTGTGAGGCCGAGCCCATTCTGAACAGTTGGCTGGATAACGATGCACTGACTTACAGGGTAATGAAAAACATCGATGTGAGCATGGCGGTAGATACCCCGGACGGCCTGTTTGCACCGGTCCTGCGGGACATCGGCAATCGCTCGGCAAAAGACCTGCGTCAGGGACTGGATCGGCTCAAACTGGATGTAATGGCCCGGACCATCCCCCCAGATGGGGGGATGGTCCGGGCCATTCCCGGACCATCCCCCCTGCCGAGATGCTCGGCGCCACTATCGGACTGAGCAACTTCGGGATGATCGCAGGCCGCTATGCCAACCCGGTGATCGTGCCGCCCACCGTAGCAATCATTGCCGCGGGCAGCATGCGAAACGAAGTTTGGGCACTGAATAAACACCCGGTCGTCATCCCCGTCATGCCACTGTCATTGACCTTTGATCACCGGCTGATCACCGGCGGCGAGGCGGCCCGCTTTCTGGCAGCTCTCAAGGCAGACCTCGAACGCTGATTTGGGGAGTTATCACGATTATTGAATGAAAGTGGGCCTGTCGTATCCCATTGCTCTCCACGTTTTTGCACAGCCGTAATAACGTGACGTTCAACAACCCGCTTGCCTTGAGCACGGGAGCCTAGCCCAGAACTTCGGCAATAGACTGGCGTAGTCGGTCAATAAACAAATCCACCTCCCGTTCGCTGATAGTCAGCGGCGGTGACATCACCATATTATCGGCCACAGCCCGGCACAGGAGTCCGTTTTCAAAGCATTTATTGTGTACCGGTACCCCGACACCCGTGGGGTATTTCTCTGGATCGGGGGCAAAAGTAATGGCCCCAAGCAGGCCGTAATTGCGAATATCGATCAGGTGCGGGATATCCCGAAGGCTGTGCAGGGCATCCTCCCAGTACTTACCGATGGGCCCGGACGCGCGAGTCAACAGGCCTTCTCGCTCGTAAATTTCAAAAGCCGCCAGCCCAGCAGCCGCGGCAACGGGGTTGCCGGCATAGGTATTGCCATGAAATATCTCCGGCACGCCGGCGGGCGCGGCATCGAATATCGTCTGTTGAATTTCCTCTTTGAGAAACACGCCACCCATGGGCACGGTGCCGCCATTAATCGCCTTGGCGGTAGTCATCAAATCCGGGGTAACGCCGAACTCCACGGCCGCGAAGGCCGAGCCGGTGCGACCAAACCCGGTCACCACTTCGTCAAAAATCAACAAAATGTCGAAGCGATCACAAATCTGACGTAAACGCTGCAGATAATCCCGCGGCGGTGGCACCATACCCCCAGCACCCACAACAGGCTCTACAATGACCGCACAGATATTCTCCGCACCCCGAAATGCGATGATCTGCTCTAGCACATCCGCTTTATCCGCACCCTTTGCCGGTAAGCCCCTGCTAAAGGCGCTATTGGCGATATCGAGCATATCGGGCAGAAAATCCACCTCGTCAATGGTTGGAAAGCCCTTGCGATTATTGGGGATACCCTGCAACGAAGTACTACCGACATTAACCCCATGATAACCACGTTCCCGAGCGATAAACCGCGATTTCGTCGCCTTGCCCCGCGCCCGATGGTAAGCCACCGCAATCTTCATCGCCGTATCAACGGATTCAGAACCGGAATTGGTGAAAAACACCCGGTTCAACCCATCCGGCGCGTGCTCAACCAACTTTTCAGCAAACCTGAAAGTCACCGGCGAGCCAAACTGAAAGGGCGGGCAAAAATCCATTTGCATCAATTGCTTATGAACCGCGTCGGCAACCTCCTTACGGCTATGACCCAAGTTGGCACACCAAAGACCAGCGGTGATATCGAGCACCTCCCGCCCCTCGGGGGTATAGACATAACTCCCTTCGGCGCGCTCTATCAGGCGGGGATTCTGGCGAAAACCCCGAACATTGGTAAAAGGCTGCCACCAGCTCTCAAGGTGCAATTCGTTCATTGTCTACTCCTGCTCCACCGTCACCCACCCGGTGACAAAGCAGCACATTCTACAGAAACCCGCTGCCACAATGTGTCTGCAAACACATCGGTAGCCATGTTGCTATCCGCGAAACAATATCGTTTAATCCCACTTCGCATGAAGTTAATTTCACAAGCTATTGAAAGTAGGGAAACTCCATAATGAATATATACAAAGAGTCCCCTTTGGTAGCAAAGCGGGAACAACAGCAAACCTACATTGAAGTTACAGACTTTGGTGATTTGCTGCTGGCCTATCTGCAGCAGCTCGACGTTGAATACGTCTTCGGCATTCCCGGCGGTGCAATCGAGCCTTTTTACAACGCTCTGGCGCGCAGTGACCGCCAGGGTGGGCCCAGAACTGTTGTCGCTCGTCACGAAGCGGGGGCCGCTTATATGGCCGATGGTTACTCACGCAACAGCGGTAAACTGGGGGTAGTGTGTGCGACTACCGGACCGGGGGCAACCAATCTGATTACCGGTGTCGCCGCCACCTCGGAATACAACATTCCCCTGCTGGTGATCACCGCGCAAACGCCCCTGGCAAGCTTTGGTGCCAGCGCTGTTCAGGAATCCTCCTGTACCGCCATCAATACAGTCGCGCTTTACCAGCAAATGTGCCGTTACAGCACCCTGATCTCGCATCCGGATCAATTTGAGCGCAAACTCGTCACGGCAATCATGACCGCCTTTTCCGAACGCGGCCCGGCCCATATCAGCGTGCCGATGGATATCTGGCATCTGGAGCCCAAGTCACCGGAACCGGCTTTCAACCTACCCGCCTTGCTGGATAGGCCTTCTTTATTTGATACCGCTGCAGTGGATCAACTGTGCCGGGAAATGACGCAATGCAGCAACCCGGTATTCCTGATTGGCGATGAAGCCGCTGAAGCCATAGGTCTGATCCTTTCCGTGGCGCTGAAAATAAACGCCCATCTCATTGTTACCCCTCAGGGTAAAGGGCTGGTAAGCCCCTACCATCCGCTGTTTCGAGGGGTTATCGGTGTCGCGGGTCACCAAAACGCCCGCGAGCTTATGCAAAGCCCCGATATCGACCGAATATTTGTCATCGGCGCCCACCTCGGCCAGTGGGCGACCAGCGGTTGGGATATACAGGCCTTTAACAACCGCATTACTCATATCGAAGAAAATGAGATTAACCTGGCCAAAACGCCCATGGCCGGCCTCCACGTGCGCGGACGCATCGCCACTGTGTTTGAAACAGTGCTCGGTGAACTCAGTGACGAAACACTGGATTACAAAGCCGTCGGCAAGCGGCAAAATACCGAGCCCGCTGACCGGAAAAGGGCCTTCAAGCTGGACGACGAAACAGGCTATGTTTCCGACGCCAGTCCCATCAAGCCCCAGCGCCTCATGCGGGAGTTACCCAATATTTTTCCCGCGCACACACACTATCTGGCCGATGTAGGCAATAGCTTTGCCTGGGCCATACACTACCTGCACCCTTACGACCGCCGGATCGCCGGCAGACGGGACGCCAAGGGCGGGCTTTTCCGGGCGACGCTGGATTTCGCCCCCATGGGTTGGGCCATTGGTAGTGCCGTGGGCACCGCGCTCGCCCACCCTGGCGAGCCGGTAGTTTGCATTACCGGCGACGGCGCCATGCTAATGAGTGGCCAGGAAATCACTGTTGCCATACAGGAACAACTCCCCGTTATCTATGTTGTCCTTAACGACCACGCCTTTGGCATGGTGAAACACGGCCAGCAAATGACCGGTGCGGAGCCAATCGCATTTGATCTGCCAAAAGTGGATTTCGCGGAATTCGCCAAGGCCATGGGAGCGCAGGCCTTCACCATAAACTTCGTCGAAGACCTGGTCGAGCTCGATGGTGCGGCCATTTGCCGCCACCCCGGCCCCACGCTACTGGATGTGCGTATTGATCCCGATGAAGTCCCCCCCATCGGCGGCCGCACCGACTTTCTGCGCGCAAACAGTTAAGTTTTCGCGACCGGTCCCAAAATACTGTAAGCCGGATCCTGCAAATGAATGACGAAACCGACCAACAGCCCCGCGAGCAGATTACTACCAAAATCTGGCGGGAAGAGCCCGAGCCCGACAACCCCTTTGCTGCCTCCGCCTGCTACTGCGCTGGTTACGACGTTTTCGGCGACCTACTGGGTAAAATCAGTCTCATTGAATACATATGGCTGATTTTTAAACTGGACCCGCCAACAAGCGAACAGGCCAGACTTTTCGAATCCCTGGCCGTGGCGCATTGCGGTTGGTGCGGTGTTGGCAAACCCCGGCCCCCGGGACCACAGCGTCCGCGCAGCCATGAATGCCGGCGTCGGTGGTTCAACCCGCGCTTCAGCGCTAATGGCAGCTATTGCGGTTGGTGCGGGCAACCTGGGTGGCAGCAGGGAAGTTTACACCGCACTACAGTACTGGCAGCGATGCGGTACTGATCTTGAAGCCTGGCGAGACATCATTCGTAACCCGCCCAAAGAGGAACGTGCGGATGTATGGCCGGAGTTTGAACACACCCCTGGTTTTGATCCT
>OBIY01000879.1_pt1 | contig 10154 bp, 8 predicted proteins | sample 1519841 | NCBI WGS metagenome assembly OBIY01 (sample SAMN03019774, study PRJEB22545) | beach sand metagenome | biome: beach; feature: sea beach; material: beach sand | place: USA: Municipal Pensacola Beach, FL | collected 2010-07-30 | depth 30-40 cm m
ACGGGTCAGATCAACCGCCCTGCCGGCTGCACTATCAATCGCATCCAGCCTTTTCAACACTCTGTCGTCAAAGCCATCGTAAGACCGCAGCAATTCCATGTTCCCGAGAATGATGCCCAGCAGGTTATTAAAATCGTGGGCGATTCCACCGGTAAGTTGCCCGACGGCTTCCATTCGCTGTGTTCTGCGCAGGATCGCTTCGGTCTCCTTCTGCTCATCAATATCGGCATGGGTACCGATAAACCGCAGTGGTGCGCCCTGGCCATCACGTTCAACCACCTTGCCGCGCGCACGTATCCACATGTAGCCACCATCTTTGCGCCGGAAACGAAACTGGATGTCGTAACGCTCGGTTCTACCTGCCAGATAATCGCGCACCGCCTGTGCCGTCGCCTCGCGGTCATCAGGATGGAGTCGCTGTTGCCACTGTTCATAGGCCGGAGGAAATTCACCGACTTCATACCCCGCCATGGTGAAATAGCGAGGATCAAACTCGACCCGTTCATCAGCACCCATGTGCCAATCCCAGACCCCCTCGTTGGCGACACTGGCAACATAGCGCAGCCGCTCTTCACTTGACTTCAGCTGTTCGCGAATTCGATACGCTTCACTAACATCCCGGAAAACCAGTACGACACCAGTGATATTTCCATTTTCATCTTTAATCGGTGCTGCCGAATCGGCTATCTGGCTGCTCTGTCCACCACGTGCAATGAGTAGCGTGTTGTTGGCCAGTTCGACCATCTTCCCCGTCGCCAGCACCTCCTCCACCGGATTAGATGCACGGTCACCGGTTTCCCCATCCACAATGTCGAACACTTCGGAAACCATCCTACCGGCAGCTTCGTCACTGCCCCAGCCGGTGAGCTTTTCCGCCACAGGATTGAGTCGACGGATCAGCCCTTCAGCGTCGGTCGCCAACACCGCATCGCCAATTGAGTTAATGGTTGTACGCAGGTCCTGCTCGCGGTCGCGAAGCTCTACCTCAGCTCTGTTGCGCTCTTCAAATCGCTGTTGCAGCTGGTCAATCATGGAGTTGATGCCATCGGAAAGCCCCCTGACCACGCCACTACCGACTATTCTCGCGCGGTTTCCTGAATCTCCTTCGGCAATGCTATTGACCACCGACGACAGATGCATGAGTGGTTCAACGGCAAAACGCCTGGCGACAAAGAACAACAGCGCGGCAAAAGCAATAGCGTAAAACGCTATCGGCCATGCTCTGGTTATGGTCTGGTGCCAGAGCCGGGTACGATCTGCACTTAAATCAAACAGTGCGTAGATGCCACCGTGGGCATAGTCACGCAGGGAATTCGGTCCACCGGGGTAACGGAACGGCAGGTAAGCTCTAATCACTGCGCCACCATCTGCGACGCCGATATCTGCTCCGTGAGACCTTTGTACCTCGCTCAATTTCTCTGGGGAGAACCCTTCGAGAACAGCGCCCGCGTCCTCACCAAGCAGGGCGCGTCGGGTCGCCTGGACGATTCTGCCCTCAGTATCAATCGCGGCGATAAGACGGTAACGGGTATCGACCCCACGGGCTGCAAGTGCCTGGCCGAGGGTGCGTAGCTGCGGATCGGTCATTTCCAGCTGCATCTCGCGTTGCAGAGCGGCGAGATCACGAGCTACCAGCCCGCGGCTGGAATCAATCAGGTCTGAAGAAAAACCCCGGTAGGTGGAATAAATTCCGATACCTGATAAAAAAGAAGCGCCGATCAACGTGAGTACGGGAATCCAGAACCCCAGTCTGATAGTACGAATGTCGCTCACCGGACCATCCCGGGGAGAAACTGACCGCTGGACAAGTAGGATGTTTCGGGTTTCGATGCCAGCAGGCGGCGTTCTACCATCAGGGCTGCAAGCTCATCGGCCAGCTTGAGCAATTGCCCGTCCGGGTAGGCCAGTAGCTCTCTGTTTTCAGCAAGCGTTGGTAATACCAGACCATCAAATAGTGCAGCGACGCGGTCATTGGCGACCCCAAGTCGTGGCGCCATCAGTTTGGCCGCCCGTAGCGGCTCCTGCTGCCAGTAGTGACGAGCTTTGAAATAGGCTTGCAGTAGCGCCTCTATTTGCCCCGAACCACGACCCAGCCACTCTCTTTTAACAACCAGAACATCCATGATGCGGCCGGGTATCTGACTGCTGTCAAACAGCAGACGGGCGCCTTTCTCCAGCAACTGGGACCGGGCTGGCTCAAAAGTAACCACCGCATCAACAGAGTCAAAACAGTGCAGATGGTTACCTGCTGCGCACTCGATGAGCTCCACATCATCACTCTGCAGCCCGCCGGCCTGCAGCGCACCATCGAGCAAAACCGCGCCCACGGCACCAGTCTCAACTGCTATTTGTTTGCCTTTTAAATCAGACAGCGCACCAATCTGCGGATGCGCCAACAACACATCACCACCCGCTGAGTAATCCAAGACAAGCACGACGGTCAACTCCACGCCCTGTTCAAGGAGCGTTAACACTTCATCCAATGTGAGGGCGGCCGCCTCCAGGGTGCCCTGGCGCAACGCATCACTCACCTGAGAGGCGGATGACAGTTCGACCAGGTGATGCTGGTCACCATCCAGATAACCGAGTTCGCGGGCCAGGTAGAGATGTTCATACCCGGGCCAGACATTGGTACCAATGCGCAGTGGTTTCTCTGCGGCTGGAGAGAACAGGACTACCATTACCCATCCGATAGCCGCCATCAACAGCAGCGTTAAGACAGGCACTAATTTTGAAACTGGTTTAACCACACATCACTCCACTCTGTACCAATACAACGCTATCGGACAGCTTCCGATCGAGTTTAAGTGTGCCGAACATTAATTTATAGAAGATTCTCCTGAGAGAACATCAGGCCGTGTTAACGAAATATCCGGTGGTCAGGTACTATCCTAACCTAAAGACATTGCGCTTTCCCTGGTCTGTAATCCAGGTCGTGTGACTCTACGATTCAAATCTGCAATAGCCCGTCTGGACCCACTACTCGCAAAGTGCTGTTGCACGCGAGCTAGAACCGGAAGCACCCCGCTCTGTGGTGGCCGCAACGACGCCACTCGAGACCAGGCATGCTTGCGCCGTTGCCCTTGCGGGGCATCAGCAGCACGAAGAAATGACCGTTAAAAACCACGCACTTCCTTGAGGGTCTGGTAGGCTTTGCTAATCGCCTGGGTTTTCTCTTTGGCCAGCTCGATCATCTCTTCTGGAAGACCTTTCGAGACCAATTTATCCGGATGGTGCTGGCTCATTAGACGACGGTAAGCTTTTTTGATTTCAGCATCAGTCGCGTTGGGCTTGAGGCCGAGGAGTTCAAATGCCTGCTCTGCAGGAGAGGCGCCACCCGCACTGCGTTGGGTGCGCTGGCGGCGGTGACCCGTGTGGCCCTGCCAGCCTGCAAGCCGCAGTAGCTGCTCAAATTCAGCTTTGGGCAGACCCAGTTGATCAAACAGGGAGAGCAGTATCTTGCGTTCCGCCGGATGCAGTTGACCATCCGCCAGCGCCGCCTGGATCTGCGCTTCAAGAAAGAGCCGAATCAGATTCTGGCGCCGATGACACTCCTGACGGAATTGGGTCATCACCTCCTTGATCGGGAAGTCCGGCTCTTTACCCTGGTTGAATAACTCTACCGCCGCACTTTTTTGCTCGGCCGAAAGATTCATTCTGTTCATCAGCATCTCGGCAGCACGAATCTCGTTCCGCGAGACCTGACCATCTGCCTTGCTGATATGCCCCATCACCGAGAAGAGTGCAGTGAAAAACGCCGTCTGCACCCGTTCCATATCGCCAGGGGGCAATTCACCGGAGGAAAATTGCTGTTCCAGACCACGATCAAACTGATGACCAACCGCACCAGCCAGTAGAGCCCCCAGCGGTCCACCGATCATAAACCCGAAGGCACCACCTATCGCTTTTCCCCACCAGGCCATTAACACTGCTCCGTTTGGTTTTGGCTTACCGATGCAGGCTCAATCAGCTGGAAGCGCTGCTGTTCATTGCCGTCAAGATTCACCATTTCGGTGAACATCTTTAGCGGCCTGACCCAGAGGCCGTACGCTCCGTAGAGAGCGCGGTAGACCACCAGCGGCTCCTCAGTTTCACTGTGATGGGCAACGCCGATCACCTGATATTCATTACCTTTATAGTGCCGGTAGCGGCCTTTGATAACAGTGTCCATTGTTTACTTTGCCTGCCAACTGTTGGAAGAGCCGTCGAGCCGACAATTGCCGCGAAAGCTGGCTGGATCGACTGTCCGAACAAAGAAAAACTCCGTCGCAGCACCCTGACCACGACGGAGTTCTAGAAGTGTCGACTGCTTTTCTAACAGCCTGATTTCATCCAGCTTGGTTCAGGTACGGGCCAGTGCTTTGGCTCGGGCCGGTCTGGCAAGCATTTTTTCCAGCCAGGCGACCGCAGCAGGAAATGCGCTGTTATCGAACTGTTTGTAGACATCAACCAGCCCCATCATCGACGCCACGTTCAGATCAGCCAGGGTAAAACTGTCACCGACCAGATATTCGCGACCCTGCAGATGGTCATCAAGTACTTTCATCGGCGCCGGGTAGTTGGCCAGCGCCGCCTCTACCAGAGCCGGGTTACGCTTCTCTTCAGGATAGACCATGGCGTGACGCAGATAATCGACCAGCAATCCTTCCAGTTCAGTAGTCATCCAGAGCGACCACTGCATGATCTGTGACTGCTGATCAGGGTCATCGGGCCAGAGCGAACCAGCACCGTACCTGGAGGCGATATGCCAGTTGATGGCGATAGTTTCCCAGATCACCAGATCCCCATCACGCAGCGCCGGGACATGGCCGTTGGGGTTGATTTTCAGGAACTCGGGGGTCCGTGACTCACCGGCGTTCTGGTTCACCTTTTCATGCTCAAACTCAACGCCCAACTCTTCCAGCAGCCATAGACAGCGCTGTGCCCGCGACATCACCTGGCCATAAAGTGTCATCATTACAGATTCCTCCCTAAATAATAGACCTGCCGGTCGTAACCTTGGGCCGAAGCGCCCGCGGCCCCGGCTCCAGAATATTCCTGTCCTTGCCTACGCCCGATTCAAAGCGACGTGGCATCGTAGCGTTGCACGACACCGACGAATTGGCAAGCGCCGATGAGGGGGGGGTGATACTGGTTGAGCTCTGCATCCAGCCGGCTGAACGGCGGGCTAAAACCACCGCCCTAGATCGTCGCGAGCGGTCGACCTGCTGCTGGTAGATCGGCATAATGCGCCGTGCATACCAATAACATTCTGCGAGGGGATATCATCATGTACGAGGGTTATCAAAGCCTGAAGTTCAAACGCGACGGCTCAATACTGACCATCCAGCTGAGCAATCCGTCAGCCCGTAATGCGGTCAATGCGTCGATGCATGATGAGCTAAGTCGCGTATTCAGAGAGACTGCCCTCGACCGCGAGACGCGGGTAATCGTACTCACTGGCGACCCCGATGGCGGTGCGTTTTGCGCCGGCGGTGATATCAAGTGGATTGAAACCGTCAATGGCGAGGGTGAACGTTACGACCTGGTACAGCGGGAAGGCCTGGAGGCGCTAAACGGTATCCTCAATACCCCCCAGCCGGTAATCGCAATGATCAATGGCCACGCCATGGGTTTGGGCGCAACCCTGGCGCTTTACTGCGACCTCGCCTACATGTCGACGAAAGCCAAAATCGGTGACCCCCATGTGAAGATTGGCGTGGTCGCGGGTGACGGTGGCGCAGCGATCTGGCCACTACTGATCGGCCCCAATCGCGCCAAGGAGTTCCTGATGACCGGCGACGCAATCAGCGCCGATGAGGCAGCGACCATCGGCCTGATTAACCATGCAGTCTCCCCCGAAGAGCTGGAAGCAAAAACCTACGCCTTCGCCAAACGGATGGCTGAAGGTCCGCGATTGGCAATCGAACTGACGAAGCGGTCGGTCAATATTTTCCTGCAGCAGATGACCACCAGCACCGTCACTGCTTCGCTGGCACTGGAAGGACTCACGTTTGCCAGCGCCGACCACCGCGAAGCGGTACGCGCTTTTATGGCCAAGGAAGAGCCCCAGTTCGGCAAAGAATAGAGCCCGTACTGGCGGATCAACAATTTCCAGGTCAGCAATTTCATAGCGGAAAGCGCAATCAATGAGTGACATTCTGTTTGAACGCAGCGGTGGCCGACTGGCCATCACCCTGAACCGGCCGGAGGCCCGCAATGCGCTGACCGAGAAGATGATGGGCGACATCCGTGCTGAGGTAACCGACGCCAGTTCAGACCCGCAGATCAGGGTTATTACCATCACTGGCGAGGGTAAAAGCTTCTGCGCCGGTGGTGATTTAAAAACTCTGATGAAGGGCAAAAACCCGCTACAGATTCGTCAGCTGATCCATGGCGGAATCCGCCAGATGGTGCAGGCGATTCGTACCAGCGACAAACCGGTGATCGCGGCGGTAAATGGTTCCGTCGCTGGCGCCGGGCTGACGTTGTCACTCTGCGCAGATCTCGTAGTCGCCTGTGAATCCGCCCGCTTTGTTACCGCTTTTGGCAAGATTGGCGCCATTCCCGATGCCGCGATTCTCTACCTGCTGGCGGAGAATCTCGGCATGCTGCGCGCCAAAGAGATGGTATTGCGCGCCCAGAGTCTGGATGCAGAGGAGGCTTTACAGTTAGGTCTCTACAACGAGCTGGTGGATAGCTCAGCATTGCCCGGACGACTGGATGAACTGGCGGATGAAATCGCCAGCGGTCCGACCATGGCCCATGCGCTGGCCAAAAAGGCGCTGCACGCGGCAGGTCGGCTGTCGTTTGAGGGCTATATGGATCTGGAAGCCAGTTCCCAGGCGCTGCTACATACCGGCTACGATCATGATGAAGGTATCGCCGCTTTTGTCGAGAAAAGAGCGCCAGAGTTCAAAGGTTACTAAGGGAAATCGCTACCCGTGAACAACGGCTGAGGCGGAATCTACATTAAATTAACCCGGAAAAGACGAACTCATTCAACCTATTCCCGGTTTATATAAAGGCGCTCAACTGACAAGCTGCAAGGAACGGCAACTGTGAACACACTTTATTTTGAAGACTATGACAATGCCTGGTCGATGGAGACCACCCGCCGCACCATCAGCGAATACGACATCATGCAGTTTGTCACCCTGGTGGGGCTGCGCGAACCACTTTTTCTGGATATGCAATACCTGCAGGAGGAGACCGATTACGAGCGTCGCCTGGCACCGGGTAGCCTGACCTTCAGCTATGCGGAAGGGCTGGTCATCGGCAGCGGCATGCTTGAGGGTACCGGCATGGCCTACCTGGGTGGTGACAGTAAAATTCTCGGTCCCGTCTACGTTGATGACACCATCCATGTCGTATTGACGCTTCACGATAAACGGGAGACCTCAAAAACCGACCGGGGTATTGTTACCACCTACAACCGGGTCTATAACCAGTCGGGCGACCTGGTGCTGGAATACTGGCCGAAAAGAATGATTCGCCGCCACAGTTAATATTGGTTTGATTCAGGTTCTGACAGCCCTGTTGCAATACCCTCTTTAAAACTGCACTACTATTCATCTGTCAGGCCTCGTACCGTCAGGAGAACTCAATGAGCCACGCATTTACCGATCAGGATATTCAACAGCTGGAACACGGCGAGGGGCAGCGCCTCTATGGGGATGGCGCCCTCGTGGTGCTTAAGGGCATGCTTGAGGCGGGTATCAGTTATTTTGGTGGCTACCCCGGGTCGCCGACGTCCAACCTGATCGACGCAGCCGCCGATGCTTACGACAAGGTACTCAAACCCCGCGGCATCTATATGGAATCCTCGGCTAACGAAATGTCCGCTGCCGCCATGTGTACAGCTTCCTGCTACACGCCGGTGCGTGGTGCGGTTACCTGGAAGGTGCTCGGTAACGGTGTGGCAACCGACGTACTCGACCACGTTTCACAGATTGGCGTTGAAGGTGGCACGGTGATCGTTGTCGGTGAAGACTATGGCGTCTCCAGCACCACCGTGGCGCAGCGCACCCTGCCCTGGGCGATGAAATCGGGAATCGTGGTGATCGATCCACGTGCCGACCAGCAGCTGCTGTTGAAACTGACGCGGGAGAGCTTTGAGCTCTCCGAAGCCTCCAATACCGTGGTGGCACTGCTGCTGCGACCGCAACTTTCCCATGCCAATGCCGAGGTAAAAACCGCCAACAACGCGCCGTCACGGTACAACACCCACGACAAAATCCAGTTCAGTGTCGCTGAACCGCATCGCTATCCCCTGCCACCAAACACCCAGCGGCAGGAGGTAGAGCGCTATACCGACCGGCTACCTCGGGCAGAAAAGTACATTCTTGCAAATGGACTGAACGAGAAGTTCGGCCAGGGCAACGGCAAAATCGGTCTAATCACCCACGGCACTGTATTCAATACCACTCTGCGGGTTCTCTCTCTGCTAGGTCTGGCAGACGAACGGGGCACACTCGACCCGGCTATCGACCTTCTGCAGTTAAATGTGGTCAATCCGCTCTGCCCCGAACAGCTGGTCGATTTTATCTCCGATAAAGAGCAGGTACTGCTGATCGAAGAGGGACAACCGGACCTGATCGAAAAACAGCTGCGCTCATTGCTGCACGAAAGGGACATAAAAGTCCCCTTCACTGGCCACGACCTGATTCCCGGCGTTGGCGAGCTGGTACCGGGCAGACTAATCGGCCCGCTGTCTGAGTTCATGGCTCAGCACCTGCCGGAACGGGCGGACGAGATTAAGCAGCGCGCAGCGGACAAACTGCAACGTCAGCAGATGGCAGCAAAGCTGTTCCCGAAACCGGTTACCCCTCGACCACCAACCTTCTGCACCGGCTGCCCGGAACGACCGGTTTTTTCGCAGATGAAGATCAACGAGATGTTAACCGGCAACAAGGACTGGCACGCGACCGACGTCGGCTGCTACGGCATGGCCGGGCTGGCACCGTTCAATATGGCCGATTCCAATATGGGCATGGGCGGCGGGCTGGCGGCGGCAACGGCTCTCTCAGCCATGTCTGAACAGCATAACGTCTCGGTGGTCGGCGATGGCACCCTCTGGCACAGCGCAATGAACACCTGCGTAGTGAATGGTATCTATAACCAGCAGGACGCCACTTACGTAGTGCTCGACAACAAATGGACGGCGATGACCGGCGCCCATGAGAACCCCAACTCAGGCCCACAGCTAACTGGTGAAGCCGGCGGCGGTGACCTGAACATTGAACGGACATTCAAGGCGATGGGGGTCAAACAGATCGTCAAGGCCAATCCCTACAAATTCAAGGACTTCCAGAAAAAGCTGAAGCAGATCCAGGAGCCTAAAGAGCCTCAGCTGCGGGTGATCATCTCGGAAGCGGAGTGCCAGCTGCAACGTCAGCGCACGGTAAAACCGTTACGACGAAAAATGCTCGCCGCCGGTGAGCGGGTCGAAGTAGAACGTCTTGGCGTGGATAACGATGTCTGTGTCGGCGACCACGCCTGTATGCGGGTGAATGGCTGCCCGTCGCTGACGTTGAATGAGAGCAACAATACTCTTAAAAGCACTCAGGTCGCAGCAATCGATACCAACTGCGTCGGGTGTGGTGTCTGCGGTGAGATCGCCCACGCGGCACGCCTCTGCCCTTCGTTTCACAAGGTGACGGTATCCCACAACATCGGCTGGTATGAAAAGCTCTGGGACAACCTGAAAGCACTGTTGATTCCGGTCGGCGTCAAGGCGACTGGTGAGGCCACTGAGGGAGTCGGCTGATGACTGACACATCGACGATAGAAGAAACGCTGTCGGAACCCGAAACAGCTAGTCAGACTCCAGAGCAATCAACGCCAGACCGCAGCGTCAGGGCTCTGATCGGCACCGTAGGTGGCCAGGGTGGAGGCGTACTCAGTGACTGGTTTGTACGTGGCCTGCTAAATGCCGGCTGGCAGCCACAGAGCATTGGTCTGCTCGGTCTATCACAGCGAGCTGGCTCGGTTATCTACTACCTTGAAGCGCGACCGGAAAGCGACAGCAACCAGGCTCCTCCTATACTCTCTCCCTTCGCCGTGCCGGGGGATGTCGATCTGATTCTGGCCCAGGAGTTTCTCGAACTGGGGAGGCTACTGCAGGGCGGTTTTGCGGCACCCGGATGTCAGATCATCGCCAACACCTACCGCTA
>OBIY01000880.1_pt1 | contig 10131 bp, 10 predicted proteins | sample 1519841 | NCBI WGS metagenome assembly OBIY01 (sample SAMN03019774, study PRJEB22545) | beach sand metagenome | biome: beach; feature: sea beach; material: beach sand | place: USA: Municipal Pensacola Beach, FL | collected 2010-07-30 | depth 30-40 cm m
GCCAGCATCCTGGAAGAGCGTTCAGACGTGTGCTCTTCCGATCTGCTCTTCCAGGATGCTGGCATCGACCAGACCTTCCTCGATTTCCCGCAGGGCGACAACGGTGGGTTTATCGCTTTCCCATTCAATGAGTGGTTCCTTGCCGCCGATTGAAAGCTGGCGAGCGCGCTTGGCGCCTACCAGCACGAGTTCAAAGCGGTTTTCGACAAAGTCCAAACAGTCTTCTACGGTGATTCTTGCCATGTTTGCGTGCCTATCGTTTTGTATGTCGGGCGCAACGCCTTGCAGCGAACAAGTGCAAATGAGTGCGCAATAAACAGTGAACGGTGTATTTTACCGGATTGGGGTTTCGCTCAACAACTCCTGAAGTAGCGTTGCCTGGCGTTGTTCCTGCGCCGCGATAAGCAAGCGCCGACTGCGAATAATGGCTTCCAGTTCCCCCAGGGCGGTGTCAAACACCTTATTGATGACCAGATAGTCCGCCTCGATGTAGTGGGACATGTCCTCCCTGGCCATGGCGAGACGTCGTTGGATAACTTCCCTGCCGTCCTGACCGCGTCCGGTCAGGCGTTCCAGTAGCGCCTGGCGCGAGGGTGGCAAAATAAATATAGCGATGCTATCGCTTATTTTCTTTCGGATTTGCGCGGCGCCCTGCCAGTCGATTTCGAGGATGACATCGGCGCCCGTAGCCAGTGTTTCCCGCACCCAGTCTTCGCTGGTGCCGTAGTAATTGCCATAGACCCGTGCGTGTTCGAGAAAGGCGCTTCGCTCCAGCATGGCGACAAACCGGTCCTGATCGGTGAAATGATAGTCGATACCATCCCGTTCACCCTCCCGTTTTTCCCGAGTGGTGTGGGAAACCGATACTCTAATATTCGGGTCACGGGCTACCAGTTGGCTTACCAGGCTGGTTTTCCCCGCGCCAGAGGGCGCGGAGATCGTATACAGGGTGCCAGGATAGGGGGGCATGCCTTTAGCGTTCCTTATTCGATGTTCTGGACTTGTTCACGAATCTGCTCAATGAGGACTTTCAGTTCCACGGCGGAATAGCTGGTGGTACTGGAGAGCGATTTTGAAGCCAGCGTGTTTGCTTCCCGGTTCAACTCCTGAACCAGGAAGTCCAGCCGCCGACCCATGGCCTGGGTACCGTCTAATACTCGCTCAATTTCCTCAACATGGACTTCCAGCCTGTCCAGTTCCTCGGCGACATCCGCCCTTTGCGCCATATAAACGAGTTCCTGCTCAAGCCGTTCGTGATCTAGACGTTCGCCAAACTCACAGAGTTTGTCTTTCAGTTTTTGTTGCTGCGCGTTAAGTAAGGTTGGCATTGCCTCCCGTACGGCTTGTGTATGTTTCCTAATGTCGAGCAGAGGTCGTCGTATCACCTCCGCGAGCTTATTGCCTTCTCGCTCACGTGCTTCAACCAGCTCGCTCAACGCTTGTTCATAGAGCGTGGTAACGCTAGCGTTCAGCACTTCAATATCAACCTCCATGCGACATCGGATGCCGGGGCGGTCGAGAATATCGAGGGGGTTAAGGGGCGCTGGAGAGTCAATCATGGCGGCGATCTGTTCAGCGGCAGTGATATATTGCCGGGCTGCTTGTTCGTCGAAGGTGATCCCGGGGTCGCTTGCTTCTTGCTTCAGTGTCAGTAAGCAATCCACCTTGCCGCGGCGAATGGATTTGCTTAGTGTTTCGCGTAAAGGCATTTCCAGGTGTTGCAGGGAGTCGGGCAAATGGAACTGGGATACCAGAAAACGATGATTGACCGAGCGCAGCTCCCAACTCAGGGCCCCCCAGGGGTGGCTGACCCTGGTGTTGGCATAGGCGGTCATGCTATTGGGCATCGAGCAATCCGGAAACTGTCTGTTGAAAAGGTATCTTAACAAAGGGTGGCAGCGCCATCACCGGGCAATTAGGTACAATGGCGCCTCACTCGCAACGGCATTCAGCCGTTGCTCGCAAACCAGTTATTTCTTAGAGGACAGTATGGTCAATCGTCCCAGCGGACGCCGCTATGAACAGCTACGTCCAGTTAAAATCGATCGGAGTTTTACCAAGCATGCCGAAGGTTCGGTATTAATAGCCTTTGGCGACACTAAAGTGATATGCACCGCCAGTGTCGAACCCGGCGTTCCCCGTTTTCTTCGCGGCAAGGGTCAGGGTTGGGTGACTGCGGAATATGGCATGTTGCCCCGCTCAACCAACTCCCGTATGGATAGGGAGGCGGCCCGGGGTAAGCAAAGTGGGCGTACCCAGGAGATTCAGCGTCTTATCGGCCGCTCGCTGCGCGCGGCGGTGGATTTGAGCAAACTGGGTGAGTACACCATCAATATCGATTGCGATGTGATACAGGCTGATGGCGGTACCCGCACCGCCGCGATTACCGGCGGTTGTGTGGCCCTGGTGGACGCAATCGCTTTCATTCAGGGGCAATCCGGGAATGGCCGCAAAGCCACGTCGTCGGGGAGTGCGGAAAATGCGCTGTGCAACATGGTGGCTTCGGTATCGGTGGGCATCTACAAGGGCCAGCCGGTTCTGGACCTGGACTATGCCGAGGACTCGTCGGCAGACACCGACATGAATGTGGTGATGAACAGCGAAGGTGGTTTCATTGAAATCCAGGGTACGGCCGAGGGAGCGCCCTTTGCGGAAAATGAGTTTCAGGCGATGCTGGGCCTGGCCAAAAGAGGAATTAATGACCTGTTTAAAGTCCAGCAAATGGCCCTGGCGATGTAGTCTGGGCCAAAGGTGCTGTAGACGGTCATGGAGCCAGGTGATGGCGCTATACAGTCAGAGGTCATGAATATCGTAATCGACAATGACCGGCGCGTGGCTTGAGAAAGCTTTGGCGGTGTAGAGAACGGCGTACTCCACCAGGTTGGACAGGCTGTTTGAAATAATCTGTGTGTCTGTGCGCCAGCCATCCCCTTCGCCAAATTGACCGGATGGCCACCAGCTGAATTCGTCGTCGTCATCATTGCCCAATCGAAAGGCGTCAGCGTAGTTAATTTCCCCGTACAGTTGATCCAGCCACTGACGCTCTTGCGCTAAAAACCCGGAGGTGTCGTTCTTGCTCTCTGCCTGCTCTACGTCTCGTGATTTATGGGCGATGTGTAGATTGCTGCAAAATATATAGTCTCGTCGCTTGTGAGAGATCTTTTGCAAATGGTTTTGCAGGCCACCGAAGAAATCCATTTTTGCTTGCTGTGACGTTTCATTGGCAACAGCTGTGGGCGCCAGCATGGAGACGATGCTTAAGTGCTCAAAGTCCGCCTGCAAATAGCGGCCGTTCATGTCCTCGCCGCTGGGCAGGCCAAAGCCGAACATCACGGCCTTAGGTGCTTGCTTGGTATAGATTGCCACGCCGTTGCTATTTTCTTCTATGCCATCAAAAAAATAGCTGAAATAACCGTTAAGTTGTAGTTCCGGGGTGTCTTCTACTTCGTAGGCGCGCGCACGCAGGTCCTGGAGGCATATGATTTCGGCATCCTGGTCGGCTAGCCAATCAAATAAACCCCGTTGCGCTGCTGGGTAGATGCCATCGACCGAAACACTGATTACTCGCATAAATCGCCCTTACTTATCCAGGTGCCTATGATACCTCAGCCGCTTGACAGCGGAAAATCTAACCGGGCTAAATCGTGGTTTTTGTGAACAATGGGCCAGAGGTTCTAGTGCAGATGCTGAAAGATTATCAACGACAATTTATTGAGCTGGCCATAGAGCGTGAGGTGCTCAAGTTTGGAGATTTTACCCTCAAATCGGGCCGACAAAGTCCCTACTTTTTTAACGCTGGTGGTTTCAATTCCGGCGCGGCACTGGCTCGATTGGGACGGTGCTATGCGGAGGCTATTGTCGACAAGCAAATACTGTATGACGTGTTATTTGGTCCAGCATACAAAGGCATTCCTCTTGTTAGCGCCACCGCAATCGCCCTTGCTACCCATGGCGGCGGGGACAAGCCTTATTGCTTTAACCGTAAAGAAGCGAAAACGCACGGGGAAGGGGGCATGTTGGTTGGGGCGCCGCTAGAAGGTCGTGTGCTGGTTGTTGACGATGTAATCACCGCGGGCACGGCAATCAGAGAGGTACTGGAAATCGTCGCCACGCAGGGTGCGAGGGTGGCCGGCGTGATCGTCGGCCTGGACCGTAGGGAGCGGGGGCGGGGTTCACAGTCCGCGATTCAGGAGCTGGAACAGGAAAGAGGCCTAAGTGTGACCAGCATCGTCGATATTAATGACATAATGACCTATATTCGAGATAGCAGCATGGATCAACAGGTGCTGCACCGCATGGAAGCCTACCAGGCCAAGTATGGTATCTAATATCTTCAGAACGGGAGTTAATGCAAGCCATGATGCAAGCCAGGAGCAAACTGATTGCTGGCACGGGTTCTTGGTTTTTGGTGCTGTTGCTTTTCACCGTGTGGTTGCCGCTAGGTGCTTCCGCGAGCATGCTTTATCGCTATAAAAACAGCGATGGGGTCACCGTGATGGACCAGACAATCCCACCTGAATATGTCAATAACGGCTATGAAGTGCTGAGTAAAAGCGGTCGTGTGGTGAAGGTTGTCCCCCCCTACACTGAAAAAGCTGCTGGGACTTCCGAGCAAGATGAAAAAGCGCGACTCCAGCGAGAGAAAGATGACCAGTATCTACTGGCTAATTTTCGCTCGCTGGAGGAAATACAATATTCTAAAGCACGGAAGTTGGGTCAATTGAAGCGTGAAATTCACATTGTGGAAGCTAACCTGGCCGATACTCTTGACCAGAGAGAAAACCAGTTGGCCAGCGCCGCCAGCTTCCAAGCCAGCGGCAGGGAGGTGCCGGAGAGTGTTCGAGCCACCTTGGCTAAGTTAGAACAAGAAGAAGACAAGGCGCGGGATATGCTTGCTACCCGGCGTCAGGAATATGAAGCACTCGACAAGCGTTTTCAGGCTTACGAGTCCCGGTTTCTCGAGCTGACGGACACCCAAAAAACGGGAGATGCAACTTCCGGTAACTCGGGCAGTTAGCAAAGCACTTGTGTTTTGGTTACGGGTGATTACGAAACAAGCGTCCTTCTAGCATCTGCCACTGGGGGGCCCATTTTTCGGTTGGCAGGCGGTTAAAATTGCTGCGTACATACTGGCGAATTTTCCCTTCGGCCAGGGCAATTAGCATATTGGCGGTATCGGTAATCGTCAGTACGGTGCGTTTATTTTCTCTCACCTCTGCTTCCCTCAGCACCTGCTTTAACTGGGTTTCAAGCCGATCAAGTATCTGATTGGCGCGACTGTGCAAGCGCTGATTTTCACCAATCAACGCATCCCCAGCGAGAATTCGGCTGATACCTGGGTTGCGTTCGCAAAAGCCAAGTAGCAACAATACAATCCCATGGCAGTGATCTTCAGCGCTGGATTCAGTCTCCAGAATGGTGCGCACCCGGCTGAATAGGGAGTCTTCGACAAAATCCAGCAGGCCATCGTACATTTTTGCCTTGCTGGGAAAATGCCGGTACAGAGCAGCTTCCGAGACCTGGAGGTGTTGAGCCAGGCGCGCCGTGGTGATTCGGCTGTGGGGAGAGGATTCGAGCATTTCCGCCAGGGCGAGCAGGATTTGATCGCGGCGGGATGGGGTGGAATTTACCAAGTGCGGTCCTTAGTTCGGCAGGTCGAGTCAGGGCTCGGCGGCTTGATTGGTAATCAGCGTGCCGACACCCTCATCGGTGAAAATTTCCAGTAGCACGGCGTGGTCGACCCGGCCGTCGATGATGTGTGAAGAGGTAACGCCGCTTTGAACAGCTTCGAGGGCGCAACGGATTTTGGGCAGCATACCACCAGTAATGGTGCCATTGGCGATAAGGGCGTCCACCTCGCCGGTTCCAAGGCCGGTGAGTACCCTACCCTTCTTATCCTGGAGGCCGGCGATGTTGGTGAGCAGAATAAGCTTTTCCGCACTCAGGACTTCGGCTATTTTACCCGCCACCAGGTCGGCGTTAATGTTATAGGACGCACCCTTGTCATCGACGCCGATGGGGGCAATAACCGGGATAAAATTACTCGTGGTCAACATTTCAATGACCTCGGTGTTGATTTTATCGACCTCCCCAACATGGCCTATATCGATGATTTCCGGGGCCGCCATTTCCGGGGAATTACGTGTCACCACCATTTTTTTGGCTCGGATCAGCTGGCCGTCCTTGCCGGTGATACCAATGGCTTTGCCGCCGGCATTGTTTATCAGGGTAACAATTTCCTTGTTCACCGCGGCACCCAGCACCATTTCGACCACGTCCATGGTTTGGCTGTCGGTGACGCGCATGCCGTCGACAAATTCCGAGCGAATATCCAGCTGCTCCAGCAACGCGCCGATCTGTGGTCCTCCGCCATGCACGACAACCGGGTTCATCCCCACCAGCTTCATCAGCACAATGTCCCGGGCGAAACTGCGTTTGAGCTGCTCGTCGACCATGGCGTTGCCGCCGAACTTGATCACCAGGGTGCTGCCGGTGAATTTCTGGATGTAGGGCAGGGCTTCAGTGAGGATCGTCGAGGTATGGATCGCTTGCTCGCGGCTAAGGGACATGTAAGAGGACTCGGATTAAAAGAGGAGGTGAAAGCCCGACTAAAGAGGTAGCTCGATATTTGGCACTATACGGCCGATCTGGGTTTTAAAACAATCCTGAATTCTGTCTAGCGCTACCCGGTTTTCCGCTTCAAAACGCATGGTCAGGCAAGCCGAGGTGTTGGAGGCTCGGATTAGGCCCCATCCGTCGGAAAATTCAACGCGCAGGCCATCAATATCAGTCACCTCGCCATCATCAAAGTTTGTCTCGCTCGCTATGGTGTCCATGAGGGCGAATTTTTCGGTGTCGGGGACGGCAAGTTTTATTTCCTGTGTGGATACGGAGCTTTCAAAGCCAGTTAGTATATCGTCCAGGCTTTGTTCGCGAATATCCAGGATTTCAATTAGTCTGGCCGCGGCATAAAGCCCGTCATCAAAACCAAACCAGCGGTCATTGAAAAATATGTGGCCACTGTACTCGCCACCGAGAATTGCATTTGTATCCTGAATTTTTCTGCGAATGTTTGAGTGACCGGTTTTGGACAGTATCGGCTGGCCACCGTAGGCGGTAATGATATTCGGTAAGCGCCGGGTGGATTTGACATCGAATACGATATTGGCGCCTGGCTGATGACCGAGGGCATCGCGGGCGAAAATCATCAGTAGTTCGTCGGGCCAGACGATGCGACCCTTACCCGATACGGCTACGAGACGGTCGCCATCGCCGTCAAAGGCAAGCCCCAAATCCGCTTGCTGATGGCGGACGATGGATATCAAATCCTCGAGGTTGCGTGGGTCGGAAGGATCGGGGTCGTGATTGGGGAAGTTACCGTCGATATCGCAATGTAGCTGTGTCACCTCACAGCCCAGGGCTTCCAGGGCCCGGGGTGCGACGGAACCCATGGCGCCGTTGCCGCAGTCGACTACAAGTCTGATTGGTCGAGAGAGGCTTACATTATTGGTAATCGCGCCGATATAGCTTTCCTCGATATCCATTTGCATGAGTTCTCCGTTTCCCTGAACCCAGCGACCCTTTTTCATCGCCGATGCGAGTTCGGTGATCTCTCCCGAGCTTAAAGGACATTGATCGAAGATTAGCTTGAAGCCATTGTCTCCGGGGGGGTTGTGGCTGGCGGTCACGATAAGTCCGGAGTCGGCGCCATCCAAGGTTTGGAGTCCGAAATTAAAAGCTGGAGTCGGGAGCAGACCCAGGTCGATAACATTGCAGCCAGTGGATAGGACGCCTTCGGTCAATGCTTGTTTCAATGCAGGGCTTGTGGTTCGGCCGTCCATGGCGATGATAAGAGCGGACTGTGAGGTTTCGATAGCCCTGGTGCCAACAGTCTTGCCGAGAGCCAGGGCAAAAGCTTTTGTGATCTGGCTATCCGCTTGTCCGCGAATGTCGTAATCCCGAAACACCAAAGATGGGTATTCCTCGTGATCCGCAGCGTCGTGAGTTTTTTCAGCGTCTTCGCGTTTGTCCTTATTGCCCTGGGTGGATACCAGTTTCTCCTGAATCAAGGTGTTTAGCTCCTCCGGAGATAAATCACCTGGTTTAACTGTCGGCCCGACAGGTTTCGGTCGAGTGTTACCAAGCGCTTGTTTTACAGCAAGAAATAGCAGCCAGATTAATAACCCGGTTAGTAAAACCAGAGCCGCGACACTGGCCAGGAATAGACTCAGGGGTTTGGCCGTGCCGTCGCGCAAGGACGCAGGCGCTACGTATCTCAGCTGCCAGGCCGGATTATTTTTAATTGGCAAAGTTTGTTTCAAATCACTTGAATCGCTTCCATGGGACCACAGGGTTTGTGGGGCGAAGCGTTTCGTGTGTTGGCGAATTTCGATCAAACCCGACTGGTTTGTTGAGATGGCGTCAGCAAGCGTTTCGATGGGCAAACTGACCAGTACACTGCCAACTATATTGCTATTGTCGAGATTGTTATTGTTCAGCTCGGCAATGACCGCCCGGGAAAGCTGTATATACCAGGCCTTGTCAATTCTCCTTGCAACGGGCGAAAGCTGTTCTCCGGCATTGGCGTGGTTCAAAAGATTAATAGCGATAAAGTTGTCGCCAAGTGTTTGTTCTTCAAACACCTTAGGGACTATGATCAGCTCGTGGAGCTCGGGCCAGGCGTCGAGAAGGTGGGATTTGGTTGCTTCCAGCAGCAAGCTATCGTCGTTAGCCAGGGCGGTGATCAGCGCCTGGTTTTCGGTGATTGCCGCTAACCTGTTTTCGATCTCGCCGAGCCGTGTTTCCAGTTGCCTGGTAAGCACCTCGGCGCTGGTATTGGTTTTTTCCCTCAGAAGCTCGTTCCACGGAATGATGACCTGGCTCTGATATAACCGCAGGCCGGCGTAGACCGCGGCGCCAAGCACGATAATAAAGCCCAGTGGAAAAAGGGGCCTTCTAAAGATGTCGCGAACGGAAACAGACTGATTCGCGGCTCGTTCCCTACCAGGCATACGTTCCCCTTTTTCTACTTTTTAGCCATCTGGCTTGCTATAAACTCCACCAGGTAAGTTGCCAGGTTTGCTTTGCTCATCAATGCAAGGGTTTCGGAGGCTTCCGGGCTCACCAGCGTTACCTGGTTGTCGTCGCTGTTAAAGCCTATCCGGTTACTGGAAACGTCGTTAGCGATAACCAGGTCAAGCTTTTTTGTTGTGAGTTTTTTTCTGGCATAGGCTTCCACGTCGTTGGTCTCCGCCGCAAAGCCGACGGTGAACGGGCGCTCTTCCAGGGCGGATACAGTGGCGACAATATCCGGGTTTTTGGTCAGCGTGATGGTGATATCGCCATCTTTCTTTTTGATCTTCTGATCAGCACACTGGGCAGGGCGATAGTCCGCGACGGCTGCTGATGCGATAAAGATGTCAGCGCCTTCTACAGCCTCGAGCGCTGCTTCGAGCATGTCCTGGGCCGAGATCGCGTGAATCACCTGAACCCGCTCCGGCGGTGGCAGGTTTACCGGGCCGCTTATCAGAATGGTTTCGGCGCCGGCGTCGACAGCCGCGGCTGCCAGGGCGTAACCCATTTTGCCGGAGCTGTGGTTGGTGATATAGCGCACCGGGTCCAGTGCTTCCCGGGTGGGACCTGCGGTGATTACCACTTTTTTGCCTGCCAGGCGCTGGGATGTGAATATTCCCTGAGTCAATTCCACCAGGTTTTCAACTTCTTCCATTCGCCCTTCACCAATATCGCCGCAGGCCTGATAGCCTTTGCCGGGGCCAAAAATGGCGATGCCTCTCTCAACCAGCTTGGCTATGTTTTCCTGGGTGCTGATGTTAGCCCACATAGCCTGGTTCATGGCCGGCGCAACGGCTATCCGGCCCTTGCTTGCCAGACAAACCGTGGTAACCAGGTCATTGCCGTCGCCATGACACAGGCGAGCCAGAAAATCAGCGCTGGCTGGTGCGATTAATATGAGGTCGGCCCAGCGGGCCAGCTCAATATGTCCCATCGCCGCTTCCGCTTCCGGGTCGAGCAGTTCAGTGTGTACCGGATAACCGGACAAGGCCTGAAATGTCAGGGGGGTCACGAAGGCCTGGGCAGCCGGTGTCATCATCACTCTCACGGTGGCGCCGG
>OBIY01000881.1_pt1 | contig 10131 bp, 9 predicted proteins | sample 1519841 | NCBI WGS metagenome assembly OBIY01 (sample SAMN03019774, study PRJEB22545) | beach sand metagenome | biome: beach; feature: sea beach; material: beach sand | place: USA: Municipal Pensacola Beach, FL | collected 2010-07-30 | depth 30-40 cm m
AAAGAATCTCGGCAATTTCCAGTCTGAGGGTTGGCCTGGAAATGGCCGAGATTCTTTCCGAACTGGGTGTGGGATTGGAAGCCCTGCAGGCAAGTATCTTGTATCGCGCCGTGCGGGAGAATAAAACCACACTTGCTAAAGTGCAGCGACAGTTCGGCCCGGAAATCGCTAGCCTTATTGAAAAGGTACTGGACATGGCCCTCATTACCGCCTTGCGCGGTGAAGTGCCTGCTCAGACCCTGGGGCATGACAGCGCCTATCACGCCGCTAAAGTCCGGGAAATGCTGGTTTCGATTATCGATGATGTAAGAGTGGCCCTTCTCAAGCTGGCTGAACGCACCTGTGCCATCCGGGCGGTTAAGGATGCCGCGCCGGAAAAGCGCCAGGCGGTCGCCCGTGAAGTGTTCGATATTTATGCGCCTCTGGCTCATCGCCTGGGTATAGGCCATCTAAAGTGGGAGCTGGAAGACCTCGCTTTTCGCTATATGGAGCCCGACGAATACCAGCAGATAGCCCGATTGCTGGCGGAAAAAAGAAGGGAGCGACAACAATATATTACCGAGATGATTCGGACCATTGAGTCTGAACTTGAGCGTCTGGGGAAAAAAGGTGAAGTGACCGGGCGGGCCAAGAATATCTACAGCATCTGGCGGAAAATGCACCGCAAGGACATTGGTTTCTCCCAAGTCTATGATATTCGCGCGGTGCGTGTGCTGGTGCCCACGATTACTGATTGCTACGCCGTGCTGGGAATTGTACACAGCAAGTGGCGCAATATTCCCAATGAATTTGATGACTACATCGCTTCTCCCAAGGAGAATGGTTATCGGTCACTGCACACAGCGGTTATCGGTCCGGGACGGAAAGTGATTGAGGTGCAGATCCGCACCTATGAAATGCACGAAGAGGCTGAATTCGGTATTTGCGCTCACTGGCACTACAAAGACAGTGGCGAACAAAGCTCCAGGACCTTCGAAGAAAAAATGGCCTGGCTGCGCCAGGTACTGGAATGGCACGATAGCATCGGTGATCAGGCGATCGATAATTTTCTCCGAGAAGAGCGTGACACTGACAGGGTTTATGTATTTACACCAAAGGGCCACGTCATCGATTTGCCCGATGGCGCGACCCCCGTGGATTTTGCTTACCAGGTACACAGCGAAGTTGGGCACCACTGTAAAGGTGCAAAAATCAATGGCCAGATTGTTCCCCTGACTTACCGCCTGAAAACCGCGGATCAAGTGGATATTATTACCGGGCGCCACGCCGGGCCCAGTCGGGACTGGCTCAACAGCTCGTTGGGTTTTGTCAAAACCACGCGGGCCAAATCAAAAATACAGCAGTGGTTCAAACAGCAGGATCGCGAGCAGAATATCGAGGCGGGGAGAAGTGCGGTGGCCCGTGAATTTCATCAGCTCGGTCTTAATGTCGAGACGGTGTCAACCCTGGTTGCAAGTTTTGCCCGCGCTAGCGAAGAGGATTTTTTTGAGGAGATTGGTTCCGGTCAGCTTGAGTTGCAAACGGTGATTGGTGTCGCTCAACGGGCGAGCGGTGTTGTATCGGGTGTCCCGCATCCTGCTATGCAGCACGCCCAACGGTTTCAAGACACTGAACACCACCTATACGGCGCGGGTGATATGGCAATGCATGTTGCCGCATGCTGTAAGCCGGAACCGGGTCAGCCGGTTTGTGGGTACAAAACCCGGGGGCGGGGCGTTAGCGTTCACCGGAAGGATTGTGGCAATCTGCTGTCCCTTCAGGTTAGCGAGCCGCTCAAAGTGTTACAGCTGAGTTGGGGCGGCCCACCACAGCAGGTGTTTCCGGTTACGGTGGTGATCAAATCCTATGACCGCAGTGGACTGTTGCGTGATGTGACAAGTTTGATTGATGAGCTGGGTATTTTTATCGATGCCTTACATACGGGAAGTAGCGAGGGAGGCATCGTAAACATGGAGCTCACAGCGGAAATTGACAACATTGAACGCCTCAGCAAAATGTTGGCACGGCTGCGGCAAATTCCCAATATTATTGATGTCTCGCGAAAAGCCGGGTAGTTATTAAAAATAAAAAGGGCGCTTCATCAGGGTGACTGACAAACACTACCAAATCTCCGATCTCATCTACCTGATGGCGCGCCTGCGTGATCCCGACACAGGCTGTCCGTGGGATATCAAGCAGAGCTATTCCGGTATCGTCCCTCATACCCTCGAAGAGGCTTATGAAGTTGCCGCTGCTATCGAACAGGGAGATTTCGACAACCTGCGAGAAGAATTGGGCGATCTTCTGTTTCAGGTGATTTTCTATACGCAAATGGCCTCGGAAGAGGGCCGCTTCGATTTTAACGATGTGCTTGTTGCCCTGATTAATAAGCTCGTTACTCGCCATCCACATGTTTTTCCCGAAGGTCGTCTCCACGGGAAACAGCGCAGCCCCGCGGACCTGCCTTCGGAGCAGATGATTAAAGACAATTGGGAATCGCGGAAGGAAAGGGATCGGCGGGCAAAGGGACACAAAAAACGCTTGTCCAACATCCCTCTGGCGCTTCCAGCCCTCAGCCGAGCGCAAAAATTGCAAAGACGCGCCGCCAATCATGGATTTGACTGGGAAAATATCAGCCAGGTTGTTGACAAAATAGATGAAGAAGCAGAAGAGCTAAAAGCCGCCATTCTTGCGGGGGAAAATAACGCCATTGAAGACGAGTTGGGTGATCTGATTTTTGTCTGTGTCAACCTTGCCCGTCACGCGGGCCTTGATGCGGAGGCGGCGCTAAGACGGGCAAACGGGAAGTTTGAGTCCCGGTTTGAAACCATGGAAGCCCTTTGCGAAGTACGAGGTCAGTTATTTGATAGCCTGGGCATGGATGAAAAAAATGCTCTCTGGGACGAAGCCAAGCGGATCGAAAAGCAATAGTGAGTATTTGGCCATTCCCTGTGCAGGTCTTAACTTGAGAAAGGGTAATGTAGAGTGTAAGGTTCCCCACCTTTTTGGCTCTTGCCGATTTTACGCGCTTGCATTGCGTACGGGTTCGCTTGACAAGCTTAAGTCGTTCGCAGCGTTGGCAGATGGTGATCACTGATTGTTGGAGAATAGAAAATGCGTGTTATTTTGCTCGGACCACCCGGTGCCGGGAAGGGAACCCAGGCTCAGTTTATTACTGAAAAATACGGTATTCCCCAGATTTCCACGGGTGATATGTTGCGTGCGGCGGTTAAGGCGGGCAGCGAACTGGGTCTGCAGGCTAAAAGCGTCATGGAGGCCGGTGGCCTGGTATCCGATGACCTGATCATTGCTTTGGTCAAGGAGCGTATCGAAGAGCCGGACTGTGTTAACGGCTTTTTATTTGATGGTTTTCCACGCACCATCCCCCAGGCGCAGGCTCTTGTCGACGCTGGGGTCCTCATTGACTATGTTATCGAAGTCTACGTTGAGGACGAAGAGATTGTCTCCCGGCTCAGTGGTCGACGGGTGCATGAGGCCTCTGGGCGCGTATATCATATTGAACATAACCCGCCCCAACAGGATGGCGTGGATGATGTAACGGGCGAGCCGCTGGTTCAGCGAGCTGACGATAGCGCGGAAACTGTACGTAACCGTCTTACTGTTTATCACGAACAAACCGAACCGTTGGTCGCTTTTTATACCGACCTGCAAAGTACCAGCGAGTCAGCGCCAAGCTACGTGAGAGTGGATGGTGTTGGTGAATTGGATACCGTTCGGCAAAGGCTGGTTACGGCCCTGGGCGAAGATTAGTTTGAAATTTAGCCTAAGCCCGTTATTGTAGACGTTTTAGCAAACTATTCTCCCGACTCAAAAAATATGCGGCAAAAGCTCCTTGGCGTTATTTTGGTAAATCTCGGGACGCCCGCTGAGCCCACGCCCACCAGCGTTCGGCAATTTCTACGCGCATTTTTGTCTGATCCGAGGGTGGTTGATATCCCCCCCTGGCTTTGGAAAACCATCCTAAATGTTTTTATTTTGCCGCGAAGAGCGTCGAGAGTGGCTCGTTCTTATCAGAACATCTGGCTTCAAGAGGGTTCGCCATTGCGTCACTACACACGAGAGTTGGCAGATAAATTGGAGGCTTCCTTTCGCGAATCCGGGGCTGTGGCGGGCGCCATCGAAAGCGTAAAAGTCACCTGGGCCATGACCTATGGGGAGCCCTCTATTAGTCAAAGAGTCGATGATTTCAAACGTCAGGGGATAGAAAGGATCGTCCTATGTCCGCTCTATCCCCAGTTTTCCTCCACTACCACGGGATCTGTGTACGACTGTCTGTTCAGATATATCGGTGGTACACGCAATATTCCGGATTTGCGGTGTGTTCACAATTATCACGACCATCCTGCCTATATTGAGGCTCTGGCTCACTCCGTTGAAAAACACTGGCAAACTCATGGTAGAAAACAAAAATTGCTCATTTCGTTCCATGGTTTGCCTGAGAGGTACATAGAGCAAGGGGACCCTTATATTGATCAGTGTAAGGCAACAGCTAATTTGCTGGCTGAATACCTGCAGTTGAAAACTGACCAGTGGCGTACTGGGTTTCAATCGCGGTTTGGGCGAGCGAAGTGGGTCGAGCCATATGCAGACAATATCATTAACGATTGGGTAACTCAGGGCATTAAAACCATTGACGTCCTTTGTCCCTCTTTTGCAACGGATTGCCTGGAAACCCTGGAAGAAGTTGGCGTTGAATATCGGGCGATGTTTCAACAGGCTGGTGGCCACGATCTGACATTGATACCGTGCCTGAACAGTAGCCCAGCCCACGTTGAGCTGATAACAGCTGTTGTCAGAGAACACTTCTAAGAAAAAAACATTTTTTGCTCGAGTTGGCGCTGTCAGTCAGCCGCGATGATGAGATTGCGATACCCATTGCTAAATGGCCGCGATATGGCCTATAAAATTGTGGAAAACGGGGAAAAGATTTTTCTGGTTGGTTAAATATAACATTTGTATTAAAATTCGCGATCGCAACATCCTTAACACAGTTTTTTTCATAGAGAGATAATCAGGAGCTAACTTATGCCCCGTACTGCCAAAAAGACAGTTGCTGATACTAAAACCACTAATAAGAGAAGAAGTACATTGTCGGCACTGGAGCAAATGGAAAAGAAACTAAAAACTGCTCAGGCAGAATATGAAAGACAGAAAGAGAGTTTGCGCGTTGCGAGGGAAAAACTGCGGGCAAGACGTGTGGCTGCCCAAAAAAGCACGAGCAAGACAGCCAAAGCCATGGTTGACAAAGCCTATAGCGCGGTGGCAAGAAACATTGTTTCGCTTGATGACGCGGAGCGTAAATTACATTCTGCTAAAGCAAATGTGAGAATCGAGAAGATTCGACAAAAAGTTAGGGATGCGGAACTAAAAGCTGAAACCAAAGTGTTGGAGTTCGAGAAAAAACTGATCGAACGATCAGAAAAAGAACTCCAGGCGGCCCTGGAAAAGTTCGAGACGCGGTGGCGAAAGAAGCGCCAGGCGCTGGATGGAAAAAAGGTGCGCGCAGCGACCAGGGCTGGTGCCGCAAGAGTAAAGTCTGTCGCAAAGAAGAGTGAATCGGAAGTTCGCGCTATAGAGCGTAAAGTTAAAAAAGCTATTGATAAGCCCGAAAAATCAGTATCTCGGCCGGGCCGTCCCAAAAAAGTAGAAGGCGCGGCAGGGGCCAAGGCAACCGCACCCAAGCGTAGAGGTCGTCCACCGAAGGCTGAAACCGAGGCGAAAGCTGCACCCAAGCGTAGGGGTCGTCCGCCGAAAGCGGCAACCGCCGTCAAATCTGCACCCAAACGTCGTGGCCGTCCGGCCAAGGTCGAGGCAGTCGATAAGGCCGCACCTAAGCGTAGAGGTCGGCCCCCCAAGGCAGCAAGCGCGGACAAGGCTGCGCCTAAACGTCGTGGTCGTCCGCCCAAGACCGAATCAGTCGAGAAGTCCGCACCTAAGCGTAGAGGACGTCCACCGAAATCAGAAACCACCGCCACAGCTGAGCCGAAGCGCCGTGGCCGTCCACCCAAGTCCGCGTAGCTCGGGTATGGGTAGGGCAGGTAATAGTAATTTGCCTGCCGGGCTGGTATAGATAAAAATCCTCCATTCGGGGGATTTTTTTATGGCCTCTATTTTAAGACGTCTTTTCTATGGCCTTGGTGCCAATTTAACAAGGGCCTTGGTGTCTATTAAACAAGTGCAGGATAGTAAGTGAGTAATTTGCTGGCCATAGATACGGCTTTGTCCGCTTGTTCCGTTGCTCTGTTGACGGACGGACAGGTAAGTGTGCAAAGAGAAAGCGCGCCGCGGCAACATATCAAGCGCTTATTGCCTATGATTGATGCCTTGTTGGCGGAAAATACTCTGCAACTAAAGGACGTTGACGCGCTGGCCTTTAACTGTGGTCCGGGTTCTTTCACCGGACTTCGGATTGGCATGGGCGTGATTCAGGGCTTAGCCATGGGGGCTGATTTGCCTGTCTTGCCGATATCCACCTTGCAGGCGCTGGCTCAAAGAGCTATCGACGGCAAGGATGTGTGCGAGCAGGAAATCATCATGCCAGTTATCGACGCTCGTATGGATGAAGTTTATTGGGGTGCCTACCAGAATTGTGATGGTCTGGCGCGACCGCTTATGGATGACAGGCTTTCCGCGCCCGAGGAAATCAGCAACATCTATCTTTCTATCTTTAAAGAAGGAACGGGGCGTTTTCAGCATAGTGCGCTGATAGATAAAACGCTTATCGCAGTTGGACTTGGTGATGGCTGGACTTTTCGTGAACGGATATTACTGGAGCCTCGTATTGTTGATACACAGGCATGCAGTGACGCTGAGCAAACACTGCGCCTGGCTTTTGCGGCCTTTGAGCGGGGTGAAGCACGGACAATCGATGAAGTGGAGCCTATGTATTTGCGCAATAAAACCACCTGGAAGAAACGTCAGAGACTGCGGACTTAATGAAGTAGCAAGTTTACACAGACGACTGCGGGAGTTTCCTTGGACTTACTACAACTGGTACTACTGGCGCTGATACAGGGCCTCACCGAGTTTCTACCCATATCCAGCTCGGCCCACCTGATTCTTCCCGCCCAATTACTGGATTTACGGGATCAGGGCCTGGCGTTTGATATCGCCGTACACGTGGGTTCCCTGATGGCGGTGATTTATTATTTGCGGCAGGATATCCATCAATTGGCGATCGCATGGTTTCGTTCCATTTGCGGAGGTGGAGCCAGCCATGAAAGTCGGCTGGTGTGGTTTCTGGCCCTGGGCACTGTTCCCGTTGGCCTGGGGGGGCTTTTATTTGGTGGTCTTATCGAATCCCATTTACGCTCGGTCGGTGTTATTGCCGCTACCACTATTGTCTACGCATTGTTGCTCGCCATTGCTGATAAATACGGGGCTCAGCGTGCTGATATCTCTGACCTTAACTATAAAAACGCTTTATTGATCGGTCTTGCGCAAATGCTGGCGCTAGTGCCGGGAACATCCCGCTCTGGTATTACCATGACCGCAGCCCTGGCGCTGGGTTTCAACCGACGGGAAGCGGCCCGTTACTCATTTTTGTTGGCGATACCCGTAATTGCCTTGAGTGGTCTTTATCAGGGCTATCAATATTTCGCGGAACCAGATGTGGTGACCGCTGGTTCGGCCTTACTCTGGCAGGAGATTGTCATTGGATTTCTCGTGTCGGGTGTTATGGCGCTGACCTGCATTCATTTTTTTCTGGCGTTGGTGGAGCGTATCGGCATGATGCCCTTTGTCTGGTACAGGCTGGCGCTGGGTAGCGTATTATTTCTGTTTGTCGCCAACGGTAACGGCTAGTTTTTTATACCCATAGCGAACATTGGGAAGTACATAGTATGACTATCAAGACAGCATTTATTGGCCTCGGCGTAATGGGCTACCCCATGGCGGGTCATCTGAGCAAAGCAGGCTTTGAAGTGTGCGTATATAACCGCACCCGCGCCAGGGCCGAGCAGTGGGTTGAACAATACCCGGGCAGGGTGGCCGATACCCCCGGCCGGGCGACGGTCGGGTCCGATCTCGTTTTTATCTGCGTCGGTCAGGATGACGATGTCCGTCAGGTCTGCTATGGGCCGGAGGGCGTGCTGGAAGCCATGACCGCAGGCAGTCTTCTGGTGGATCACACGACGGCTTCGGCGACATTGGCGCGGGAGTTAAACCAAGCCTGCGTGGAAAAGGGGGTTGGTTTTGTTGATGCCCCGGTGTCCGGTGGTCAGCAGGGGGCGGAAAATGGTCGCTTAACAGTGATGTGCGGTGGGGATGAAGCGGTTTTTGAACGCGCAAAGCCGGTGATCGACTGCTATGCCCAGATGGTTAAGCGCGTCGGCCCGGCGGGCGCGGGGCAGTTGTGCAAAATGGTCAACCAGATATGTATTGCCGGCGTAGTCCAGGGCTTGGCGGAAGGCCTGCACTTTGCCCAACAGGCAGGCCTGGATGGGACCGAAGTGGTATCAGTTATTGCCAAAGGTGCTGCCCAGTCCTGGCAAATGGAAAACCGCCATCAAACCATGTTGGCGGGTGAGTACAACCATGGTTTCGCCGTTGACTGGATGCGTAAGGACCTGGCCATGGTGCTTAGTGAAGCCCGCGATAACGGGGCTCGACTACCGCTTGTGGCCCTGGTGGATCAGTTTTATGCCGATGTTCAGGCCAATGGCGGCGGGCGCTGGGATACGTCCAGCCTGTTAACACGGCTGACAGCGGATACAAAAGACTAGTATTTTTTACGCACTAGAAATAGAGACAAATTAATGACGGTAAGCTCCGACTATCATGCTTTTAATACTGAGTTACTGGATTTTATTCGGTGCTCGCCAACACCCTTCCATGCAACCCATCGTCTGGCGGCAGCACTTCGTGCCGAGAATTTTATAGAACTGCGCGAACAGGACGCCTGGTCTTTGCAGCTGGGGGGCAAGTATTTCCTTACCCGTAATGACTCTTCCATCATCGCCTTTATCTATGGAGGGCCGGAAAGTCTTAATCAGGGAATCCGCATGGTCGGCGCCCATACCGATAGTCCCAACCTGCGTGTTAAACCACTGCCGGAAAAAGTAAAAGACTATTTTCAACTGGGTGTTGAAGTATACGGCGGCGTACTGTTGAACCCCTGGTTTGACCGGGATTTATCCATCGCCGGTCGTGTGGTTTATCGAGAGAAAGGCAGTGGCAAACTCACTAAGGGCCTAATCGATTTTAAAGCGCCGGTTGCCATTATTCCCAGCCTGGCCATTCACCTGGATCGGGAGGCCAATACCGGCCGTACCGTTAACCCGCAAACTGATATCCCTCCCATTTTGTTCGAGGTGAAACACAATGCTCAGCCGGGGAATAAAGTAGACGATTTTCGCGAAATTGTGGCCGCCCAGCTCAAGACCGAACACGCCCAGCTTGGGGATGTTGAAGTTCTCGATTATGAATTAAGTCTTTATGACACTCAGGCTCCCGCCCAAATCGGCTTGCACGGAGATTTTCTCGCCGCTGCCCGGCTCGATAATCTGCTCAGTTGCTTCTGTGGCCTCAAGGCGCTCTTGAGTGCGGGCCTAACAAGCGGGAGCGGTGCCGCGCCTGCTACCTGCATGCTGATCTGTACCGACCACGAAGAAGTTGGCAGTGCTTCCGCCTGTGGAGCCCAGGGCCCCATGTTGCAACACACCCTTGAGCGTATATTTCCCGATGCCTCGGAGCGGCTTCGGGGCATCAGTCAGTCATTGCTGATTTCCGCCGACAATGCGCATGGGGTCCATCCCAACTATGCTGGCCGCCACGACGACAATCATGTGCCGCTGTTAAATCACGGGCCGGTGTTAAAAATCAATGCCAACCAGCGTTACGCTACCAGTGGCGTGACCGCTGCCCTGTTTCGTCAATGGTGTGAAGCCGAGAGTGTGAATTTGCAATCCTTTGTTACGCGGACGGATCTGGGTTGCGGCAGCACCATCGGCCCCATTACCGCCACCCAGATCGGCGTGCCAACCCTTGACGTGGGCGTGCCCACCTTCGCCATGCACTCGGTGCGGGAGTTGGCCGGCAGCCGCGATGCGTTGGACTTATGTCGGGTGATGAGCGCCTGTTTCCGCCATGTTGGGCCGCTGTCCGTCGCCTACCCGCCTCGGTGACCAGCGC
>OBIY01000883.1_pt1 | contig 10122 bp, 11 predicted proteins | sample 1519841 | NCBI WGS metagenome assembly OBIY01 (sample SAMN03019774, study PRJEB22545) | beach sand metagenome | biome: beach; feature: sea beach; material: beach sand | place: USA: Municipal Pensacola Beach, FL | collected 2010-07-30 | depth 30-40 cm m
CCGCCGCACGGCGAACCACCGGCCGGCGCCGATGCCGCGCTGGCGCGCGCCGCCAGCGCCATCTACATCGACACCCCGCGCTACGGCACCCGCTGCTCGACGGTCGTTCGCCTGCGCACCGACGGTCGGACCGAATTCGTGGAACGCTGGCACGGTCATGGCGGCGGCCAGGCGGAGTTCCGATTTTTCTCGACAGCACAAGGCAACGACACATGAGCATCTGGCGCTCCGGACTCACCGTGGAGCAGCTGAACGAACCGCGTATCGGCGGCAGCATGGCCTGGCACCTGGGCGTGCGCTTCACCGAAGTGGGACCGGACTACCTCAGGGCCACCATGCCGGTGACCGACCACACCCGCCAGCCTGCCGGCATCCTGCACGGCGGCGCCAACGTGGTCCTGGCCGAGACGATCGGCTCGGTGGCCTCGGCCATGCTGGCCGGGCACGAGCAACTGCGCCACGTCGGCCTCGAGGTGAACGCCAATCACCTGCGCAGCGTGCCCGACGGCACCGTCACCGGCACCGCCCGGCCGATACACACCGGTCGCCGCACGCAGGTCTGGGACATTCGCATCGAGGACGAGGCGGGTAGAATCACCTGCATATCCCGGCTCACAGTGATGACCGTCGGTCAGCGCTGAGGGTCGGGCCTTCGCCTGTTTCCCCCACCACTCGAGGAGCGCTCCATGAGCATCAAAGTTGGCGACAAGATTCCGTCCGTGACCCTGGCGCAGATGACCGCCGAGGGCCCCAAGCCGATTTCCAGCGACGAGGTGTTCGCCGGCAAGAAGGTCGTGCTGTTCGGCGTGCCGGGTGCCTTCACCCCGCTGTGCTCGGGCCAGCACCTGCCCGGCTTCGTGCAACTGGCCGACCAGATCAAGGCCAAGGGCGTGGACCAGATCGTGTGCGTGTCGGTGAACGATGCCTTCGTGATGGGCGCCTGGGCCAAGGATCAGCAGGTCGGCGACAAGGTGCTGCTGCTGGCCGACGGCAACGCCGATTTCGCCAAGGCCCTGGGCCTGGAGCTGGACGCCACCGGCATGGGCATCGGCATCCGCTCGCAGCGCTATGCCCTGGTCGCCGACAACGGCGTGGTCACCCACCTCGGCGTCGAGGAAGGCCGCAACTTCGAGGCCAGCAAGGCCGAGACCATCCTGGCCACGCTGTAAGGCAGGCCGCGCGCCGGCCCGTTGCCGCGGGTCGGCGCCGATACGCGGGGGCGTCGGTGCCCCCGGCGTATCGGCCTCACAACAACTAGAAAACTGCCGCATCGCGGCGCGAGAGGAGAGCCATGGATTTCGGCTTCACCGACGACCAGCTGGCCATCCGCGAGGCGGTTGCCCGCTACGGTGCCGAGCGCCTGGCACCGGGTTACATGCGACGCGAGAAGACCGGCTTCGAACCAGGCCTGGTCGAGGAAATGGGCAGCCTCGGCTACATCGCGCCCGAAATGCCGGAACACTTCGGCGGCGCCGGGCTGGACGCCGTCACCGCCGGCCTGATCGTGGAGGAGATCGCCCGCCACGACTTCAACGCCTCCTACGTGCAGCTGATGGGTTCGCTGTGCGCCACCATCGTGGCGCGCCACGCGGCGCCCGACCTGGCGCGCGAGGTGGTGGGACAGATCTGCCGCGGCGAAATCCTGATCGGCCTCGGCCTGACCGAGCCCGGCGGCGGCTCCGATGCCGCCAACCTGAAGCTGCGCGCCACGCGCCATGGCGACGTGTTCGTGCTCAAGGGCGAGAAGGCGTCCGCCTCGTTCGCCGCGCACATGCACAAGATCGTCGTGTTCGCCCGCACCGGCGCACAGGAAGACCGCGCCCGCGGCATCAGCGCCCTGCTGGTCGACATGGACAGCCCCGGCATCACGCGCCTGCCGTATGACGACCTCGGCACCAAGCCGGTCGGTCGCGGCTCGGTGTTCTTCGACGAAGTCGAGGTGCCGGCCAGCCGCCTGCTGGGCGACGAGCACCGCGGCTTCAGCCAGGTGATGGCGGGCTTCGACTACAGCCGCGGCCTCATCGGCCTGCAGTGCCTGGGGGCCGCCCGCGCCTCGCTGGACGAGACCTGGGCCTACGTGAGCGAGCGCGAGGCCTTCGGCCGGCCCATCGCCAAGTTCCAGGGCGTCACCGAGCCGCTGGCCGAGTATGAAACGCTGCTCGAGGCCTGCCGCCTGCTGTGCTACAAGACGCTGTGGCTGCGCGATCAGGGCCTGCCGCACACGTCCGAGGCGGCCATGGTCAAGTGGTGGGGCCCGAAGCTGGCATACGACATCATCCACCAGTGCCTGATCACCCACGGCCACTATGGCTACAGCACCGACCTGCCGCATCAGCAGCGCCTGCGCGACGTGCTCGGCCTGCAGATCGGCGACGGCACGGCGCAGATCCAGAAGATGATCGTCGCGCGCGAGAAGATCGGCCGCATCGCCGTGCCCTATGCCTGAGCCGCTGGCGCTCACCCGGCACGGCGCCACGGCGGTGCTGGAACTGGCCCGGCCGGACAAGTTCAACTGCCTCAGCGGCGCGCTGCACGCCGCCATCGCGGCAGCACTGGATACCGCCGAGAACGACCCCGCCTGCCGGGCGGTGCTGATCGCTGCCCAGGGCAGGCACTTCTGCACCGGAGCGGACCTCGCCGAAGTGCAGGCGCTGCGTGCCACCGGCCGCTTCGACGCATTCATCGCCCAGGGCCACCGCGTGCTGTGCCGTCTCGAAGCCTCGCCGCTGCCGGTGGTGATGGCCGTGCAGGGACTGTGCCTGGCCGGCGGCCTGGAACTGGCGCTGGCCGGCGACGTGATCCTCGCCGCCGAAGGCGCGAAATTCGGCGACCAGCACGCGCAGTACGGCCTGGTGCCCGGCTGGGGCGGCAGCCAGCGCCTGCCGCGGCGCGTGGGACTGACCCGCGCGCTGGACCTGATGTTCTCCGCCCGCTGGCTGGCGGCCGCGGAAGCGCGCGACTGGGGCCTGGTGGCGCAGGTGGTTCCGGACGCCGAACTTCGCCAGCAGGCGCTCGCCTACTGCGAGCAGCTGGCCACGCGCAGCCGACCGGGTCTCGCCGCCATGAAGCGCCTGGCACGCCAGGGGGCCGATCTGCCGCTCACCGACGCACTGACGCTCGAACAGCGCCTGGCGCTGGAAGCCATGGCCGGCCCGGATGTGGACGAGGGCCTGGCCGCCTTCGGCGAGCGACGCCCGCCGCGCTTTTCCTGAGCCGTCAGTCGTCGCTGCGCCGCGGCAGCGGCGGTCGGGCCTGCGGGTCCAGATGCAGCGCCGCCTTGACCAGCAGGTGGGCGCTGACCGGCGCGCTGATGAACAGAAACAGCGTGATCAGCAGTTCGTGCACGCTCAGAACCGGTCCTCGCACACTCAGGTACAGCGACGAGGCGATCAGAATGCAGCCGACGCCCAGCGTGGTGGCCTTGGTCGGCCCGTGCAGGCGCTTGTAGAAATCACCCAGGCGCGCCAGACCGAACGAGCCGATCAGCGCAAAGGCACCGCCGGCCAGCAACAGAAAGGCGATCAGCCAATCGAGCAGCGCGGTCATTCCATCACCTCCCGGCGCAGCACGTAGCGCGCCAGCGCCACCGTGCCGACGAAGCCGAGCACGGCGATCACCAGCGCCACCTCGAAATACAACTGGCTGCCGAAGCGGATACCCAGCAGCACCAGCAACGCCAGCGCGTTGATGTACAGCGTGTCCAGCGCCAGGATGCGATCGGGCAACGCCGGTCCGCGCAGCGCCCGCCACAGGTTGAAACCCATGGCCAGCACCAGCATGCCGGTCACCCACGGCAAAACGGCCTGCACCACGTTCACGCGAAGACCTCCATCAGCGGGCGTTCATATCGGGCCTTGATCCCGGCCACCAGAGCGTCGGGGTCGTCCACGTTCAGGGCATGCACCAGCAGGTAACGGCGGTCGGCGCTCAGATCCGACGACACGGTGCCCGGCGTCAGCGTGATGATGCCGGCCAGGGTGGCGATGCCCCAGGGATGCTCGATGTCCAGCGGCACCCACACGAAACGCGGTGTCAGCGCATCCTCGGGCCCGAGGATGCGCCGTGCCACCTCGAGGTTGGCCAGCACAATGTCCCCCAGCACCCGCGCCAGCAGGCGCGCCGCCAGCAGCGGCCGGCGCAACCGCACCGGCGCCGGCCGAAAGGGTGCCGCCAGCAACGGCAGCAGCCACGCCAGCAGCGCGCCCAACAGCAGATGCGCCGGCGCCAGGGTGTTGTTCAGCAACAGCCACACCACCAGCAGCGTGGTGCTGAGCAGCGGCTGCGGCAGCCAGCGCCTCATGGTCCGCTCCGCTGCACGGGCACCGCGCCGAGCACCGCCGTCACATACTCCGCCGATGCCAGCAACTGCCCGGCCGTCGCCTGCGTGAAGCGCACCACCGGCGCCGCCGCCAGCGCCAGCAACAGGCAGGACGCCAGCAGCACCGCCGCCGGTGTCAGCGCCAGCGCGCCGTGCCGGCCGCCCGGCAGCGCCGGCGACACCTTCCAGAACAAGCGGCTGCCAGCCCGGCTGAGCGCGATCACCAACGCCAGGCCGGACAACAGCAGCACCGCCCACACGGCGAATCCGCCCGCCTCTCCGGTGGCACTGCGCAGGATCAGCAGCTTGCCGACGAAACCCGAAAACGGCGGCAAACCGGCCAGCGTGGCGCCGGCCAGCAGGAACAATCCACCCAGCAGCACCGGCTGGCGCACCGCCGGCCCCGGCTGCAGGGCGCCACCCAGCGGCCCACGCTGGCGGCCGATCAGTTCCGCCAGCAGGAACAGCGCGGCCACCGCCAACGTGGTCTGCGGCAGGTAGTACAGCGCCGCCGCCAGGGCATCCGGCGCGGACACGCCCATGGCCGCCAGCAGCGTGCCGGCCGACACCAGCGTGAGGTAGCCGGCAAGCCGCGGCAGGGTGGCGGCGCTGAGCGCGCCCAGGCTGGCCAGCAGCACCGTGACCAGACCCAGCGGCAACAGCAGCGGCTGCGCCACGGCCAACCGCTCGCCGACGAAAATCAGCGTGAACACGCGCACGATGGCGTAGAGACCGACCTTGGTCATGATGGCGAACAGCGCCGCCACCGGCGCGCTGGCGGCGGCATAGGTCGTCGGCAGCCACAAACCCAGCGGCAACACCGCCGCCTTCAGCCCAAACACCACCAGCAACAGCAGACCGGCGGCCTGCAACAGCGCCAGGTCGGCATCGGCGGCCTGCGCCACCTTGACCGCCAGGTCGGCCATGTTCAGCGTACCGGTCACCCCGTACAACAGACTCACGCCGAGCAGGAACAGCGCCGAACCGACCAGGTTCAAGGTCACGTAATGCAGGCCGGCGTGCAAGCGTGCCCGACCGCCGCCGTGCAGCAGCAGACCGTAGGAGGCGATCAGCAGCACCTCGAAAAACACGAACAGATTGAACAGGTCGGCCGTCAGGAAGGCCCCGGCCAGGCCCATCAGCTGCATCTGGAACAACGGATGGAAAAACGCCCCGCGCGCCTGCCAGCGCGGTGCCGCCGCCAGCAGGCTGGCCAGGGCCAGGCCGGCGGTCAGCAGCAACATCAGCGCCGCCAGACGGTCCAGCGCCAGGGCGATGCCGAACGGCGCCTGCCAGTTGCCCAGCAGGTACACGCGCACCACGCCGTCGGCGGCACCGCCAAGCAGGCCACCGCACACCATCACCAGCGCGGCGGTGGCCGCCAGGTTGACCGGCAGCTGCCAGGCCGGGCGCCAGCGACCGAGCGCCAGCAGCAGCACGGCGGTGGCCAGCGGCAGCACGATCGGCGCAATCAGCCAGTGACTCATGACAACGGCACCCCCGACGCCCGCCTCATGGCAGCTGCTCACGGCCGGCATCGACATGATCGTCGCCGGTGGTCCGCCGGGCGGCCACGGCCACCGCCACCAGCAGCGCGGTCATCCCGAAGCTGATGACGATGGCGGTCAACACCAGCGCCTGCGGCAACGGGTCGGCGTACTGCGCCAGCGTGGTCTCGCCCTTGCCGACGATCGGCGCGCGGTTCACCGCCAAGCGGCCCGTGGCAAAAATAAACAGGTTCACGGCATAGGACAGCAACGTCAGCCCCAGGATCACGTCGAAGCTCCGCGGGCGCAGCAACAGGTACACACCGCAGGCCACCAGCACACCCACGCCCAGCGACAACAGCAGTTCAAGCGACATCACACACCGCTCCGTGTCGGTCGACCGGCCAGACTCACCAGCGCCAGCAGCGTGGCGCCCACCACCACCGCGAACACGCCCAGGTCGAAGACCATGGCACTGGCCAGCGGCACCTCGCCGAGCACGGGCACCACCGGATGACCGCTGGCGCTGGTCAGGAACGGATGCCCCAACAGCCAGGCGGCGACGCCGGTCACCAGCGCCAGCGCGAGACCGCCGCCGATCCACTGCTCGAAGCTCTCCGGCAAGCGATCACGTACCCAGGCGCGACCACGGGCCAGGTACTGCACCAGCAGCGCCAATGCCAGCACCAGCCCCGCGATGAACCCACCGCCCGGCAGATTGTGGCCGCGCAGCAACAGATACAGCGCCACCGCCGCCGCCAGCGGCAGCAGCAGCCCGGAAAGCAGCTGCAACAGCAGCGGGTAGCGGTCGGCGGCGAGTCCGGGCTCGACCCGCGCCGGCCAGCGCAATCGCCGCATCACGGCGTGGATGATGAGCGCCGCCAGCCCCAGCACGCCGATCTCGCCCAGCGTATCGAAGCCGCGGAAATCAACGATGATCACGTTGACCGCGTTGTGGCCGCCACCGAGCGGGTAGGCATTGCGCAGGAAATAGTCGGCGATCGACAGGGTCGGTCGGGTCAACACGGCATACAGCATGGCCGCCACGCCACTGCCGAACACCAGCGCCAGCGCGGCGTCGCGCAGGCGCCGTCCGCGCGACTCCACCGGCGCCTCGACCGGCAACCGGCCAAGCGCCAACAACAGCAGGATCATGCTGACCATCTCGACCAGAATCTGCGTCAGGGCAAGATCCAGCGCCGACAGGTAGACGAAGGCCAGCCCGACCACCAGACCGGCGACGCCGAGCACGATCACCGCCGTGACGCGATAGCGATGCAGCGCCGCCGTCGCCACGGCCGCCAGCAGGCCAAGCACCCATACCGACGCCGCCAGCGGTGCCACCGGCTGACCGGCCAGCGGGCCGGCCGACAGTCCCTGGCGCCACATCGGCCAGGCCCCGGCCAGCACCGCCGCCACCAGCAGCCACAGCAGGTACCGACGCTGGCTTCCGTCGTCCAGGGCGCGGGTCACCCGCCCGGAGCCGGCCAGCACCGCATCCAGCAAGCGCATGAAGGCGGCCTTGCCACTGTAGGCCGTCAACTCGATGGTGTGCAGGTTCACCCAGCGGTGCATGCCGACGTACAGCGCCACACCACCGACCATCGCCAGCACGCTCATCAGCAGCGGCAGGTTCAGGCCATGCCACACCGCCAGGCTGTAGGCCGGCAGTTCACCCCCCAGCGCGGCACCGGCCGCCAATGCCAGCAGCGGCGCCACCGTCAGTCCCGGCAGCATCCCCACCAGCAGGCACAGCAGCACCAGCAACTCGACCGGCACCTTCATCCAGCGCGGGGGCTCGTGTGGCACCCGCGGCAGATTTTTCGGTTCACCGTTGAAGAACACGTCGTGGATGAAGCGCGCCGAGTAGGCAACGCTGAACAGACCGGCCGCGGTCGCCACCGCCGCCGGCACCCAGCCCAGCCATCCGCGGTCGCCGAGCGCCAGCGCCTCGGCGAAAAACATCTCCTTGGACAGGAAGCCATTGAGCAACGGCACGCCGGCCATCGCTGCCGCCGCCGTCATGGCCAGCGTGGCGGTGTACGGCATGTAGCGATACAGGCCATGCAGGCGACGCATGTCGCGGGTGCCGCACTCGTGGTCGATGATGCCGGCGGCCATGAACAGCGACGCCTTGAAGGTGGCGTGGTTGATGATGTGGAACACGCCGGCCACCACCGCCAGCGGCCGATCCAGGCCGAACAGCAGCGTCACCAGCCCCAGGTGGCTGATGGTGGAGTACGCCAGCAGCCCCTTGAGGTCGTGCTGGAACAGGGCCAGCACGGCACCCAGCAACAGCGTGGCGACGCCGGCTGCGCTGACCAGATAGAACCAGGCATCCGAACCGCCGAGCGCCGGATAAAGGCGCGCCAGCAGGAACACTCCCGCCTTGACCAGCGTGGCCGAGTGCAGATACGCCGACACCGGCGTCGGCGCCGCCATGGCCTGCGGCAGCCAGAAATGGAACGGAAACTGCGCCGACTTGGTGAAGGCACCCAGCAACACCAGCACCAGCGCCGGCAGGTAGTAGGGATGGGCATGCAGCGCCGGGCCGGCGGCCAGCACCGCGTCAAGCTCGTAGGAGCCGACCGCCGAGCCGATCAGCACCACACCGGCCAACAGCGCCAGACCGCCACCACCGGTGATGGTCAGCGCCATGCGCGCGCCCTGGCGGGCATCCGCGCGATGCGACCAGAAGCCAATCAGCAGGAACGAGCTGAGCCCGGTCAGCTCCCAGAACACCACCAGCAGGATCAGGTTGTCCGCCAGCACCACACCCTGCATGGCGCCCATGAAGGTCAGCAACAGGCCGTAGAAGCGGGCGATCGGCTCGCCCTCGGCCAGGTAATAGCGCGCATACAGCACGATCACCAGGCCGATGCCCAGCACCAGGCCGGCGAACATCAGCGCCAGGCCGTCCAGCCGGAAGCCGAAGTTCACCCCCAGCGTCGGCAACCACGGCCAGGCCACGCGCACAACGTCGCCGCCGGCCACCGCCGGCACGCTGCAGGCCAGCGCCGCAATGGCCAGCGCCACCACCGCCCCGGCCAGCCAGGCGCAGACGTCGCGCGCGTCATTGCGCTGCCCAAACAACACCGCCGCCCCCAACCAGGGCAGCAGCACGGCTGCCAGAAGGGTCATCGGCATGGTACTGACGGGGGATAGAGGCGGTGCATCGGTGAATTACGTCGAGTGGCGGGCGGACCGTCCGCCACCACGGCGGCGGCTAATCCTACCTTGCCGATCCGGGCATCGCCTACCCGGCCGTCGTCAGGTGCGGCGCAGATACGTCTCGCCAAGCGCCAGCGTGAGCACCGCCCCACCGATCAGCGCCAGGCCGCCGGTATTGGTCCACGACAGCGGCTCGCCCAGCCACCACGCACCGGCCAGCATGCCGACCAGGGGCGTCGCCAGCGAACCGACCGACGTGGTCAGCGCCGGCAGCGCGCGGGTGACCGTGAGCATGGCCCAGAAACAGAAGCCCGTGGCCAGCGGGCCGTTGTAGGCCAGGATGGCGATCGACGCCGGCGTCCAGCTCAAGGTCGCGTCAGGCTCGAACAGCCACACCAGCGGCAACAACACCGCCACCGCCACCGCCTGCTGCCAGGGCACCAGCGACAGCGGCGTGCCGACCCAGCGGTGATGACGCACGTGCACGATCTGCACCGCCCACAGCGCCGCGCCGGTCAGCAGCAGGCCGTTGCCGAGCAACACCCGTCGCTCCGACCAGTCGAACCCGAGCGGGTTGAACAGCACCGCCACCCCGGCCAGGCCCAGCGCGAAACCGGCCACCTTGGCGACATCCAGGCGCTCGCGCAGCACCAGTACCGACAGCGGCAGCACCCACAGCGGCGTCGTGTAGGCCAGGATGGCCGCCCGTCCGGAGCCGACATAGAGCAGGCCGAAGAAACCGAGCGCCATGAAACCGCTCATCTGCATGACGCCGACCGACAGCACGATGGGCCAGTCCTGACGCGCCGGCACGCGCAGCTGCCCGGCCAGCGCCGCCACCGCGAACATGGTCAACGCCCCCAGCAGCATGCGCAGCAGGGCGAAGTGCAGCGGCGGAAAGTGGCCCAGGCCCACCTTCATCACCGGCCAGTTGACGCCCCACAGGACGATCACCAGCCCGAACAGGCCGGCGGCGGCCCGTGGACTGACCGCCGGCTGCGTGCCGGCCATCAGGCCGCGGCGGCCTGGAACCGGTCCAGCGGCTGCCCGTTGTCGGCAAACCACACCGGCAGCATCGTCAGGCGCTTGAAGTAATGCGCCACGTCGAGTTCGTCGGTGACACCGATGCCGCCGTGCAGCTGCACC
>OBIY01000886.1_pt1 | contig 10094 bp, 10 predicted proteins | sample 1519841 | NCBI WGS metagenome assembly OBIY01 (sample SAMN03019774, study PRJEB22545) | beach sand metagenome | biome: beach; feature: sea beach; material: beach sand | place: USA: Municipal Pensacola Beach, FL | collected 2010-07-30 | depth 30-40 cm m
CCATCGCGACCGACAACATCGTGAGCGTTACCAGACGGTCTACTCAAAAGAGCCCGGTGCCGTTGCGGCACCAACGGCAGGTTTGCACTTCGATGAGCCGTTACTGGAGCGCCTGAAAGCCAAAGGTGTGAACTTCGCCTTTGTGACCCTGCATGTCGGTGCCGGTACCTTCCAGCCTGTGAAGGTTGAGAATGTGCTGGAGCACACCATGCACTCGGAATACATCGAAGTCAGCGACGAGGTGGTCGCTCAGGTGAACGCGACCCGCGCGGCTGGCAAGCGCGTCGTTGCCGTGGGTACGACCTCAGTACGTAGCCTGGAGAGTGCCAGTACTTCAGGCACCATTGAGGCGTTTCAGGGTGAAAGCACCATTTTTATTTACCCGGGTTACGAATTCCGCAGTGTGGATGCGCTGATCACCAATTTTCATCTGCCGGAATCGACGTTGATCATGCTGGTATCTGCCTTTGCTGGCCAGACACAAACGCTGTCAGCGTATGACCATGCGGTACAAAACGCCTACCGTTTTTACAGTTACGGCGATGCCATGTTTATTCCCCGGTCACTCAAGGCCGTGACCGATGGCCAGGAGCCAGAATTATGACCCGTGAATGCTTTATGCAGTTCGAATTACATACCGCACTGAATGCTGCTGAAGAAGCGGATGGCAGTTGCGCTCGTCGTGGCACGCTAACCTTTCCGCGAGGCAAAGTAGAAACACCGGCATTCATGCCAGTGGGCACCTATGGCTCTGTTAAGGGCCTGACACCAGAGCAGGTGGAAGAGCTGGGTGCCGATATCATTCTGGGCAATACCTTCCACCTGATGCTGCGCCCGGGTACAGAGGTGGTGAAGGCACACGGTGATCTGCACGACTTCATTGGTTGGGATAAACCGATCCTGACGGATTCGGGCGGTTTTCAGGTGTTCAGCTTGGGGAATATGCGCAAGATCTCAGAAGAGGGGGTGCAGTTTGCCTCGCCCATCAATGGCGATAAAGTGCTGATGACCCCGGAAAGCTCGATGCAGGTGCAGCGTGAGCTGGGTTCTGACGTCGTGATGATCTTTGATGAATGTACGCCGTATCCGGCCACCTTTGACGAAGCCGCCGAGTCCATGCGGCTGTCGCTGCGCTGGGCCAAGCGCTCGAAAGAAGCCCATGGGGATAACCCGTCTGCGCTGTTCGGGATTATTCAGGGTGGCATGTACGAAACATTGCGCGATGAATCACTGTCAGGCCTGCTGGATATTGAATTTGACGGTTACGCCGTGGGTGGTCTCAGTGTGGGCGAACCAAAACCCGATATGATGCGCGTGTTGCGCCACATTGCCCCGAAGATGCCGGTCGATAAGCCGCGCTATCTGATGGGGGTCGGTAAACCGGAAGACCTGGTCGAGGGCGTACGTCGCGGGATTGATATGTTTGACTGCGTGATGCCCACACGCAATGCCCGTAATGGTCACCTTTTTACACACACCGGGGTTGTAAAAATCCGGAACGCCTCCAATAAGACGGATACCGGACCGGTTGATCCGCAGTGTGACTGCTACACCTGCCGCAACTACACCCGGGCGTACCTGTACCACCTGGATAAGTGTGGTGAAATGCTGGGCGGGACACTCAACAGCATTCATAACCTGCACTATTACCAGACCCTGATGGCCGGTTTGCGCCGCTCTCTTGAAGAAGGTACATTTGCCGCCTTTGTTGAAGACTTCTATCAACAACGGGGCCTGTCTGTGCCGTCACTGGATAGCACAGGCCCGGACGAATAAGCACAGGGCTGAAAGCCTGTTTGACTGAATATTTTTAATTATCTGACTGGAGATACACCGTATGAAATCCCTGCTGGCACTCGTGGCTCTGTTTACCCCGGCTGTGGCACTGGCCGAACCAACTGAAGGCGCGATGGGCGCGATGGGGCAGATCATCTTTCTCGGTGGCTTCCTGGTGATTTTCTATTTCCTGCTGTGGCGTCCGCAGTCCAAACGTCAGAAAGAACACAAAAATCTGATGGCGGGTCTGGCCAATGGTGATGAAGTTGTGACGGCCGGTGGCATCCTCGGCAAAGTCATCAAAGTCGGCGAAGAATTCATCATGATTGAAATCGCAGACGGCGTTCAGTTTCCTGTCCAGAAAGTGGCCGTAACCGCTGTTCTGCCAAAAGGCACGATCAAAGAAGTGAAAGCCTGATTTTCTGATAAGCGGCCCCGACGGGGCCGTTTTCGTTTTCCGACCCACACGGCACGTTTATGCTTAACAAATACCCCATCTGGAAAAACCTGCTGATCCTGGCCGCGATCGTACTTGGCCTGATCTACGCAGCGCCCAACCTGTATCCGCCTGATCCGGCGATCCAGGTCACACCGGCTCAGGCTGGTGCAGAAATGTCTTCCGCCACGCTGAGCCAGGTTGAATCCTCGCTCGAAAACGCCGGAATCGGATTTTTCGGTACCGAAGTGAATGGCAGCACGGCACTGCTGCGTCTTACCAGCACGGGTGATCAGCTGCCGGCTAAGGCGGCTATTCAACGACAATTGGGTGATGACTATGTGGTGGCACTGAATCTGGCACCTACAACCCCAGAATGGCTGGTGAATCTGGGCGCGGGCCCAATGACGCTGGGTCTGGACCTGAGTGGTGGTGTGCACTTCCTGATGGAAGTGGACATGGAAGAATATGTTAAAGGCCGTATCGACAACTACCGCGATGATCTGCGCACCCGCCTGCGCGAAGAAAACATCAAATACCGTCGTGTGGTGATTGAAGACGACACCGTGCGTCTGAGCTTCCGTAATGACGATACCCGTACATCTGCTCGTGGCTTTATCAACCGCTCGTACAACAACGAGTTTCTGATCAGCGAAGAAGAGCAGGGTGAGTATTTTGACCTGTTGCTCACAATCACTGAACAACGCGTCAAGGAGTTCGAAGATTACGCGGTGAAGCAGAACCTGGTGACTCTGCGTAACCGGGTGAACGAGCTGGGTGTGGCAGAACCTCTGGTTCAGCGTCAGGGCCGTAACCGCATCGTGGTTGAACTGCCGGGTGTTCAGGACACCGCAGAAGCCAAGAAGATTCTGGGTAAAGCCGCGAACCTCGAATTCCGCATGGAAGCCGAGCCAGGCGCCAGCCGTTTCTCAACGGAAGAATATACCTTCCGCAGCAACGAATTCCGCACTGCGCGTCTGCAGAAGGCCATCATCACCACCGGTGACAGCGTCACCAACGCCAAAACCACGTTCGATCAGAACGGTATGCCTGCGGTGAGTGTGAGCCTCGACGCGAAGGGCGGTGCGCGTATGTCGCAGACCACTAAAAAATCGGTGGGTAAGCGCATGGCGGTGTTGTTTGTTGAGCGTAAGCCAAAAACCACCTACGAAATTGTCGACGGTGTCGAAGTGCCTAAGACGGTTCAGGTGGTCGAAAAGTCCATTATCTCGCTGGCGACCATTCAGGGCGTGTTCGGTTCGAACTTCCAGACGACAGGTCTGGACAGTGCCGAAGCGTCTGAGTTGGCCCTGCTGCTGCGTTCCGGTGCACTGGCTGCCCCAATGGACTTTGTTGAAGAACGTACTGTTGGCCCAAGCCTGGGTAAAGAAAACATCGAAATGGGTGCTCGCTCGGTTGTTGTCGGCCTGGTGCTGGTGCTGATTGCCATGTTGGTTTTCTACCGCCTGTTTGGTCTGCTGGCGAACATTGCCCTCGCGGTTAACCTGATTCTGCTGGTTGCGCTGATGTCGATCATCGGTGCCACTCTGACCCTGCCGGGTATTGCCGGTATCGTTCTGACCGTCGGTATGGCGGTGGATGCCAACGTGCTGATCTTCTCGCGTATCCGCGAAGAGCTGAGAGCCGGACGCTCGCCGCAACAGGCGATTCATGAAGGTTACGACCGTGCCTTCCTGACCATTTTTGATGCCAACCTGACTACGCTCATCGTGGCCGTCATCCTGTTCGCCGTGGGTACCGGGCCAGTGAAAGGTTTTGCGGTGACTCTGTCGTTCGGCATCCTGACTTCTATGTTTACCGCCATCATGGTGACCCGTGCACTGACCAACCTGATCTACGGTGGCCGTCGCATTGAGTCTCTGTCCATCGGAGGCAAAGTATGAAAATTTTAAATTTCATGAAGGTGCGCCATCTGGCCACCGCGATTTCAGCCACACTGTTGTTGGTTGCCGTCGTATCACTGGCGATGCGTGGGATTAATTTCGGCCTGGATTTTACCGGCGGTACGCTGCTCGAAGTTCAGTATGAAACCCCTGAATCGACCGAAAACGTCAAAGCCATTCTGGACAGCGCCGGCTATCGCGACGTCACTGTGCAGAATTTTGGTTCAGAAACCGATGTGCTGGTGCGTATGTCGGAAGCGTTTCATGATGGCTTGGGCAATGAAGTGCTGGGCCTGTTGCAGGACAACGCCGGTGAAAATCAGTTGACCCTGATGCGCAGTGAATTCGTCGGCGCCAGCGTCGGTGAAGAGTTGCGCGATCAGGGCGGTATTGCGCTGCTGGCTGCCTTGTTTGTCGTGATGGCGTACGTCGCCTTCCGTTTCCAGTGGAAGTTCTCGCTGGGCGCTGTACTGGCGCTGTTTCACGATGTGCTCATCATTGTGGGTTTGTTTGCGCTGTTTCAGTGGGAGTTCGACCTGAACGTGCTGGCGGCCCTGCTGGCGGTGATAGGTTACTCCCTGAACGACACCATCGTGGTCTATGACCGTATCCGTGAAAACTTCCGCATTGAGCGGGTGGGGACGCCGGTAGAGATCATGAACGCCTCTCTGACTCAGACCCTCGACCGGACACTGATGACCTCGGCAACCACAGTGCTGGTGTTGGTCGCGCTGTTCTTCCTGGGCGGTGACATCATCCATAACTTTGCGCTGGCCTTGATCATCGGTATTGTGGTCGGTACCTATTCTTCGATCTACGTTGCGGCGAATCTTCTGCTGATGCTGGGCATCTGTCGTGAAGATCTTCTGCCACCAGAAGTTGAAGAAGAAGAGAGCGTGCCGTAAAGTACGTTCCAGATTGCACGGAGGGCTGGTTTTACTTAGGTGAAACCAGCCTTTTTCATAACCTGAACGTCAAGATTATATTGCTTGTTATCAATGACGGTGTTATCAATACATAAGCTGGACGTTGGGGGCGTTAGCCGCATTCCAACACGCATTAACTCAGAATCAGCAGGACGGAAACAATAATAATGAGCCGTCAGAATATCGTTGACACGCGACTCTTGTGTCATGAATTCCATCATACTCATCGCCGTACGCCTTTGGCGACGTTACCGGGTGCCTGTCTGAATCCGATTCCTTTTGAACTGGCCATTATGAAAAAGGACAAGGAATGATCATCCGAACCTTACTTGCTCTGACCTTTGCACTTGCTATCACGCCGGCGTCTGCTGCACCGGGGGACCCCGCGCAGAGCCTCGAAGAACGACGCATGCAGAAGCTCGAAGACACCGTGATGAACTCGAATCTGCCGCTGGAAAAGCGTATCCGCGCACTACGTCGGATTCTCAGTGACGAAATGATCGGCGGGCGCATTACCCGTACCTTCTGTCTCTGGGACCCGCTGGGCAAATCCGGCCCGGTAGCCTCAACGGCCGACGACCAGAAACTGCGCTCACTGCATTATGGTATGGAACTCGAGTTCACCATTTACCAGGATGAGCAGGAGTTGCTGAAAGACTTCAAAGCCGGAGATACCTGTGACGCCGCTCTGGTTCGTGGTCACCAGGCCATTCAGTTTAATCGCTTTGCCGGTACCATCGAGGCGGTTGGGGCGGTCAAAGACCGTAAGCAACTTCAGGTGCTGGTCCAGCTGATGGCCAACCCTAAGCTGGCGCCGAAACTGACCGACGGCGAATACACAGTGCTGGGTGTTGTCAGTGTGGGTGAAAACTACGTGTTCACCAGCGATCGTACCCTGCGTGATGTCACCGATCTGCGTGGCCAGAGGGTAGGGGTTGAAGCCCAGTACCCGGAGTACGTCGATCTGATCCGTCGTCTCGGTGGCACGCCAGTTCCGGGCACCATGCTTGAAAACGTGCAGAAGTTTTCAAAGGGTGACATCAGCAATATGATTTCCCCCGTTGCCGGATATCTGGTCATGCGTGACGGCGGCAATGAAAACTCCACCGGCATCATCAAATCGCCACTGGCGACGAGCACAGTGCACCTGATTGGTTATGCCGAACGCTTCCCGATAGGTCTGGCTCAGATTCTGCGCGAAGACTTCCTGTTTAAGTTTGACAGCTACACCAACCGCCTCGACCGTGAGATGAGCATCATCCCTGAGTCTATGTGGCTGACGCCCGATCCGCTGAAAGTGCAGCAGGTTGAAACGGCCATGCAGCAGGTGCGGCTTGAGAAGCGCAGTGAAGGCGTCTACGACCCCTTTATGCTGACACTGCAGCGTAAGATCCGCTGTAAGTTTGATCCTACCCGCGACGAATGTCGCAACCCGGTGGAATAAACCGGGTTATTCCTGCTCCAGCGCTTTTCCGGTCAGTTGCCGGACGGCGCTGTGCGTCATCCGGCGTTCTGCCACGATCCCAAAGATTGTCTGCTCCAGCTCCGGAATCTGCCCAACAATGGTCACCCCATAGCGTTCGCAGATCTCCTGGGCCACTATTTCCGGTGCAAAGAAAAACCCATGTCCCTGGCTGCCGAAGGCTTTCAGCAGGGCGGAATCATCGAACTCTCCGGCAATCCTGACTTTGATCTGCTGTCGCTGCAACCAGCTGAGCAGGTTGGTTCGCAGTGCTGACGAGGTGTCGGTGGGCAGCAGTACTGGTGCGTCCTGCAGACAATGCGGAAAAGAAAGATCCGTGGCCGCCAGCTCGGGTGCTGCGAAACAGGCCAATGTCGAGCGCGCCAGAACGTGGTTGAAACAGCGGATGTTCATGCCAGCCGGGATCGGACTGTCGGCCAGCACCAGATCCAGGCGATGAACGGCTAACTCTCCCAGCAGAGAGGTCATCTGCTCTTCACGGCAGACCAGCCGCATGTTCGTGGACTCACGGAGTGCCGGAGCCAGCAGGCGGTGGGCAATCGATTTGGGCAGGGCGTCTACAATGCCCACTCTCAGGACCTCTGCGCGGCTGTCGAGCCCCTGGTGCAGGACTTCCTGCAGCTCATCGCCGAGACGAAAGATTTCCTGACAGTACTCCAGTGCCAGTTGTCCGGCTTCGGTCAATTCCAGGCCCCGGCCGGATTTCCGGAAGAGGTCTTCGCCCAGCTCATCTTCGAGCATTTTCAGCTGGCCGCTGATGGTCTGTGGTGTCAGGTTCAGCAGGCGAGCAGCCTCTTTAATACTGAGTGACTCGGCGACGGCGTAGAAATAGCGCAGGTGTTTGTAGTTCAGACGCATGGTAATGAGATGGATAGTTCGAAAAATTCGATCTGTTAAAGAAAAGTAATTCGAATATTATTTGTCTTTCAGCTTGTCTACAATACGAAGAAACTAACCAAGGAGCGAGTTATGAACCGTCCTGACTATCTGAATGATTCCAACAAAGAACCTGTTGCGCGCAGCATCCCGGCGCAGCAGGACGATTTCCGTCAGACCCACACCATTGGCACTGACGCCAACAAAGTACTGCGCAACACCTACGCGCTGCTGGCGATGACCCTGGTGTTCTCGGGTATCGTGGCGGCAGCATCTATGATGTTTAACGCCCCGCACCCTGGTCTGATTATTACTCTGGTGGGTTTTTATGGCCTGCTGTTCGGTATCGAAAAAACCAAAAACTCTGGCATGGGTCTGGTGCTGACTTTCGCTCTGACCGGTTTTATGGGTTACACCCTGGGTCCGATCCTGAACTTCTATGCTCAGCTGCCTAACGGTACCAGTCTGATTGCAACGGCCATGGGTGGTACTGGTCTGATCTTCTTCGGTCTGTCTTCCTGGGTGCTGGCCACCGGTAAAGATCTGTCCAACTGGGGCAAAACCCTGATGGTCGGTATGATCGTGGCCATTGTGATGATGGTGGCGAACATCTTCCTGAACATCCCGGCGCTGTCTCTGGCCTTCTCTGCCATGCTGATCATCCTGATGTCGGCGATGATTGCCTACCAGACCAGTGCGATCATTAACGGTGGTGAGACCAACTACATCTCAGCTGCTGTCAGCCTGTATGTCTCGATCTACAACCTGTTCCTGAGTCTGCTGCAGATTCTGGGTGTATTTGGCAGCGATGACTAATCTCTGCTGAATGACTGAAAAGCCGTGGCATTGCCACGGCTTTTTTGTTTGTGTAGGTTTTTAGAGACACGTTTTATGTTTGAGAGGAAACGGCCATGACGGTGTCCATCAAGGATCTTCATCAACTCAGGACCATTCCGAAACTCATTTATCACTCACTCGACTGTGCGCTTTATCAGGTTTCTGTCATGACGCCAGACGGTGAGCAGATGATTACGGATAGCAAAGGCAAGCTGTTACGCAGTCACAGCCTGATCACGCTTCAGGCGATGTTTGATGACTTTCCTGTCGCAGAGCAGGTGCTGCGACAGCAGAGCGCATACGATGAAATGGTGAATCAGCCAGTCCGCTCTGGTAGTAATCAATTAGAAGTGCCGCTTGGAAATAATGGTCTTGCCTGATTTTATGGGCGATAGGCCATGGATTCCGGGCTCGTTGAGCCCACATCCTGCCGGAATGCGATTTTGAAGTAAGAATACAGGACTAGATGTGCCACCTCAGTTTATTAAGCGTAAAGACTGAGGCATGTCCTACCAGTTTACTTGCGTTCATCTACACTCAGAGTATGCGTACTCTGAATCTAAAAATAACAATACTTCTGATGGCACTGGTGGCGTCCAGCGCCAGCGCTGCGCCTGTGTGTCGTGACGCTGATGCCAAATCCATCGCAAACGAAGCGGCTTTGGATTTCTTCCGTAAACAGGGTGAAATCTTCCGGCCGGCCAAAGTCTTTAAAGTGCACTCTCCCAGCCGTTTTAAGGAAGTGGGAAGCTACGTGAAAATCGGCAAAAAGCAGTACAGTATTTTCACGCTGGTCAGCCCGGACTGCGAGGCTCACTTTATCAAACGGACCCGTCAGGGGCCTTGGCCGGGCTGAGTGCTCAGGGCGGCCTTAGCGGCCGTTTTTCAGCATGTCAGCAACACTGATGATGTTGGTCGCCACGTCTATGATGCGTTTGTTGCTGTCCATAGCCGACTGGCGTAGCTGCTTGTAGGCTTCTTCTTCGGTGATTCCACGAGACTGAATCAGAATGCCTTTGGCTTTATCGATCAGTTTGCGCTCTTCCAGTGCCTGCCTGACTTCAGCCAGCTCTCCGCTCATACGCTCCAGACGTTGTGCCTGCCCCTGCACCAGATCATAGATGGAGCGGGCAAATTTCACATTGACGCCGGGCGTTACCGCCGAGGCATCTGACAGGTTGCCCGTACCGAGAGGTGAAGCAGGGGGTTCGCCGACATCCTCCAGCGATTTTAATTTTTCGCGGTGCAGACGCAGGTCTTCTTCTGCCTGTTCGATCTTGGATTCGCACAAAGTCAGCAGGCGGGCAGCAAGCTCTTTTTCAATCTCCTGCATGGTATCAATGCGGCTGGTTGCGACTTCATACCAGACGTCACTGATGGCGGTTGGCAGGTGGTCGCCGCTCTGGTAGCGGTTGATCATCTGCCTCATGCGCTGGAATTCACCGGTGGCTTCACTGTTTTCAATCTGCCGCCACTGTGCTGCGGCGATGGTGTGAGTGAAGTTGTTGAAGATGTCAAAACACCGTTCTTGCGCTTCCTGCAGTTCTTTGAGCCGGTCTTTAACCGGGTTGCCGAACTCACCCGCGGTAAAGCCTATCAGGCCCCAGGCGCGTTCCTGCCCGGCGTACTCTTTACCCTGTACAAAGTTGAACATGGCAACCAGGGCGCGGGTGATGTCAGGGTCAGAGGAGAGATCCGCAGCCTCAAACACGAGTGAAAGAAGCCCGGAAATGAGTTGGTTAAAGGCATCCGTATTTTCTGAGGCGCGGATGTTGCCGCCGGAGACCTTCTGGCGCAACGCCGGCAGGTTATCAAGACCGTGTAGGACATGGGCAATAGTCAAACGCGTTCCTGGT
>OBIY01000887.1_pt1 | contig 10080 bp, 5 predicted proteins | sample 1519841 | NCBI WGS metagenome assembly OBIY01 (sample SAMN03019774, study PRJEB22545) | beach sand metagenome | biome: beach; feature: sea beach; material: beach sand | place: USA: Municipal Pensacola Beach, FL | collected 2010-07-30 | depth 30-40 cm m
ATACACACGGCTGTCCTTCTACCGGCGCGACCGCCGGAATCGGCCGGGGAATTGCGCACTGCTTTGCCAGAGAGGGTGCTCAGCTGGCGATCTGTGCCCGCAACGAAGCACCGCTGCAGCAGGTACGCCAGGAGTGTGTGGAGCTGGGTGGTCAGACCACCGCACTCCTGGCGGATATGACCCGTGCCGACGATATTGACCGTTTCGTCGCTGCCAGCCGCGAAGCACTGGGCGGCATTGACGTACTGGTCAACTGCGTCGGCGGTGTCGATCAGCTATTACCCTTTGAGGCACTCAGCGACGACGACTGGCAACAAATGTGGGAGCTTAACGTGATGTCCGCAGTGCGCATGACCCGCGCGGTGCTGCCAATCATGAAGCCCAATGGCTGGGGCCGAATCATCAACATCGCTTCGGAGTCGGGCATCCAGCCCGATCCTTTTATGCCGCATTACAACGCGGCCAAAGCAGCGCTGATTACGTTCACCAAATCGATGTCGAAGGCCCTCGCCGATGACGGCATTCTGGTCAATGCCGTGTCACCGGCAATGACCCGCAATGACGATGTGGATGCCTTCATCAGTCAGCGGGCAGCAGCGGATGGCAGTTCGCTCAAGGAGGCGGAACAGACGCTATTAAGGGAGATGCGACCCAATATCGTGCTCGGCCGGCCCGGTGAACCGGAAGAGGTGGGCGCAGCAGTGGTGTTTCTGGCGTCAGAACAAGCGAGCTTTATCACCGGCACCAATCTACGCGCGGATGGCGGCTCGGTAGCCAGCATCTAAAACTGTTCAGGCATTAGCTAACCTGCGGGCTGCTGGCGCGCCTCCAGCTTCCACAGATCGGTAAACAGGAACACCATGGATAACACGATTACCATGCCAATTGGCGGTAACCGGGCCGCCTCCAACGGGCCCAACAGGCCGATCAGATAACCCATCATCAATGAACCGACGGGGCCGCCCGCCATAAAACAGAGCTGATAGACGGCAAACACCCGCGCCCGATGACTCTCCGGCGTATGTTCCTGAATGATAGTACGCGCCATACTCATGCCGATACCGGCAGCCGCCCCCCAGATCGCAACGACTCCCATCATCACTGCAAAACTGACGCCAGTGGCAATCACCGACAGCGCGAAGGTGGCACCCCAAAGATTAGCGGCCATATAGGCGCGGCCCTGGCGTCGAATGCCGCCACCGCGCAACAACATCCAGACCATCAGCATGGTGCCGGCCATAAAACCGATATTGACCATGCCAATCTCGGTGGCGCCACCGCCATAATAGTCTCGGATCAACAGCGGCACCAACACAAAAAACGCCCCCAGGTAGAGAACTGACCCCGCCAGGCTAAGCAGCATCACCGACAGGATCTGCGGGCTGTTAACTACAACGGAAAAGCCCTGAAACAGCGAACCGCGTGACCGTTTAGCTCCAGACTCACTGCCGCTGCTCTGTTGGCGCGTTGGTAACCGGCGGGCGATGAACGCGCCGCTGGCCATAATCGCACTCTGCACCACCAGTAGCGGCGCCGGGCCGACCAGACCGGCAAGCATAGCGAGCGCATAGCCAACCACCTGTACACCAAACTGAACGCCGGTGGTCGCTACCACCACCCGCTGAATATTCTGCTGCGCCACCGTCGCCAGCATGGCATCGCGGCTTGGATTGGCGAAAGCGACACAGGCCCCCATGGCCAGACCGTATGCGAGCAGCACCGAAAACTGGAACAGCCCCAACCAGAGCGTCAACGCCAATGCCAGGGGTGGAACCGCTGCGATCAGATGCAGACGACCGAGAAGTTGCCGGGTGTCGACCCGGTCAGCCAACGAACCGGCCCAGAGCACCAGAAACAGCCCCGGCACCTGCAGAAACATCTGCCCCAGGCCGACCTGCTCCGGCGGCAGATGCAGATAAACAGCCAGCAACCAGGGATAAAGAACGATCTGCAGGCCATGGGGAACAAACCATGCCGAGACCAGCGTCAGGAACACACGCGTGGCATTGGTTGCCGCGGCTACGCCGTCGGGATGTTCAACGCGCTGTTCAACGGTTTCAGCCTCTCCTTTCTCGGCCTGCCCCTGCCTTTGCCCTGCTGACACCGGATGTTCCTTTCCTGGATATGTTGGTCGCTACCCGAATAGATTGCGCATCTGTCCAATTGCCACACTCTAGCGCGGTTTTCGGGCGCGCAAGCATAGCACTGACCTCAAGCGGTTCGGTGCACGACCAAAAACCCTGGGAGCTTCACCAAAAACGGTTTGTTCAACGCCAGCAAGGCTGGTTGCGCCACCAAAAAACCGGTTCTACCAATTTGAGGATTAGCGTTCCAATTCCGCAAGGATCTCCATCAAATCGCTCCTTGCAAAAGGTTTGATTAGTGGAGTGACCTGGTTCAACTCATCAATACCCGCATCGGGTGAGCAACAGACAACCACTTTGCCCGGCATACGCTCTCGCGGCAGGTTGGTTAACCAACTGCAAAACTCCAGGCGGGTCGGGCCATCATCCAGAACAACCAGTTGAAAAGGTTCTGCGGCGTCTAATAGAGTACTTTTCGCCCGCTCAGGCTGATCCTCAATCACCACACCCCAACCACTATCTTCAAGATACTCCCGTAGCAGTATTGCAACAAATGCATCGCTGGCAACTACCAGCGCTCTATTGGGTCCGGACGAACTCACTGCAACGTGTTCATGGAGCGCCTGTTCAACAGCGGGCAACAGTATCTGAAACGCGGTACCGCTATCGTTGCTGTCGACATATAAATGGCCCTGTAACCGATGGACAATATCATCCACAACCGCAAGCCCCATCCCGGTACCTTTCCCCGCTGGCTTGGTTGAAAATAGCGGCCTGAATATTTCACTACTTAGTTCAGGGTCAATGCCTTTACCAGAATCAGACACGGTCAGGCAGATGAAGTCTCCCACAACCGGTTGGCCGCAGGCAGCGCAGGGCTCACCCTCACCACGGAATAGATCAGTAGTGACCGAAATCGTCCCCCGTCCGCCCATTGCGTCGCGGGCGTTGATGCACAGATTCATCACCAACTGGTAGATCTGTACCTTATCGATCAGCGCCAGAGGCAACTCCGGGTTATAACGGCTATCGATGGCCACTGTTGCAGGCATGATCGGACGCAACATGCCCAACGCACCATCAACAACGGGACTCAAAGCCGTCGGTTCTGCCTGTTCCGGCATGCCGCGACTAAAAGCCAGTAACTGCTCCACCAGTTCCTGGGCCTTCTCGCCGGCAGAAGCGATTTTGTCGAGATACCCGGCCAGCTGAACGTTGCCAGGAATGAGATCCAGGCGTTGCGCCATGCTGGTAAAACCTATAATCACCGACAAAATGTTGTTGAAGTCGTGGGCAATTCCTCCGGTAAAGCGCCCCAGAACCTCCATTTTCTGTGCCTGCTGTAGCTCAAGCTGCAGTTTCTGCGCAGTTTCATGCTCCTGTTCCAGCTGCCGGGTCCGGCTGGCCACCATTTCTTCCAGTAGCTCATTGTGGTGAGTCATTTCCGACATCAACCTGCTTAGCGCCAGTTGACTTTTTACCCTGGCCCGCACAATCGGCGGACTGAAGGGTTTGGTGATGTAATCAACCGCACCGAGACTGAACCCGTAGGTTTCATCCTCAACACTGCTGCGGATGGTGAGAAAAATCACCGGAATCTCCCGGGTCGCTGGGTCACTCTTCAACTTGGAGCAAACCTCATAACCGTCCATGCCGGGCATCAGCACATCCAGCAACACCAGATCAGGAGATGGCTGGACTCGCGCCAGTTCCAGCGCTTTTTCCCCGTTTCTGGCGACAACGACCGTATAGTCATCTCCGAGCAGCTCCATCATGACATTGATATGCAGCCGCTCGTCATCGACGACCAGTACCCTGGTTTTGTCACTCATCGTAAACTCCACCCTGGTTGGTTATGGTGCTGGATTGCATGCGCATCTCACCAAGAGTCTGCAAAGCGGCATCAAATTCGAATTCGCTTATTTGACCCTTCAAACGTTCGACCCAGCTGTTATCAACCACCATTGGTAGCCGGTCCATGGCCTGAGCAAAATACTTCACTACACCACTGTTACCCTCTTTGAGCAGAGACTCAATTTGGTCCAGTTCCGGCGGCCATTCGATGGCTGCCTTCACTGCACCGCTATCACTACCAGAGTTCCGCCACTCACCGATTGCATCCATTACCCGGGTCAGCTCCACCAGAAACTGCTCAAGTAGAGTCGGGTCGCTAATCTCATCTGCCAGATCACCGGCCGCACTCTGCAACCTCCGCGCACCGAGATTTCCCGCCACCCCTTCCAGTGTATGCAGCGCCCGCTTCAGCGCATCGATATCGTTGTTGGCCACATACGTCCTGATCAGGTCGGCATCGCCGCGATGATCCTCCAGGAACTCGATTATCAGTTGTCTGTATAACTGGGTATTACCACATACTGTCTGTAAACCGGCGCCAACATCGAACGCTAGCTTCAGTGTCTCCCATCCGGGTAACGGTCTCTTCGTCAAGTCTGCTTGGCTATTTGAAGGATCTGCTTCGATCCAGCGACCCACAACTCGATAAAAATGTTCTGGAACAATGGGTTTGGAGAGATAGTCATTCATCCCGGCAGCAAGACAGCGTTCACGGTCACCAGCCAGCGCCATAGCCGTGATCGCAATGATCGGTAATTCCTGCAGGCGCGGTATCCGGCGAAGCATTCGAGTCGCCTGAAAACCATCCATGTCAGGCATTTGCATATCCATCAATATGAGACTGAAATCCCCTTCGGTAGCCATTCTCACCGCTTCCGCTCCGTTGGCAGCCACCGCTACTTCCGCCGCACAGATTTCAAGTAGGTCTCTGAGCACCTGCTGATTAATACGATTGTCCTCCACCACCAGCACCTGTTTACCATCTAAGTCTGGCGTGACTGGTAGACGGGACGCCGATGACCTGAGTTCAACCGCCTGCCGCTCGCCCAGTAGCACCCTGGCCATTCCTTCACCGAGAGTCGATGCAGTGACCGGTTTGGCGATACAGACATTAATCCCGGCCTGACGTGCTTGCTGGAGCTTTTCCGGCTCACTGCCATCAGCCAGCATCAACAGGATTGACAACCCCTCGAATTCGGTACTGCTGTGAATCAGCCGGCTCACCTCTATGCCGTCCATCCCCGGCATCTCACTGTCCACTATCAGCAGATCGAAACCGCCTGGTTGATCATCTGCCGCCGACTGCACCTTCTCTAACTGCGCCATCACAGCTGCTGCATTGGCCACCGATTTGACACGGCATTGGAGCTCTTCAAGCATGTTCTGCACGACCCGCCGGGTGGTGGCATTGTCATCAGCCAGTAACACCTGCAAACCTGCAAAACTTGATCTCTGCTCGGTTGCTAATCTCGATGTCTTACCAATCACACCGAACCGGGCTGTAAAGCGAAATGTGCTGCCTTTACCGGGTTCGCTTTCGACGTCGATTTCACCGCCCATCAGCGTGACCAGTCTTTTACATATCGCCAGTCCTAATCCGCTACCCCCATAACGGCGGGTGGTTGATCCATCTGCCTGGGTAAAAACCTCGAACACCCTGAGTAGTTCTTCGGCTTCAATTCCTATACCAGTATCGGTGACACTAAATTCAAGTTTCGCACCTCCCTCACTGTCACCCAGAAATCTTACCGACACTAAAACCTGGCCGCCTGAAGTGAACTTCATCGCGTTATCAATCAGATTGATCAGTATCTGAGCAAGACGGGTCGAATCTCCTTCAAGCTGCGATGGAACATCGGCATCAATGTCGTAGATTAGCTCTACTGACGATTCGTTGGCGCTTCTCGATCTGAGCGTAGTAAGTTTCTCGAACAACTGATCGAGTTCAAATGGAACGTTCTCCAGTTCAAGACGCCCCGCCTCGATACGGGAAAAATCGAGAATGTCGTTAACCAGCGTTAACAGCAGCTGCGACGAATAATCGATTTTCGCCACGTAATCACTCTGCCTGGGAGTCATTGCAGTTAGCCCCAGCAGGTGGGTCATGCCAATGATGGCGTTCAGTGGCGTGCGCACCTCGTGACTCATATTTGCGAGAAACTCGCTTTTAAATCGGTTAGCCCGTTCAGCTTCCTCACGGGCATGACGCAGACTGGATTCGCCCTCCTTCTGCGGGCGGATATCCGTAAACATACTGCCGACAAGACTCGACTTGTTGTGTTGATCGCGCAACAGAAAAAAATTGACTACCACCGGGATCTCTTCACCTTTCCGGTCAGTAATGTAAAGCTCGCCTGTCCACTGGCGATTTTCGGTCAATGCAGCACCAATTTCGCCCTCAAACAGGCTGATGATGTCCTCGGAAAAGTAGTAAGCGTAGTCATTGTCATAAATCGCTTCGACCGAACTTTCGCCAACCAGCTGCCGCATGGTTTCGTTGACATAGACCACCTGCCCCTCCAGTGTGGCAATCGCCATACCCTGACCGGAGGTATCCGCGAAACGGCGAAAAACCTGCAGATTCTCTTCCGCCTCGACCCGCTTGGTAACATCGGTATGCACGCCGACCGCGCGCAGCGCCCGGCCCTGTTCATCCGCCACAACGTGACCACGGGAATAGATATGCCGGTAGGAACCGTCCTGACACCTCAATCGAAACTGGTGTTCATACTGGCTTGCACTTTCGGCGATCGCCCGCTCAACTGTCGCCTTCGCCTGCCGCCGATCTTCCGGGTGCAATAACGTTTCCCAGATCTCGAAACCATGCTTGAACTCTTCTGGATCATACCCAAGCATGGTGAAATAACGCGGACTGTAATAGACCTCATTGGTCCGAACGTTCCAGTCCCAGACCCCTTCGGAAGCCGCCATCGCCAACTGAAAACGCTCCTCACTGATGCGCAGTCGTTCCCGCTGGCGACGCACCAGTTGCAGCCAGAACCCGCCGGCGACCAGCAGCAGCAAACCCACAGCCAGGGCGCGCCAGAACAGTCGGTAGTCAGTCTCAAGATCGTAGCGAACCCCTACCCACTTCTGCTGAATGGCATTTTTCTGCTGGGGCGACATGGTGTCGAGCGCTCGTTGCAGAATCGGTACCAGTTCTGGCCAGTCCTTGCGGACCCCCATGTGCAGACGATATCCATACTCTGTGGGCGCCGCCACCTTGAGACTGGTGTAGCCACGGCTACCGATGATATGACTGGCGACCATCAGGTTACCGACGTAAGCATCAGCCCTGCCCTCGACCAGATAACGTAATGCGGTTTCACTATCCGCGACCAACAGCAATTCCAGCGCCGGATGGTCCGTGGTCAATAATTCGTGCGCCAGATAGTCGCGTTCAACCACCACGCGACGACCGGCAAGATCGTCGAGAACGCTGACGTAGGCGCCGTCTACCGGGGTATAGACCACCAGCGGGAAAGTCAGGTAAGTCTCGGTGAAGTTGAGAAACGCCTGCCGCTCTTCAGTCTCCGCCACCGCCGGTAGCAGATCAATCTCACCGCGTCTGGCGGCTGCCATCACCTGATCCCAAGGGAGCCCGCTTATCGGCTCAAACTGCACACCCAGCTTCGCTGCGAGATAACTCATATATTCGGCTGACACGCCCTGATAACTACCGTCATCGGCAATAAATTCAATGGGTGCCCAAGCAGGGTCAATCCCGATTCTGATGATCGGGCGGGTTTTCAGCCACGCACTTTCGTCTGGTGTCAGCTGTAGTTTCGGCTGCTCAGATTGAGGAAGAAATTCGGCAACATCGACCCAGCGTCGGCTGATCTCTGCCCGCTTGCTATCGGAAATGGTGTCGAGTGCTTTTTGCAGGAGATCCCGCAAGATCGGCAAATCCTTGCGGGTTGCCATATGCAGCCCGTGGACCTGATCCGAAACCTGCGCCGCAATACGCAAATTGGTCAGGTTCAATTCACGCATCCAGTAACTGGCCGACGCAAGATTGCCGACCAATGCATCGACATCGCCATGCGACAGCGCCAGCAACGCTGATTGCAACGTCGGATAGTCAACCGCCTCGACGGTAGTATGATCACGCAGATAACCGTCGTGAGAACTCTCAGACTGCACCGCAACGCGCAAACCCTGCAGGTCCTCAAGGCCAGTGACCGATCTGGCAAGGTCATCACGGGTGACGATTGAACGAACAAAACGGGTGTGGGGCTCAGTGAAGTTGAGATAGCCTGATCGCTCAAGGGTCTGCCCAACGGCGGGCAACAGGTCGATCTCACCTCGACGTACCTGTGCCATCACTTCAACCCAGGTCAGCCCATTGACCACCTCAATCCCGATATCGAGCCGCTCTCCAACGAGACGAAGGTAATCGGCAGCGATGCCACTGTATCGGCCCTGCTCATCAACGAATTCAAAGGGTGCGAACTCGGGATCAAAACCTACTCGAATTACCCGGTGTTCGGTCAACCAGTTGCGCTCTGCGCTGGTCAGTTCGATGTCAACGGCGCTCTGCTCAGGCACCTTAACATGACGATCAACGACAACATGACGATCAATGACCTCCTCCGCTTGTAGAGGCGAAAAAGTCAGCAGCAGGCCAAGCTGGAAAATCAGGTTACGGACAGCTTGCCGCCAGTTGGCTGGCCTCCAAACCACAAAGCCCCCGTCGAGTCATCGTGACTGAATATCGGGGTTAATTTAACCGACTCGCTGAGTTAACGAAACAGGTTAGCTGTAACGGCGCAACCGCCGTTGACGATCATGTTGGGTTAGGTGTCTCGTAATAACTGTTCCACCGCTGTTAGCAAACCTTGCAGGCCAGCAGTCACGCCCAGCTCAATTGCTTCCTGCGTTCTCAGCCCATCTATCCATTTCGCTTTCACGGCTATTAACGCACCGACGCGGTTGCCACCTGCGCAATGAACAACAACGGGCCTGTTACTGGCGGCCAGCGCCTGCTGTAACTGAGCTGCGTTTTCAGTGGTGAGGTCGGCGGCACCTGAGATCGGAATGTGCTGATAATCCATACCCAACGCCGTGACTACTCCCTTCTCGTCAAAATCTTTCATCTCGGCGGCAGGACGGAGATTCACAACCAGGCCAATCCCCAGGCGAGCGAGACCCGCCAACTGATCCGCTGATGTTGCGCTGATCATTAGCGCAGGTTGCTGATATGCAACTGTTCTATCTGACCATTCAGGGTTTCTGCTTCGAGGTTCTGCATCGGTAACTTCTCCTGTTATGCGACTCTATACCGGTGTGCTAGCCGTATCCTTTAATGGCTAATGATCAGCGCAACAACGGTATCAATAAAAATAAAAATTCCAGTCAGCGTGAGTAGTGACGCAAACAGTTTTTTAAGCAGAGCATCATCAACTTTTCGGCCAAGGGTTCCACCGGTAGCAAAGCCCAGCAGACCAACCCCGATGAAAACCCCGATCACCCGCCAATCAAGTGCAAGCTGCTGCTGTTCGAGGATATCCAGATATTTATAGAACCCACTGGCAGATTGCATGACAATGATCAGCAGACTGGTAGCCACTGCCCGCTGCATTGGTAACCCGAATAGCAACACCAGCGCCGGCACGATTAGAAAACCTCCACCCACGCCAACCACTCCGGCAAGCGTGCCGGTGGCAAACCCGGCTAACCCACTCCTAAGCCACCGTAACCGGTCATCACCGCCCGCCCTCTGCTCACCTTGCCTTGCCTTAGAACTACTCGCCTTAAACATGCGCCAGGCTGCGGCCAGCATCACCAACGAAAACAGGCCGAGCTGGAGCAGACCGGGGATAAAGCCGGCGACACCAGCCCCGGCGTAAGTCCCGGCCATCGCCGGTAGTCCGAACTGAACGAGAGTCGACCAGACTAGGTTGCCACGACGAATATGACCCATCGCACCGACCGCGCTGATGGTGCCAACAATCATCAGAGAACTGGCAATGGCCACTTTTTCCGGCTGTTCAACCAGATAGATTAGTAACGGTACGGTGACAATCGACCCACCAGAACCGAGTAGCCCCAGAGTAACTCCAACTGCCAACGCACCGAGCCAAACCGCGGCTGAACCGGCGGCAACCCCAAACATTACTGTTCAGTGAGTTCTGTATGGCAG
>OBIY01000890.1_pt1 | contig 10038 bp, 9 predicted proteins | sample 1519841 | NCBI WGS metagenome assembly OBIY01 (sample SAMN03019774, study PRJEB22545) | beach sand metagenome | biome: beach; feature: sea beach; material: beach sand | place: USA: Municipal Pensacola Beach, FL | collected 2010-07-30 | depth 30-40 cm m
GCTTAGCAGGCCGGTGCACCAGTGGGGGCACGGGGCCCCCTCACAACGGCTGTTGGTGATAGGCGAATCGACTGCTGCCGGGGTCGGCGTGGAGCACCAGCGTCAGGGATTGGCGAGCCAACTGGCGCGTCAGCTCTATCAGAGCAGGGGCGTGTCGGTGCAATGGCATACCGCGGGAGTCAACGGCGCGCGCGCTGGAGCGCTCATGGAGATCGCCAACGACCTTAGTATCGCGCCGGTGGATCACATTTTTATCAGTCTGGGCGTCAACGACACCACCGGCCTGACCCGCCGCCAAGCGTATTATCATCAGCTCCTGACGCTAAGCCATGCCCTCAAGCGACACAGCCCGGCCGCCAGACAATACCTTCTTGCCGTGCCGCCCATGCACCGCTTCACTGCCTTGCCAAGCCCACTTCGGCAACTACTGGGCTGGCGCGCCCGTCAGCTGGACGAAAAACAGAAACAGCTGGCCGGGCAACCCCCAGGATACCTGCAGCATATCCATTACCCTGAGCTGGAACCCCCGTCACTATTGGCAGAAGACGGCTACCATCCTGGTCCGCGCGGTTATCGAGCCATGGCAAAGGCTGTGGCCGCGCAGCTCTGGGACTAACTAACCTCCTCACCGCATTCCTCAAAGTCACAAAAAAGGCGGCTTACGCCGCCCTACTGTGCCTACTGGAAAAACCACCCAATTCCAAAGCGCCACAGCCCCTGATCCAGGGTATCGACCCCCCTGTCGACATCAAGCCACTGCTGACTGTAGCCGCCACGCATGAAGAATCGATCACTCACATCAAGACGAATACCTGCTCCCACTTCGTAGCTGAAGACCGTGTCCGAAAGCGTCGGAGTGTCATAGCCGCAGTAGTAGCCCCACCATGGATCCCACCAGCACACCGGCACCGACGGCCCGGTAGGCACATTGGTATCCAGGTACGTCGCACCAATGGCCCCTTGCACATAGGGCGTAAGCGCCTTGCGGAAGAAATGATAGGTTCCATTCAAGGCCATGGTAGTCATCTCCAGCTCACCACTACCCTCAAACCGGCCTGCAGGATCAATCTCATTACTGGTGCGAAAGTCCGTATCCACCCATTCAAGAGCAAACCCGAATTGCACGTGTTCATCCAGGTTATAGGCAAAATCAAAGCCAAAGCCGATATCATCATCAATACGAACTTCCGAACCTCGATCGCCATTGAGCGTCTGGCCTTGCAAACCCAAAAGACGAAAACCGCCTTCCCAACGCTCAGTACGATAGCTGTTGGGAATTTCAGCCACCGCATTCATCGATAGCAGCGCCACCAAGACTCCCGCCAGACTGCGTACCCTCATCATGTTCTTCTCCTTGCGCGATCAAAAAAGGCGAACCCGTTACCGGATTCGCCTTTTATATCACGGAAACACCGCCTGAGATTAGAACCGGTAGCTCATCTGGGCACCAATCACATCAGCATCCAGCTCATAGGTACCCTTGAGTTGGGCCCCCTTGTCAGAACGACTGATATCCGCATCATCAACAAAGATATGGGCATAGCCAACGTCGATAGTCATATTATCGGTCGGATTGAACCCAGCCCCCAGGGTCACCCAGATCCGGTCAGAGTCTGGCGAGATCGCAGAACGATTATCTTTGCCCTGTGTAGAATCTTCCTTTGCCACCCCGAATCGCAACACGGTGCCACTGGCAAGTGCGTGATTCAGGCCCAGGGAATAGCGAGCCGTGTTTTCCCAGTCGAACTCTTCAGTAGGGTTGAATGCCAAATCAGGGCTTTCCACCACCAACGCATCCAGAGAACTCCACTCCGTCCATTCAACGCCCAACAACAACTGTGTCCGATCTGACAAGTCACCAGCATATGAGAGCTGCAAAGAGGCAGGAAGATCAATATCGGCCGAGCCTGAATAACTCCCGGGAGCAACAGGGTTCCCCCCCAAGGCGGACAAAAGTGCTCCCGCATCGCTAAAGGAGATATCACCCTCGACTTCGTAGCTCATCTCGGAGCGGTAAGCCACACCAAAATGGTTGTTATCATCAGGACTGTAGGTCAGGCCAAGATTCCAGCCGATGGCATCATCATCACCCTCGAGACGGGTCGCCGCATTGCGAATATCCGCATCAAGCGTCTGGTAATTGATACCGATGCCAACATTCAGATTGTCTGTCAGCTGGATCCCCAGGGAAGGATTGATATTTACCGTCTGCAGATCCGATTCCGTGGCATAAAAGTCGCCAGCGGTGACCGTACCCAGCCCGGCAGGCGGCGGAGGCGTGAGATAGGCATTACCCCAACCACTCTCATACTCAATTTTGGTACCGAACGGGGAAACAATACTCAAACCAAAAGTCATCGTCTCGCTAATTGGCACCGCCAGAAACGCACTGCCCACGAAGGGCTCCACATCGTCAAAGTCGCCACTCCCCTGTCCTACCTGGGGACCAAACAGAGACATACCGTCGGAGTCGGATTTGAAGGCAGTATCGACCCACACCTGATGCAGCGGGATAGAAATTTCGGTAGCACGAAGTCCGGCTAGCGTCGCCGGGTTATACCATTGATTGGAAGCATTTTCGCTCAGCACTCCCGCACCTGCGTAAGCGGTACCCATGGCTGAAACAGATTGATAGGACACGGCAAAACCGCTGGCCATTAGCTGACCTGACAGCAGCCCGATGGTGGATCCGACGATGAGAACGCCCGTTTTTTTCATTGTTGCTCTCCCTCTTCCTGAAAGTAACTTCCTGAACGCAAGGTCATTCCTGGAACGCTCATTTCTTATACCCAATACTGAGCGGATACAGCAACCTCGAGCGTATGCCCATCTTTTTGTCTTAAACAGGGCTTTTTTGTAAAAGATCCGCCGTTATGGTCAGGGAGCCGTCCCCCCTCAAGAAGCCATTGAAAACCCGGACCGGCAACACAAAAAAGGCTGCCGAAGCAGCCTTTTACTTGTGCAGGAGGACACTGGAATCAGTCCGCCAATACTGCCTTGGCGATAATGGTCTTCATGATCTCGTTGGTACCGCCATAGATGCGCTGGACGCGGGAGTCAGCGAACATGCGGGCAATCGGGTATTCCCACATGTAACCGTAACCACCGTGCAGCTGCAGACACTCATCAATCACTTCGCACTGAAGATCCGTAATGTAGTATTTACCGGCAGCAGCAGTAGGAATATCCAGCTCTTTCTTGAGGTGGAGTTCAAGACAGCGATCCACATAGGAACGAGCCACTTCCAGTTTCGTGTGCATCTCGGCAATTTTGAACTGGGTGTTCTGGAAGTCCGCAATGGATTTTCCAAACGCCTTACGCTCTTTCACATACTGGATGGTCTGCTCCAGAGCTGATTCCGCCATGGCCAGGCCACCAATGGAGATACCCAGACGCTCCTGTGGCAGTTCTTTCATCAGGTAGATGAAGCCCATGCCTTCTTCACCGAGCAGGTTTTCGGCAGGCACTTTCACGTCCTGGAAGAACAGCTCGGAAGTATCCTGAGCCTTCATGCCCACTTTCTTCAGGTTGGTGCCCTTCTCGAAGCCTTCTGAATCGCAATCCACCACGAACAGGCTGATACCTTTCGCGCCCTTGCTGGGATCAGTCTTGGCTACCACGATCACGATGTCCGCGTTCTGACCGTTGGTGATAAAGGTCTTGGAGCCGTTCAGGACGTAGTGATCGCCCTGCTTTACCGCGGTGGTCTTCACGCCCTGCAGGTCGGAGCCCGCACCCGGCTCGGTCATGGCGATGGCGCCAATGCACTCACCGGTAACCATCTTCGGCAGGTACTTTTCTTTCAGGAATTCGCTACCGTTGTTCTGGATGTAAGGCGCCACGATCTCGGTGTGCAGACCCCAGCCGATACCGGTCAGACCGAGACGGGAAATCTCTTCGTTGATGACCACGCTGTACAGGAAGTCCGCTTCGATTCCACCGTACTGCTCTTTTACCATCGGGCACAGGAAGCCCTGCTCACCCGCTTTGAGCCAGATTTCACGGGGCACAACGCCTTGCTTTTCCCACTCTTCATTGTTGGGAACGGCTTCAGCTTCGAGGAACTTGCGAACGGTATCGCGGAAGGTTTCGTGGTCGGAATTGAACAGCGTACGGGGGATCATGAATCTCTCCGGTCTCGTGTTGGGGAAGTGGCCCCGAAACCGGAAATGGCCGGGGCACAGAATATCCCCATGATGTTCACTGATACTGCCATTGGGCAATGACCGAATTGATCAATGCCTTTTCGCCCTGAGACATACGGCCAATAGTAGTGAAAGCGTCGTGAGCAAGCTCCGGGGCTCAAGCCCGGTGTTCACGCCCAAGATACTCCGACGACTGCATTTCCTGCAGACGGGAACGGGTACGTTCGAACTCGAAATCCAACCGCCCCCCGGCATAAATATCCTCAATAGGGGTTTCTGCCGTCATCACCAGTTTGACTGCCCGGTCGTAAAACTCATCGACCATGTTGATGAAGCGACGTGCCATGTCATCCTTGGCCGCCCCCATCTGTTCCACGTTGGCTACCAGAACGGTGTGAAATTCCCGGGCGATTTCGATGTAGTCAGTCTGGCTGCGAGGCCCATCGCACAGCGCCTTGAACTCAAACCAGACCACATCATCGGCACAGACCACCGTCGGAATCTTGCGCCCCTCAATTAATACATTGCCTGCATCACGGTGACGCGAATGATCGGGCTCCAGGGTATGAAAACGCTCGTGCAGATAGGCCTCTGCCGTTTCACCCAGCGGACAGTGATACAGCTCCGCCTGCTCCAGCAGCCTCAACCGGTAATCGGTGCCGCCATCCACATTCATCACCTGGGTATGCTGTTTGAGCAGGGCAATGGCAGGCAAGAAACGCGCTCGCTGAAGACCGTCACGATAAAGCCCATCGGGCTCAATATTGGAGGTCGCGACCAGAGTGACGCCATTGGCGAACAGTTCTTCCATTAACCCGGCCAGAATCATCGCATCTGTGATGTCGGTGACAAAGAACTCATCAAAACACAGCACCCGAGCCTGGCTGGCGAACTTCCGGGCAATGCTGATCAACGGATTCTTCTCGCCCTGCCGTTCCCGCATTTCACGGTGCACCTTCTGCATGAACCGGTGAAAGTGCATGCGGCGCTTCTGATCAAAGGGTAACGACTCGAAGAACACATCCATCAGGTAGGTTTTGCCGCGCCCAACGCCCCCCCACATATACAGCCCCATCTGTGGACGAGGCTTGCGAAAGCGCCCAAACAAGCCTCCTCCGGAGGGCTCCGCCAGCAAGCGATGATACAGATCATCCAGCGCTTCCACGGCCCGCAACTGGGCGGCATCCTGGAAGAAATCCTGGCGCTGAAGGTCGGCCTGATATTGCTCAAGAGGAGTCATAGTCATTGTGGCAGCAGGTGGAGCGGGCCAATGTAGCGCCGGGGCCCGGCGCTGACAAGCGGCAGCCGGCGTGTCGTTAACCGGATACTGGCAGGTGACTGGCCGCAGCTTCCTTCAGTTCCACCAACCGACCGTGGAAGAAGTGGCCGCAATCAGGGAAACGAATCAGATCCGGGGTCAACGGTGTTTGCTCGGCCCAGCGGAACACTTGCTCCGCCGGCACCACCTCATCGTCGTCACCCTGTACTACCGTCACGGGACAACCGGTGGTCTCGATATCGCTGAACGGATAATGGTGAACTGGCGGCGCCACTAGCAGCAAGGTACTGACGGGCATGCCATTGGCATTGAGGATTTCAGCCCCCCGACAGGCGACAAAACTGCCAAACGAAAAGCCCGCCAGCCACAGGGGGGCCTGAGGGAACTGTTCGCGTAACCAGCTGTGAATCGCCAGCAAGTCTTCGGTTTCACCGATGCCATCGCTGTAAGCACCCTGACTGTCGCCCACCCCGCGAAAGTTGAAGCGCACTACCGCGCCCCCCTTGTCCCGGACCAGCCGCGTCAATGTGGTCACCACCTTGTTGTCCATGGTGCCACCAAACAAGGGATGAGGATGGCAGACAATGGCAACAAAAGGTGGCGCATCGCTGCCCTGTTCGAAAACAGCTTCCAGTTGCCCACTCGGCCCTGCCAGCTGTAGCCGTTCAGCCATGTGCCACCTCCATCGATGAATTGTTACGAGTTGTCCCCTTGGCGACCTCGCGGCACTGTGCTGCAATAGTCCGCAGTTGTCGTCAAAGACTGACGACAGTGTACAGGAGTATGCCATGGATATGCTGACAACCGGGGTATTGAGCTTTGCTGCCGGCGTCATTGTTGGAGCAGGCTTGCTGTTCTGGCTGTTACCGGCCCGCCGTCAGGCCGGGCAACTGATTCGTGACCGTGACGAGGCCCGTCAGGCACTGGAGCACTACCGCTCGCAAGTGGATGACCACTTCCTGCATACCGCAGAACTGGTCAACGATATGACCCAGGCCTACCGCACTGTCCATGAGCATCTTTCCAAAGGCGCCCAGGCACTGTGTTCCGAGGGAGGGCGCAAACGCGCAGCGGCCAAATCCCTGGATTCTGCCCCGAACCGTGACAATTCCGACCCGATCAACCCCCCACTGGACTACGCCCCCAGCGCCCAGGGAACGCTGGCCGAGGACTTCGGGCTGCGACGCAAGCCGGAAGGCCCCTTCGAGCCTGTTGATGTAGACAACCCTACCCCTGACGCCATTGTTGAACCCCCTCGAGATTATGCCGAGGGCATGGACGACAACAACGAAGACAGCCCCCGCAAGGACAAGTAGTTCCGACGCGAAAACGGATTGCGGGCAACCCTGCTTTGGGGCCGGCAATCCGCGCCAACCTACGGAAGAAATGTCTCCGGCACCCGCATCGGCACAGGCGCGTCATCGACAACAATCTCGGCGGGAAGATGCCCCGCGGGATCCCCATCCGCCTGCACAGGCTCTGCAGCCTGCTCACACTGGATATGGACTTTTTCTGCCCGTAGCGAGGCGACCCCGTCCACCCGCTCCATTCGGCCCAGTAACAGGGCGCTCAGGCAACGCAGCAAGAACCGTACTCCCGGTTTCTGGAACAGCAGCACCTGTACCTGTGGACGCAGAATGTTCGCTTCCCGACTGAGCACAAAGCTGCCGCCATAATGGCGACCATTGGTCACGATCGCCGAGAAACAATCCAGCGGACGACCGTCCACAGTGACCCGGTATTGCCGTTCACCATAACGACGAATCTGTCCAAGCATGGCCAACACATATGCCAGCTTGCCAAAACGCTCCTTGATACCGAGATTGACCCCGTCTACTACCCAGGCGTCATAACCAATGCCACACATCATGATAAAACGGCGGCCATTCAGACGAGCCGGTGTCACTGACACACTTTTTCCACAGACCACCACCCGCGCTGCGGCTTCCGGCTTTTTCGGCAGGCCAAGCTCCCTGGCCAGCACGTTGGCGGTCCCGGTGGCGAACACTCCGAGCGCAACCCCGGGCGCCAGGCCATTGAGCACTTCATTGGTGGTGCCGTCACCGCCCACTGCCACGACACAATCGCCCTGATCCTCGAGCTCATTCAGGTAGCGCGTCGCGTCATTGGGCCCGGTGGTGTGATACAAGCGCACCCTTGCTCCCAGTTGCTCCAGCTCGGCCACAAAACGGCAAAGCAGTGCCTCCCGGCCACCCCCGGCCGCCGGGTTGTAGATAACGGTGATCTTCATGTTGGAAAGGAAACCCTCGTACTGCTCCCGGTTCAGGCCGGGTTATCGATGTCGATAAAGGTGTGCTCAATGCCGTAATTGTCGCTGAGCCATTGCCCCAGCGCCATGACCCCATATCGCTCTGTGGCATGATGACCACAGGCAAAATAGTGAATGCCGGTCTCGCGGGCAAAATGGGTGGTAGGCTCGGAAATCTCGCCACTCAGGTAGGCATCCACGCCCTTGAGTTGCGCCTTTTCAATAAATCCCTGGGCACCGCCCGTGCACCAGCCAATGGTCTCAATCTCGTCGCCGGGATCCCCCACATGCAGAGGGGTACGCCCCAACACCGCTTCGGCATGGGCACTGAACTCTTCGGCAGACATGGGGCTATCCAGGCGACCGATGTTACCGACCGGAAGCGGCGAATCGTCCAGTCCGCCCTCGGTGATCAGCCCCAACCGGCGGGCCAGTTGCGCATTGTTGCCAAGGGTGGGATGGGCATCCAGCGGCAAGTGATAGGCAAACAGGTTGATATCGTGGCGCAGCAAGGTCTGCAGGCGCTGTTTTTTCATGCCGCGGACTCGCTGATCTTCCCCTTTCCAGAAATAGCCATGATGGACCAGGATCGCATCCGCATCCTCGACAATAGCGGCATCAATCAGGGCCTGGCAGGCCGTCACGCCACTGACCACTCGCCGTATCTGCTCGCGTCCTTCCACCTGAAGCCCGTTGGGGCAGTAATCCTGAAAGCGGTCCGCGGCCAGTTCCTGGTCGAGCATGGACAACATGTAATCGCGCTTGAGCATGACACCTACCGGAAAAGATCAACATTCCTGACCCTGGAGCCCCCTCTATCCCCCGAACGGCGGTAGAATTTCCACTCCACAGGCCCTACTATGCGCGCAGTTTACCTATCCGGGCCTGCACTTGTCTTGTCACCCGCCAAACGGGGCCGCAGCCAAGCCGAATCGCGCCGGAATACGCACACCATGGGGGCACTGTCGGTGGTCAGAGTCTTTCGCTTTTTTGCCGGACCTATCTTTGCCGGGCTTGCCGTCGGTCTGGCTGTGCTGTGGTGGTATGAATGGGGCCCGAGCGCCCAGCCCGCACGCCACGACACCGGTGTTGCCAGCTATGCCGGCGCCGTCACCCATGCCGCTCCCGCGGTGGTTAACATCTTCACCAGTCAGGTCGTGACCAGCGACGACGATGCCGAATCACCTCTCTTCAATCGGTTCATGGAGCAACCCCGCCGGGAACGCGCGCTGAGCAGCCTGGGTTCCGGGGTCATTGTGGACGATGCCGGCTATGTTCTCACCAGCCATCACGTGATCCGCGATGCGGACGAAATCCTGGTAGCACTGCGCGATGGTCGTGACGCACCGGCACGAGTCGTCGGGGCGGACCCGGAAACTGACCTGGCACTCTTGCACATCGCCCTGGAAAACCTGCCAGAGGTGGAGCTCAACGGTAACGGCCCGGTTCAGGTAGGCGACGTGGTACTCGCCATCGGCAACCCGCTGGGTGTCGGACAGACGGTGTCCATGGGTATTGTCAGTGCCACCGGTCGCAGCCATCTGGGCATTGCGACCTTCGAGAATTTTATCCAGACCGATGCAGCCATTAACCGGGGGAATTCCGGTGGCGCGCTGATTGATACCAACGGCCATCTGATTGGCATCAACACCGCCATCCTCTCCGCTGACGGCTCCTGGCAGGGGGTTGGCTTTGCCACTCCCCCCTCCATCGCCCAGGAAGAGATGAGCGACCCGATCCAACACGGGCTGGTCGTTAATGCCGATCTGGGCGTCACGGTACAGGACATCACCCCCTCACTGGCCGACACCTTTGGTCTGGAGGAAGTGCGCGGAGGGCTGATTGCAGAGGTCGTCGTGGACAGCCCCGCCCACAAAGGGGGACTGCAGCCCGGGGACGTCCTGGTCGGCATTAACGACCAGCCCATGAAGGATGGCTATGAGGCCATGAATCGCATCGCCGGGATGAAGCCCAATGCCGAGGTCACGTTGAATGTGGTCCGCAATCGCCAGCCCCTGGCTGTCGAGGTGGTGATCGGAACACGCCCCCCTGCCGAGACCGATTAACCTCTGGATAACGCCTTGCGGAGCAAGGCGTGACCCGATGCGCCTATCTGCCCGCAAGGGGGCTCTCAGGCCTTCAGGCTTACCGTCCTACAGCAGCGTATCCAGCGCTTCAATCAAGGCCTGATTTTGCTCCGGGGTGCCGACGGTAATGCGCAGGTAGTCGGCGATGCGTTCGGGCTTGCCAAAATGACGCACGATTACGCCCTGCTCCCGCAGCCCCCTGGCCAGGCTTTCGCCACTGTGTTTCGGGTGACGGGTGAGTCTGCGTATCGGTCTGGC
>OBIY01000891.1_pt1 | contig 10033 bp, 9 predicted proteins | sample 1519841 | NCBI WGS metagenome assembly OBIY01 (sample SAMN03019774, study PRJEB22545) | beach sand metagenome | biome: beach; feature: sea beach; material: beach sand | place: USA: Municipal Pensacola Beach, FL | collected 2010-07-30 | depth 30-40 cm m
GGAATACGATCTTACAACCTTTTTCTTAAAAATGCCGGCCGTGTCAGTTGGCATGTCACGCAATGGCTGCAAGAGCAGCTTGTCCAGCCATACATCACGCGGTGCGCAAAAGCCTTCAATCCCGATCCGCATATTTTCATGTCCGCCGCGTGGCTGCGCGCGATAGGTGCCAAAGACCCGGTCCCACCAGGGCAGATTGAAACCGAAATTGCTGTCGGTCTCATCACGATAGACCGAATGATGCACCCGGTGCATGTCCGGGGTGACAAGCAGCAGTCGCACCCATCGGTCGACAGGCGGCGGCAAATAGGCATTTGCATGATTGAACATGGCGGTTGCGTTCAGCATGATCTCGAATATCAGCACGGCAATTGCCGGCGGTCCAAGCAGCGCAACGAGCAGCAGCTTGAAACCCATCGACAGTACAATTTCCAGCGGATGGAAACGCAAGGCGGTGGTGAGGTCGAATCCGGGATCGGTGTGATGCATACGGTGCAACCGCCAAAAGGCAGGTACCGCATGAAACACCACATGCTGGCCGTAAATCGCCAGATCGAGCAGCAGGAATGCGATCACCCCCGCGAGCCAGCCGGGCAAACCAAGCAAGGGCAACAGCCCCCAGCCGCGGGCATTCGCGTAAACTGCGAATGTGGTGGCGATGAGCGGAAAAAGCAGCCGCAAGCACAAACCGTTCACAACCGCGACCGCAAGATTATTCCCCCAGCGAAACCAATGCCGCGCCGTCCTGGCGCGACGCGGCGCGGCGGTTTCCCACCCCCACACACTCAGAAAGACGGCCAGAAAACAGCCAAGCCTGATTGCCGCTTCAAGCTGCAAAACCGATTCCGCGCTCATCAAGTTATCTTCCGGACTGCCCGGGGCCTAAAGCCCCTGAAACGACGCTAACTATAAGAGACGCACACACCTTCAAGAATGGCTTCTCGCGCAGTTGTGATGGTTGCCCGGAAGAAAGTTTGCGCAGCGCAACCAGCCTAACGCGTCCGGGACTGCTCAAGATACTGGTCGCAATCGGCGATATTCACGCGATGACGACGCAGCATATCGTCAAGATCGTCCCGCAAGCCGCCCGACGGCAGGGTGGGGATGATCTCCTCAAGCTTGCGCACAACCCAGGCCTGACCGCGATTGAGAAAGGACAGGCGCGCTTCAAGCCCGTCCTTCGCGGCGACTTTTTCAAAGAAATCGCCGGTATTTTCGGTGGGTTTTCCGCCCAGCTCCTCAATCCGCCCGCTCAACATGCCACAGCACCAGGCTTCGTCGTGATAAACCGTATCGATCAGGCTGCCCGCTGTGCTGTCCCCATGATCCTTGTGGAACAAACGCGCAGCTTTCGTACCGGCGCGTTCGGCTTGATTTCGTTGTTTGCTTACATGCTGCTTCCCTTTCATACTATTATCTGCTCAGTGAAAACAACATATTTTAGTCCTAAGTTTGTACGCTTTTCTTGACAGCAACTCAGTCGTAAAGCACGAACGTATTTCGATGACGAAATCAAAACGAGACAATTAAGTGTAAGGGTTTGCCACCCTCAACCGCTTGCCCTTATATTGGAGGCAACAGGCTCCACCGCCTGCCTGCATGCGGATGGGCCTGATACAGAACAGACAGCCTGAGCGGGGAGAAATGACGGAACGGACCTTGAGGGGAAAGGTGGCGGTCGCCGGTATCGGCGAGACCACTTACTATAAGCGCGGCGGGGCGGAAGATGCGGAATTCGTATTAGCCCTGAAGGCCATCCTTGCAGCGTGCGAGGATGCGGGGATCGACCCGCGCGAAGTCGATGGCTTTGCCTCCTACAGCAATGACCGCAACGATCCCTCGCGGATCTCGGCCGCGCTGGGTATCAAGGAGCTCAAATTCGCCAATATGCAATGGGGCGGCGGTGGTGGCGGTGGCTCCGGCGCGGTTGCCAATGCGGCCGCCGCGGTAGCCACCGGGGTTGCCGACTGCGTCGTCGTGTTCCGCGCGCTGGCGCAGGGGCAGTTTGCACGCTTTGGCCAGGGCCCGAAGGCACCCGGCGTCGCGGGCGAACCGGCCTATACGATTCCCTATGGCATGATGTCGCCCGCGCAGATGTTCGCCATGCGCTGCACCCGGCATTTGCATGAAACCGGCGTGACCCGGGATACCTACAAGGCTGTGTCGCTGGCAACCTATGCGCATGCGCAGAACAATCCGCGCGCCGTCATGTATGGCCGACCGCTGACGCCGGAAAAATATGATGAGGCGCGCTGGATCGTCGAACCCTATCAGCTTTACGATTGCTGCATGGAAAATGACGGGGCCGCGGCACTTGTCATCGTTTCTGCCGACCGTGCGAAGGACCTGAAGCAGAAGCCTGCTTATCTGCTGGGTGCGACAGCCGGTTCGGAACATCGCAATGGCGCGCCGTCCCACAACGCACCGCTCTACGCCACATCGAGCTTCACATCGCTTGCGCCACGGCTGTACGAGATGGCCGGCGTCGGCCCCAAGGATGTCGATGTGCTGCAGAGCTATGAGAACTTCACAGGCGGTGTGGTGATGTCGATCATCGAACATGGCTTTTGCAGCCATGAGGAAGCCAACGAATTCCTGACCTATGAGAACCTGCTGGCCAAGGGCGGCAAACTGCCGCTCAACACAAGCGGCGGCAATCTGGCCGAATGCTACATGCACGGGCTTGAGCTCATCACCGAAGCGGTACGCCAGATCCGTGGCGAATCACCCAATCAGGTCGAGAATGCAAAGGTAGCGATGGTGACCTCGGGTCCCATGGTCACCCCGGTCAGCAACTCGATTTTCGGTAGTGAGGAGGTTCTGTAATGAGCAATACGGATTATTATTTGCCCGAGGGCCTGCCCGCACCGATGGCTGCGCGCGACGGGCTCGACATGCCTTATCGCAAGGGGCTTGAGGAAGACAAACTCGTTGTCCAGCGCTGCAATGACTGCAAGACATGGCAATGGGGTCCTGAATGGATCTGCCATAGCTGCCATTCCTTTGATATTGGCTGGGAAGAGGTTGCCCCGACAGGCAAGATCTATAGCTGGGAGCGCGCCTGGCATCCGGTGCATCCCGCCTTGAAAGATCACGGCCCCTATATCGTGGTGCTGGTCGAACTGCCGCATGCAGACAATATCCGCATGGTTGGCAACCTGCTGGGTGATCCGCGGCAGGAGATCGAGATCGGCGCTGATGTGGAAGCGGTATTCGAGCATCACAAGGATGCGAAGATGCCCTTCACTCTCGTGCAGTGGCGGGTTGCCGGCTGAGGCGCAGCGCTTGGCCGGAGATCACGAACCACACGACAAGAAAAACCGGCGACAAGCCGGAAGCATAAGGCACTGCCACCCAAACTGGCTGAACTAAAAAGAGGACGGGACAATGGACGCATTGGAAATCGAGGTAAACGAACCCAATCTTTGGCGGCTTGAAACGCCGGGGGCTGAAGGCTGGCCCCGCACGGCACGGCCGACTGATCCGAACAAGATGTTTCTTGTATCCGCCGATGGGCATGTGAACGAGCCGACTAATCTGTTTGCCGAACGGCTGCCGGAAAAATTCCGCGCCCGCGTGCCGCGCGTCGAAATCGATGAAAAAGGCGGCAAATGGCACATTTCTGAAGGCTTCCGGCCAACAAAACTGCGCGAAAGCAGCTTTGAAGGCGAAGACAAAGCGCGCAGCAAGGCGGGCAAGGAACCTGAAGAGCGGATCCGCGACCTGGCGCTTGACGGGGTGGATGCGGAAATCCTGTTCCCCAATAAGGGGCTGATGATGTGGGCCACCCGCGATGCGGAATTCGCAACCGCCATGTGCCGCGTCTGGAACGATTGGGCGTGGGAGGTTTTCGGCCCCTATAATGACCGTTTGGCGCCAATGGCCGGTATCGCAACCGCCAATATCGACACCGCGATGGAAGAGATCGCGCGCTGCGCCAAGCTTGGCTTCAAGGGACTTTGCCTGCCCTGCAAGCCCATTTTCGGCGCCCATGACCATGATGATCTCAACTATAATCTGCCGGAATTCGAGCCGATGTGGGATCTGATCGAGGAAATTGATCTGCCGATCACCTTCCATGTGTCGACGGGCCGCGATCCGCGCGCCTCCAAAGGCCATGGCGGCGCGGTCATCAACTATGTCTCGCATTCACTGGCCCCGACTATCGAACCGATGGCGAATCTCTGCTCGTCGGGCGTGCTCGAACGGCACCCCAAGATCCGCTTCGCAACGATCGAGGCAGGCATCGGCTGGGTCGCCTGGGCGCTTGAGGCAATGGACGAAGCCTATCGCAAGCATCATATGTGGGCACGGCCCAAGCTTCAGGGACTGCCGAGCGATTATTATCGCGCGCATGGCTTCTCAAGCTTTCAGGAAGATCCAGCGGGGCTTGCGCTGGCCGAACCCTTCAACCTGGTCGACAATTTCCTGTGGGCCAATGACTATCCGCATCATGAAGGCACCTGGCCGCACTCCCCCGAGGCGATCGAGCGGACCATGGGCCATCTGAAGCATGAATCGCGGATGAAGATCCTGGGGCTGAACTCTGCTCGGCTGTTCAAATTCGACGTACCGCCAAGCAAGCTGTCCTGATCGGGCCGCAATCGATTTTGATGACGCAACCGTGTCCGGGGCTGTGCATTCAGTCCCGGACATTTCTTTTTGGGCAGTATATGCTCGGCCCGCATCGGCCGGTGGATTGTCATTTCCATCGCCCGCACATAAATCCAGCAGGGAGGAAATCATGAAACTCTATAATTCCATCGGCCCCAACCCGCATGTGGTTCGGATGTTCATCAAGGAGCTTGGCGTCGACGTGCCGACCGAGGAAGTCGATTTGATGGCGGGCGACAACCGGAAAGCCGAATTCCTGAAAGTCAATCCGATGGGGCAGATGCCCGCACTGATCAACGATGCCGGTGACGCCGTATGCGAAATCACGGTCATCTGCGAATATCTTGACGATATCACGCCGGGCAAAACACTGATTGGCGATACGCCGGAACAGCGTGCCGAAACGCGCATGTGGGTGCGCCGCATCGACCTGAATATCTGCGAGCCGATGGCCAATGGCTTCCGCTTCGGTGAGGGGCTTGGCCTTTTCAAGGACCGGATCATCACGATCCCCGAAGCCTCCGACGGGTTGAAAAAAGTCGCGCAAGCCAACCTCAAATGGCTCGACGGGCAAATGGAAGGTAAGGAATTCGTGGCTGGCGACCGGCTGACGCTTGCCGATATCCTGCTTTACTGCTTCCTCGCATTCGGCGCGGGAATTGGCCAGACCGTACCAGCCGATTGCAAGAATCTGATTGCCTGGCAGGAACGCATGGCTGCCCGGCCGAGCGCCGCGGCCTAAGCCCCAGCAGAGACACGCAAAAGCGCGCAGCACATACCCACCCCAATGCCGATATGCCAGGGGTGGGAACCAAATTTCGTCAGGCGCAGATCATTCCCGCTGCGCCTGACGCAAACGCCGCCACAAGAGCCTTAAAAGGGCCGGCTCGAACACCTATTTCCCCAAAAACACGGGCACGTGATCACAATCACATTGCAATTTGTGATCCAAACCCTATTTCACATCGTAACGACATCATGGACATTCGATGAATGTCGTGACCTCCCCCATGCCTCGGGTTTTCTGGATGGCATACCTCAACCCTGCTGCCCGCTCGGGCCGCAGGGTATTTTTTTTGCGTGGAAGTCCGGGCGGGAAAAACCCGGTCAAAAAACCGCTCTAACGGTCGTCGTTAACGGCCGCCGGTTTCATGCGCTTCACCGACATTGGACACCAGCCTGTCCAGCCGCTCGAGATCGCGAATATAAAGGGTCTTGCTTTTGCGTTCGACAATTCCGGCATTGGCCAATTGGCTCATGACGCGCGCGACCGTCTCACGTGTGGTGCTGGCTTTGGCCGCGATTGCCGCCTGTGTCGGCATTGGATAGATGAGCCAGCTATTGGCGCGCACCGGATCTTCGGAAACAAGTTTAAGCAGCTCACGATAGACACGCTGATGCGCCCCGAGCGTCGCCAGATCCATGATCCGGTCATCGCAGATACGCACAATACGAGCAAGTTTTTCAATGAGCGCGATAGCAACGCTTGGATGGTCAGCAATGACAGCGCGAAACAGTTCGGGTGCGAGCGCGGCAAAGGTGCAAGTCGTATGTGCAACAACAGCCGCCGAGCGCGCTTCCCCGTCAATCGCGGCCAGTTCGCCGAAAAAATCGCCTGATTTCAGTTCGGCATAGGCAACCTCGCGCCCGGTCAGGGAGTAATTGACGACCCGGACCTCGCCATCGGCAATGAAAAACACGTCCCGATTGCTGCTTTGCGGGGTGAGGATTTCTTCCCCCGCCTTGCATTTACGCCATGTGCAGCTCTGCTCGATATGACTGAGTTCGTCGGGTGCAAATCCGGAGAACAGTTTGACGCCCGCCAAGCTGTTACCCGGGCTGTTTGCCGGCAGCACAGCACCAGGCAACTCGTCATTTAATTCCGTCACAATCGCCTCTCAGGCTAAATTCAAATCAGGCTGATCTCACAAAATCTCGCGCCCATTGTGCCGAATTTAGGCTGCTTGCGCCAGCATCGGGTTTCGCACCCAAAAAACACAAGCCCGCCTGCAACTGCGAAGATGCCTGAACGATCAAAGCGCCGTTACACCGCCATCCACATTGATCGTCTGGCCAGTCACGAACGCTCCTGCCGCCGACGCAAGGAAAACCGCGGCGCCTGCAATTTCATCGGGCGCACCAATCCGCTTGAGCGCGGAGCCTGACGTTGAATTTTCCAGAATTTCCGGGTCGCTCCACAAGGCCTTGGCGAAATAGGTTTTGATGAGGCCCGGTGCAATCGCATTGGCGCGGATATTATGTTCACCGAACTCCGCCGCCAGATTGCGCGCAAGCTGCATATCAGCCGCTTTGGAAATGCAATAGGCGCCGATCACGGTATTACCATGATGCCCGCCGATCGAGGAGATGATCGTGATACTGCCGTCGCGGCGTTCGATCATCTGCGGCAGCACCATGTTGCATAGCCAGTGATTGGACTGAATATTGGATTTCATGATCCGCTCGAACGCGTCATCGGGGATATCGAGTGTCGAGCCGAAGAACGGATTAACCGCCGCATTACAGACAAGCGTCGTTACCATGCCCCATTTGTCATTGGTCCGGTCGACAAGGTTCTGCAACTCCTCTTTCACGCCGATATTGCACGGCACCGGATAGGCGACTTCCTCTCCCTTGCCCCATTTTTCATTAATCTCTCCAGCCACCTTGTCACACATCTCGGCTTTGCGGCTTGAGACCACGACCTTTGCGCCATGTTCGGCGAAACGATGGGCAATCGCCTCGCCAATGCCCTTTGTGGATCCGGTGACGATGGCAACTTTGCCGCTTAAATCAAATAACGTCATCTGCTTACCTCTCTACGCTACGACAGACATCAATATCGCAAGACCGTTTAACTGACATGGACCGCGCACAATCATACCGCGCGATCATGCCCGCAAGATCTGCCAGATACGGCTCCGCACAGCCATGGTCGTCAAGCATCGCGACCGTGCTTTCAAGATAGTACCGTGATGTGCCTTTCTCACCACGCCCCATCGCAATCAGGCTTGCCTGTTCGGCGAGCGTCAAACCATGCTGGGCGCGCGGATGCGCGGGATCGTACACATAAGTGATCGCTGAAACAGACCTTGAATCCGGCAAACTCACACTGACCGAAATTTTGCGGTATGCCCGCTCCCGCTGATCCAGCGCAGCCAGAGCCGCCACCTGCCCCACATCCTTCAACCGGTAGGCCATTCCGCTCACCGTCCCACCCCGATGCAGGGCAAGACAAAGCCCAGGCTGCGCAGACGTGCCCCAGGCCCGGGTCGAGCGTATGCTGAACTGACGATGCCACCCTTCCAGCCGGGCCCAGCTACGCTCCGCATAGTCAAAACCCGGGTCCCACATCAACGAACCATAGCCGAATACCCAAATTGACGGATGGCCAACAGTCACATCATCTGATCGATGACCCATGCCGTTCATCACGGCGCAGTCTGCGTTTGCGTCACAGCAGACACCACCTTGGGCACCGGTGGACGCATCAAAAGTGCGGCCACCGCCGGTATTACTGCCAGCAGGGCAAAACCGTAGAAGACAGGCCCGTAGCTGCCGACCATATCAAAGCTGGCCGCGGCAATCAGCGGCCCGATTGCTGCGACAGGTGTAATAATCAATCCGCGAATACCGATGATAGCGGCATAATTCTTGTGCCCGAAATAATTGGCGACAAGCGCCGGACTTGCCACGACAGCCATACCATTTCCCGCCCCGAACAGAACCGCGAACAGATAGGCAAGTGGTTCCGTGGTGGCAAAGTTAAACAGCAGCACCGCCAGCAACTCGACGACAAGCCCGCCCCCAAGCATGAAACGCGGATCAAAGCGATCGCCCAGCAAACCTGTCATAAGCCGCCCGCACGCACCCAGCATGCCCACCGTACCAAGTGCCGCGCCAGCAGTGACCGTATCAATTCCGAGATCCTGCAAATGAATGACACCCTGACTGTTGACGATCGTGCCGCCTGCAACGACGAAGGTCGCCGCCGCGATGATCAGCCAGAATGGCAGGGTACGAATGGCATTGCGCACCTCCCATGATTCAGCCGTCTGATGCACCTGCTTGCGCACAGTAGTGCCCGCTGGCGTCACTGGCGCAGCATCAGGGTCGATACCGTCTGTAAAGGTACCGACATCTTCGGGACGGTCGCGAACGATGATCAAGGCAATGATTGAACTGATCAGTGTGTTAAGCGCCATGATTGCCCAGATCAGCCGCCAATTTCCCGATATTTCAACAAGATAGGCAAAGGCGGGGGCCGCGACAAAAGCCCCTGCCCCGCCCATTGCCATGAAAATGCCAAGCGCCAAGGCGCGTCGGCGCGCAAACCAGTTCGTGACAAGCTGCGTACCGGGAATAACTGTCTGCATGGCCATGCCAATGCCGACCAGAAATCCAACGCTTAAATAATATTGCAAGAGCGAGGTCGTAAAATACACACTGATGGCACCCGCCGCCGCCATCACACCGCCCAATGCAATGGTGCGTCGCGCGCCGAAACGCTTGATGGCCATTGCCACAACCGGGCCGGCCATGCCGACGACCAGCGCCAACACCGAAAAACCGACACTGGCTTCGGTACGGCTCCATCCCATATCGGCAATCATTGCCGGCAGTACCACACCAAAACCGTAGAAGACCGAACCGGTCGTCAGGAAATATATCCCGCACAGCCCGACAAGCAGTTTCCAGCCATAGAACATTGCGTTCTTCCTTTTTCTTGTTATCGCGCAATCGTCCACTGCGGCTTGGAGATTTGCCATTGAACCACAGCTTTACTGCCTCGCCTGAAATGTTAGTGGAATTTTGTCAGTTATGCGATAGGGCTATATTAAGCCGGTGGCGACAGACGACATTCAATGCCACCGGGACTATTTCAAGCCTTTGTTATTATTTGGCGTTCCAGTTCATTCGGAGATTTTAGATGTCTGCCTATCTCGTCACCGGCGGTGCCGGATTCATCGGGTCGCATCTTGTTGAGATGTTGCTCGCCGCGGGTCATCAGGTCCGCATACTCGACGATCTATCGACCGGGCTCAGGGAAAATGTACCGCAGGGCGTTGCCCTGATCGAAGGCGATGTCGCCGATCATGCGGTTGTCGGCAAAGCCATGGAGGGGATGGATGGCTGTTTTCATCTGGCCGCCATTGCCTCGGTTCAACGCTCGAACGAAGAATGGCGGCGCACCCATGACGTCAACCTGTCGGGCACGGTCAATGTGCTCGACCATGCGCGCGGCAGCGACAAAAACCCACCCCGCCCGGTTGTCTACGCTTCATCCGCCGCGGTGTTCGGCAAACCCGAATATCTGCCGCTTGACGAGGAAGCAGCGACTGTTCCGTTAACCGCCTATGGCGCGGACAAGCTTGGCTGTGAACAGCATGGTTTCGTTGGATTGCCCCTGGCGAAGCCG
>OBIY01000892.1_pt1 | contig 10015 bp, 6 predicted proteins | sample 1519841 | NCBI WGS metagenome assembly OBIY01 (sample SAMN03019774, study PRJEB22545) | beach sand metagenome | biome: beach; feature: sea beach; material: beach sand | place: USA: Municipal Pensacola Beach, FL | collected 2010-07-30 | depth 30-40 cm m
AACAGCTGCACGCTCCAGGCCACGCTGAGTACGCAAGGAGTTATTCAGAGGCTCCTTAAGTCGTGATACGCGGGGCCTATCGCGCCCCGCGTAACCGACCGATGGCAGTCACAACAGCCAACACCATCGCCCCGGCAATCACACCGCCCACCAGATTCACCAGCAACGGCACCGCAAAGGCCACGGCGCCAGCCATTTCCTGAAGGTGATGCAGCCAGTCATGGGAACCGGGAATACCGTGAACCAGAATACCGCCACCCACCAGGAACATGGCCAGGGTGCCCACCACCGACAGGGTTTTCATCAGCCAGGGCGCCAGGGCCAGAATGCCTTTACCCAGTGCGATGCGCGCATTCGCCGCGGATGCCTGGGGGTCCGTTTTGGCAAGATAGAGGCCGGCATCATCCAGCTTCACAATGCCCGCGACCAAACCATAGACGCCGATGGTCATCAGCACCGCGATGGTACAAATCGCGGCGACCTGAACACCAAAGGTGGCAGACTGGACCGCCCCCAGTGAAATCACGATGATTTCTGCCGAGAGAATAAAATCGGTGCGGATAGCCCCCTTGATCTTGTTCTTCTCGAAGGCCACCAGATCCACCGACGCATCGGCCACCGCCTTCAGTTTTTCGGCGTGTTCGCCCTCATCGTTGCCATGGAAAAACTTGTGGGCCAGTTTTTCACAACCCTCGTAACACAGAAACGCGCCGCCCAGCATCAACAGCGGCGTGATCAACCAGGGAATAAAGGCACTGATCAGCAACGCCGCCGGCACCAGGATCAGCTTGTTCAACGCCGAGCCCTTGAACACGGCCCACACCACCGGCAGCTCCCGGTCGGCTTTTACCCCGGACACCTGCTCGGCGTTCAAGGCAAGATCATCCCCCAGCACACCAGCGGTTTTCTTGGCTGCCACCTTGGTCATGACAGAGACGTCATCCAGCAGCGTTGCAATATCATCGATCAGTGCCAGCAGGCTGGTTCCGGCCATGGTGTTCTCCTCTGGGTCTGGCGTGCGGCAGGGCAAAAGGTAACAGAATATCTGCGCCGGCAAGTGTACCCTTTGGCGTTAACGGACGCACAGGCGCGGCTTTGTTATAGTCGCCCTTCATGCAAGGAAACGTGTCGTCATGACGAACCCTCAACGCCCGGCCTGCCTAAGCCAACCTCACCAGGAAGAACTGGCAAACGGACTGCTTCGCGTCAGTTGCCGCTATCAGCCTGAGCGTTTGCTTGATGACAGCTTCCTGTTGGCAGGCATTCCGTTACCGGTGACCCTGCGAACCGCTGTCGCCAAGCGCAAGGCCGAGTATCTAGCCGGGCGATGGTGCGCCCGCGAGGGGTTACAGGGCCTGGGCGCCACCGGAATCCCCGGCGTCAATGAAGACCGCTCGCCCCGCTGGCCCAAGGGCAGGATCGGCAGCATCACCCATAGTCATGGCATCGCCGAGGTGCTGGTGGCAGATGCTGAGCGCTGGCTTACCGTGGGGCTCGATACCGAACAGTGGGTCGTCCCGGAACGGGCAGCCCGACTGGAAAAAGAGTTGTTCACCGACTACGAGCGCCAGCAACTGAACCGTATGACGCCGCTACAGCGGGCAAACCGGCTAACGCTGATTTTTTCCGCCAAGGAAAGTCTGTTCAAGGCCCTGTACCCCCTGACCGGGAAACGCTTTTACTTCCACGATGCGGAACGACGCAAGCCAGACCGGTTGACGCTATTGCGCACGCTCAATGCAGACTGGCCAAAAGGCACGGAAATTCCGTTCCGCTGGCGCGAACGTCAACATGGGGTGCTGAGCTGGATTGCCCTTCCCCGATAAGCCCATTCCGATATAACCCGGTGCAGCATCGCTTGCAGGCAAGCTCCCACAGGGGCAAGTCTCCTGCAGGCCATCACACTCTGTGGGAGCGGTGGTTCCACCGCGATTAAAGCGACGGGCAAGGCCATCGCGGCTCAGCTGTGACAGAGCCGAGGGCAGTCTTCACACAACTCGGTGTCGGGCAACAGATAACGTATGCAGCAGAGCTTTCGAACCGACAGCGGCTCACCATCGTCGCGCCGAAACCGCTCCACATAGGCCTGGTAAAGCGGATTGCGGGTGCCATCGGCATAGGCTTTCGCCTCCAGCAGACTCTTGCCCGGCGCCCACATCGGTTCCGGTAATCCAAAGCGTGACAGTTCCTGTACGAACCAGCGAAGGTAGCGCGAGGCATTGCTCCACAGCACTTTTCCCGACAAACCATATCGCTGTTGCCAGCCATCGATCATGAAGGCCAGGTTGTCCTGTAGCAGGGACGCGAAGCGGTCCAGGCCGTGCAAAGGCGGCGCTAGCGGGCCGCCCTCATCGGCGAAGACGAATACCGCTGGCAATCCGGTCGGATCCATCTCCACGCGCATGGCATGGGGATCCAACGGCAGGTCGCGTTGCAGAATCAGATTGGCGGCCAATACCGGCGGCACCAAATACAGAAAGTAGTACTTGCTCCAGATCGACAGCACCGCGCGGGGATCTTCCTGGGCGAAGTTACTGCGAAACGCCTGTAACTGGACGTCCAGCACCGCCGGGTCCAGCAGTGCCGTCAATGGCAGGGCAGGGTCATCCGGTTGCGCCAGCCGCAGCCGTTCACCGTAGTGAGCAAAGCCCCCCTGGAACAGGGGGGCCAGTGCCGGGATCATCAGCTGGCGCAGGCCGCCGCCAGCGGGCGACTGTGACGCTGAATCAGGGCATCCACCACTTCCTGGGAACGCACTGCCAGTACTGACAGCAAGGTATCGCTCAGGCCGTGAGTTTCCTCGCAGCACCCTTGCAGGAAGATATTGGCGCGGCAGCCTTTCGCCATGGGCAGACGATAGCAACGCTCCACCCCTTGCTCCGACATCCAGTCGGCCATGGGCGCCAGCAACTGTTCATGGCCATTACGGTTGTAGCCGGTGGCCAGCACCACCCCGTCGTAGACTTCGGTCTGTTCCAGACCGGTGTCTTTGTCGCGCAGGGTCAGCAATACCCGGGTGCCGTCATTCTGCACACCGACAATGTCGCGGTTGGACAGGAACCGGTGCTGTACCTTGCCGGTGACTTTTTGCAGGTACAGTCGCTCATAGATCTGTTCGATTTCCGCAAGATCCACCACCGCATAGTTGGTCTGGCTGAACTTTTTCAGAAAATCACGACGCTCTTCTTCCGGGCGCGCATAGATGGTGTCGGTGAAGGCGGGATCAAAGATCTCGTTCACAAAAGCGCTGTCATCCGCCGGGTGGAGCGCACGGCTGCGGGTGATCATGTCCATCTTTCCATCCGGATACTGGTTCATCAGATCCAGATAGATTTCTGCGGCACTCTGCCCGGCACCGATAACCGCAATACGCGGCGTTTCATGGCGACCGAAACGCTCGTATTCATGTTTATAGCGGGAGGAATGCACCATGTTGTCGCCCATCTTGCCGGCAAACACGGCGGGCACATTCGGGTATCCCCCAATCCCGATGACCAGATTACGGGTAAAAATTTCTTTCTCTGAACCGTCGGCGTTGCGGGAGCGAATACGCACCCACTCCACTTCGCCACCCTGCTCCACTGGTTCGATGGCAATCACTTCCTCACCGTATTGCACTCGCTCGCTGAACTGCTCCGCCGACCAACGCATATAGTCGTTGTATTCCACACGGGTCGGGAAAAAGGTACCCATGTTGATAAAGGAATCCAGACGGTGGTTGTCGTGCAGGTAATTCACGAAGGTGAAACGGCTGGCCGGGTTGCGCAGGGTCGCCAGATCTTTCAGAAAAGAGACCTGCATCCGGGTGCCATCCAGCAGCATCCCGCCGTGCCATTCAAAACGCGGTTGTTTTTCGAGGAAACAATAACGCAGCCCTTTCAGGTCCGACTGTTCTTCCAGTGCAATGGCAATAGCCAGATTTGCAGGGCCAAAGCCAATGCCGACGACATCATATTCCTGGGAATGAACGTTCATGGGGGTGTCCTCAATGTGGCGGAGACCCATCCCGGTCTCCGGGTTATCCATACACCGACCGTCCGCACCCTGCGGACAGGTCAGCCACTTGCTGCCGGGTAGTGGTGGGCAGCGCGCCATGGCAGTCCGGTATAAGAGTCCCTACCGAACCGTGATTTTCAGCTCAGCTCGCAACGCTCAAAAAACGCATCACGTTGCAGCACCATCAGGGCTGCGCGCTTGTGCGGAAAATCAAACTCCTTTGGCTTGGCAAAACGCCTGGCTTGAAGGTGTTGAATCATCCTGTCGTTGTCCGCACGCGGCTCGGACACGATCCGCGTGGTGCGACAATCATCGAGAAACAGATAATGGCAAAGGGCATTGAGCCACGCCTTTACCTTGTGCGGCCCACGGTGGTGCTCTTCGCCCACCAGCATATGGATGCCGCGGTCAAAATCCTGTGCGTCGTAGTACGGCGCAATACGGTCCTCTTTCGCCCAGTACGCTTCAAAGTAGGCGAAGGGATCATCATCAATACAGCCAATCAGGTTGAGCACGCGCGGATCCCTTGCCTGGCTTTCCAGGTAGGCGCGATGCGCTTCCAGTGTGCCGCTCTGTTCCCAGAAAGCTGCGACCCGCTGGCTGTTCTGCCAGCGCATGAAGCGCTCCAGGTCTTCTTCAATATCCAGCACTCGCAGTGACACCCACGCTTGAATACCGGTATCGAAACGGCGATACACTTCGCCACTCGGCTTGGCCGGGCGACGGGGGTGACGGCGACCACTGTCGTCCATCACCATGCGGACCGGGTACGGAAACGCCGCTGCCTTGGGCAGCCAGTCGCCGGTCAACTGCCAGAGCATGTCTCGCTCCAGCACAGCAGAATCATTGTCGCGCTGCACCATGAAACCGGGATGACCATCACCAGAAAATTCCAGCGCCGTCACCGCGGGCCGCGAGACAAAAAAAGCCCAAGCGGCCCGGCACAGTTGTGCCGGGTCGTCCGTGGATTGCAGAACGCGAGCTGTCGTATCGTCCAGCTCCACGGTCAACAGATCCTGATCATTGCTCTGACACCGCCACTGCGGTGTCAATTCCTGATCGAACACATCCAGCTGCTGCCCGGTGGGCAGCAGCATGGCGGTGTGGCGGGCATTACCAGGCATAAGAGATACTGCCAATGACGTTGCGACGATCGCCATACCAACACCAATAGTTACAAGTAGAAACATACTCCTTGTCTTCCAGGTTTTTGGCGGCAACCTGGAATTTGAAGTTATCCCACTGGTAGCTGACCGTGGCATCCCAGATTGTGTATGACGGCACCTTGAAACTGTGCTGCTCAAGATCATTACCATAGGTTGAGCCCACATAGCGGACACCTGAACCAATGGAAAGACCGTTCATAACTCCACCGATGAAGCTGTATTTGCCCCAGATTGAACCCAAGCGTTTTGACACCTGATTTGGCTGGTTACCAATAACGGTCTCTCCGCGAGCATCTTCGGTGATTTCGGGGTCCAGGAAGGTCATATTGGCAACGAAGCTGAGACTCGGAGTCACATTCGCCACTGCCTCAAACTCTACCCCTTCACTTTCGACTTCACCGATTTGCTGAAACGATGCTGTTCCTGCAGTGCCAGAGGTCAGGTTTTCCTGGGTAATTTTGAACGCCGCGGCATTAAAGTAACCGTCAAACCCTTCAGGCTGCACCTTCAAACCAACTTCGACTTGATCACCACGTTCCGGCTTGGCGGGCTCGTTATTGGCATCCAGCTGAATAATGGGCTGGAAGAATTGGGAGTAGTTGGTATAGGCAGTAACGCCATTATCGAAGATCCATGCCAGCCCGGCATTGGCAGTCCACTCATCACCATCTACATCTTGCTTAGCCCCAGTCGCCTTGTTTTCGAATTTGGTATCAACCTTGTCGTGGCGGGCTCCTAGCATCAAAACCAAGTGGTCCTGAATTTTTACCTGATCCTGCAGATAGAAGCCCAGCTGATAGCTGTCCGTAGTACGGCGCTGAAGATCACTTTCCGATAGTGGCTGCAGAGTTCCATCCAGCAGAACGATATCGCTTGCATTGGCGTATTCAGGGTTATAGACGTTCAATGTATTAGGGGCATAAATACCCGGAAACAATTCTTCCCCTACAATCGGATCAGCCGCATAGTCCTTCCCGTCTATCTTCAACATTTGATAATCGATACCTGCCAGCAAGGTATGCTCCATGCCGTTCAGATCCCATTTGAAGATAAAGCGGTTGTCGGCATTCAGGCTATCTGCATGCCCATCTTCTGTAGAGATATAGCGTACGACCTCCGTTCGATTCGAGGGCATACCAAAATCATCGGAATATGCCAGCGCATACATTTGACGCAGATCGATATCAATACGGCCATAACGCACGTTCTGCTGAAACGACGCCCCGTCATTAAAATCGTGATTCAGTTCGTAGCCAAGAGTGTATTGCGTTCTGTCAAAGCGCTCATAATCCGGGTTGCCAATGGCAACATCGTCACCAATGTATCCATTTCCGGTAGTGCTGGGATTCAGAGTGCCTTCCGCCAAATGGAACTGCAGGTAGGGATCGGAATTATCTTCCTGATAACTGGCCAACAATGTCAGTTCAGTGTTGTCCCCTACGTTCAACTTCAGCGAAGGCGCGAAAAGAACGCGATCCTGCTCGACATCGTCCACTTGCGTGCCGCTCTGCCTGCCTAACGCCAATAGCCTGAAGGCATGACCATCGCCAACAATACCACCGAGATCAGCCGACACCTGCTTTCGATCCCAGCTTCCGTACTCAACTTCAACAGAGCCAAAGCTATAATCCTGAGGACGTTTGCTGATCACGTTGATCACCCCGCCCGGAGGAGTCTGCCCATAAAGGACGGATGCCGGACCGCGAAGAATTTCAACCCGCTCCAGTTGGAAGGGGTCGATCTGCCAGCTGTAAAACCCTTCTGAATAGGTTCGGGTTCCATCTCGATACAGGCCTTTGTTCGCCTGTTTGAAACCCCGGACAATAAACCAGTCTTGCTTGTTATCTTCGCCGTAAAAACCGGCCTGAATACCGGGCGTATAGCGCAAGGCATCGCTGATGCTGACGGCTGCCCTGTCATTCATCTGCTCGCGAGTTACGATAGAAACGGAGCGTGGAGTCTCGCTTACAGGGCTATCTGTCTTGGTACCCGTCCGGCTGCGCTGACCGACATAACCAAAGTCATCACGACCATACACGTCCTCAGACTGCTCAGCGTTGACTTCAATGGTTTCCAACTGTTCTTCGTTGGTGGCCTCTTCCGCCCAGACCGGTGAAGCTGCCAATGCAGCCGCAATAGCCAATGCCAACGGATGACGACAGACCCCAATCCCCTGAGCCAGTCTGCTCCCTGTCCGATTCCCCATCGTTTTTCTCCTGACGATCGTAACAAACACATTAATAGGAATGATTCGCATGCGCGATTATACAGATTACATTCCTTACAACCAGTCTCCCCGGTGCAATTCCTGCCGGGTTTTCCTGTCAATTTGTATCAGTTCACACTCGACAAACGTTCCTCGAACCACCGAACCATTTCCGGTTCACGCACAATGCCAACATGATCGGTCATCAAGACCTCGCTTTGTGCCAACATCACGCGTTGCTCGATGCCATTTTTCAGCATCTCGGCCCTGCCTGGTGGCTGTGCGGCCCACCAGGCATGGCAGGGCGTTTTAAGGCTGGGCAATTGATAACCCCAACAGAGATCACGCAGGTGTTGCTCCACAGCCCATGAATGCAAAAGTTGGCGCGCACTGTCTGCCACCATGGCATCCACGGGTTGCTGCGATAGCCATGTTGAAAATTGTTGCGGCCACTGAGGGGGCTGGTGATTTCGCAACAGGACAATGCACTCATCCAATGCCGCAGCACTTACCCCCGGCAACAGCAAACCCAGATGCTCTCGCAGAGTTGCCTGCGCCTGCGGTGACGACCACTGATCTTCCGCCACTTCGGTGCCAGGAACATAGCTATCCAGCAGCCCTACAAATGCCACGGTCTCGCCATCACGTTCCAGTCGGCTGGCCAGCTCCATGGTCAGGGCGCCGCCCAGCGACCAGCCCAGCAGGTAGTAAGGCCCGCGTGGTTGCGATTGCTTCAGGGTGCGGTAATAGCGCTCTGCCATTTCTTCCAGCGACGGGTCAAACCAGCCTTCCTCAAGAAAACTGCGCGACTGTATGCCGCGCACCTGCCACTGCCCTTCCAGGGCTGCCGCAATAGTCTGATAGCCGGTGACCCGGCCGGTCACCGGGTGCGGACACCACAACACCGGTATGTCTGTGGCCGTGTTCTGTAAAGAGTTCTGTGAAGAGTCCTGCGACCAATTCTGTGAAGAATTCAGCGCCGTCACCAGTGCCGGGTCGGCCTGGCTGTCCCGTGGCGCATCGGCCAGCGCCAGCAGTGCCAACAGTTCCTGGCGATAGCGGCCGCACCAATGCTGAATGGTGCCAGCGTCATAACGGCTGCTGGCAAATTCCCACACCAGCTCCAGCTGCCCAGCCATTACCTGGCCATTAATGGCCAGCGGCGCCGCCATAGGGTTGTCATCGGCCTGGGCATTACCGCCACCGTTGAGCGGCGTGAAACCCTGAATCAACGCATCATCGTGATACTGGCCCAGATAGTTGAACGTCAACGGCGCATCGGCACTGTCGTTGAGCGGGCTATCGGCCATAAACCGCAGGGCGCCATAACCGACGCCAGCATCCGCTTCGGTGCCTTTGAGTTGTTCGGTAACCGCAAACAGGTTCTGGCGGGGATCCGCCGCCCACGGCAACGACACCGGGAACAGGCTGGTAAACCAGCCCAGGGTACGGCTGAGATCCAGCCCGGGGGCAAGCCGGGTTTCGCGACCGTGGCCTTCCAGATTGATAACAAGATTGCTCGCAACCTGCGGAGCTCGAGTCGCAAGCGCGGCGCCTTGATGCTCTTTCTGGTCGCCTTCCTGATCGCCTTTCTGATCATCAGCCTGGAGCGTTCTCACCAGCGCCGTCAGCAGCAATGCCGGCACAGACGCCCCCAGCTTGGTCGGCGCCTCCTGAAGCAAACGACGGGTCGCCGATTCATCCAGTGATACTGCAACGCTGCGTTTTTCGCCATACACCGGCAGCGGTACATGGCCCGGCTCCGGCTGCTGTTGCTGCCAGAACGGCAAACGTTGGGTGCCGTTTTCCTGCAGCCATTGCTGCAGGGCCTGATGCCAGTCCGACACGGTATGTGTGCGTTGCGGCAAAACAATCTCTTGTCCTCCGCCTTCATCTCCGTCTTCATTACTCTGCGCCTGCGAGTACGCCGCCAGCAGGTCTTCCAACAGTACTCGCCAGGACACACCGTCCACGGCCAGGTGATGGATCACCAGCAAAAGCCGGTCTTGCTGCTGGGGGGTTGTCACATAAAGCGCACGCAGCAAGGGGCCATGTTCGATATCCAGACTTTCCTGGGCTTGCTGGCACAGTGCGGCCACGGCGTCCTCATCTGCTGCCTCGCGCCACCACAACACATCGTCACTCACCGCTTCTGGCGAGAGGCAATGTTGCGACCAGACACCATCGCGGCAACGGTAACGCATGCGCAGCGCATCATGCTGACGGCACAATGCCGACAACGTTTCGGCCAGGGCGTGCTGCGACATGGGTTGCGCCAACGCCAGCCACAGGTGCTGATTCCAGTGATGGGGGCTGGGCGGGTTGAGCGAAAAGAAATGCTGCTGGATCGGCAGCAGCGGCACCTCGCCGGTCAACGGCTGTTGGGAAATCGCCAGCGCCTGGGCACTGAGCGCAACCCGGGCCAGGTCCTTGAGCAACGGCTGCTCAAACACCTCTTTGGGCGTTAGCGCCAACCCTTGCTGGCGTGCCCGGCTGACCACCTGCAAGGCCAGAATGGAATCCCCGCCAAGGGCAAAGAAGTGGTCGTCACGGCTGACGAACGACAGCCCCATCAAGGCCTGCCAGATGGTCGCCAGAATTTTTTCGTTATCGGTTTGCGGTGCATCGGACCGCAAGGCGCTACCGG
>OBIY01000894.1_pt1 | contig 9978 bp, 7 predicted proteins | sample 1519841 | NCBI WGS metagenome assembly OBIY01 (sample SAMN03019774, study PRJEB22545) | beach sand metagenome | biome: beach; feature: sea beach; material: beach sand | place: USA: Municipal Pensacola Beach, FL | collected 2010-07-30 | depth 30-40 cm m
CGATGATCGAGCCGTCCGGCTTGGCCATCAGGCCGCGCATGCCGGCCAGCTGACGAATCTGCGCCGCGCTGCCGCGCGCGCCCGAGTCGGCCATGATGTAGATGGAGTTGAACGACGGCTGGGTGACCGTATTGCCCTCGCGGTCGATCGCCGGCTCCTGGCCCAGCTTGGCCATCATCGCCGCCGCCACCTGCTCGTTGGCATGTGACCAGATGTCGACCACCTTGTTGTAACGCTCGCCGTCGGTGACCAGGCCGGACACGTACTGCTCGGCGATCTCCTTCACCTCGGCCTCGGCGCGGGCGATGATTCCCGGCTTCTCGTCCGGCGTCACCATGTCGTTGACACAGATCGACGCGCCGGACCGGCTGGCGTAGTGGTAACCGGCATACATCAGCTGGTCGGCGAACACCACCGTGGCCTTCAGGCCCACCTTGCGGTAACAGTCGTTGATCAGGCGCGAGATGACCTTCTTGTCCAGCGCCCGGTTGATCAGCTCGAACGGCAAGCCGGCCGGCAGCAGCTGCGACAGGATGGCGCGGCCAACCGTGGTGTCCAGCAGGCGGGTGCGGGTCTCGATGTCACCGTCGGCGTTGAAGTCACTGTCGGTGATTCGCACCTTGACGCGTGCATGCAGCGAGGCGGAGCCGGCGTCATAGGCGCGCTTGGCCTCGGCCGCATCGGCGAACACCCGGCCTTCGCCCGGCGCGTTGATGCGCTCACGCGACATGTAGTACAGGCCCAGCACCACGTCCTGGGTCGGCACGATCACCGGGTCACCGTTGGCCGGCGACAGGATGTTGTTGGTGGACATCATCAATGCCCGCGCCTCGAGCTGGGCTTCCAGCGACAACGGCACGTGCACCGCCATCTGGTCGCCGTCGAAGTCGGCGTTGAAGGCGGTACAGACCAGCGGATGCAGCTGGATCGCCTTGCCCTCGACCAGTACCGGCTCGAACGCCTGGATGCCCAGTCGGTGCAGCGTCGGCGCACGATTCAGCAGCACCGGGTGCTCGCGGATGACCTCCTCGAGCACGTCCCAGACTTCCGGACCGCTCTTCTCGACCAGCTTCTTGGCGGCCTTGATGGTGGTCGCCAGCCCCCGTCGCTCCAGCTTGCCGAACACGAACGGCTTGAACAGTTCGAGGGCCATCTTCTTGGGCAGGCCGCACTGATGCAGCTTCAGCTGCGGGCCGACGACGATGACCGATCGGCCGGAGTAATCGACCCGCTTGCCGAGCAGGTTTTGCCGGAACCGGCCCTGCTTGCCCTTGATCATGTCGGCCAGCGACTTCAGCGGCCGCTTGTTGGTGCCGGTGATGGCCCGGCCGCGACGGCCGTTGTCCAGCAGCGCATCGACCGCTTCCTGCAGCATGCGCTTTTCGTTACGCACGATGATTTCAGGCGCGTTCAGGTCCAGCAGCCGCTTCAGGCGGTTGTTGCGGTTGATGACACGCCGGTACAGGTCGTTGAGGTCGGACGTGGCGAAACGGCCGCCGTCCAGCGGCACCAGCGGCCGCAGCTCGGGCGGCAGTACCGGCAGCACGGTCAGGACCATCCACTCCGGCCGGTTGCCGGATTCCTGGAAGGACTCCAGCAGCTTCAGGCGCTTGACCAGCTTCTTGTGCTTGGTCTCCGAGCCGGTGGCGGCGATTTCCTCGCGCAGGCGCAGCGTCTCGCCGGGCAGGTCGAGCGCCCTGAGCAGCTCGAGCACGGCTTCGGCACCCATGCGGGCGTCGAACTCGTCGCCGTACTGCTCGCGCGCCTCGTAGTATTCCTGGTCAGTCAGCAACTTGCCGCGCTCGAGGGGCGTCATGCCCGGGTCGACCACCACGTACGCTTCGAAATAGAGCACGCGTTCGACTTCGCTGAGGCCCATGTCGAGCGCCATCCCCATGCGGGAAGGCAGGGACTTCAGGAACCAGATGTGCGCCACCGGGCTGGCCAGTTCGATGTGGCCCATGCGCTCGCGGCGAGTCTTGGTCAGCGTGACCTCGACCCCGCACTTCTCGCAGATGACACCGCGGTGCTTCAGGCGCTTGTACTTGCCGCACAGGCACTCGTAGTCCTTGATGGGACCGAAGATCTTGGCGCAGAACAGCCCGTCGCGCTCGGGCTTGAAGGTGCGGTAGTTGATGGTCTCGGGCTTCTTGACCTCACCCCAGGACCAGGAGCGGATCTTCTCGGGCGACGCCAGACCGATCCCGAAGGCCTCGAAATCATCGAGACCCGTGGTCTGCTTCATCAGATTCAGAAATTCTTTCACGATCGTATCCCCGCTTTAGGCAACCGGAACGACAAGCAGCCGTCCGCGGTCATTCGCGCTCGAGTTCGATGTCGATGCCGAGCGAACGGATCTCTCGCACCAGCACGTTGAACGATTCCGGCATGCCTGCCTCGATGCGGTAATCGCCGTCCACAATGTTCTTGTACATCTTGGTACGGCCGTTCACGTCGTCCGACTTGACGGTGAGCATTTCCTGCAGGGTGTAGGCGGCGCCGTAGGCTTCGAGCGCCCAGACCTCCATCTCACCGAAACGCTGACCACCGAACTGCGCCTTGCCGCCCAGCGGCTGCTGGGTAACCAGGCTGTACGGACCGGTGGAACGGGCGTGCATCTTGTCGTCGACCAGGTGGTTCAACTTCAACATGTACATGTAGCCGACCGTCACCTCGCGGTCGAACGCATCCCCGGTACGCCCGTCGTACAGCGTCGTCTGCCCGCTCTCCGGCAGGCCCGCCAGACGCAACATGGCCTTGATGTCGGCCTCGCGAGCGCCGTCGAACACCGGCGTGGCCATCGGCACACCGCCGCGCAGGTTGTGCGACAACTCCGTGACCTCGTCGTCATTCATGCCGTCGATATCGGCGGCGGTGCCTTCGGAGTCGTTATAGATGGTGTTCAGGAAGCCACGCAGCTCCTTGACATCACCGCCGGCGTCGAGAATGCCGCCGATCTTCAGGCCCAACGCGCGCGCCGCCCAGCCCAGGTGCGTCTCCAGCACCTGACCCACGTTCATGCGCGAAGGCACGCCGAGCGGATTCAGGATCACGTCCACCGGGGTACCGTCGGCCATGTACGGCATGTCCTCGGCCGGGACGATCACCGAGATCACACCCTTGTTACCGTGGCGGCCGGCCATCTTGTCACCCGGCTGCACGCGCCGCTTCTGCGCGACGAACACCTTGACCATCTTGAGCACGCCCGGCGGCAGCTCCTCGCAGGTGGTCAGGGTGCGGCGCTTCTCATCCTGCAGCTCATCGAATTCTTTGCGCTTGCGCGCCAGCTGCTCGAGGATGCGCTCGACCTGGGCCGCCGTGTCGGCGTCCTTCAGGCCGATCTCACTCCACTTCTCACGCGGCACCGAAGCCAGGTACTCGGCGGTGATCTCACTGCCAGCCTTCAGCTTGTTCGGCCCCACCTGGGCCTGCTTGCCGACCAGCAGGCGCTCGATACGCGCGTAGGCGTCATCGGCGGTGATGCGGTACTGGTCGTCGAAATCCTTCTTGACGCTGGCCAGGGCCGCCGCCTCGATGGACTTGGTGCGCTCGTCCTTTTTAACGCCCTCGCGCGTGAACACGTGGACGTCGATGACGGTACCGACCACCCCGGCGGGCACGCGCAGCGACGTGTCCTTCACGTCAGACGCCTTCTCGCCGAAGATCGCGCGCAGCAGCTTCTCCTCGGGCGTCATCTGGGTCTCGCCCTTGGGCGTGACCTTGCCGACCAGGATGTCGCCCGGACGCACCTGGGCACCGATGGCGACGATGCCGGACTCGTCCAGGTTGGCCAGCGCCGCCTCACCGACATTCGGAATGTCCGCGGTGATCTCTTCCGGCCCCAGCTTGGTGTCGCGCGACACGCAGGTCAGTTCCTGGATGTGCACCGTGGTGAAGCGATCCTCCTGCACCACCCGCTCGGAGATGATGATGGAGTCCTCGAAGTTGTAGCCGCTCCACGGCATGAACGCGACCAGCACGTTCTGACCCAGCGCCAGCTCACCGGTATCGGTGGAGGAGCCATCCGCCAGCACGTCGCCGCGGACGATGCTGTCGCCCGGCCGCACGCGCGGGCGCTGGTTGATGCAGGTGTTCTGGTTCGAGCGCGTGTACTTGGTCAGGTTGTAGATGTCCACGCCCGACGTTCCGGCACCGGCCTCGTCGTCGTTGACGCGCACCACGATGCGGCTGGCATCGACAGCGTCGACGACGCCCCCGCGCATGGCGACCACGGCAGTGCCCGAGTCGGAGGCGACGGTACGCTCGATGCCGGTGCCGACCAGCGGCTTGTCGGCCCGCAGCGTCGGCACCGCCTGGCGCTGCATGTTCGAACCCATCAAGGCGCGGTTGGCGTCATCGTGCTCGAGGAACGGAATCAACGACGCCGCCACCGACACGATCTGCCGCGGCGACACGTCCATGAACTGCACCTGGTCCGGCGTCGTCATGGTGAATTCGTTGCCGTGGCGGCAGGACACCAGATCCTCGGTCAGGCTGCCGTCCGGGCCCAGCTGCGTACTGGCCTGGGCGATCACGTACTCCGGCTCGTCCAGCGCCGACATGTAGACCACCTCGTCGGTGACCTTGGCGTCACGCACCACCCGGTACGGGGTTTCCAGGAAACCGTACTCGTTCGCCCGCGCAAACACGGCCAGCGAGTTGATCAAGCCGATATTCGGGCCTTCCGGCGTCTCGATCGGGCATACGCGCCCGTAGTGGGTGGCGTGTACGTCACGCACCTCGAAGCCCGCCCGCTCGCGCGTCAGTCCGCCCGGTCCAAGCGCCGAGATACGCCGCTTGTGGGTGACCTCCGACAGCGGGTTCACCTGATCCATGAACTGCGACAGCTGCGAGGAGCCGAAGAACTCCTTGATCACGGCCGACACCGGCTTGGCGTTGATCAGGTCCTGCGGCATCAGGCCCTCGGACTCGGCAAACGACAGCCGCTCGCGCACCGCCCGGTCGACGCGGACCAGACCGATACGGAACTGGTTCTCGATCATTTCGCCGACGCAACGCACGCGACGGTTGCCCAGGTGATCCCCGTCGTCGACGATGCCCTGGCCATTCTTGATGTCGATCAGGCGCCGCAGCACCGCGACGATGTCGTCGGGGGTCAACACACCGGAACCGGTGGTCTCGGCCCGGCCGACGCCGCGGTTGAACTTCATGCGTCCGACTGCCGACAAGTCGTACAGATCGCTGCTGAAGAACAGGTTCTGGAACAGCGTTTCGGCAGCATCGCGCGTCGGCGGCTCGCCCGGGCGCATGATGTGGTAGATCTCCACCAGCGCGTCCTGGCGACCGGTGGTGTGATCCACCCGCAGCGTGTCGGAGACATAGGCACCACGGTCGACGTCGTTGACGTAGAGCACCGACAGCTCGTTGACGCCCGCCTCGCGCAGCGTGTTGAGCAACTCCTCGTCCAGGACCGCATTGGCCTCGGCCAGAATCTCGCCGCTGCTGGCGTCGATCACGTCCTTCGCCAGGATCTTGCCGTAGGCATACTCGTACGGCACCGAAAGCTGCTTGGTGCCAGCGGCTTCCAGCTGCTTGGTGTGACGCGCCGAGATGCGCTTGCCCGCCGGCGCGATGACCTTGCCGTCGGCGTCCACCAGGTCGAACGTGAGCTGTTGGTTGCGAAGCCGCTCCGGGATCAGATCGAGCGTCAGCTGGTCGCCGGCGACGCGCAGCGTGTCGGACTCGAAGAACAGCCCAAGAATCTCTTCGACGCTGTAGCCGAGGGCACGCAACAACACCGTGGCCGGAATCTTGCGCCGACGGTCGATACGCACATAGACCAGGTCCTTCGGGTCGAACTCGAAGTCCAGCCAGGAACCGCGGTACGGAATGATCCGGGCCGAGAACAGCACCTTGCCCGAGGAGTGGGTCTTGCCCTTGTCGTGCGTGAAGAACACACCCGGCGAACGGTGCAGCTGGGAAACGATGACGCGCTCAGTGCCGTTGATGACAAAGGTGCCCGTATCGGTCATCAGGGGAATTTCCCCCATGTAGACCTCTTGCTCGCGCACATCCTTGACCGCGCGATTCTTGCCGGCCTTGTCATAGATGACCAGGCGTACCCGCGCGCGCAACGGCGCCGCGTAGGTCATCCCGCGGACCTGGCAGTCCTTCACGTCAAATGGGGAACGGCCCAGCCGGTAATCAACGAACTCCAGCGCCGCGGCACCGGTGCTGCTCTGAATCGGGAAGACGGACCGGAACGCCGCCTGCAGCCCGACGTCATCACGGCGTTCCGCCTGCACATCCGCCTGCAGGAAACGCCGGTAGGAATCGAGCTGCATCTGCAGCAAATTCGGCACTTCGAGCACTTCCGGCCGACGGCCGAAATTCTTGCGGATGCGCTTTTTCTCGGCGAACGAGTAAGCCATGGACCCAGCCCCCAGAAAACCTTACAGATGACGCCCGCAACCGGCGATCGACGACACCTGCCGCCCACCGCCGGGCATGACGCCCGAACAACAGACAAAGAAAGGCCACGACGCCCCGGGCCGGCTGTTTACACCGCCTCGGAGCACCCGGGGCCTTCCTTTGTGTAACCGGGTGAGGCACACAGGCCCGACACCCGGCGACGCCGACACGCCCAGGCTACCTGGCCCGGACGCGCCACGACGCCGATTACTTGACCTCGGCGGCAGCGCCGGCCTCGGTCAGCTGCTTGACGACGTCCTCGGCCTCGGCCTTCGGCACGCCTTCCTTGATGGTCGCCGGCACGCCCTCGACCATGTCCTTGGCTTCCTTCAGGCCCAGGCCGGTGATGCCACGCACCACCTTGATGACGTTGACCTTGTTGTCGCCAAAGCTGGTCATCACAACGTTGAACTCGGTGCGCTCCTCGGCCGCCGCACCAGCGTCGCCGCCAGCGCCGCCGGCTGCCACCGGCGCCGCCGCAAAGGCCGCCGCGCTGACACCGAACTTCTCTTCCATCATGCTGATGAGATCAACGACTTCCATCACCGTCATGTTGGAAATCGCGTCGAGGATTTCTTCCTTGCTAACCGCCATGGTCCTGCACTCCTGGGAACGAAAAATCAAAAATTGTCAAAAACGACCCGGCTCAACCGGGACCGACCAGCTCTCAACCCTGCTTCTGGTCCCGGACGGCCGCTACGGTACGTACCAGCTTGCCGTGCGGCGCCGCCAGCGTGCGCACCAGCTTGGCGATCGGCGCCTGCATGACACCCATCAGCTGCGCCAGCGCTTCCTCGCGCGTCGGCAGCTTGGCCACCGCCTCGAGATCCTCGGGACGCAGCAGCCGGCCGGCCACTGCCACCAACCGCACTTCGGCCTTGGGGTTGGCCTTGCGGAAGTCGCGCACCATGCGTGCCGCCGCGCCGGGCTCACCCCGCGAGAACGCCACCATCAGGGGCCCACGCGCCTGCTCTCGGATGCACTCGTACTCGGTACCCTCGACCGCCCGCCGCAACAAGGTGTTCTTCACCACCTTGAGATAAACATCGGCTTTGCGCGCCTCGCGGCGCAGGCCCGTCACCTGCTGTACCGTCAGACCGCTCAGATCCAGGCCCACCAGCGCCGGCGCATTCGCCGCCACCTCGGCCACTTCACTTACGATCGCCTGTTTCTTTTCCAGAATGGTCTTCACGGCGAAATTCCTACTGTTGACTCACGCGGCCGCCGGTCACTGCCCAAGGCTGGCCAAGTCCACGGACAGGCCCGGGCCCATCGTGGTCGACACCGTCACCTTGCGCACATAGACGCCCTTGGAGGTGGCCGGCTTGAGCTTTTGCACATCCGCCAGCACCGCCTGCAGGTTCTCGCGCAGGGCATCCACCGGGAAGGACACGCGGCCGATGACGCAGTGGACGATGCCCGCCTTGTCGGTACGGAAACGCACCTGGCCCTTCTTGGCGTTGTTCACGGCGGCCGCCACGTCCGGCGTCACCGTGCCCACCTTGGGGTTCGGCATCAGGCCACGCGGGCCAAGCAGCTGACCGAGCGTACCGACGACGCGCATGGCGTCCGGTGCCGCGATCACCACACTGAAGTCGAGCTCGCCGCCGCGCATGCGCTCGGCCAGGTCTTCCATGCCAACCACATCGGCACCCGCGGCCGCAGCCGCCTCGGCTGCCTGCCCCTGGGCGAACACCGCCACTCGGGCCTGCTTGCCGGTGCCGTGCGGCAGTACCGTCGCACCACGCACCACCTGGTCCGACTTGCGCGGATCCACGCCCAGGTTCAGGGCCACGTCCATCGACTCGTCGAACTTGGCGCTGGCCACGTCCTGGAGCAAACCCAGGGCGTCATCCAGCGGCAGCATCCGGCGTCCGGCCAGCTTCTCGTTGATTGCTTGACGTCGCTTGCTCAGCGCCATGTCACAGGCCCTCCACAGTCAGGCCCATGCTGCGAGCGCTGCCCGCAATGGTCCGCACCGCCGCGTCCAGGTCGGCAGCCGTCAGATCAGGCTCCTTCGCACGCACGATCTCTTCCAGCTGCGCGCGGCTCACCGTTCCCACCTTGCTGGTGTTCGGGTTCGAGCTGCCCTTGCCGATACCGGCTGCTTTCTTGAGCAGAACCGAGGCCGGCGTCGTCTTCTTGATGAAGGTGAAGCTGCGGTCTTCGTAGACGGTGATCACCACCGGCACCGGCAACCCCGGCTCCAGGCTGGCCGTCTCGGCGTTGAACGCCTTGCAGAACTCCATGATGTTCACGCCACGCTGACCCAGCGCCGGCCCGACCGGCGGGCTCGGGTTGGCCTGCCCGGCTTTCACCTGCAGCTTGATGTATGCACTTACTTTTTTTGCCATTGCATCCGTTCCGGTTGACGGGTCAACGCCTTACGGCTCCCCGCTGCCGCTCCAAAACCGGGCGACTACGCTTTCTCTACCTGAGAGAAATCCAGTTCGACCGGTGTCGACCGGCCGAAGATCATCACCGACACATTCAGGCGACTTTTCTCGTAATTGACCTGCTCGACGACGCCATTGAAGTCGTTGAACGGCCCATCGGTGACACGCACCATCTCGCCGACCTCGAACAGCACCTTCGGCCTGGGCTTGTCCTGACCCTCGCGCACGCGGCTGAGAATCTCGTCCGCCTCGCGCTCGGTGATGGGGGCCGGCTTGTCGCCGCTGCCGCCGATGAAGCCCAGAACCCGCGGGACGCTGCGCACCAGGTGCCAGGTCTCCTCGTCCATCTCCATCTGCACCAGCACGTAGCCAGGAAAGAACTTGCGCTCACTCGAACGCTTCTGGCCATCGCGCATCTCGACGACTTCCTCGGTCGGCACCAGGATGTCGCCAAACTTGGCCTCGAGTCCGGCGCGCGCCACCCGTTCCTTGAGGGTGCGCTGCACCGTCTTCTCGTACCCCGAGTAGGCGTGCACCACGTACCAACGCATCGACACTGATCAGCCCCCCAATCCCATGAACGCCCCGATCGCGAGACTGATCACCCAATCAAAAAACCACAACATCAGGCCGACCATCACGGCCGCCAGAAACACCACGCCGGTCATCTGCAGCGTCTCGCGACGGGTCGGCCACACCACGCGCCGCAATTCGGTGCGCGACTCGCCCATGAACTCCCACAGCCGCGCACCCGGCGCGCTGCGCACGGCCAGCACCACGGCCACTGCCACGGCCGCCAGCACCGTCAGCACGCGCACGACCTGCGGCTGGTCATGCAGCAAGTAGAAGCCGGCAATACCCGCCGCCAGCAGCGCCGTCGCCAGAATCAGCAACAGACGATCCGCGAGACGCTGCTTTGCTACCGGTGCGTTGACCGTCATACCTATCGACCTTCTGGACACGCCGGGCCGCCAAGCCCAGGACTGGCAGGCCAGGAGGGAATCGAACCCCCAACCTGCGGTTTTGGAGACCGCCGCTCTACCGATTGAGCTACTGGCCTGTACCTGGATAACCCGCGTGCCGCCCGGCCACTCCTTACTCGATCACCTTGGTAACCACGCCGGCGCCGACGGTGCGGCCGCCCTCGCGG
>OBIY01000898.1_pt1 | contig 9960 bp, 8 predicted proteins | sample 1519841 | NCBI WGS metagenome assembly OBIY01 (sample SAMN03019774, study PRJEB22545) | beach sand metagenome | biome: beach; feature: sea beach; material: beach sand | place: USA: Municipal Pensacola Beach, FL | collected 2010-07-30 | depth 30-40 cm m
CAGTGACTCAGGAAGTCTCAACATAATCCGCGCGCATTTTCCAGCCCGCGGTATGATGAATGCTGTGGACATTGTCGGGATCGTTTTCCTGCCCACCGGCGCTTTCCGGCGCAAAGTTTCCTTGCACAGCGTCACTATCGAGCAGCATGGCCATCGGGTTATTGGTTGCGTCTCCCTCAACGGGAGAGGCATTGAGATCCCCCAAAATCACGAAAGCAGATCCTGGCGCCAAGCCACCTGATTCCCCTTGATCATCATAAATATAATCTTCGTTGGCAATATAATCGGCCCAAAACCGGATTTCATCGTGATTTCGACGGCCATTGCGATCCTCATCACCATCAAAAACCGGTGGTGTGGGGTGGCTCGCCAATATGTGCACAGTTTGGCCGTTGATATCCAGGGGGATATCCCAGTGAGATTTGGATGAGAGCCTGAAAACCGTTAACTCATCATCACTGTACCAGCTGCTTGTACTGCCATCGCCATCCGCATCGGCTGGGTCTTCAGGCAAGAGTGCACCGGGCATATCTTTCCAGAGAAATTTTTGAAAAGTACGAACACCCTCATTCAGGATAGGAAAACGGGACAGCAAAACCATGCCATATTGTCCGGGAAACGCACCGAAACCAAATGCATCATCCGCCGTTCCGGTATGACCATCATTATTCAGGTCAAAACCCGATGGAATGCCGGTATTGGACTCGGCCAAATAGACATAAGGATATTCAATCACCTCCGCACCTTTTTGTGACACTTTTAAGTAATTGTTCTGAAAGGCTGCTACCGCAGAACCATCCGCAACATAATCAAACTCGTTCAATAAGACGACTTCGGGGCGTACACGTTGAAGAATTTCTGCAACAGCACTGGCCTGCGGATCAACCTCTGTTGCTGTCAGATCAGCGAGCAGTACTCCTTCCTCATTGCGATTGAGATACGCATTAAACGTCGCAACCCGAAAATCTCCGCTGGCCGCAGGAATAACGGTTTCCACCATGGCGATCACCGTAAGTTGTTTTTCAACCTGAACTTGTGTTCCTTCAGAGTCCGACACAACCAGGACCACTTGATAAGTCCCTGCATTTTGATAGGCGTGTGAAAATGAAGGCTCATTCGACTGGGTACCGTCACCGAGTGCCCACGTATAGGTGTAAGGCGGTACACCATTCGATGCAATGGCTTCAAACTCAACAACCTGGGTGGTTAAAGTCGACTCCGGCGTCATGCTTAATGCGGCATTCAAGGGTAAGGCTGTTTTGATATCACCGGTTATTTTCACATCAACGACTTCCCACAAAGCGCCCTCTCCAGCGCCGGTTCCAGTACTTGTGTAACGAAATGCAATGTAAGCAGGAGCAGACGCGTAGCTCTGCAAGCTCATAGCGCTTGACGTATGCTTGGCATAACCACCGGAAGAAAACTGATCACTGTTAGCCGATGCACTGAGCAGTGTTTCCCATGTGGCAACGGAAGGATCACCGCTGCCTGAGTAATCATGAGAGATCAAAACCTCCAGATCACCACCATCAAAGTTATTGATGGTGGTAAAAACCAGCTCAGCGTTTTCGATACTTGGAAGCGCGATTTCCGGCGTCATCAACCAGTCGTCACTGGCCATGTCAGCTCCAAAACCATTCATTTTGGCAAAGTGGTCGGTATCAAAACTGGAATACTCCCAATCCGCGTGAGAACTCACACTGTACCCGACCATTTGCCCCAGGGAACCTGAGCTAAAATCTTCGAAAAAAACATCATCAGCCTGAACTGCGGCCATTCCGCAGTAAACCATAATCGCCAACAAAAATCTGCGTAACCACATATCCCCCAACCTCGTGTGATGATCAAAAACTGCATTCTGATCAGCGCAGATGACAGGTTGATGTCGAACCGAAGCTGAGCCACGTACTGGCAAAGCAACCCCACCGTCACACCAGAGGCAATGAAGCCATCGTGCCTGGAAGGGTAAGGAAGCCTGTCTATGGAATTATGTTGCCTTGAGGTCAGCGAGGCCGTCTTTTGCCCGGTCGACCGTTGCCCAAACGGCTTTTGGTTCTCACGTGTTGGGTCGCAAATGACCGAGACTTGCGCGCCGCCTTAGGTGATGTGCTTTGTGGCGAAGAAGGAATAAGGCAATGCGGGCTATTCCCGATGAGCTGAGCCTGGCCCGTTTTTTTCAGGTAATCAGCAATGACTGCCCAGTTCGCCGGATCGTGATAACGCAACAGTGCTTTGTGCAAGCGACGCTTCTCCAGGCTACGGACACGGCTGACTTTTTCGCCTTGCTTGTAACTCAGCTTTTTCAGTGGATTACGTCCTGAGTGGTACATTGCCGTTGCGGTAGCCATCGGTGAGGGATAAAAGGTTTGCACTTGATCCGCACGGAAGCCATGCCGCTTAAGCCAGAGCGCCAGTTCGACCATATCCTCTTCAGAGGTACCGGGATGAGCCGCGATGAAATAAGGAATCAGGTATTGTTTTTTTCCTGCTTTTCGGGAGAACTCTTCAAACATGGTGCTGAAGCGATCATAGGTACCAATGCCCGGCTTCATCATTTTCGACAAAGGCCCTTCTTCCGTGTGCTCCGGCGCAATTTTCAGGTAGCCGCCGACATGATGGCGCACAAGCTCTTCAACATAGTCCGGTGACTCCACGGCCAAATCATAACGAAGCCCAGACGCGATCAGCACTTTTTTAACACCTGGCAGCGCTCTTGCGCGCCGGTAAAGCTGGATTAAAGGCGTATGGTCTGTTTTCAGATTAGGACAAATCCCCGGATAAACACAGGAGGGTTTTCGGCAGGCGGCTTCGATTTTTTTGGACTTACAAGCCAAACGGTACATATTGGCTGTTGGCCCACCCAAGTCTGAAATAACGCCCGTAAACCCCGGAGTTTTATCACGGATATTTTCAATTTCCTGAATGATCGAGTCTTCGGACCGGTTTTGAATAATCCGCCCCTCATGTTCCGTAATGGAGCAGAAGGTGCAGCCACCAAAACAGCCTCTCATGATATTCACTGAAAAACGAATCATCTCGTAGGCAGGAATGCTCTTACCGGCATATTTGGGGTGAGGCACACGCGCAAAAGGCAGACCAAACACGCCGTCCATTTCATCAGTATCCAGTGGAATGGGGGGTGGGTTTAACCATACATCCTGATTGCCGTGACGTTGCACCAATGCACGCGCATTCCCAGGATTGGTTTCCAAGTGCAATACCCGCGAGGCATGGGCGTATAAAACCGGATCGTTTTTGACTTTGTTATAAGCAGGCAAGCGAATCACTGTTCGGCTGCGGTCCAGCCGTTCCCGGTAGGGAATGAACGTGAGCACCTGCTCTTTCGTTGCCGGATCTTCGCTGACGCGACATTTACCGCCGGTTGCAGCCGCCAACTCTTCATCACTGTCATAAGGGTTGTGGATGGGATCTATTTTTCCAATTCGATCAATCCGGCTGGAATCCAGCACAGCCCAGCCTTTCGGCAAATCCGTTCGCAATAGCGCGGTCCCTCGCACATCAGTGACGGTGTTGATGTGTTGCCCGCGTGCTAAACGGTGCGCCACTTCAGCCATCGCCCGTTCGGCATTACCGTAGAGCAAAATATCCGCCTGAGCATCCACCAGAACGGAACGCCGCACTTCGTCGGACCAATAATCATAATGCGCAATTCTGCGCAGGCTGGCTTCAATCCCACCGATGACAATCGGGACATCCTTCCAGGCTTCCCGGCAGCGTTGGCTGTACACAATGACTGCACGGTCAGGCCGCTTTCCACCTTGATTCTCCGGTGTATAGGCATCGTCACTGCGCATGCGTTTGTCGGCCGTGTAACGGTTGATCATGGAGTCCATATTCCCGGCCGTCACACCGAAAAACAGATTAGGCCTGCCTAAGCGCATAAAGTCATCTTTATTCCGCCAGTCAGGCTGATCGATGATGCCGACGCGAAAACCCTGTGCTTCCAGCAAGCGCCCAACAACCGCCATGCCAAAACTGGGGTGATCAACATAAGCGTCACCGGTAACGATGATGATGTCACAGCTATCCCAGCCAAGCTGCTCCATCTCCGCTTGTGTAGTGGGTAAAAAAGGGGCTGTACCAAAGCATTCAGCCCAGAATTTAGGATAAGCAAACAGTGGCGTTATGGCAGGCATTAAAGATATCGGTGCTTGACGGCAAAGGAATACATCTTAGCAATTTATCTATTTGAGCATTGGAATATTATGGGCGTTAAACGTAACGTTCCGGCAGCGATATTGAGCAGTGGTTCAACCATTTCTAATGAGCAGCTAAAGCAATACGCAGGTTGGCCATGAAGGCTGCACTCTTTGCGACCGGAACAAAGTTGGGCGATTGTTTATGCATTTATGACCTCAATAAACCACTTGGGTTGCATGGCCTGAAAATCCTGTCGGATATTAGATGACAAATAAGCAGCGGAATCCAATACGAACGGTTGACCATCAATACGCTTGAAAACAACCCAGTGCCAGAAATTTATTCCATCTTCCTGGTGGTGTTTGATCGACAACAACGCGAGATCGGGCAATGTACCCCAAGACTCAAACGGCATTTCATCTTCTGAAGTTGTTACGCCAGCATTTGACAGCATTCGCCTGACGTACTGAGTATCTGACCATAATGACTTGTCGGAAGCGTGGATGCCCAGAGCACTCGCTGTTGCCTTCATTTCCGAATACGTTTTATCGAGAATGTTGGCCACTGAAGCGATGCCACATCCGGTATTTTCTTCTTGTACGACTGGCTTGCACACTGATTTACCCTAATACCTAACAGCCCTTTTACAAACACCGCTTCTGGAGGCTTTGCACTGCCTGCAAGAGTTTCTTCCGCTTAAACAGGAGACCTAACCGGCTACCTCCAAGCTGCCGCCACAGTATTGCCGAGCGCATGGCCGCTAATAATAAGGCACGAATCAAGTGGACATTTTGTGTGTTTTGCAAGTGAAGATGCTCCCCTTTAACCATCACTTTAGGTTGTAATTTGCTGACTGTGGAGAAGTAAATATCCGCCATTTTCGCAATGACATTTTCATCCGTAACGGTGTATTCGTACACGGCCATTTGTTGCTTCAAGGCCTCAATTCGGGTGCCGATTTCTTTCAGCATGACTGGGCTTTTGGACAATTTTTTCTCAAGCAGCATAATGGTGTAGGCATACTGGATCACTTCCCGATCAGTTGTTGATGCCCGGTTACCTACTGTTTGGGACAGCATGTTTAGCCCTTGTGATACACCGTTGACGCCACCGTAGATCGTTTCGACATCTGGCGCGTCTAAAAACAAAACGCTATTGAGTAGTGCCGTCACCGACTCCGTATCCTGTTGGCCTTCCCAGGCCAACCGCTTCACAGAGGAGACCGCCTGAAAAAGCCCGGCCAAGGCCAGGACTTGTTTTTCCAAAGCATGCATTAGTTTTGGCCTCTCACAATAATACCGCCCCCCAGACAGACGTCCTGATCATAAAAAACAACCGATTGCCCTGGTGTGATCGCTCGTACGGGCTCATCAAACACAACGGTCACACTCTCCTCGCGATCCGGGTACAGAGTGCAAACTTGATCTTGTTGCCGATAACGCACTTTTGCGGAGCAACGAAATGGCAAGTCAGGCGGCGCCCCAGCACACCAATGCAACTGAATGGCCAGCAACTCGGTATGAAACAGGTATGGATGGTCATGACCTTGGCCGACAAGCAGTTGATTATTCTCTATCCGTTTATCCAGCACATACCAAGGCTCGTCAGAGGCCGTAGCACGACCACCAATACCCAACCCTTGCCGCTGCCCCAGTGTGTAGTACATCAAACCGTTATGTTGACCCAAGACCTCTCCTTCCGTGGTTATGATGTCCCCTGGGTTGGCTGGCAGGTAATTGGAAAGGAATTCGCTGAATTTGCGTTCACCAATAAAGCAAATGCCTGTGCTGTCCTTCTTTTTATGATTGTGAAACCCTTGCACTTTTGCAATTTCTCGGACTTGTTCTTTTTCCAAATCGCCCACGGGGAAAAGGCTTTGAGAGAGCTGTGCTTGATCCAGGGTGTACAGGAAATACGTTTGATCTTTGTTTGCATCAAGTCCCCGAAGCATTTCAACTCTGCCTTGAGTACGACGCGTACGCACGTAGTGACCGGTTGCGATGGCCTCCGCCCCCAGTGTTTTCGCGTAATCTAAAAATGCACGGAACTTGATTTCTTTGTTACACAAAATATCTGGGTTCGGCGTCCGGCCGGCCTGGTATTCATTGAGAAAGTGTTGAAACACGCGATCCCAGTATTCACCAGAAAAGTTCACAGAGTGCAGTGGAATTCCCAGCTTTTCACAAATGGCGGCGGCATCTCGGCGATCTTCCATGGCGGTACAGAAGTCATCATCTTCCTCTTCCCAGTTTTGCATAAACAGACCTTCTACTTCATGGCCCTGCTCTTTGAGAAGGAAGGCGGCAACTGATGAGTCAACCCCGCCTGACATTCCAACTATGACACGCATTGTGTTAATCAGCCTGATTCATTTGTTGTGGCCGTGCATGGCACCTGTATCCCACTACAGATCAGCCAACACGCTCAGTGAGTGACGATGCCCGGCAAGGTAATCATCCAAGCTTCGCTTGACAATACTCCCGCGGTGTTGGGACTCCAACTTCATAAACTCTTCATAATTTAGCCAGTGGGTGCCAATGATGCCATCATCCAGCTTAGCGTGCGGATCGTGATCCAGTACCTTACCTGTAAAGGTTGTTCTGAGCATTGCGCGCTCTTTGACCGGGTCATAATATCGGTAAATCTTCACCAGATGCGTGGCTTCGAAGTACCAGCCTGTTTCTTCAAACACTTCTCGCTTCACAGCATCAACTAAGCTTTCACCTTTTTCAAGGTGGCCTGCCGGCTGCGTTAAGACAGGCTTGCTGTTCAGGTATTCTTCAACAAAAAGATAGCGTTGATTCTGTTCGATAATCGCCGCAACTGTTGCGTAGGGCCTCCACCGTTCATCCCCCATGATCGCTCCTTAATCTACAAAAGTGCATCTTCCTGTTCAGCGAGGTCTTTGACAAATTTACCGTTGCTGGTTGGTGGCAATACGCCTGATGCCTGGGATTTGCTGATATCAAGATTGTTCTGTTCATCTAGAATCTGGGGCGACATGATTTCCAGGAAACGCTTGGCTTGAGGTGAAAGAAATTTCCCACGCCTCACCACAATGCCGTATGTTCGCTTGGGAAAATAATCACCCATGGGGATCGTCCCCAGTTTTTCATATCCGCGCAAACAAATACTGGTCACAATGCTCACGCCCAAACCGATTTCAACATAACGCTTGATCACTTCCCAGCCACCCGCTTCTAAGGTCACTTCATACGGTACATTGTGCTGGCGGAAGGCATTATCAACCACTCGCCATGTACTTAAGTGTTGTGGTGGTAAAATTAAACCGTAAGGGCTGATATCTTCTAAATTGACTTCTTTTTTATCTTGCAGTGGGTGTCCTACCGGCACAATCAACCGGGGCTCATACGTAAAGATGGGGTAGTAAATGAAGTCTTCTGGCACTTCATTCATCGAACCCACCGCAAAATCAACCTCATCCCGGCTGAGAAGGCCCATGCCATCCCGCCCAGTTACGTTATGCAAACGTACGGAGATCTGCGGGTAGCGACTACCAAATTCTTTGATGTAATCGGGTAACAAATATAAAAGCGTGGATTCGCCGGAGGCAATATTCAAGGTACCACTGGTGACCTCGCCCAAGCGGGCTTTAAAGTCCTCGCCCAAGCGGTCCATACCGTCAACCAGCGGCAACGACATTTCATGCAACATTTCTCCCGCAGGTGTTAAGCGGATACGAGGACCCCGGCGCTCAAAAAGGACCGTATCCAGCTCTTTTTCAAGCGCTTGAATCTGTAACGAGACGGAAGGTTGGCTGAGATTAAGGCGTTCCGCTGCACGTGAAATACTGCCCGTCTGCGCGGCGTGACAAAACGCCCTCAATTGACGGAGTCGGTTTTGCCGGTGAAAACTTTCTTTATCTGACATTGACATGACTCGCTGGCGCACTCCATACCCAGACCTATAGAAAATATAGAATGCATTGCTTTTTCAAATATAGCTGGAGATCATATCATACGCCGCAGGCTGATGCGAAAGAAGCCGTCACTAAAACAGTAAAATAAACCACTTATTCTAACGCCGCAGAAGGCCCCATTCACCTAGCCTCCTCTTGCAGAAACTTGCTTTGCCTTCAAGGTATGCTTACCAAGCTCATTCGCCCAGTACGGTATGAGCTGTGTAAATGAATTTAACAGCTTAACCAGCCAACTGTGCCTTGCGTGCTATACGATAAGCATGCAAAAGAGGCTCGGTATAGCCAGATGGTTGCTCTTTCCCTTGAAAGACCAGGTCACAAGCTGCCTTGAAAGCAATGCCATCAAAGGTTGGCGCCATGTTGGTATAGCCTGGGTCACCGGCATTTTGCTCATCTACAACAGCGGCCATACGTTTAAAAGCTTCCATCACCTGTTCTTCGGTACAAATGCCCTGCACTAACCAGTTTGCGATATGCTGAGAGGAGATCCGTAAAGTGGCACGATCTTCCATTAACCCCACATTGTTGATATCAGGGACTTTCGAACAGCCCACACCTTGATCAATCCAACGCACAACATAGCCTAAGATTCCCTGTGCATTGTTATCCAATTCAAACTGAATTTTTGATGCCGTCAGGCTCGACGGATCGTCTAAAACCGGGATCGTCAGAATATCATCAAGGCTTGCTCGAGGTCGGGTGGCTAATTCTTTTTGACGCTGAATAACATCCACTTGATGGTAATGAAGGCTGTGTAGAACAGCCCCATTCGGCGACGGTACCCACGCGGTATTTGCACCAGATTGAGGGTGGCCTATTTTTTGTTCCAACATGGCGGCCATTTCATCCGGCATGGCCCACATTCCTTTACCGATTTGGGCTTTCCCAGGCAGCCCGCAAGCAATACCCATATCAACGTTCCAATCTTCATAAGCGGCAATCCACGGTTGCTGCTTCATTTCAGATTTGGGGACCATCGGACCGGCGTACATAGACGTATGAATTTCATCGCCGGTCCGATCAAGAAAACCAGTATTGATGAAAACAACCCGTTCCTGGGCCGCACGGATACAGGCTTTCAGATTCACAGTAGTACGGCGTTCTTCGTCCATAATACCGACTTTGAGCGTATTCTTTTCAAGCCCCAGTACTTTTTCAACTCGTTCAAATAATTCCACGGTAAAGGCAACTTCCTCAGGGCCGTGCATTTTGGGTTTGACAATATTCACACTACCAGCTCGGCTGTTTTTACGTGTTGTATTGTTTTTCAAGTCATGCAGAGCAGCCAGCGTCGTGACGAAGGCATCCATGATGCCTTCCGGCACTTCATTGCCGTCCTTATCCAGAACAGCCGAATTGGTCATAAGGTGACCCACGTTGCGAACAAACAGTAAACTACGGCCTGGTAATGTCAGTTTAGCGCCATCTGCCGCTTGGTAGGTGCGATCCGGGCTCATTGCACGCGTTATTGTTTTCCCACTCTTCTCAAAGGATTCACTGAGCGTGCCTTTCATCAAGCCCAGCCAGTTGCGATACACCTCCACCTTGTCCTCGGCATCGACTGCGGCAACCGAGTCTTCACAATCCATAATCGTGGTAATTGCAGCCTCTACCAGTAGATCCTGAACGCCCGCAGCATCTGTTTGGCCAATATTGCCCTTTGGATCAATTTGGATTTCTATATGCAGGCCATTGTTTTTCAATAGCACCGCGCTTGGCGCATCTTCAGGTCCCTTGTAGGCAACAAATTTTCCCGGCTCGCGTAACCCCACTGTCTGGCCATCTTTAAGTGTCACCACAAGCGACTCATTTTTGACGGCATAGCCCGTAGCGTCCGCATACAGACGCTATTTCTGAAG
>OBIY01000900.1_pt1 | contig 9943 bp, 7 predicted proteins | sample 1519841 | NCBI WGS metagenome assembly OBIY01 (sample SAMN03019774, study PRJEB22545) | beach sand metagenome | biome: beach; feature: sea beach; material: beach sand | place: USA: Municipal Pensacola Beach, FL | collected 2010-07-30 | depth 30-40 cm m
ATAAAAGCTATCGAGGCGCTGCTCTGTGTTTAGCAATAATTCCCCTAAAGAGGTTTCGACTGCTTTTCCGGTTTTCGGAAAGGGGTCAGCGGCTCTGTTGCCTCGCTGTTGGTGCTGTTCGATCAACTGGTCAAGAATGGCGATGAAGTTTTCCGGGCTGTAGTTTCCGCGCAACGCTTTGATCTGCGCGCCGTCAGGGTTGAAAAAGATCAGCGCCGGCCAGCCCCAGGCGGCGTAACGTTCGCTGAGATCCGGTTGTGCCTCGGCATCAATTGAGATGGCAACAAAATGACTCTGAAGCCGCGCAATCACGTCTGTGTTGGCGAGAGTCACCTGGTGCATCCGCTTGCAGGCAGGACACCACTGGGTCCCCACCTCGACAAAGATCAAGCGGTTCTTGTCGCGGGCGGTGGCGAAGGTCTCCTGCTCCCATGGCTGCCAGTCGATCGCGCCACTCTGGCTGGTGGGTGAAAGCAGGATTAATGTCGGGACCAGCAGGACCTGCAGAATTCGCCTGGTGGGGGCAAAAAGTTGAGTCATAGTGTTTTAGGGAACTGCTTTGGGTTAATTGGGAGCTGATCTGGGGCGAAGAGACCGTGCAGCCGACTGGTTTGTTGATGATCCGACCGATTATGACCGGGGTTTGGCGAGTCGGTTCCCGACGGTCGCGCGCCGGGTCTGCTGCTGCGTAACAAGTGCTGTCAACATCGGCCGTTGTAGAGTTAGCTGATTTCTGCTGGCAGACCGATCATCTCGCAGGAAATATTCCACACCTTATCAGCGATCTTGCTGTCCTGGGCGGCGGCAGAGGTCTTTGCCGGCTTGCAGTTTATAAAGTACTGCCCGCTGATCCCAGCAACTGCGGGGTCACTGGCCAGATAGATGCTGGTACGGGCACCCGCCTCCGGCCCCCGTAGAAACAGCTTCATCAACTTTGGTGTACCGCCGAGATTGGTGGCGATGACCCCCGGGTGCAGGCAGTTAACGGTAATGCCGAGACCCTGCCAGGCTTTGGCAAGGTGGTTGCTGGCCATGATCAACGCCAGTTTGGATTGACCATAGGATTTGAACATCTTGTATTTCTGTTGCCACTGCAGGTCGTCAAGCTGAATCAGCCCCATCCGGTGAACCTGGGAGGAAACGTTGACCACGCGGCCACCGGCGGCGGCGAGGGGTTCTTGTAACAGGCGTGTCAATAGCAGCGGTGCGAGGTGGTTTACTGCCCACTGCAGTTCAAATCCATCGGCGCTGGTCTGGCGTTTTTCGCACATCACTCCGGCGTTGTTCACCAGCACATCCAGTTGCTCAAAACGTTCGCCAATCGTTGCTGCCAGCTGACGCACCGAGTCGAGGGAGGCGAGGTCGGCGTTAATCAGGTCGATCTGGGCATTGCCCGACTGCTGCTGGATATCTGCAACCGCCGCTTCCCCTTTGGCCTCATCACGGCAAACCAGGGTAATGCTGGCACCCAGTCGCGCCAGTTCGGTTGCTGTTGCTTTACCGATGCCCGAATTACCGCCGGTGATCACGCACCGCTTGTTTTCCATCGATGGTTTGCTCATTTCCCGGTCTCCTCCTCAAGTCTGCTTGCTGATTCCACAGCAGCGTCAGGAGAATAATAACTGACTACCGGTAGAGCAGGGGATGAAGTGGGGCCAGGGTGGACAGAATGAATTATCTGCTGGCTGGGGTCGCCAGAGGCCGATCGGCAGGTTAAATTGACCTGTGAGCAAATGCGGTTAACCAGGGCGCTTTCACGGGGCTCTGTGCATGAAGCATCATCAGTCGTTTTACCGGAGGAAGGAACGCATGAAGGCAGTCGTTGCGCATGAATTAAACCGTTTTTCGGTGGAGGAGGTGACCCTCGACCCACCGCAGGCGGGCGAGGTTAAAGTGAAGATGATGGCAACAGGGGTTTGTCATTCAGACCTTTCGTTGATCAACGGTACCATTCCCAACCCCTTCCCTACCGTACTGGGTCACGAAGGGGCAGGAATCGTTGAACAGGTTGGCGACGGGGTGACCAATGTCGCGGTGGGCGACCATGTGGTGCTCTCTTTTGTGCTCAATTGCGGCGAATGTTTTCACTGCGAGCGGGCAGAGCCACACCTCTGTATTGGCGGTAAACCGGAACTTGGTATGCAGCTTGACGGCACCACCCGGGTGAAAATGAATGGTGAACCCATCGCGGTGATGTCCTGGCTGGGCAATATGGCTGAGTATGCGGTGGTGCCGGCGGCCTGTGTGGTGGCGGTGCAGCGTGATGTCAGTTTTCAGGCCGCTGCGCTGGTTGGGTGTGGGGTGATGACCGGTGTCGGCGCTGCGATCAAGACGGCAGATATCAGACCCGGTTCCACGGTTGCTGTCGTTGGTTGTGGCGGTGTTGGCCTGTCGGTGGTGCAGGGCGCCCGTATCGCCGGTGCCGGACGGATCATCGCTGTTGATCTGTCGCAGGAGAAGATGGCGATGGCGATGGCGGTCGGTGCCACGGAAAGCGTCGATCCGGGTAGCAATTTTGTTAAGGAAATTATGGCCAGAACCGATGGTATCGGCGTTGATTACTGTTTTGAAGTGATCGGCAATACCAAGGTGATCGAACAGTGCATCAAGGCGACACGCCGTGGTGGAACTGCTGTGCTGGTGGGTGTCGGCCCCATGAGCGAGCGCTTTTCGATCAATGCGCTGACCTTGCCACTGAGTGGCAAAACGATCAGGGGCTCGATGTATGGAAGCGCCAATTTCAAGGTTGATTTCCCCATGTTGCTGGGGCTTTATCAGGGTGGCAAACTCGACCTGGATCGTATGGTAACCCGTACCTATACCCTCGATGAGGCGCCGCAGGCTTTCGCCGACCTGGAAGCGGGAATCAATGCCAGAGGTGTGATCGTTTACGATTAGCGCGTTGCTGGCCGCATCGCTCCTACTGAGATGGAACTGCTGGCGTTAGCTAACCCCGGCAGCTTTTAGATGACTCGCATAGGCACGGTCACACACCTTGATATGGTGGGTCAGCCAGTCGGTGAGAAAGGCGAGAATTTTCTGTTCGACGTTTTTCTCACCGGACTGCAGTTCCGTCAGTAGCCGTTTCACATCCTCTACCACCTTTCGGTGCTCGGCGATATGGCTGTCAAAGTCGGGGTAGGCGTGTTCCTGCAGTAGCTGCTCTTCGTAACTAAAGTGAGTGTGGGTGTAGTCAATGACTCCCTGCAAGGTACGACCAATGGCTTGAGCACCTCTTTGTCGTTTTATCTGGTAGTTGCAGGTGTTTACCAGCTCAATCAGCTGCTGGTGTTGGCGGTCAATTTCGCCAATCCCGGTGGCGAATGAATCGTTCCAGTCAAACAGCTTGGCCGCCTGCCATGCCGGGTGTTGGCCCGCATCCGGGTCGATCTCGAAGCGGCCCATCACCGCCCGGATCTCGCTGGAGATCGCTGAGATATTGTGGCTGACTACCGCAGCTTCACGAATGCTTCGGTGGGTCTCGGAAGAAATTTCCGATACCCGCGAAATGCTGTCGTTTACGGTGCTGGCGGTGGCTGCATGTTGTTGTGTTGCGGTGGCAATGGCCGCCGCCTCTTCGTTGATGCTATCGATCTGATCGTTGATTGATAGTAATAGCTGACTCGCTTCGGTAGCTTCGGCGGCACTGCTTGAGGCCTGCTGCTCACCGGCCTCAATAGCGGATCGGGCCAGCCGCGCATCTTCCTGAAAGCGGGTCAGGACCTTCTGGATTTCGCTGGAGGAAGTTTGCGTCTGTTGTGCCAGGGTGCGTACCTCCTCGGCCACTACCGCGAATCCACGACCCTGCTCACCGGCTCTGGCAGCTTCGATGGCAGCGTTGAGAGCCAGCAGGTTGGTCTGGTCAGCGATACCATGAATGGTCTCCAGAATTGAGCCGATACTATCGGTATTCTGTTCCAGGGTGGCGATTACTTCACTGATCTGTTTAAGCTGACCGGCCAGCTGAACTGTCTCTTCGGCATTATTCACGACGACGGTTCTACCGTGGGCAACGGCGCTACTGGTCTGTTGTGTGTTTTCACTGACCCGCTGGATACGGGCAGCAAGTTCCTGGTTGGATTGCAGCATTTCGGCCAGATTATCTGACGCCTGGTCGAACTCGCGGAGTTGTTGTTCCATCTGGGTGCGGGTGTAGTAGGTTGTTGCATTTAGCCCGCCGGAGAGGTTGTCCATGTGGTTGGTAGTGCCGAGTAACCTGCCAATGGTTCTGGAGAGGGAGGCACTGGCGTGATCCACTGCTGTTTCAAGTGCGTTACCCTCGACTGAGCTGTTTCCTGTTGAATGGCGCTTAAAGTTGCCGTCGGCAAATTTGTCCAGAGTGGTTAACAGTGAATCTTTTGGTCCACCATTCTGTTTTTTCAGACGCCAGACGAGCGCGATCAAACCAGTGCTACCGATACCGCCAATCACCATGGTGCGAATGGTTGCGTTATGCAGGCGGGAAAGTGTGTCACCCTGTAGCAACTCGCTCAGGGCTGAGAACAGCAACCACTGGTTCACCAGCAGCAGGCCGAGTAGGACTGTAGCAACGAAAATAGAAATCTTTTGTAGGCGACCCATCGCCGATGACCTCCTGTTTGGTCCCGAATAACCAATCATGCAGGTGCTCGTGTCTATGCCCCTGAAGTCATAGTTGTTTTGCTTCTATCGGGCGGCGGTCCGAAATCTTGATGTTGTTGCGGTATACCCTGCAGTGGATCAGGTCACGGTCAGGTTGGCGTAATCGGTCATCAGCCACTTACTGCCAACCTGTTGAAACTGCACCTGCACCCGCTGGCGAGCGCCATCGCCTTCAATGCCGGTGATGACCCCTTCACCAAATTTCTGGTGGCTTACTGACTGACCAAGGCGGTAGCCGCTATCCTGACTAAACTCTGGCCGGTAAAGCGGTTCGGCCACCTGGCCACGAAGTTTGATCTCTTCCAGGCAGGCAGCTGGAATTTCGCTGACAAAGCGCGACGGCGAGGTAAACATCGATTCACCGTGAATACGGCGGCTCTCGGCGTGGGTAATCACCAGTTGCCTGCGGGCCCGGGTCATGCCGACATAGCAGAGCCGCCGTTCCTCTTCCAGCCGTCCCGGTTCCTCAATGGAGCGGTTATGGGGGAATAGCCCCTCTTCCATGCCGGTGAGGTAGACCCGTTCAAACTCCAGACCCTTGGCGGAGTGAAGGGTCATTAACTGCACGCAGTTTTCCCACTCGGCCCCCTGGTTCTCTCCGGCCTCCAGCGCAGCGTGGCTCAGAAACGAGGAGAGCAGCGGTAACTCCTCCTCTTCTTCCGGCGGCCGAAACAAACTGCCAGCGTTGACCAGCTCTTCCAGGTTTTCCACTCGCGCCTGTTCTTTTTCGCTACGTTGGTTGTTGAAATGCTCCACCAGTCCACTGAGTTGAATCACCGTTTCAATCTGTTCCGCAAGAGACTGGTGTCTGGTCTGCTCGTCGATCTCGTCGATCAGTTTGGCAAATCCCTGTAGGGCCCTTGCTGCACGACTACTCAATCCCCAGCTGGTGGCATCCGCCGCGCTGCGCCAAAGGCTCTGGTCGAGTCTGCGCGCCTGTTCCCGCAACAGTTCCAGGGTGCGGTTGCCAATCCCTCGGGGTGGGTGGTTGACCACCCGTTCAAAGGCCGCATCGTCGTTACGGTTGGCGATCAGCCTGAGGTAAGCGAGGGCATCTCGAATCTCGGCGCGCTCAAAAAACCGCAGGCCACCATACACCCGGTAGGGAATTCCCCGCTGCATCAGTTGCTCTTCAAACGAGCGTGACTGGGCGTTGGAACGATAGAGAATTGCACATTCGTCACGCTGACCCTCGCCGGCAACCCATTGATCGATCTGCTCAACCACGTAGCGCGCTTCTTCCTGCTCATTGTAGGCTGCGTAGAGCTGAATCGGATTGCCGGTTTCGCCGTCACTCCAGAGGTTTTTGCCGTGACGGTCCAGGTTATGGGCGATCAACCCGTTGGCGGCGCTGAGTATGGTTTGCGTGGAGCGGTAGTTCTGCTCCAGTTTGATCACTTCAACCGGTGCGTGGTCGCTTTCAAACCGTTTGATGTTCTCCACCCGTGCGCCACGCCAGCCGTAGATCGCCTGGTCGTCATCGCCAACCACAAACAGGTTGGCATCGGACCCCGCCAGATTGCTGATCCACGCATACTGGAGGGTGTTGGTGTCCTGGAATTCGTCGACCAGAATATGGGCAAAGCGCTGCCGATAGTGGTCGAGCAACTGTGGATGCTGTAGCCAGAGTTCGTTGCTGCGTAGCAGTAGTTCCGCAAAATCGACCATGCCACCGCGCCGGCAGGCAGCCTCGTAATCACGGTACAGCTCGGTCATGCGGACCAGGTAGAGATCATCCTGCGGGTCGATATGGCTGGCACGCAGACCTTCGTCCTTGCGGCTGTTGATCCACCACTGTACCTGTGCCGGTGGCCACTGGGCCGGGTCCAGTTCGCGTGCCTGAATCAGCCGTTTCACCAGCCGTTTCTGGTCGTCGCTATCGAGGATCTGGAACTGCTCCGGCAGTTCTGCCTCCTTCCAGTGCATCCGTAACAGACGGTGGGCGATACCGTGAAAAGTTCCGACCCAGAGACCGCGGGTGCTGATGTTGAGCTGCTGTTCGATACGCGAGCGCATCTCTGCAGCGGCCTTGTTGGTGAAGGTGACCGCGAGGATCGCGTAGGGAGAGAGATTGCCGGTATCAATCAGCCAGCTGATGCGCCGCGTCAACACACGGGTTTTACCGCTGCCCGCACCAGCTATCACCATCACTGCCGGTGCCGGGTTGGTCACCGCTTCGAGTTGCGGTTCGTTAAGCCCGGCGAGGATATCCTGTTGTTCCATGAATGGTCTGTCGTTGTTGTATGGGCGACCCCTGCAGGAGTCTGGTTTCAGGCTCGAAAACCCAGCAGCACCGCGCCAGCTTGCGCCGGCAACAAAAGCAGAAGGGGCTTAATCTACGATTTTATAGAGTGTTCCGGGTTGCAGTTGGCCTGTTGGGTAATGGCCATTGAGCAGTCGCAGGTAGGCTTCTGCATAACTGTCTATCGGGCTCTCTGCGGCCAGTTTCATGTAATTGGTGTTGCGTCGTGCCGTAGCTATCTGCAATCGCAGGGGTTGAGCGAGCTTGCGTTCGGCGGTGGTGATTCGGTGCAGGCTTCTGGCGGTATCAAGAAATTGCTCGTCGACCCTGGCGGCAATGGATTCATCCACTGCAGCGCCAGTAAAAATATAGGCCTGTTGGTCGAGATAGACCACACTCACCCGGCCGGTTCGGTTGCCCGCCTGGGTTCTTAGTGGTGTCAGGCCGCTGTAGCCGTCGAGTCCGTTAGCGGTAATCTTTCGCCCCTGCTGCAGATGTTTGAGTCCCAGGCGTTGATGGATAAACTCGCGCGGTGAAATCCTCTTGTTGATATCTTCGACCTCGATCTGCAGCTGCGCCTTGCCGGCCGGGGCGATGGCAATAATACGGTCTGGCAGGTTCTTGATCGACCAGCCCTCTGGCAGGGTGAGGCTGAACCCCATCGGCGCGTGATGGAAATGGTTACCACGGCGAATGCCCTGGTGGGCACTGTCACCAAACACCATGCCGTCAATTTTTGCCAGATAGGTAGCTCTGGCCTCACTGTCTGAGGTTTCACTGGTCTGAATCAGGCGAGCTGCATTGACTACTTCCTGCAGGCGGGTGTCATGGTCTGGATGGGTGGCGAACAGCCCATGATAACCCTGGTAATCCCGACCTTCTGCGCGGGCCTGCTGGTGGGCAAACTGTTCCTGCTCCTTGAGCACCCCGATTACCGTCAGCATGGCTCCAGGATCCCGTCCGGTGCGCTGCAGGTATTCGGCACCCAGCCGGTCGGCTTCAAGTTCGTGTTCACGACCGTAACCACTAAGCAGGGCATTACTGAGTAACCCATAAAGATTCTGAGACTGGCTGTTGCCCAGTTCAGGAACAAAAATCGAGGCCAGGGTGTAACCCAGACCCGCAGCAGTAGCCGCAGTTTGTTGCCGTACCGAGTGTCGTGCAGTGACATGGCCGATCTCATGGCCGAGCACTGCTGCCAGCTCTGCTTCGCTGTTGAGGTAGGCCATCAAACCGCGGGTGATATAGATATATCCGCCTGGCAGCGCAAAGGCGTTGACCTCGTCGCTGTCGAGCACGGTAAAGCGGTAGACCAGTTCGCTGCGATGGCTTTGTGCTGCCAGCCGATTACCGACCTGGGTGACATAAGCCTGCAGATCGGGGTCGTCATAACGGCCGTAGTGGGCGAGAATCTGTGGATGGTTGCGCCGGCCGATGGCAATTTCCTGTTTTTCCGACATCAGCACAATATCCTGCTTGCCGCTGACGGGATTCATCGCGCAGCCATGCAGCAGTTGCATCAGTAGCAGGAAAATCAATACTCTGTTCATGGCGGCCATTCTAACCCTGATGGATGGAACAGGCGCATCCGTAGCGCTCCTGGCGCGTTTCCACGTGAGGGGTAAATTCTGCCCATGACCTGAATATTGCTAGCGGTCAGAAACGTGGGTTCCGCTGTCTTACCCCGGCTGGGGTAGGCGGTGCTGAAGTAAGCGAGCCAATCCCCCTTGCTGATTCTGACCTGCAGGCGCTGATCAAGGTTCAGGAGGTAAAAATGGCGGGTCCGGTCAATCGCCATGATTTTTCCGTAAACGACTCGGAAACCTCTGCTCCGCTGCGGCAGGGTCGCAGCTCGTACCGGCTGAAACTGTGGCAGCGACCAGAGTCCAAGTTTATGCGCCCGTGCCTTGTTTAGCGCGCGCTGGTAACAGTCGGCTGCTGCCGTGTTGGGAGGGATGATCAGCAGCGTCGCCAGTCCTTCCCGCAGTAGTTGTTCCGCCGGGTCAAAGCCGTCGGCGTTGCGTAGATAGGCCAGTAACCGGCCGAACCGGTCTTTTTGCAGTTTTCCCGGTTGCAGGGTGATGCGTGAGCCCACCGGTGCAAGCTGGGTCAGCCTGCGTTTAGCCTGGTGTGCAAGGGGTTGCGAGTTCTCCCCTTCATGGTCAATTTCGGGGGTATCGATGCCGAGAAGCCTGATGCGCCGCCCATCCTCCAGTTTCAGCGTATCGCCATCGTTGATGTAGCCAACCGTACCGCTAGATTGTGGCTGGTGGGGCAGGCAGGGCGATGTCGCCGCGAGCGTTTTGGTGGTGAGAAAAAAAACAAAAAAGGCGCTGAATAGCGCCTTTTTTAGATGTTGCTGCGTCACTATCGGCAGGCGATAGTGCGATACCGTTACTGCTGGTAGCGGCGGCGGAAACGCTCGACCCGGCCAGCGGTGTCGGAAATTTTCTGCTTGCCGGTATAAAACGGATGGCAATCGGCGCAGACATCCAGCTTCAGTTCATCATTGCTTAGCGTGGACTGTGTCTTGAAACTGTTGCCACAGCTGCAGGTGACCGTGATTTCACGATACTCGGGATGAATGTCAGGTTTCATGTCTACTACTTCCGGATAACTTGATCTTGGTAAGGGTCTTGGCTGGCCATCTTGTCGCCTTGATTCAGCATCAGTCGAGGCAAGATACGGCGATAATCGGGCGGCGAATGATACGCCAATGCCGATGGCGCCACAAGGGTGGCATCGGCATTGGTATCAATCCCGTGCAGTACTGCTTCAGTTCAGTCAGCCGAGCAGCTCTTCGACTGCGGCACGTTCTTCCATCAGCTCCGCAGCGGTGGCATCCATTCGCTGCCGGCTGAAGTCGCTGATGTCGAGACCCTGCACGATGCTGTAGTCGCCATCGGTCACCGTAACCGGGAACGAGTAAATGATGCCTTCGGGTATGCCATAGCTGCCGTCGCTGGGTATGGCCATGCTCACCCAGTCACCGTCGGCGGTGCCGAAGGCACTATCGATCGACAGGATATCTGCATGGGCGTGGGATGATGTCAATCTGCC